>Ga0187809_10000318_pt1 | contig 28041 bp, 28 predicted proteins | sample NC_wetland_sal_i_8_FD_132415 | JGI IMG/M metagenome (GOLD analysis project Ga0187809, IMG submission 132415) | Wetland sediment microbial communities from Neuse River Estuary, North Carolina, USA - ASW_4 | ecosystem: Environmental > Aquatic > Freshwater > Wetlands > Sediment | place: USA: North...
CGCGCACTCAGGTAGCCGAGTGTGCCATCCGATCGCGTCGCTCGGGTTCCCCGGCCCGGATCAGCCCGGACCGGGGCCGGTCAGCTCGTGTCGGCCCGGCCCCGATGTTCACGCCTGCCGGGTGAGTACCCGCCGGGTCAGTAGTAGTGCCGGCGGCCACCGACGCCCCGGCCGACGGCGCCGGCCAGGGCGAGCACGGCCCCCACGACCAGCAGGATGATGCCGAGGATGGTCAGGATCCCGACGTGCAACACCAGGCCGAGGACGAGCAGCACGATGCCAAGAATGATCACGAGAATCTCCTTGCAGTTGAGGGCAATTCCGGGGGGCGGGGGGTCAGTAGCGGGGGTCGACCGGGTCCACCGGGTCGTTCGGCTCGATCACCGTCGTGCCCCGGCCGTGGTGGATCACGTCGGTCCGCCGCCGGGAGGACATCAGAATCAGGGTGAGAACGAGGCCGATCACGCCGACCACCATCAGCACGATTCCCACCGCACCGACGTTGACCCCGCTGACCTGCTTGGTTACCGCGAACTTCAGCACCGCTCCGATAGCGATCAACAACAGGCTGACACCGATTCGCATGGTTCTCCTCGCTGTTCCGGACTGGGCCGGCGCGGGGGCGCCGGGCCAGCCGATCAGGACGTCGCCGCCACTGGGCTCGGATCTGGTAGCGGGCTGGACGGCGACTGCTGGTGTGGGTTCACCACTGAGTAAGCGCCGGCGGCCGGGAAAATGTCACACCCGATACTCAACGGGTTGCCAGCTCGGCCATCCCCGCCTCGAAATGGTGCTCGGGCTGCCAGGCCAGTTCGGCTCGGGCCCGGGACGAGTCCGCCGTGATGTGTCGGACGTCGCCGAGCCGGAACTGCCCGGTCACCACGGGTGGTTGACCGTTCAACGCCCGGGCCAGGGCCGATGCCATCTCGCCCACGGTGCGGGGCGTGCCCGAACCCACGTTGAACGCGCGCGCCTCACCCTCGGGCAGGTCGGCGTCCAACCCGGCCACGGTGGCCGAAGCGATGTCGGCCACGTGCACGAAGTCCCGGCGCTGGCCGCCGTCCTCGAACACCTGGGGGGCCGAGCCGTTGCGCAGCGCCGAGGTGAAGATCGCCGCCACCCCGGCGTACGGGGTGTCGCGCGGCATGCCCGGTCCGTACACGTTGTGGTAGCGCATGGCCGCCACCACGCCGCCGGTGTTGCGGGCCCAGGTCGCAGCATAGAGCTCCTGGGCGTACTTGCTTATCGCGTAGGCATTTCGCGGATCGATCGGGGCATCCTCGCCGACCAGGGCCGGCGCCAGCGGGCGGCCGCAGGCCGGGCAGGGCGGCTCGAACTGCCCGGCTGCCAGCGCCGACTCCTGGCGCGGACCGGGCCGGACCGCGCCGTGCTCCGGGCAGCGGCCCAACCCCTCGCCGTAGACCACCATCGAGCTGGCCAGCACCAACCGGCCGACGCCGGCCCGGGCCAGGCCGGCCAGCAGGGTCGCGGTCCCGGCTTCGTTCGAGCTGGCGTAATCCGGCAGATCCTGCAGGTCCACGCCGAGCCCGACCTTGGCCGCCAGGTGAATCACGGCGTCGACACCGGTCAGGGCTTGATCGACCGCAACCGGGTCGCGCACGTCGCCGAGGAGGAACTCGACCCCGGCCGGGGGCGACCAGGCCCGGGCGTGCACGTCCGGCCGAAGTGAGTCCAGGACCCGGACGGTGTGTTCGGCCGCCAGCAGCCGGTGCAGCACGTGCTGGCCGATGAACCCGGCGCCGCCGGTGAGCAGAACCCTCACGGAAGCTGGTAAGGCAGCGTGATCCCAGCCAGGGCGTCCGCGCAGTCGCAGCCGGACTGGCCCGGCGGCAGTTCGGCCAGGGTGGCGATGAGTAGTTCGCGCAGCCGGGGCAGGTTCGCGGCGAACATCTGCAGTACCTGGTTGTGGGTGACGCCCTGGCCGGCCTCGACCCCGGCGTCGAGGTCGGTCACCAGGCACAGCGAGGTGAAGCACAGCGCCAGTTCCCGGGCCAGGGCGACCTCGGGCATCGCGGTCATGCCGATGATCGCCGCCCCCGAACGCTGGTACTCCGCCGACTCGGCCCGGGTCGAGAACCGGGGGCCATTGATCACCACCAGGGTGCCACCGTCGGTCAGTGGCTGGCCGGTGCCGGCCGCCGCTCGCCGCGCCGCCGCCCGGCCGGTCGGGCAGTACGGGTCGGCCAGCGATACGTGAGCAACCCCGGTCGGGCTGTCGTTGAACGTGTGCGGCCGGCCCCAGGTGCGGTCGATGAGCTGGTCCGGTAACACCAGGGTGCCGGGTCCCAGTTCGGGTTTCAGACCGCCGACGGCCGAACCGGCCACGACCTGGCGTACGCCGACCGAACGCAGCGCCCAGAGATTCGCCCGGTAGGGCACCAGGTGGGGCGGGAACCGGTGTTCGGCCCCGTGCCGGGGCAGGAAGGCAACCCGCCGTCCGGCCAGGGTGCCGATGGTGAGCTCCCCGCTCGGTGGACCGAACGGGGTCGAGACGGACACGGATTCGGGATCGGTCAGCAGCGAGTAGAAGCCGGAGCCGCCGATGACGCCGAGATCGGCCAGGGATTCGGTCACGGCACCACGGTAGCCAGTCCGTCCGAACCCGGTCGACGGGCCGCCGGGCAGTTGGAGATACGGCCCGGCTCGGGCGATACTGGAAATACTAGGACGTCCGAGTATTCCCGACCGAACCCGGAGCAGGCTCATGCAGCGCAAGCACTACGACGCCGATCAGCTGGCCTTCGTCGACACCGTGCGCACCTTCATCGGCAAGGAGATCACCCCGCATTTCCTGGACTGGGAGGGCGCCGGCCTGGTGCCGCGAGAGCTGTTCCAGGCCGCCGGTGCGACCGGCTTGCTCGGACTGCAGGTGCCGGAGAGCTTCGGCGGCGGCGGCACCGAGGACTTCCGGTTCAACCAGGCCCTGGGCGAGGAGCTGGCGCTGTCCGGCACCGGCGGCGCCGCCCTGGGCATCACGCTGCACAACGACATCTGCCTGCCCTACTTCCTGCGCTACGCCAGCGAGGAGCAGCAGCAGCGGTGGCTGCCTGGCATCGCCTCGGGTGAATTGATCACCGCGATCGCCATGACCGAGCCCGGGGCCGGGTCGGATCTGGCCGGCATCCGCACCAGCGGCGTCACCGACGGCAGCGACCTGATCGTCAACGGCGCCAAGACGTTCATCACCAACGGGATCAACGCCGATCTGGTGATCACCGCCGTCCGTACCTCGCCGGACAAGCATCGCGGGCTGACCCTGGTCGTGCTGGAGCGGGGCATGCCCGGCTTCGAGCGCGGCCGGAACCTCGACAAGCTCGGCCAGCACTCGCAGGACACCGCGGAACTGTCGTTCACCGACGTCCGGGTGCCGGCCGAGAACGTGCTCGGCGAGCCGGGGCAGGGCTTCTTCCAGCTGGTGGCCAACCTGCCGCAGGAGCGGCTCTCGATCGCGCTCGGCGCGGTGGCCAGCGCCCGGGCCGCGCTGAACTGGACGATCGAGTACGTGCGTTCGCGCAAGGCGTTCGGCCACTCGCTGGGTGCCCTGCAGAACACCCGCTTCGTGCTGGCCGAGGTGGCGACCGAGGTCGACATCGCCCAGACCTTCATCGACCGGTGCGTGAGCGCGCACAACGAGGGCGATCTCAGCGTCGAGGATGCAGCCAAGGCCAAGTGGTGGGCGACCGAGCTGCAGGGTCGGGCGATCGACAAATGCCTGCAACTGCACGGTGGTTACGGCTTCATGATGGAGTACCCGATCGCTCGGGCCTTCGCCGATGCCCGGGTGACCCGGATCTACGGCGGCGCGACCGAGGTCATGAAGGAGATCATCGGGCGCTCGCTCAAGCTGAGCTGAGCCTGCGCTAGCTTGGCCGGTGTGCGTTTCATACTGGCGTCGGCTTCCCCGGCGCGGCTGAAGACCCTGCGCGGTGCCGGCGTCGAGCCGGAGGTCATCGTGTCCGGGGTTGACGAGTCCGCCATCGGTGGCCGGACGCCGGGCGAGCATGTGCTGGCCCTGGCCCGGGCCAAGGCCGAGTCGGTCGCAGCCGGCCTGACCGGCACCGAGACGCCGACGCTGGTGCTCGGCTGCGACTCGATGCTGCAGTTCGAGCGGGAGATGCTGGGCAAACCTGGTTCCGAGCGCGCGGCCATGGCCCGCTGGCTGGCCATGCGCGGCCGGTCCGGCGTGCTGCACACCGGGCACGTGTTGCTGGAACTGGGCAGCGGCCGGCGGGCCGAGCGCAGCGTCGCGACCACGGTCAGGTTCGCCGATGTCTCCGACGCCGAGATCATCGACTACGTCGGCACCGGCGAGCCGCTGGCGGTGGCCGGCGCGTTCACCATCGACGGCCTGGGCGGCTGGTTCGTCGAGTCGATCGTGGGCGATCACCACAACGTGGTCGGGCTGTCGCTACCGGCACTGCGGCAGTTGCTGGGCGAGCTTGGTCATCGGGTCAGCGACCTGCCCCGGGCCTGAGGCAGATCCCTAGCCCTGGGCCCGGTGTCCGTCCGCGTCGCCCCCGGTTCCTTCGTCGCACCCGAGGCCGCGGTTGCAGCCGCGGCCCGAGGAGGCGGGCGAAGATGGACCTTCGGAACCCGATGACGCCGGTAATCCCTGGCGCCTACGGCGATGTGCTGGCCGTGTTGGCACGTACCGATGTAGCGCTCTCCGGCCGCCGGATTGCGTCCCCGACCCGAGGCCCCACCAGTAGGCGGAGGGTCGATGCCGTTCTTGCGGAGCTCGCAGGTGCCGGCGTAGTGCTGGTTCGGGAGGTTGGCATTGACGACAGGTGGGATCGCCAGGTCGACGCGCTGCGCGAGTCTGTTCGGGCGTGGTCGGGCAACGGGGTGAGCAGGTGAACGCCCTGGCCGACGCTCGCGCTCACTTGGGCAAAGCCCGTCTGTCGAATAGGGAGATACCCAATCAGACCGGCGGGACACCGTGGCGCTTGTCGGCCAGCGGCCGGGCCTTGGCTCCCAGCACCTCGAACCGGCGTACCACCTCGGCCCGCAACTGCGACGGCTCGACGATGGCATCGATGACCAGATCGGCCGCCAACCGCAGCAGATCCACGTCAGCCTCGTACTCGGCCCGCCGGTCCTTGACGTATTGCGCCCGCTCCTCGGGGTCGGCGATCTCGGCAATCTTGTTGGCGTACACGGCATTGACCGCGGCTTCCGGGCCCATCACCGCGACCCGGGCCGTCGGCAGCGCGATGCAGGCATCGGGCATGAACCCCGGGCCGTCCATCGCGTACAGCCCGGCCCCGTAGGCCTTGCGGACCAGCACCGACAGTTGCGGCACGTTGGCCTCGGACACCGCGGTGATCATCTTGGCCCCGTGCCGGATGATGCCCTGCCGTTCGACGTCGGAGCCGATCATGAAACCGGGTACGTCGGCCAGGTACAGCAGCGGGATGCTGAAGGCATCGCACAACCAGATGAACCGGGCCGCCTTGTCGGCCGAGTCGACGAACAGCACCCCACCGCGCACTGCGGAATTGTTGGCCACGATGCCGACCGGGCGGCCCTCGATCCGGCCGAGGCCGGTGATCAACTCGGCCGCGAACTCCGGTTTGACCTCGAAGAACGAGTCGTCGTCGATCAGCCCGTCGACGATCTGGTGCATGTCGAACGGGGTCGACTCGGCGGCCGGCACCGCGTCGTCGGCCAGTTCGAGCAGCGGGGCTTCGGCGGCGTACACCGGCGGGTGGGACCGCCAGTTACCCGGGAAGTAGGAGAAGAACAGCTTGGCCTGCTCGATCGCGTCGGCATCGTCATGGGCCAGGTTGTCCCCGCACCCGGAGACGGTGGCGTGCATCCTGGCCCCACCCATCTCGGCCAGGCTGACCTTCTCCCCCACGACCATCTCAGCCATCCGGGGCGAGCCGAGATACATCGAGGCGTTGGCCTCGACCATGATCACGATGTCGCAGAAGGCGGGAATGTAGGCCCCGCCGGCCGCCGACGGCCCGAACAGGCAACAGATCTGGGGCACCTTGCCCGACAGCGCGACCTGGTTGTGAAAGATCCGCCCGGCGCCGCGGCGGCCCGGGAACAGCGCGACCTGATCGGTGATCCGGGCTCCGGCCGAGTCGATCAGCCAGAAGATCGGCAGTTCTTCGGCCAACGCTCGTTCGGTGATCCGGATGATCTTCTCGACCGTCCGCGCCCCCCACGAACCGGCTTTGACCGTCGGGTCGTTGGCCACCACCAGAGCCGGCCGCCCGTCGATGAGTCCCTGCCCGGTGACCACCCCGTCGGCCGGCAAGCCGGCGGCCAGGGCGTTGGCCAGTTGGGCGTCCTCGACGAAGGAACCTTCGTCGAACAGCAGCGAGACCCGATCGCGAACGTAGAGCTTGTCGGCCGTAGCCAGCTTCTCGGCCGCCTTGGCCGAGGGCGCCAACGTGGCTCGGCGAGCCGCTTCGACCTTCTCCGAATCACTCACAATGGCAGCCTATTCGACCGGCAAGCCCAGACCACGGGCGATGACCAGGCGCTGCACCTCAGACGTGCCCTCGCCGATCTCCAGGATCTTGGCATCGCGGTAGAACCGCGCCACCGGGTACTCCTCCATGAAGCCGTAGCCGCCGAAGACCTGGGTCGCGGTTCGGGTCGCGCTGACCGCGGCCTCGGTCGAGTACAGCTTGGCGATGGCGGCGGCCTGCTTGACCTCAGCGTGCGGCCGGCCGGCGTCCTTGAGCCAGGCCGCCTTGTAGGTCAGCATCCGAGCCGCCTCGACGGCAACGGCCAGATCGCTGATGGCGAAGGCAATCGCCTGACGGCTGCCGATCGGCTGGCCGAACGAGTGCCGCTGCTTGGCGTAGCGGGCCGACTCCTCCAGGCAGGCCTGGGCCAGGCCGACGGCGAGCGCGGAGATGGCGACCCGGCCGTCGTCGAGAATGGCCAAGAACTGCTTGAAACCCTTGCCCCGCTGGCCAAGCAGGTTGGCCTCGGGCACCCGGCAGTCGTCGAAGACCAGTCCGTGCGTGTCGGAGATCCGCCAGCCCAGCTTCTCGTACGGCGGCTGCACCTCGAACCCCGCCGTGCCGGACGGGATGATGATGGCCGAGATCTCGGGCTTGCCGGTGCTGGTGGTTCCGGTCCGGGCGGTGACCGTCACGCAGGAGGTGATGGCCGAGCCGGAGTTGGTGATGAAGGCCTTGGCGCCGTTGAGCACCCAGTGACCGTCGACCAGCTCGGCCTTGGTCCGGGTCGCTCCGGCATCGGAGCCGGCTTCGGGCTCGGTCAGGCCGAAGCCGGCCAGCCGCCGCCCGGCCACCAGATCGGGCAGCCACTGCTGTTTCTGCTCGGGCGTGCCGAAGCTCAGGATGGGGTTGATGCCCAGCCCGACGCCGGCCGACAGGGTGATCCCGATGGACTGGTCGACCCGGCCCAACTCCTCGATGGCCACGCACAGCGAGGTGAAATCGGCCGCACTGCCGCCGAATTCTTCCGGCACCACGAGGCCGAACAGGCCGAGCTCACCCATCTGGGTCACCAGCTCGGTCGGGAAGTGGTGCTCGCGATCCCACTGGGCTACGTGCGGGCGAACCTCGGCCTCGGCGAACTCCCGGACCACCTTGCGAAACAGCTCATGATCGGCGGACAGTTCGAAGCTCATCGGGCCTCCCGCGGCATTGGGGTTGGCTCGGTCCACGTGCTCGACCGAGTAAACCAAGTTGACGTTAACGTAAAGGTCAGGGACTACTATAGCCGTCATGACGTCGCGAGCGGAACCCAAGCGATCAGAACGCAGGTGGAGCGTCGGCGAGCTCGCTGAGGAGCTCGGTGTGACCACCCGCACCCTGCGCTTCTACGAGTCCGAAGGCCTGATCCGCCCGGCCCGGTCCGGCTCGGCCCGCAGCTACGACCACCGCGACCGGGCCCGGCTCCGGCTCATCCTGCGCGGAAAGCGATTCGGCATGTCGCTGGCCGAGATCCGCGAGATCGTCGACCTCTACGACGGAGCGGCCAGCTCCGAGCGCAAGCAGCTGGAGCGGCTGCTGGACCGGCTGAGCGAGATCGCAGCCGACCTCAAGGCCCGGCAGCGAGACCTGGCCCGAACCCTGGCCGAGGTCAACGAGGTCGCCGGCCAGTGCCGGGACCGGCTCGAGCAGCTGCCCTGACCGATCCGGCACCGGGGCCGGAAACTGCCTGCCAGACTGGAGCCATGCCCGACAACCAGCCAGCCCGCCTGCACGTCAGTACCGACCCGGGCGAACTCGGCCTGGATCGGCAACGGCTGGAGCGAATCGAGCAGCGGTTGGCCCGCTTCGTCGACGAAGGCCGGCTGCCCGGCTGGCAGGTCGTGGTCAGCCGGCACGGTCAGGTCGGTTACCTGTGCCACTACGGCCGGCGAGACGTCGCCCGAGACCTCCCGATCGAGCCGGACACCATGTACCGGATCTACTCGATGACCAAGCCGATCACCGCAGTGGCGGCGATGATGCTGATCGAACGCGGCGAGTTGCTGCTGACCGATCCCATCGCCGACTGGCTGCCCGAGTTCGCCGAGCCCCGGGTCTACGTCGGCGGCTCGGACCAGGCGCCGGCCACGGTGCCGTCCCGGGAACCGATCCGGGTCTGGCACCTGCTCACCCACACCTCCGGCCTGACCTACGGCTTTCTGCGCGGCCATCCGGTCTCCATGCGCTACCTGGCTGCCGGGCTGGACGAGCTCGGCAGCGCCGATGCCACGCTGGCCGAGCTGTGCCGGGGCTGGGCCGCCCAGCCGCTGGTGTTCGAGCCTGGCCGCGAGTGGCAGTACTCGGTCAGCCTGGACGTGCTGGGCCGGCTGGTCGAGGTCATCTCCGGCCAGAGCCTGGATGCCTTCTTCGCTCAGCACATCCTGGGCCCGCTGGGTATGCCCGATACCCACTTCACCGTGCCGGCGGACAAGCGCGACCGGGTGGCCGAGCTCTACCAGGCCACGCCCGACGGCTTCGCGCCGGCGACCCGGATGGCCGCGGGCGCGTTCACCCCCGGTTGGCCGTCCGGCGGCGGCGGCCTGACCAGCACCGCCCACGACTACTGGCGCTTCACCCAGTTCCTGCTCGGCGGCGGCCGCCTCGACGGGGTCCGGCTGCTGGCCCCGAGCACGGTGGCCATGATGCGGCGCAATTACCTGCCCGGCAACCAGGATCTGGCCTCCTTCGGCCGGCCGTTGTTCGCCGAATCACCTATGTACGGAGTGGGGTTCGGCCTCGGGATGTCGGTCACCATCGACCCGGCCGCGGCCGGCATTGCCGCCAGTGTGGGTGATTTCGGCTGGGGCGGGCTGGCCAGCACCGCGTTCACGATCGACCCCGAACTTGACCTCACGTTCGAGTTCTACACGCAGCTGGTGCCTTCCTCGGCCCTGCCGATCCGGCCGTTGCTGCGGCAACTCGTACATCAAGCGCTGAGCTGAGCGGCGGGGTTGTGCATCAGCCCGCTGCCGGGCCGGCGCCGCAGGTACGCTGGCGCGCATGAACCAGCCGCTCATCGACTCGCTCCGGCGGGCGGTGGCGGCGAATCCGGCCGACCTGCCGTTGCGGCTGCACCTGGGCGCGCTGCTGCTGGAGTCCGGTGACCGGTCCGGCGCCGTGGCCGAGGCGGCCGCGGTACTGCTGGCCGAGCCGGGCAACCGGGCGGCCCAGCAGCTGATGGCCCGCTCCATCGGCGACGCCGGCCCGGACCAGACCCAGGCGGCCCGGCCCGAACCCGGCCCGGAGCCGGCGCCGGATGAGGCGGTGCGCTTCGATTGGTCGGCGGCCGAGGAGCAGCTCGGGCTCGAGGTGCCGCCGATGTTCGTCGGTGAGGACGGCGGACCGCCCCCGGCCGATGCCGTGTTCGACCTCGAGCGGCCACGGCTGCGGCTGTCCGATGTCGGCGGAATGAAGCAGGCCAAGGCCCGGTTGGAGGCCAGCTTCCTGGCCCCGCTGCGCAACCCCGAGCTGCGGCGGATGTATCGCAAGAGCCTGCGCGGTGGCCTGCTCATGTACGGCCCGCCCGGCTGCGGCAAGACCTACCTGGCCCGGGCGCTGGCCGGCGAGTTGCAGGTCGGTTTCATCAGCGTGCAGATCACCGACATCCTCGACCAGATGATGGGCAACAGCGAGCGCAACGTCCGCGAACTGTTCCTGGCCGCGCGCCGGGCCGCGCCCTGCGTGCTGTTCTTCGACGAGGTGGACGCGCTCGGGCAACGCCGGTCGCAAACCCGCAACAGCGCGCTGCGCGGAACCATCAATCAGCTGCTGACCGAACTCGACGGGGTGGAGCAGGACAACGACGGGGTGTTCGTGCTGGCCGCGACCAACCAGCCATGGGACGTCGACCCGGCCCTGCGCCGGCCCGGCCGGCTCGATCGCACCGTGCTGATCCTCCCGCCGGACGAGGCCGCTCGGGAGGCGATCTTCCGCCATCACCTGCAGCACCGCCCGATCGCCGGCATCGACCCGCGCCGGTTGGCCCGGAGCTCGGACGGGCTGTCCGGGGCCGACATCGCCTATGCCTGCGAGCTGGCGGCCGAGCATGCCCTGATGGACAGCGTGGCCAGCGGCGAGCCGCGCCCGATCGGGATGCCGGACCTGGACCGGGCCCTGGCCGAGATCCAGCCCTCGATCGGCCCGTGGCTGGAGACCGCCCGCAACCTGGTCACCTTCGGCGAGGATGACGGCACGTACCAGGAACTGCGGGGCTACCTGAAGAAGGCCGGCCGGTTGTGATCGAGCACGGCTCGGTGGTCGGCGCCGCCAGCCAGCTGGTCCGGGCCAACCCGGCCGCGGCCCTGCGGCTGTTGACGCCGTACCTGGCCCGCGAACCCGACGATCCGGATGCTCTGTGCGTGGCGGCCCAGGCCCAGCTCGGCCTGTCCGAGCCGGAGCAGGCGTTGTCCTCGGCCCGGCGGGCCGGCCGGCTGGCCCCGCACGATGACTGGCCGTTGCGGTTGCAGACGCTTGCCCTGCATCAGCTCGGCCGGGACTGGGACGCCCAGAACCTGGCGCGGCACAGCGTGGCCGCCAATCCGGGACACTGGCAGACCCATTACCTGGTGGCCTGTGCCGACCTCTGGGCCAACGCGGTCACCGATCACACCGTGGCCGCGGCCGCCCAGGCCCGCACGCTGGCTCCGGACGAGCCGAGCACCCACGAGATCGTCGGCCAGGTCGCGCTGGCCCAGGGCCGCACCCGGCAGGCGGTGGCGGCGTTCGAAGCCGCGCTGGCGCTGGACCCAGAAGATGCGGTCGCCGCGCACGAGCTGGCCCGGGCTCAGCTCCGCCGGTTCCGGATTGCCAAGTCGGTGAAGGGTTTCCTGGCCGTCGGGCGGATGGATCCGACCATCCGTCAGACCCATCTCAATCTCCGGCACCTGGCCGTGCGGGCCACCCTGGTGCTGCATTACGCGGTGTTCGGTGCGCTGCTGCTGAGCCGGCCGCAACCGGTGCTCGCCGCCATCCTGCTGACCGCGTTCGCCACCGTGGTGCTGGGCTGGACCCGGCTGCGCGGCGGGCCGGCGCTCTACCGCTTCGCCCGTGGCCTGTGGCGGACCGACCGGCTGCTGGTGAGCTGGGCCGGGCTGGCCAGCGGTGCCGGGCTGCTGCTGATCATTCGGCCGGTGCTGTCCATCGGCCACCGGCAGACCGGCAACCCGCTGCCCCAGCAGAACCTGCTCGACCTCGCGCTGCTGATGCTGCTGGCCGGCGTGGTCATCTCCTGGGTCCGCCGCAACCGCGTTCGCGCGGACTGATCGTCATCGCAAACCGGGCCGGGGTGAGCAACCACTCACGCGCGACGGCGGCCGCGATGGGTAACCTCGCACCAGCGTGGCCGTACGTGCGGCCGGGAAGAGGGGCAGCCAGATGCAACGAGTTCTCATCGCCAACCGGGGTGAGATCGCGGTCCGGGTCATCCGGGCGGCCCGGGACGCCGGCCTGACCTCGATCGCGGTCTATGCCGAGCCGGACGCCGATGCGCTGCACGTCCGGATGGCCGATGAGGCCTTCGCCCTCGGCGGAAACACCCCCGGCGAGTCGTACCTGGTGATCGAGAAGGTGATCGAGGCCTGCCGCAAGGCCGAGGCCGACGCGGTGCATCCCGGCTACGGCTTCCTGTCGGAGAACGCCGACTTCGCCCAGGCCGTGCTCGATGCCGGGCTGACCTGGATCGGGCCGTCGCCGCAGTCGATCCGCGACCTCGGCGACAAGGTGACTGCGCGGCACATCGCGTTGCGGGCCGGCGCGCCGCTGGTACCGGGCACCCCGGACCCGGTTGCCGGCGCCGACGAGGTGGTCGCTTTCGCCGAGGAGTACGGGCTGCCGGTCGCGATCAAAGCCGCCTTCGGCGGCGGCGGGCGGGGCCTGAAGATCGCTCGCACGCTGGAGGAGATCCCGCACCTGTACGACTCCGCTGTCCGTGAGGCAGTGACCGCATTCGGCCGCGGCGAATGCTTCGTCGAGCGCTACCTCGACCGCAGCCGGCACGTCGAGGCCCAGGTCCTGGCCGACACCCACGGCAACGTGATCGTGGTCGGCACCCGGGACTGCTCGCTGCAGCGGCGCAACCAGAAGCTGGTCGAGGAGGCGCCGGCCCCGTTCCTGACCGATGAGCAGCGGGAGCGAATCCACTCCTCGGCCAAGGCGATCTGTCGCGAGGCCGACTACCACGGCGCCGGCACCGTCGAGTACCTGGTCGGCAACGACGGCATCATCAGCTTCCTCGAGGTCAACACCCGGTTGCAGGTCGAGCATCCGGTGAGCGAGGAGACCACCGGGCTGGATCTGGTTCGTGAGCAGTTCCGGATCGCCGAGGGCGAACCGTTGCGGGTCAAGGAAGATCCGGAGCCCAAGGGACATGCCATCGAGTTCCGGATCAACGGCGAGGATCCTGGCCGCAACTTCCTGCCCGCGCCCGGCGCGGTGACCACCTACCGCGAGCCGGCCGGTCCCGGGGTTCGGGTCGACTCCGGGATCGAGTCCGACTCGGTCATCGGTGGTGCCTTCGATTCGCTGCTGGCCAAGCTCATCGTGTGGGGTGAGAGCCGGGACGAGGCACTGGCCCGGGCCCGGCGCGCCCTCGACGAGTTCGTGGTCGAGGGCATGGCCACGGCGTTGCCGTTCCACCGGGCGGTGGTCCGCGATCCGGCGTTCGCCCCGGCCGACGGGGCCGAGTTCAGCATCTTCACCCGCTGGATCGAGACCGAGTTCGACAACCAGATCCCGCCGTTCGCCGGGGCGGCCGAAGCCGCCGATCCGGCCGAAGCCCGGGAGCGCATCGTGGTCGAGGTCGACGGCCGCCGGCTCGAGGTGTCGCTGCCGGCCGGGCTGGCCCTGGGCGGCGCCGCGACGCCGACCAAGAAGGCCGCGCCCAAGCGCTCCAGCGCCCGCAAGTCGGGAGCAGCCGCCTCCGGCGATGCGCTGACCGCGCCGATGCAGGGCACCATCGTCCGGGTTGCGGTAGCCGACGGCGACACGGTGGCCGCCGGGGACCTCGTGGTCGTGCTGGAGGCGATGAAGATGGAGCAGCCGATCAACGCCCACAAGGCCGGCACGGTGACCGGGCTGAACGCCGCGGCCGGAGCGGTGGTCACCTCGGGCTCGGTGCTGTGCGAGATCAAGGAGTAGCCGGCCCACCCGGGCGGGCGTAACGACCCGGCCGCGGTCGGCGAAATCCGGTTGGCGGCGCTGCGGCGGTTTGTCAGGATAGCCGGGTGAGCGAGCGCCCGACCTTCATCTCATGGGGCACCCCGGCCCCGGTTGCCGGCGAGCCGCCGCGCAAGCAGCGCTGGCGGACCAGGTTGGGTGACTTCAGCTGGTTCGACCTGGTCTCGGCCGTGCTGGGGGTGCTGATCTGGGACTTCGTGACCGGGCTGGTGCTATCCGGCGTCTTCGCGATCCGCTGCGGCGGCACTGTGTGCACGCTGCACCAGAACCTGACTCGCGACCAGATGTTGTACTGGCTGGTGCCCGTGGTGATGTTCTTGCCGCCAGTGCTGCTGGTGCTGAAAATGGGCCGGATGCGCACCGTCGTCATCGTGGCGCAGGTAATCATGCTCGGGGCGCTGACCCTGCACACGCTCAACGACGCCCACGTCACCCGGCAGCGGATCGACGGCACCGTACCGTGCTGGAATCCGCTGTATTCACCGAAGGAATGTCCCTGGGGCGTGAAGTAGCCAGGGCGCGCCGTCACAGCATGAATGGGCCGGAGCGCGCACGCTCCGGCCCATTCAGCTCAGCTTGCTATGAGCAGCTGTGCGTTCTCAGCTCTGGTCGAGGACCAGTTCGATCTCCAGGCTCAGGGTGATCTTGTCGCCGACGACCACGCCGCCACCGTCCATCGGCATCTGGATGTCGACGCCGAACTCCTTGCGGCTGATCTCGCCGGTGGCGGTGAAGCCGGCCCGGATGCCCCCGTAGGCGTCCGGCCCGAAGCCGCCGAGTTCCAGCTTCAACCCGACGTTGCGGGTGTTGCCCTTGATCGTCAGATCGCCCCGGAGCAGGTAGTCCTCGCCGTCAGCCTCGATGGCGGTGGAGCGGAACTCGAAGGTCGGGTACTTCTCGACCTCGAAGAAGTCGGCCGACTTGATGTGAGCGTCGCGCTGCTCCTGATTGGTGTCGATCGAGCTGGCGTCGATGGTCGCGGTGACGGTGGACTCCAGCGGGTTCTCCGCGGTCACGACCGTGCCGCTGAACTTGGCGAACCGGCCCTTGACCTTGCTCACCATCATGTGCCGGACCGAGAACGAGACGTCCGAATGCGCGGCGTCGATCTGCCAGGTGCCGGTGACGTAGCCGGGGATTGTTGTCGGTACGGCGGTCATGTTGCTCCACTCCTTGATCGGTTGTCTGGACAGTTGTTTAACGCTCAACTGTTGCTGGCTCAACCATTGCATGCGGCGAGCTATTCCGCAACCCGAAACTGGGGCTCTTGTCAGTTTTGTACCGGGCCACCACCACCACCGGCGTGCCAACCGCCAGACTGGATGGGTGAGCACCGAGCCCGAACCAGCCGACGCGCATCCCGGGCTGGGGCGGTGGCTGTTGTACGCCTTCGGCGCGGCGCTGCCGGAGCGCTACCACGACTGGGTCTTCCGCGACCTGACCGGGCCGGACTGGCGGCTGCGCGAGGCCGGCCGGATCATGCTGTTCGCAGTGGTGCCGGTGGTGGCGCTGCTGATGCTGCCGGGTCCGCTGGAGATCCGGATCTACTGCGCGCTGTTCGTGGTCCTGGGCCCGCTATTCGTCGGGCTGGCCTACGGTGACGAGCTGCGCGACCGGCGACTGCGCCAGCACGGCATGAAGCCACCGCAGGGTCCGGACCCGGTCTAGCCCTCAGCACTCGGCTGGCGCCCGAGCCGGCCGTTGATCCGGCGGATCATCTCGATCCGCTTGTCGGCCAGCGACCGCATCTCCGAGGTCCGCGCCGCGACGTGATCCTCGTCGGCGCCAGGTGAGAACACCATGGCCCAGCCGTCGTCGCCCTCCAGCGCCGGCACCCGCTCGACCAGTTCGGTCCGGGCTACGTGATGCGTGCCGGCAAATTCGTAGTCGGCGGTGACCACCGCCACCACCACGTGATCCTCGGGCAGCACGGCGACCTCGGCCACGATCACCGGCGCGTGCTCGGCGAAAACCCCGGCCGCCTGGATGGTGCGCTGCGACCGCTCGATCTGCTCCGGGGAAAGGTCCATGTCTTCCAGGGTAATCACCGGCGGCGGTCGGTCTGCGGTGGGCGCCAATCAGCCCAGATCGTCGTGGTGCATGAGCTGGCGGGCCGCCTCGGTCACCGAGCCGGAGAGCGACGGGTAGACCGTTATGGTCGCCGCGACCTCCTGCACGGTCAGGCCGAGTTGCACCGCCATGGTTATCGGCTGGATCAGCTCCGAGGCGGCGGGGGCGACCACGGTGCCACCCATCACCACCCCGGTGGCCGGCCGGCAGTACAGCTTGACGAAGCCCTCGGCCACGCCCTGCATCTTGGCCCGGGCGTTACCGGCCAGCGGCAGCAAGACCGTGCGGGCGGGCACCTCGCCCGAGCTCACGGCGGCGTGCCCGATGCCCACGGTGGCGATCTCGGGGTGGGTGAAGACGTTGGCCGCGACCGTCTTGAGCCGCAACGGCTGCACCGCCTCGCCCAGCGCGTGCCACATGGCGATCCGGCCCTGCATCGCCGCGACCGAGGCCAGCAGCAGCACCCCGGTGCAGTCACCGGCGGCGTAGATTCCCGGCACGCCGGTCCGCGAGACCCGATCGACGGCGAGGAATCCCCCGTCGGTCACGGCCAATCCCACGTTGGTCAGGCCGAGGTCGGCGGTGTTGGGCACCGACCCGACGCACATCAGCGCGTGCGAGCCGGTCACGGTCCGGCCGTCGGTCAGCTGCACCTCGACGCCGCCGGCGGTCCGGGTCACCGCCTGCGCCCGGGCCTGCTTCATCAGCATCCCGCCGTGCGAGGTGAAAACCTGCTCGATCACGTCAGCCGCGTCCGGGTCCTCCCCCGGCAGCACCTTGTGCCGGCTCGAAACCAGGGTGGTCGGCACTCCCAACTCGCTGTAGGCGGAGGCGAACTCGGCCCCGGTCACCCCGGAACCGACCACGATCAGGTGCTCGGGCAGCTCAGTCAGCTCGTACAGGTCACGCCAGGACAGGATCCGCTCGCCGTCCGGCTCGGCCCCCGGCAGCACCCGCGGGGTGCCGCCGGTGGCCAGCAGCACCACGTCGGCCTCGACCGTGCCCGGCTCGGCTCCGGTGACCTCGATCCGGTAGCTGCGGCCGGGATGCTCGGTGGCGAACCGGCCGTAGCCGTTGACCAAGGTGACGCCCAGTCGCAGCAACCGCTGCCGGATGTCGGCCGACTGGTTGCTGGCCAGGGCCTTGACCCGCTGGTTGACCTGATCCAGCTGCACGCGGACCGCGGCCGAGCCGACGCCGACGGCGGGGGCATCGCGCAGGGCAGTCACCCGCTCGGAGGTGGCGATCAGGGTTTTCGACGGCACGCAGTCATAGAGGACGCAGGCGCCACCCAGGCCGTCGGATTCGATCAGCGTGACCTCGGCCCCGAGTTCGGCTGCGACCTGAGCCGCCTCGTAGCCGGCCGGGCCGCCGCCGATGATGGCAATTCTGGTCACCGGGTCATTGTCCCCAACGGCTGGCTCACACGCGTGGCCGGGGCCGAACCGGGTGTCGGTAACCTCTGTGATCGTGCCTCTCTATGCCGCGTACGGCTCCAACCTGGATCCGGCCCAGATGCGGACCCGGTGCCCGCATTCGCCGTTCGCCGGCACCGGTTGGATCCCCGGCTGGCGACTGACCTTCGGCGGCGAGGACCTGGGCTGGGAAGGCGCACTGGCCACCCTGGTCGAGGACGGACCGGACGCCGCGGTGTTCGTGGGGTTGTATGACATCACCGACTACGACCGGATCGCGCTGGACAAGTGGGAGAGCGCCGACACCGGGCTGTACCAGACGATCCGGCTGCGGGTCTCGACGCTCGAAGCTGACGTGCTGGCCTGGACCTACGTGCTCGACGGCTACGAGGGCGGCCTGCCCTCGGCCCGCTACCTGGGCCTGATCGCCGAGGGGGCGGAGAAGGCCGGGGCGCCGGCCGATTACGTGGCCGAACTGCGCAACCGCCCCTGCCGCTCGATCGGCTAGCTGGCTGGGCGAGGCTGCTGCCGAAGCGATTCAATGTGTCAAGGTCACTTGACATTATTCGGGTGTCAAGCTAGCTTGACACTATGCGGAACGACGTGCGGGATCGCCGGCAAGCTGCCGGGCTGTCCCAGGCCGCGTTGGGCACCGCACTCGGCGTATCCCGGCAGACGGTGAACGCCATCGAGACCGGCAAGTACGACCCGTCGCTGCCGCTGGCGATCAAGATCGCCCGGCACTTCCAGACCACGGTGGAGGAGCTTTTTCATGTCGAGTAGTTTGCGTGTCCGGTGGGCGGTTCCGGTCACCAGCGCGGTGTTCGGATTGGTCTACCTGGCCATCGGAGTGGCCCACAACGACTGGAAGTTCGGCCTCGGCGGGCTGGCCGCGATGCTTGTGTACGCAGCGGTGCTGCTGCTGTTCGGCCGGCGCAGCGAGGCGATCGGCCTGCTCAGCGGCGACCAGAGCGACGAGCGCCGGATGGACCTGCAACTTCGGGTTGCGGCCACCACCGGTTACGTGATGATCGTCGCGGTGGTCGCCGGGGCCATCATCACCCTGGCCGCCCAATCGCAGTACTCGGCGGTCTTTGCCGGACTGTGCGCGTTGGGTGGGGCGAGCTGGATCGGCTCGACAATCTGGTTCAGCCGCAAGGGCTGAACCGGCAAGTGGTCAGTTCAGCCGGCGGCGAAAACCTCGTCGAGCAGGGCGGCGGTGTAGCGAACCCCGACCGACAATGCGTGCTCGTCGATGTCGAAGTCGGACCGGTGCAGGTCACCGGCCTGGCCACCGACCGGACGGACGCCGAGCCGGGCCAGCGCGCCGGGCACGGTCTGCAGGTACCAGGCGAAGTCCTCCCCGCCCATGGACTGCGGGGTGTCGGACAGCGCGGCCGGGCCGAAGCCGGCCAGCACCGCCCGGGTCTGCAACGCAACCAGCTCGCCGTCGTTGACCACGGCCGGTACTCCGGGGTCGTAGGCGACCTTGAGCTCGACCCCGGTCGGCGCGACCACCTGCTCGGCCAGCTCGGAGATGATGCCGGCCAGCTGATCCCAGTACTGGCCGTCCAGCATGCGAACGGTGCCGAGCAGGGTGCCCGAGGTCGGGATGGCATTCGGGGCGTTGCCGGCATTGACCGCGCCCCACACCAGCGACACCGCGGCCCTCGGGTCGATCCGGCGCGACAGCAATCCGGGCAGCTCGGTGATCAGCTTCCCCAGCGCGAACACCACGTCGGCGGTCAGGTGCGGGCGGGCGGTATGCCCCCCTGGCCCGGACACGGTCAGCTCGACCTGGTTGAACGAGGCGGTGATCGGCCCGACCCGCAGGCCGAGATGGCCGACATCGAGCTTCGGGTCGCAGTGCACCGCAAAGATCCGGGTCACGTCCACCAGGGCGCCGTCGGCCACGGCCACCTCGGCCCCACCCGGCATGCGCTCCTCGGCCGGCTGGAAGATCAACCGGACCGGGCCCGGCAGTTGCGGCTGACCGGCGAGCACGCTGGCCACGCCGAGCAAGATGGCGGTGTGGGCGTCGTGGCCGCAGGCGTGGCACACGCCGGGGTGCTGCGAGGCGTAGGGCACCTGCTTGTGGTCGGGCAACGGCAGCGCGTCGATATCGGCTCGGAGCGCGACGACGGGCCCCGGGCCCGGATTGAGGTCGAGGAAGCAGCCGGTACCGGTGGACAGCCGCCGCGGCCGCAGCCCCAGCCCGGTGAGCACGTCCAGAATCAGTTCGGTGGTGCGATGCTCGGCATTGGCGACCTCAGGGTGCTGGTGCAGCTCGCGGCGCCAGCCGATCAGCTCGGCCTCGTGGGCGGCGAGCCAGGCCAGCGCGGCAGCATGCAGGGAGGTCGACACGTCAAGCACGATAGTCCGCCCGCAATCCGACCTCGGCCGGCCCGACGGCAGGTCAGTCGGTGAACGCGCAGAATTCGTTACCCTCCGGGTCGGCCATCACCGTCCAGCCGATGTCAGCGCCCCGCTCCCGCACTATCGTCGCGCCGGCCGCGACCAGGGCCTGCGGGTCGGCCTTGACGTCCCAGTGCACGCGGTTCTTCACCGTCTTGCCCTCGGCTACGTTGTCGAAACACAAGCCGTCGAACGGCATTCCTGGCACCTGGTCGACCCAGTCGTCCTCGCCGTCGCGTCCGCTCCTGGCGCCCAAGACCTCGGCCCACCAGGCGGCCAGCGCCGGCGAGTCGACGGTGTCGATCACCAGCTCGTACAGCCGGTAGGGCGGTGGTTCGTCCCGGACGAAGGCGCAGAGCTCGTTGCCCTCCGGGTCGGCCATCACCGTCCAGCGCGGGAACACCTCGAGAGTGCGGGCGCCGAGGGCCTCGAGCTCGGCCACCGATGCACAATGCACGTCGAGATGAACTCGATTCTTGACTGTGTGGGGCTCGGGCACCCGGTTGATCCAGATCCGGTGGCCTTCGGTCGGCCCGGTCAGGTAGACATCGGTCCCGCGCTGCTGGTACTCCAGCCCCAGCACCTGGGCGTAGAAGCGGCCCAGGGCTTGATCGTCAACCGCATCCAGGCACAGATCCTGCCAGCTGGCGATCGCCATCATGCCTCCGTCTCTGGTTGAAGCGACTGCACTATCTGCTGTGCGGCTTGATCCGGGGTGAGCCGGCCGGCTCGCACCGCCGCCTCGGCCCCCGCCACCACCGGCCGGATCCGGGGCTGGCGCAGCTGATCCAGCAACCTGGCCCGGACCAGGTCCCGGGTCCAGGCCACGAGCTGTTCTGATCGCTTGTCGGCCAACGCGCCGTCGTCGATGAGCTTCTGCCGATGCCGCTGAATCTGGTGATAGACCTTATCGATTCCCCGTTCCTCCAGGGCACTGCAGGTCAGCACCGGAGTCTGCCACGCCTCGGCCGACCCGCGCAGCAACCGGAGCGCGGCCGACAGCTCCCGGGCCGCCTTCTCCGCTTCGGCGATCCGGTCACCGTCGGCCTTGTTCACCGCGATCACGTCGGCCAGTTCGAGGATGCCGCGCTTCATGCCCTGCAGGGAATCACCGGTCCGGGCCAGGGTGAGGAACAGGAAGGTGTCGACCATGCCGGCCACCACGAACTCCGACTGCCCGACGCCGACGGTCTCGACCAGCACCACGTCGTAACCGGCCGCTTCCATGACCAGCATGGTTTCCCGCGTGGCCTCGGCCACTCCGCCCAGCGTGCCCGAACTCGGCGACGGCCGGATGAAGGCATTCTCGTCCACGGCCAGCCGGGCCATCCGGGTCTTGTCCCCGAGGATGCTGCCGCCGGTGCGGGCCGAGGACGGATCGACCGCCAGTACCGCGACCCGGTGCCCCTGCCTGGTCAGGAACGTGCCGAAGCTGTCGATGAAGCTCGACTTGCCGACCCCGGGCACACCGGTGATCCCGATCCGCACCGCCTGGCCGGTTGCCGGTAACAGCGCGGCCAGCACCTGCTGGGCCCGCTGCCGGTGTTCGGCCTTGCGGGACTCGACCAGGGTTATGGTGCGCGCGATCGCGGCCCGATCCCCGGCCCGGACCCCGTCGATCAGCCGCTCGACCGACCCGACCGACCGCGAGTGGCTACTTCCCGGGTGAGTGGCCACTTAGAACTGGCCACTCGAGGCTGAAGTAGCCACTGGCGGGGTTGAAGAGAGGGCGGTGGTGCGCATCAGCCGGCGTGGGCCAGCTGCTCGTTGATGGTGTCCAGCAGCTGCAGCGCCGCGGTGGCGATGACCGTTCCGGGCGGGAAGATCGCGGCCGCGCCGGCCGCTCGCAGCTCGTCGAAGTCCTGCGGCGGGATGACGCCTCCGACCACGATGAGGATGTCCTGTGCCCCGAGCGCGGCCAGCTCACGCCGCAGCTCCGGAACCAGGGTCAGGTGCCCGGCGGCCAGGGAGTTGACGCCGACGACGTGGACGTCGGCCTCGACCGCCTGCCGGGCGACCTCGGCCGGGGTCTGGAACAGCGGGCCGACATCGACATCGAAGCCGAGATCGGCAAAGGCGGTGGCGATGACCTTCTGCCCGCGGTCGTGCCCGTCCTGGCCCATCTTGGCCACCAGGATCCGCGGCCGGCGGCCGTGCTCGGTCTCGAAGGCGTCGGTGGCCGCCCGTGTCTGCGCTATCGCGTCCACCTGTCCCTCCGGCTGGCCCTGGTTGTACTCGTCGCGATACACCCCACCGATGGTGCGGATCTGTCCCGCATGCCGACCGTAGACCTTTTCCAGCGCGTCGGAGATCTCCCCCACCGTGGCCTTGGCCCGGGCGGCGTCGATGGCCAGCGCCAGCAGGTTGTGCTCCAGTCCCGGCGCCCGGCGGCCGTCGTGGGCGGCTTGGGCCGCGTTGGTCAGGTACTCCAGCCGACGGCTGACCTCAGCGGAATCCCGCTCGGCCCGTAGCCGATCGAGTTTGTCCTTCTGTTGACGGCGAACTTCGGCATTGTCGATCTTCAGAACCTCGATCGGCTCCTCGACCTCCGGCCGGTACTTGTTGACGCCGATGACCGGCTGCCGTCCGGAGTCGATCCGGGCCTGGGTCCGCGCCGCCGCCTCCTCGACCCGCAGCTTGGGCAGCCCCTCATCGATCGCCGCGGCCATGCCACCGGCCGCCTCGACCTCCTCGATGTGCTGCCAGGCCCGGCGGGCCAGGTCGTAGGTCAGCCGCTCGACGTAGTAGCTGCCGCCCCACGGATCGATGACATCGGTCGTGTGCGACTCCTGCTGCAGCAGCAGCTGGGTGTTGCGGGCGATCCGGGCCGAGAAGTCGGTCGGCAGCGCCAGCGCCTCGTCCAGGGCGTTGGTGTGCAGGGACTGGGTATGCCCCTGGGTGGCAGCCATCGCCTCGATGCAGGTCCGCACCGCGTTGTTGAACACGTCCTGCGCGGTCAACGACCAGCCGGAGGTTTGCGAATGGGTCCGCAGCGAAAGGGACTTCGCGTTCGTCGGCTCGAACTGCCGGACCAACTTGGCCCACAGCAGCCGGGCCGCCCGCAGCTTGGCCACCTCCATGAAGAAGTTCATGCCGATGGCCCAGAAGAACGACAACCGGGGGGCGAAGGCGTCGATGTCCATCCCAGCGTCGAGACCGGCCCGCAGGTACTCGACCCCGTCGGCCAGGGTGTAAGCCAGTTCCAGGTCAGCCGTGGCCCCGGCCTCCTGGATGTGATAGCCGGAGATCGAGATCGAGTTGAAGCGAGGCATCCGGGCCGCGGTGTAGCCGAAGATGTCGCTGATGATGGTCATCGACGGCTTGGGCGGATAGATGTAGGTGTTGCGGACCATGAACTCCTTGAGGATGTCGTTCTGGATGGTCCCGGTGAGCTGAGCCGGTTGCACGTTCTGCTCCTCGGCGGCGACCACGAACAGCGCCAGCACCGGCAGCACCGCGCCGTTCATGGTCATCGACACGCTCATGCGGTCCAGCGGGATGCCGTCGAAGAGCTGGCGCATGTCGTAGATGGAGTCGATCGCCACCCCGGCCATGCCGACGTCGCCGACGACCCGCGGATTGTCGCTGTCGTAGCCGCGGTGCGTGGGCAGGTCGAACGCGACCGAGAGCCCCTTCTGCCCGGCCGCCAGGTTGCGCCGGTAGAAGGCGTTCGACTCGGTGGCGGTGGAGAAGCCGGCGTACTGCCGGATCGTCCAGGGCTGGTTGACGTACATGGTCGGGTAGGGCCCGCGTAGGTAGGGCGCGATTCCCGGCAACGTGTGCAGGAAATCGGGGCCGTCGGCCAGGTCGTGCGCGGTGTAGACCGGGGCGACCTCGATGCCCTCCGGGGTCAGCCAGGCGGTGCCGGCCGCTTCCGGGCTCCGCTGGGGCGACGGGTCCGGATCACCCAGCGACTGCCGGCTGAAGTCGGGAATCATCGTGGCACCTCCGGGCTCCGGGCGAACACTTTCTCCAGCGCGGCCAGGACGTCGCAGCCGAGCTGGATGCTGTCACTGATCGGACCATCGACCAGCGCGGCCGGGCCGGCGATCCAGACCTCGGCCCCGGCCTCGACCAGCGCCTCGGCCGCCGGCCGGGCCGCCTCGGCGTAGACCGAGTCAGCCGAGCACAGGCAGGCGACAGCAGCCCCGGATCCGCTGAACGCGGTAGCGAGCTCGGCCGGGCTGCCCTCGGCCACCACGGTGTGCACCCCGCCGGCCGCGAACAGGTTGCGGGCGAAGGCGAGCCGGGCCGAGTGGGCGGCCGGCGGCCCCAGGACGGCCAGCACGACCCGGGGTCGGTGCCCGGTGGCGGCCAGCATCGCATCGGATCGGTCCCGCCACGCCTCGTACTCCTCGGCATACCGGTGCCGCGGCAGCCCCCCGCGGCCCGGCTCCGGACCGGGCGGCCGGGTCAGCAATTGCTCCTCGGCATTGGCGAATTCGCTGATCCCGGTGAGTGGATCGCGCCGGGTGGCCAGGTTCTGCCGGCGCTCTCGCCAGCTGACCTCGACCAGCTCGCCGATCGCCCCGGCGGCCAGGGCACCGCCGGCGGCTTCCAGTTCGGTGAACTTGCGCCAGGCCACCTGGGCCAGCTCCTCGGTCGCGGTTTCGACGTAGTACGAGCCGCCGGCGGCATCGACGACCCGGGCCAGGCTGGCCTCGTCGTGCAGGATCGACTGGGTATTGCGGGCGATCCGGCGCCCGAAGTCGTCGGGCCGGCCGAGCGCGGCGTCAAACGGGAGCACGGTGATCGCCTCGGCCCCGCCGATCGCGGCCGCGAAACAGGCCACGGTGGAACGCAGCAGGTTGACCCACGGATCCCGGCGGGTCAGCATCGCCGGCGAGGTCACCGCATGCTGGCGCTGGCCCCGGCGCTCGGTCAGGCCGCACAGCTGCCCGACCCGGTCCCACAGCCGCCGGGCCGCTCGCAGCTTGGCGATCGAGCCGAACTGATCGGCCGTCACCGCGTAGCGGAACTCCAGCCGGTCGAACGCGTCCTCCCCCACGGCCCGCAGCACCGCCACCCCGACGGCCAGCGTGATCGCCAGCTCGTCGGCCGGGCTGCCGCCGGCCTCGTGGTAGGGCAGGCCGTCGATCGTCAGCGGGATCAACTGCCGGTACGGCGCGGCTTGCTCGAACAGTGCGGGCAGGCCGGCCAGCTCCGGTTCGTGACCGGCGGCCAGGGCCCGGCTGATCGGGTCGGCGCCGAGGCTGCCCCGAACCTCGCTCGGGTCCAGGTCGGCCACCAGGGCCAGGTAGTCCGAGGCCTGGGCCGGGTCGTCGAGGACGACCGCGACCAGGTCGAGGTAGACGCCGGCCAGGGCCGGGGCCAGCTGGCTGCCGGCCGGCAGCCACAACGAGGACACGCCGTTGTCCAGGTCGGCCCGCACCGCGGCGTTGGTGGCCATGGCATCGAGGTCGAAGTAGCGGGCCCGGACATCCCAGCCCAGCCCGGGGTTGTCCAGCGCCCCACGCACGAACGGGGCCTGGCCCGGCCGGCCGGTTTCGGTCGCCGGCCGCTGGGTGTAGAGCGGAGCGACCTCGATGCCGTCGTAGTCACGGTGGGCCAGCGCGCGCTCCGGCGCGGCTGGATCGAACCTGCGCCCGGACTTGGTCAGGACCGCCGCCACCAGCTCGCGCCAGTCCTCGAGGTCGGCCGGCGGGAAGTCACCGGCCAGCGGTAGCGCACTGTTGTCCATGGGCCGAATGGTAGGCAGCGCTGGCCACTCGAGGCCCGGTGTCGTGGCTTATCTCTCGGCTCGGTTGCATCAGCACCAGCCCCGAAGGAGGAGCTAGGCTCTGTGCCCGTGACCGACAGCGCCGAGAGCGACCGTCCCGTGGGCGAGAGTGCAGACCCCGATGCGCAGGCTGCCGCCGCGGCCACAGCGCTGGCCGAGCGGACCGGAGCGCCCCGGCACGACGTCGCCCTGGTGCTCGGCTCCGGCTGGCTGCCCGCGGTCGAGCAGCTGAGCCGAACCGCCGACGCCGACGTGGAATTTCCCAGCACCGACCTGCCCGGCTTCGCCCCGCCGGCCGTGGCCGGGCATGCCGGAACCATCCGGTCGCTCGCGGTCAACGGCAAGCGGGTACTGGCCTTCCTCGGCCGCACCCACTTCTACGAGGGCCGCGGGGTGGCCGCGGTGGTGCACGGGGTGCGGACCGCAGCCAAGGCCGGCTGCCGGATCACCGTGCTGACCAATGGCTGCGGCGGGGTGCGGGAGGACATGGCGGTCGGGCAGCCGGTGCTGATCCGCGACCACATCAACCTGACCGCAACCTCGCCCCTGGTCGGAGCCCGCTTCGTCGATCTGACCGACCTGTACTCGGCCCGGTTGCGGGGGCTGATGCGCGAGATCGACCCGAGCCTGACCGAAGGGGTGTACGCGCAGTTCCCCGGACCGCACTACGAGACGCCGGCCGAGGTCCGGATGGCCCGCATCATCGGCGCCGACCTGGTGGGGATGTCCACGGCCCTGGAGGCCATCGCGGCCCGGGCCGAGGGCAGCGAGGTGCTCGGCATCTCCCTGGTCACCAACCTGGCCGCCGGCATCAGCGGCGAGCCGTTGGACCACGCCGAGGTGCTGGCCGCGGGCAAGGCGGCGGCCGAGCGGGCCGGCGGGATGCTGGTCAGCCTGCTCGAGCGGTTGTGAGCCGGCGGCGATGACGGTCCTGCTCACCGGCTCCCAGGGTCGGATCGGCACCGCGTTGACCGAACGCCTGCCCGGGCGGGGCTGGACGTTGCGCACCTTCGACCGCACGCCGGGCGCGGACGTGGTGGCTGAGCTGACCGACGCCGCGGCGCTGGCCGAGGCCATGGCCGGGGTGGCGGCAGTAGTGCACCTGGCCGGGCAACCGACCGAGGCACCGTGGCCGGTGGTCCGCGAGTCCAACATCGAGGGCTGCGTGCAGCTGTTCGAGGCGGCCCGGCGGGCCGGCGTGCGTCGGGTGGTGTTCGCCTCGTCCAACCATGCCGTCGGCTTCACCCCCCGCGGGAGCGGCGAGCTGCCGCCGGATACGCCACCTCGACCGGACACCCTGTACGGGGTCAGCAAGGCCTTCGGCGAGGCCCTGGCCCGCTACTACGTGGATCGCTACGGCTTCGAGGTGGCCTGCTTGCGGATCGGCACCTGCGCCGCCGAGCCACCGGATGCCCGCTCGCTGGCGACCTGGCTGTCCTTCGACGACTGCGCCGAGCTGGTCGACCGGTGCCTGCGCGCGCCCGGTCTGGACTACGCCGTCGTCTGGGGCGTCTCGGCCAACTCCGCGCGGTGGTGGTCACTCGACAATCCGATCGGTTACTCCCCCGCCGACGATGCCGCCTTGCACAGCGGGCTGTCAGCACCCGCTGGCCCGGGCGAGCGGGTCGGCGGCCAGTTCACCGGGCCGGACTACGGCATCGACGAGATCGGAGCTCGCTCATGACGGAACTTCGGCCGCGGGTCCAGGCCTGGATCGAGGACGAGGTCAACCCGGCCGACGCCGCCGAGCTGTCGGACCTGCTGGCCGCCGGCGACCCGGCGGCCGAGGCTGAACTGGCCGACCGGTTCGGCGGCGTGCTGCGGTTCGGCACCGCGGGACTGCGCGGACCGTTGCGCGCGGGGCCGAACGGCATGAACGCGGCGGTGGTCCGCCAGGCCGCAGCCGGCATCGCGGCCCAGCTGGGCGCCCAGCAGCGGCAGGGCCAGCTCGTGGTCATCGGTTACGACGGCCGGCACCGCAGCCGGGAATTCGCCCACGATTCCGCCCGGGTCCTGGCTGCCGCCGGTTTCCGGGCCCGGGTGTTGCCACGACTGCTGCCCACCCCGGTGCTGGCGTTCGCGGTCGGCTATCTGCAGGCCGCGGCCGGCATCATGGTCACCGCCTCGCACAACCCGCCCCAGGACAACGGTTACAAGGTCTACGCCGCCGACGGCGCTCAGATCGTGCCGCCGCTGGACGCCGAGATCGAGGCCCAGATCCGGGCGGTGCCGAGCATCCGGGCCATCCCGCTGTCCGACGACTACGAGGTGCTGGACGAGAGCATCGTGCAGGCCTACGTGGACGCCGTGGCCGGGTTGGTCCGGCCGCCGTCAGCGGACGGGCGGCGGGAGCTGATCATCGTGCACACCGCGATGCACGGCGTCGGCGCCGCCGTGTTCGGCCAGGTGCTGGGCCAGGCCGGCTTCGCACCGGCGATCGAGGTCAGCGAACAGGCCGAGCCGGATCCGGACTTCCCGACCGTGGCCTTCCCGAATCCGGAGGAGCCGGGAGCGATGGACCTGGCCCTGGCCCGGGCCCAGGCCAGCGGGGCTGACGTCATCATCGCCAACGACCCGGACGCCGACCGTTGTGCGGTCGGGGCCCGCTTCGGCACCCGCTGGCGGATGCTGCGCGGCGACGAGGTCGGCGTGCTGCTGGCCGACTGGCTGATCCGCAACGGCACGACCGGCACCTATGCCACCACCATCGTGTCCTCGACCATGCTGGCGGCGATGGCAG
>Ga0187809_10000319_pt1 | contig 28034 bp, 25 predicted proteins | sample NC_wetland_sal_i_8_FD_132415 | JGI IMG/M metagenome (GOLD analysis project Ga0187809, IMG submission 132415) | Wetland sediment microbial communities from Neuse River Estuary, North Carolina, USA - ASW_4 | ecosystem: Environmental > Aquatic > Freshwater > Wetlands > Sediment | place: USA: North...
GCTGCGGCACCCGGGGACGCGGGTGAAGTACCGCGCCGCCAGTCTGTTCGAGCTCCCGGCCGGCTGGCACCAGGCGTTCGAGCTGGTGGTGGAGATCTTCACCGTGCAGGCGTTGCCGCGCGACGTGCGCGAGGCAGCCACGGCGGCCGTGGCCAGCCTGGTCGCCCCCGGCGGCCGGCTGCTGGTGGTCTCCGGAATCCACGGGGAGTGGCCGGTGGCCGAGGACAGCCCGCCCTGGCCGCTGACCGCGGCCGAGCTGCACGCGTTCACCGAGCACGGGCTGGTCGAGGTCTCGGCCGAGCGGGTGGGGTCGGTCGGCAGCCGGCGGTGGCGGGCGGAGTTCACCCGTCGCGGAACCTCGGCTGGGGGGCCGGCCCGGTGACCATCCACACCGGACATCCGTTCCAGCCCCCCGAACCGGAGCGGGATCCGGTCCGGCGGTTTCGGGGTCGGGCGGCGTCCCCGGTCAGCGTGATCACCGCCGGTCACGGGGAATCGCGGGCCGGGTTGACGGTGTCCTCGTTCCTCGTCGCCGACGGCGACCCGGCCGCGGTTCTCGCGCTGATCGATCCCGACTCCGAGCTAGCCGACGCGGTGCGCAGCACCGGCCGGGCGGTGGTGAACCTGCTGTCCTGGTCCCACCACCAGCTGGCCGATGCCTTCGGCTACGTCGCGCCCGCGCCGGGTGGGCCGTTCCGGCTGGCCCGCTGGTCGGACAGCGACTGGGGGCCGGTGCTGGCCGACGCGCCGACCTGGGCCGGCTGCCGGCTGGCCGAGCGCCCGGCCCGGACCGTGGGCTGGGCGCTCGAGTTCGAGCTGCTGATCGAGTCGGTGCACGTGGCCGGCGGGGACACCGATCCGCTGCTGCACCAGCGCGGCCGGTATCGCCGCCTTGGTTAGCGCGTGGTGCGCAGCAGCATCCGCCACATCGCGGTGTCGACAACCCCGTTGGTCGGCAAGCCGTGACTCTTCTTGTAGCGGTTCACCGCGCCGTCGGTGGCGGCGTCGAGGTGGCCGGTCACCGGCTTGTTGAACGCCAACTGCACGGCCTTGACCGGCTCTCCGGTCATGCCCGGGAACATCACCGCGCCGGAGTAGGCGATGACCCAGGTCTTGGCCTTCGACGCCCCGGCCGGAGGGCCGAGGCGGTTGTAGCGCGGGCACGGCACGGTGCGCGGCACGGCATAGTCGGCCGCCCAGTTCAGATCGGCCTGGCGGCAGGGCCCGTAGTCCTGCGCGGGGTAGACGCGCCGGCTCCAGAACGAGGTCCGCCCCAGGGCTCCGGCCCAGGACAGCGAGATGTGCATGTGATTGCGGTGGCAGGCCGAGTCGAGGCTGGGCGACGGAGTCCTGGCGCAATTGTTGTAGTCCTGCCACTGGCCGGACCAGGAACCCCAGATCTTGTTGTTCCAGATGAGGTACATGACGCCCATCCGCCGGGCGTTGGCGAACTTGTTGCCGTAACGATCGGTGGCCAGCAGGTACTTGATGACCGCGGCGGCCTGAGCAGCCTGGGTCGGGTTGCGGACCGAGTTCATCCAGTCGATGGCCCGGCCGTCGTAGTGCTCGCTCTGGGTGCCGTCGGTGCCGCAGTTGTAGGCGCCGCCGAAACTCGTGTTCGGGTACGTCGCGGTCAGGAACCGGCCCAGCCCTAGCGTGCCGGGCAGGTAGCCGGGGTGGCAGGAGACCTGCCCCACGTAGGCGGCCATCGGCTCGATCGGCTTGCCGAAGTAGGGCTGGTGGGGCATGGGCACCGCCGCTCGGGCGGCCGGGGCCAGGCTCAGACCGGCCAGTAGCGGCAGGACGCAGGCGGCGGTGGCCAGCATGGCCTTGGTCCGCAGGGAGCTGAATCTCACGGCAGGCAATCCTTCCGACCACCGCCCGACTTTGCCTGCGCGCGCTGATCGCTGTGGGGTTGGTAGTCCCATCGGCGGCCACGAAGCGTAATCAAGGCCACGCCGTGGCGATAGCCGGAACACCCCGGCCGGCCTCGGCCTTGAATGATCACGTGACCATTGCTCCCGACCGCACTGACCGCACCCAGCATCTCGGCCTGCTCACCGTGGTGCTGGCGACCGCCTGCGGTCTGGCCGTGGCCAACATCTACTACTGCCAGCCGCTGCTGGCGCTTATCGCGAGGAATTTCGGGACCGGCCAGGGCCGCGCCGCCATCGTGGTGACCGCGACCCAGCTCGGCTACGCCGCCGGCCTGATCTTCCTGATGCCGCTGGGTGACCTGCTGGAAAACCGGAAGCTGGCCAGCCTCACCCTGCTCGGCACCGCGCTGGCAGCGCTGCTGGCCGCGTTCAGCCCGAGCCTGCCGCTCTTTCTGGCCCTGTCGGTCGTGATCGGGCTGACGTCGGTCGTGGCCCAGATCCTGATCCCGCTGGCGGCTCATCTGGCACCACCGGCCGAGCGCGGGCACTTCGTCGGGCGGGTGATGAGCGGCCTGCTGCTCGGTATCCTGCTGGCCCGGACGGTGTCCAGCCTGCTGGCGGCGGCCTGGGGATGGCGCAGCGTGTATTTCGTCGCGGCCGGCTTGATGCTGGCCACCGCGGTCGTGCTGTGGCAGACCCTGCCGAGCTACCGGGTCCAGACCGAGCTCGATAACGGCTACCCCGCCCTGATGCGCTCGATCGGCCGGCTGGCCCGGCAGGAGCCGGCGCTGCGGCGGCGGGCGGCTGGCCAGGCCTTGATGTTCGGCTGCTTCTCCGCTTTCTGGACCTCGATCACGTTCGAGCTGATCCGGACCCACCACCTGTCCCAGACCGGCATCGCGATCTTCGCTTTGGTCGGTGCCGGCGGTGCGCTCGCCGCGCCGATCGCCGGCCGGCTGGCTGACCGGGGACACGGCAGCACGGCCACCGGCGCGGCGTTCGGGCTGGCCGTGCTGGCGCTGGCCACGGTCGGGCTGGGCCGGCACGATGTGTTCCTGCTGGCGGCCGGCGCCGTGCTGCTCGACCTTGCGGTACAGGGACATCAGGTGCTGAGCCAGCAGGAGATCTACGCGCTGCGGCCGGACGCCCGGGCCCGGATCAACACGGTGTACATGGGCAGCGTGTTCCTCGGCGGCTCGCTGGCCTCGGCAGCGTCGGGGACCCTGTACGAACGATTCGGCTGGGGTGGCCCGGTCTGGCTCGGCGTCGGCCTGAGCACCCTCGGGTTCGCGCTGTGGGCCGGCTCACGGGTGCGGACGCGCCGCACGCTTCGCGCCCCGGCCGGGTGAGCGGACCCAAGCCGGGCACGACCCGAGCGCCGGTCAGCGGAAGCAGCACAGGGCCCGGACGGCTGACCGTCCGGGCCCTGCTCGCACAGTAGCCCCGAAGGGATTCGAACCCTCGCTACCGCCGTGAGAGGGCGGCGTCCTAGGCCGCTAGACGACGGGGCCCTAGGACACCCGGCCGGAGCCGGATGCTGTCGTGCGCTGGGGTACCAGGACTCGAACCTAGACTAACTGAACCAGAATCAGTTGGGCTGCCAATTACCCCATACCCCACTACTTACCGCTCCGGCCGTGTTGGCGCTGACCGGAACCGAAGTAAGACTGTACCGGACGGCGGTCACCGACTTGAAATCGGGCGCGCCGCCTCGGGCTACTTGGCCCGGACCGGATTTACCAGGTCACCGATCCCGTCGATGGACACCGTCACCACGTCGCCGTCGGAGATCTTGCTGACGCCCTCCGGAGTGCCGGTCAGCACCACGTCGCCCGGCACCAGGGTCATCACCTGCGACATGAACGAGATAATCGTCGGAACGTCGAAGATCATGTCCTCGGTGTTGCCGTCCTGGGTCACCGTGTCGTTGACCCGGCACCGCACCCGCACCGCCGACGGATCGAAGTTGGTCTCGATCCACGGCCCGATCGGGCAGAACGAGTCATAGCCCTTCGACCGGGTGAATTGGACGTCCTCCCGCTGCTGGTCGCGGGCGGTGACGTCGTTGCCGCAGGTGTAGCCGAAAATCACGTCCATGGCCTGCTCGGGCGATACGTCCTTGGCCACCTTGCCGATGATCACGGCCAGTTCGGCCTCGTGCTCGACCTGCTCGGAGTCAGGCGGTAGCCGGATGCTGTCGAAGGTGCCGATCACCGAGGTCGACGGTTTGAGGAACAGCAGCGGCCGGGGTGGCACGTCGTTGCCCATCTCGGCCGCGTGCGCGGCGTAGTTGCGCCCGACCGCGATCACCTTGCTGGGCAGGATAGGTGCCAGCAACCTGACGTCGGTGATGGCGAATCGCTCACCGGCGAACTCGATCGGACCCATCGGATGGTCCTTGATCGCGGCCACCGTGAGTGACTCGAACGGCGGCGCAGCCCCGGCCTCGACCGGTCCTTCGACGACGCCCCAGGCGATTCCGCCTCCGTGAACAAACCTTGCGATACGCACGCCACCGAGGCTACCCGGCGCCGGTTCACCCGCCGTGGCACGGATACTGGTGTCGTGGCCTCCGAACTGAGTCGTGTACCACCGGCCCAGCGCCGGTTCCTCGCGGTGCTGGTCGGGCCGGTCGGCGCGGCCCTGCTGGTGGCGGGCGGGCTGCTGGCCGTCACCGCCGGCTCGGTGGTCGGGCACCTGCTCGGCGGGGTCCTGGCCGCGATCGCCTTGTTGCTGCTCGGGGTGGCGCAGGGCCTGTACCGCTCGGCCCGGCAGGACGAGTACGAAGCCGAACTGGACGCGGCCGCGTTGGCGGTCAGCGGTGAGGATTGTGGCGGCGACTGCCGCACCTGCGCCGACGACTGCGCGGTGAAATCCCTCCCCCGCCGCTGAGGCCGCCCCCCGACCCCTCTGCCATTGTGCGGCCCGAAAGCACACTATCGAGGCCGTCGAAACGTGCATTCGGGCCGCACAATGGCGGACGGGGGGTCAGAGCGCGGCGAGGATCCGGTCTCCGATCTCGGTCGTGCTGCCAGGACGGTCCGGCTCGCGATTGGCCAGATCGGCCGCCACGGCCGCCTCGACCCGGGCCGCGGCTTCGGCGTGGCCGAGGTGGGACAGCAGCATCGAAACCGACAGGATGGCCGCTGTCGGGTCAGCCTTGCCCTGGCCGGCGATGTCGGGCGCCGAGCCGTGCACGGGCTCGAACATCGACGGGGTGGTCCGGCTCGGGTTGAGATTTCCGCTCGCGGCCAGGCCGATCCCGCCGGCCACCGCCGCGGCCAGATCGGTGATGATGTCGCCGAACAGGTTGTCGGTGACGATCACATCGAAGCGGCCCGGATCGGTCACCAGATGGATAGTGGCGGCGTCGACGTGCTGGTAGTTGACCGTGACGTCCGGGTACTCCGCCCCGACCTCGGCCACCACCCGGGACCACAGACCGCCGGCATGCACCAGCACATTCGTCTTGTGCACCAAGGTCAACTGCCGGCGCGGGCGGGACTGCGCGGCCGCGAACGCCGCTCGCACCACCCGCGCCACCCCGAAGGCCGTGTTCAGGCTGACCTCGGTCGCGATCTCCTGCTCGGTGCCCGAGCGCAGCCGGCCACCGTTGCCGGCGTAGGGCCCCTCGGTGCCCTCGCGGTACACCACGAAGTCGATCTCCGGCTTGCCCGCCAGCGGCGTGGCCACCCCCGGGTAGAGCCGAGCCGGGCGCAGGTTGACGTAGTGATCGAGTTCGAACCGCAGCCGCAACAGCAACCCGCGCTCGAGCACGCCGCTGGGCACCGACGGATCGCCGATGGCCCCGAGCAGGATGGCATCCTGCTGGCGCAATTCGGTGAGCACCGCGTCCGGCAGCGTCTCCCCGGTCCGGTGGTAGAGCCGCGCGCCGAGGTCGTACTCGGTCTTGGTCACGCCCGGCACGACGGCGTCCAGCACCCGGACGGCCTGCCCGGTGACCTCGACTCCGATCCCGTCGCCGGGCACCACGGCCAGGTTGAAGCTCATCGGGCGGCGGTGCCCTCGACGTAGTCGCTGTCGGCGTCGGAGTTGACCCAGCTCATCAGCCCTCGAAGGTGCTTGCCGGTCTCCTCGATCGGGTGGGTCTCGCCCTTGGCCCGCAGCGCCTTGAACTCCGGCGCGCCGGCGTCCTGGTCGGCGATAAACCGGGCGGCGAACGAGCCGTCCTGGATCTCGGCCAGCACCTGCTTCATGTTCTGCTTCACGTGCGGGTCGATCACCCGCGGCCCGGAGACGTAGTCGCCGTACTCGGCGGTGTCCGAGATCGACCAGCGCTGCTTGGCAATGCCGCCCTCATACATCAGGTCGACGATGAGCTTGAGCTCGTGCAGGCATTCGAAGTAGGCGATCTCCGGCTCGTAGCCGGCCTCGGTCAGTACCTCGAAGCCGTACTGCACGAGCTGCGAGGTGCCACCGCACAGCACGGCCTGTTCGCCGAACAGATCGGTCTCGGTCTCCTCCTTGAACGTGGTCTCGATCGCCCCGGCCCGGGTGCCACCGATCGCCTTGGCGTAGGACAGGGCCAGGGCCAGGGCGTGACCGGTCGCGTCCTGCTCCACCGCCACCAGTACCGGCACGCCCTTGCCGTCGACGAACTGCCGGCGTACCAGGTGACCGGGCCCCTTGGGCGCGACCATGCACACGTCGACCCCGGCCGGCGGCTTGATGTAGCCGAACCTGATGTTGAAGCCGTGGCCGAAGAACAGCGCGTCGCCGTCGGACAGGTTCGGCTCGACCGACTCGGTGTAGAGCTGGCGCTGCTTGTGGTCCGGGGCCAGGATCATGATCAGGTCGGCTTCGGCCGAGGCCTCGGCCGGGGTGAGTACCCGCAGGCCCTGCTCCTCGGCCTTGGCCCGGCTCCGGGAGCCTTCGGGCAGGCCGATCCGGACGTCCACCCCGGAGTCGCGCAGGCTCAGAGCATGGGCGTGGCCCTGGCTGCCGAACCCGAGTACAGCTACCTTGCGCCCCTGCACGATCGACAGGTCGGCGTCATCGTCGTAATACATGTGCACAGCCATTGCGGCGTTTCCTCTTCTCGAATCGGATGGATCTTCAACTGTCGAGTTCGTGCCAGCGGCTCAGCCGGCGGCGCGCTCGACGGCGCGCAATGCGGCCTGGGTCATCGACCGCGGCCCCCGGCCGAGCGCGACCAGGCCCGACTGCACCATCTCGCGGATGCCGTAGGGCTCCAGCATCTTCAGCATCGCTTCCAGCTTGGCCGGCGGTCCGACCATCTCCACCGTCAACGCCTCCGGGCTGACATCGACCACCTTGGCGTTGAACAACTCCACGATGTCGACGATAGAACCGCGGTTGCTCTCCTCGGCCCGAACCTTGCACAGCAGCAACTCGCGCTGGACCGCGGCATCCGCCTCGAGCTCGACGATCTTGAGCACGTTGACCAGCTTGTTCAGCTGCTTGGTCACCTGCTCCAGTGCGTTGCCCTCGACCGAGACCAGGATCGTTATCCGGCTGATCTCCGGATGCTCGGTCGGGCCCACGGCCAGCGACTCGATGTTGAAACCTCGCCGGCTGAACAGGCCGGAGACCCGGGCGAGCACGCCGGGCTTGTTCTCGACCAGCACCGACAGGGTGTGCACGCTCATGACGGAGTTCCTTTCAACATCTGCGCAACGAGAGCGTCGCAATGCAGTTTGGTGGTGTCCAGCAACGGCACCACGGCCTCACCGTCGGTGAGCAGCAGGCCGATCTCGGTGCAGCCGAGAACCACGGCCTCGGCCCCGCGCTCGGCCAACCGTTCGATGATCTCGAGGTATTCGCGCTTGGCCGATGGGCTGAAGCTCCCCCGAACCAGTTCGGTGTAGATGATCTCGTGCACCCGTTGCTGATCATCGGAATCCGGCACGATGACCTCGACCCCGTAGCGGGCCAGCCGGGACGGGTACAGCTCGGCCGACATCGTATAGGCGGTGCCGAGCAGGCCGACCGTGCCGTACCCGGCCGCGGCGGCGGCCTCCCCGACCACCTCGATCAGGTCCAGGAACGGCACGCTCAGCCCGGCGGTGATGCGGTCGGCGACCAAGTGCAGCGTGTTGGTGGCCAGCGCGATCACCCCGGCCCCGGCCGCTTCGAGCTTGCGCGCGGCGTCATTGAGGATGGCGGCCTGGCTCGGCCAGTCCCCGGCCCGCTGCGCCGCTTCGATCTCGGCGAAGTCGACCGAGTGGATCGTCACCGGAGCGCTGGCATGACCGCCCATCCGCTCGGCCACCAACTCGTTGAGGATCCGGTAGTACACCGCGGTCGATTGCCAGCTCATACCCCCGAGCAGGCCGAGCCGGGTCGGATGACCACCGCTCGTCACAGCTCGTCCCCGAAGTCGGGGCGGACGTCACGGGCGGCCAGGATGTCGTCGTTCGAGGTGCCCGCCGCCACCATCGGCCAGACCATGGCGTCCTTGCCGACGGTGAAGTCCACGACCACCGGCTGGTCGTTGATGGCCATCGCCTTCTCGATGGTCGCGTCGACCTCGGCCCTCGACTCGCACCGCAGACCGACGCAGCCGAGCGCCTCGGACAGCTTCACGAAGTCCGGGATGCGATGCTTGTGGGTGCCGAGTTCGGTCTGGGAGTACCGCTCGTCGTAGAACAGCGTCTGCCACTGCCGGACCATCCCCAGGTTGCCGTTGTTGATGACCGCGACCTTGATCGGGATACCTTCGATGGCGCAGGTCGCCAGTTCCTGATTGGTCATCTGGAAGCAGCCGTCGCCGTCGATCGCCCAGACCAGCTTGTTCGGCGCGCCGACCTTGGCCCCCATCGCGGCCGGGACCGAGTAACCCATCGTCCCGAGACCGCCGGAATTGAGCCAGGTGTAGGGGTTTTCGTAGGAGATGAACTGGGCCGCCCACATCTGGTGCTGGCCCACCCCGGCGGCGAACACCGTGTCCGGGCCGGCGATCTTGCCCAGCCGCTCGATCACGTACTGCGGAGACAGGCTGCCGTCGGCCGGTTCGTCGTAACCGAGCGGGTAGGTCTTGCGCCAGCCGTCAGCCCGGCGCCACCAGCCGGTCAGATCAGCCCGGTTACCGGCCTCGTACTCGGCCCGGACGGCCGGAATCAGGTCGCTGATCACCTCGCGGGCGTCACCGACGATCGGCACGTCGGCCAACCGGTTCTTGCCGATCTCGGCCGGATCGATGTCGGCGTGGATGACCACTGCCTCGGGCGCGAACGAGGCCAGCTTGCCGGTGACCCGGTCGTCGAAGCGGGTGCCCAGAGCGATCAGCAGATCCGCCCGCTGCAACGCCGTCACCGCGGCGACCGAGCCGTGCATGCCCGGCATTCCCAGGTGTTGGCGATGCGAGTCGGGGAAGGCGCCGCGGGCCATCAGCGTGGTCACGACCGGAATCCCGGTCAGCTCGACCAGTTCCCGCAGCTCCCGGGTGGCGCGAGCCTTGAGCACCCCGCCGCCGATGTAGAAGACCGGTCGCTGGGCCGAAGCGATGAGCTTGGCCGCCTCGCGGATCTGCTTGCCGTGCGGCTTGAGCACCGGGCGGTACCCGGGCAGATCGAGCACCGGCGGCCAGCTGAACTGGGTCGACGCCTGCATGACGTCCTTGGGCACGTCCACCAGCACCGGACCAGGCCGCCCGGTCGCAGCCAGGTGGAAGGCCTCGGCGATCGTGCGCGGAATGTCTTCGGGCCGCTGGACCAGGAAGTTGTGCTTGGTGATCGGCAACGTGATGCCGGAGATGTCAGCCTCCTGGAAGGCATCGGTTCCGATCGAGGGCAACGCCACCTGGCCGGTGATCGCGACCATCGGCACCGAGTCCATGTAGGCGTCGGCGATGGGCGTAACCAGGTTGGTGGCACCGGGCCCGGAGGTCGCCATGCAGACCCCGACCTTGCCGGTCACCTGGGCATACCCCTCCGCGGCGTGTCCGGCGCCCTGTTCGTGCCGGACCAGCACGTGCCGGACCCGGGTCGAGTCGAAGAGCGGGTCGTAGGCCGGCAGGATGGCCCCGCCGGGAATGCCGAAAACTACATCGGCGCCGACCTCCTCGAGAGCACGGATCAAGGACTGGGCCCCGGAGACCTGCTCCGGAGAGGTCGACGCGGTCATGCGGTGGTTCCTTCCTGCGACTGCGGATCGACCGGCGACGTTGCCGGCAGGGTCAGCCGGTGCGGCCCGCCCAGATCAACAAAAAACCCCTCGTGCGGGTGCACGAAGGGTTTGCGCGTCCGGGCCGGTCCGATCGGCGGGACGCGCTAGGCGATAAGTACGAGCTGACGCACGGACCGAAGCCTACCGCTGTCACCGCCTTGATACAACAGGCGGGAACCTCGTCCCACATATCAAGATGCGATCGTCACCACCGCCGGTTGCCGGGACCCCGGAGTTTGTTCAGAAAGCGGACGAAGGGCAGCCAGCAACGAACTGGTGGCAGACCGTAACCGCTTTTTGTGGCAGGATGCGCTGCGTGACCCCCAGGCTGGCGCCCGCCCTCGGGCTGGCGGCTGCCTGCACGATGCTGACCGGGATCGGGGTGATGGCCATCGGTTTCGGGCAGGGTCCGCAGCAGCCGACGAGCATCGCCGGGGTGGTCGACCTGAAACCGGCTGGCACCGCGGCGGCCGTCCGCCGCTCCAGCGCGGCGGCCGAGGAGCTGCTCCGGACCAGCCGGGCCACCCGTGACTCGGTGACCCCGGTGCCACCGGCCAGCGTCAGCACCGTCCCCTCGCCGGCGGCCACGACAAACGCGGCGCCCCCGAGCAGCGTCAACGCATCGAGCGCCGGTCCGAGCGGACCCGCGGCCAGCGGGCCGGCGGCCCCGGCCACGTCTCCGGGAGCCGGGACGGTCGGGCAGCCGGTCGGCAACGACAAGGCGCCGATGACCTCTCGCCTCGGCTCGAACTCGGCCGGTTTGGCCGTCCTGGACGCGATCAACCGGGCTCGCACCCAGCACGGTCTGCCGGCGCTGCGGTGGAGTGACGACCTGCAACTCTCGGCTCGCCGGCACAATCAGGCGATGGCCGCCGCCAACACCTTGTCGCACCAGGTCGACCGCGAACTCAGCCTCGGGCAGCGGGAGACGGCAGCCGGCGTCGAGTGGACCTACGCCGCGGAGAACATCGCGTGGACGACCGAGAACAGTGAGCAGGGCGCGCTCGACATCGAGGCCCGGATGCTGGCCGAGACGGCGCCCGACGACGCGCACCGGCGCAATATCCTGTCGACCCACGTCCGGCTGGTCGGCATCGACACCTACTTCGACGCCGTCCACGGCCGGCTGTGGTTCACCGAGGACTTCGCCGGCTGATCCAGCCCGTTCGGCCCGCGATCAGGGCGACCACCCCCGCCCGGTCAGCGGCAGACGGCGCCTTGAGCGGCCGAGGTGACCAGCTTGGTGTACTTGCCGAGCACCCCACCCTCGATCGCCGGCGGGACCGGAGCCCAGTTCTCGCGGCGGCGGGCCAGTTCGGACTCGTCGACGGCCACGTCCAGCCGCCGGTTCGCGATGTCGACGGTGATCTGATCACCGTCCTGGATCAGCGCGATCGGGCCACCGACCGTGGCCTCGGGCGCGACATGGCCGATGCACAGACCGGTGGTGCCACCGGAGAACCGGCAGTCGGTCAGCAGCAGCACGTCCTTGCCCAGTCCGGCTCCCTTGATTGCCCCGGTGATGGCCAGCATCTCGCGCATGCCCGGACCTCCCTTGGGACCCTCGTACCGGATCACCACCACGTCCCCGGCCCGCAACGAACCGTCGGCGACCGCGGCCATGGCCGCCTGCTCGCGGTCGAACACCCGGGCCGAGCCGGTGAAAACCTCGGTGTCGAAGCCGGCCGTCTTGACCACCGCACCCTCGGGCGCCAGGCTGCCGTGCAGGATCGTCAGGCCACCGGTGCGGTGGATCGGTCGATCCAGCGGCCGGATGACCTCCCCGTCCGGAGCCGGCGGCGCGATCTCGGCCAGGTTCTCGGCCATGGTCCGCCCGGTCACGGTCAGCGCGTCCCCGTGCAGCAGGCCCTCGTCCAGCAGCGCCTTCATCACCACCGGGATGCCGCCGATCCGGTCGACGTCGGTCATCACGTAGCGGCCGAACGGCTTCAGGTCACCCAGATGCGGCACCTTGTCCCCGATCCGGTTGAAGTCGGCCAGCTCCAGCGGAACCCCGGCCTCGTTGGCGATGGCCAGCAGGTGCAGCACGGCATTGGTCGAACCACCCAATGCCATCACCACCGTGATCGCGTTCTCGAAAGCCTCGCGGGTCAAGATCGAACGGGCAGTGATCCCGTTGTCGATCAGGTGCACCACCGCCTCGCCGGAGCGTTCGGCGTAGGCGTCCCGGCGCGAATCCGGGGCGGGCGGGGCAGCCGAGCCGGTCAGCGACATGCCGAGGGCCTCGGCGCTGGCGGCCATCGTGTTGGCGGTGTACATGCCGCCGCACGCGCCCTCCCCGGGGCAGATTGCCTTTTCCACCTCGGTCAGTTCGTCCCGGCTGATCCGCCCGGCCAGGCAGGCCCCGACCGCCTCGAAGGCGTCGATGATGGTGACGTCGTTGCCGTGCAGCTTGCCCGGCAGCGTCGAGCCGGCATAGAGGAACACCGCGGCCACGTCGAGGCGGGCCGCGGCCATCAGCATGCCGGGCAGCGATTTGTCGCACCCGGCCAGCAGCACGGCGCCGTCGAGTTGCTCGGCCCGGAACACCGTCTCGACCGAATCGGCGATCACCTCGCGCGAGACGAGCGAGTAGTGCATCCCGGAGTGGCCCATCGAGATCCCGTCCGAGACCGAGATGGTGCCGAATTCCAGGGGGAACCCGTCGGCACCCCGGACCCCGTCCTTGGCCCTTTTGGCCAGCCGGGCCAGCGACAGGTTGCACGGGGTGATCTCGTTCCACGACGAGGCAATCCCGATCTGGGGCTTGCGCCAGTCGTCGTCACCCATGCCGACCGCGCGGAGCATGCCCCGGGCCGCGGCGCGCTCGATGCCGTCGGTCACGATGTGCGAGTGCGGCTTGCGGTGGGCTGGCTTACTCGATGCGCTGTCGGTGCTCACGGGCCTGAGCCTACGACCTAGGCTGACTGACCATGAGCCCGCTGCGCCGCACTGTGCTGAAGCATCCGGCGTCGGCCTACCTGATCGTGGCATTCGTGGCGGTGTGCGTTACCGCGGCCGTGCATTCACCCTGGGCGTTACTGCTCTATCTCCTTCCGCTGCTCGGCGCGGGCTACATCGCCCGCACCGCCACCGTGATCGACGAGGACGGCCTGCAGGCCCGGGCGGTCCTCGGGCACGAGCGGGTCAGCTGGGGCGAGCTGCGCGGTTTGCGGCTGGCCAGCAACGGTGCCGTCTACGCCGTGTCCGGCGACGGCAGCCAGCTGCGGCTGCCGTGCGTGCGCAGTACCAGACTGGCGCCGCTGATCGACGCGGCCGGGGGGCGCATTCCGGACCCGCGCGCCGATCGCTGAATCCGGCCGAGCAGGTCGGGATCCGGTGGGCTCAGGGCGTCCGCGAACGCGCGGGGTCGAAGCGGATCAGTACTCCCCCTCCACCACGTTGCGCAGCGGCTCGCCCCGCTCGAAGCGGCCGACCTGATCGGCCAGGAGCGCGATGAACCGATCGGTCAGGCCCAGCACCGAGCCGCCGATGTGCGGGGTCAGCAGCAGGTTGGGCGCCCGCCACAAGGGATGGTCGGCCGGCAGCGGCTCGGGATCGGTGACGTCGACGGCCGCCCGCAACCGGCCGGACTGCAGCTCGGCCAGCAAGGCGTCGGTGACCACGACCGGACCGCGGGCGGCGTTGACCAACATCGCCCCGGCGCGCATCCGGGCCAGGAAGGCGGCATCGACCAGGCCGACCGTCTCGCTGGTCTTGGGCACGATGAGCACCACCACGTCGGCCGCCGGTAGCAGGGCTGGAATCTCGGCCATGCCGTGCACGCCGGCCCGCGCGGTCCGGGCGGCGAAAACCACCTCGGCCTCGCAGGACCGCAACCGCCGGGCCAGCTGCTGGCCCACGTCGCCGGCACCGATGATCAGCACCCGCTTGCCCGACAGCTCGTCGGTGACCGCGTAGTCCCAGCGCTGCTCGGCCTGGGCCAGCACGAAGCGGGGAAACTCCCGCAACACCGACAGGATCGCAGTCAGCGCCCATTCCGAGGTCGAGGAGCCGTGCACGCCTCGGCCGTCGCAGAGCCTGACCCCGGCCGGCACGAACGGCAGCACCCCGTCGACGCCGGCCGACTGGGTCTGCATGACCTGCAATCCGGTCAGCGCGGCCACGGCCTGTCGAGTCTGGTCGGGATCGGACAGCAGGAACGGGGGGACCCAGAACTCGATCTCGGCGGCGTCGGCCGGGATGGCCGCGATGTCGGACCAGACGGTTGCGGTCCGAGCCAGTTCCGAAGCCGGCGACTGCTGCTCCAATCGGTCTCGGATGGCAGCTGAGGGCAGGCAGAGTCGGCTCACTCCGGTAACGGTAGCGGCGGTCGAGCGGTTGCCTCACAGCGGTGTTCGGCACACTGGGCGGGTGCTGCGACTACGACTGGGCCTGCCCCGCTGGGTGGTGGCGGCCCTGCTCTCGATCGCTGCGCTGCTGCTGGCCGGCTGCGGCGGGGGAGCCTCCGGGGCCAGCGCCCAGTTCAGCCCGCAGCCGAATTTCCTCGGTGGCAACGGCGGTCCGAACCCGCAGCTGCCCAATCCCGGCATGCCCCAGCCATCGCTGTCGGCCAGTGCGCCCGGCGGCCCTGCGCCCAGTTCGGGCGCTACCGGAAGCAGCGCCCCGGCCGCCGACCCGAACGTGGTGGCCTCGAAGCTCGTCGAGCCGACCGGGCTGGTCGTCCTGCCGGACGGCACGGCACTGGTCGGCGAGCGGCGCAGCGGCCGGATCTATCGCATCGTGCCCAACAGCAGCGCCTCGGCCCAGCTGGTTCAGACCCTGCCCGGGGTGGACGGCAGCGGCGACGGGGGCCTGCTCGATCTGGCCATCTCGCCCAGCTACGCCGAGGACGGTCTGATCTACGCCTACCTGACGACGGCCACCGACAACCGGGTGGTGCACTTCCCGATCGGGTCCGCACCGTCGCCGGTCATCGCCGGCATCCCGCGCGGGCTTGACGGCAACGTCGGCCGGATCGCCTTCGATGCCACCGGAGCGCTGCTGATCGGCACCGGCGACGCCGGTAACCCCGCGCTGGCCCGCTCGATGACCAGCCTGGCCGGCAAGATCCTTCGTACCGACGACATCGGCCAGCCGGCCTCGGACAATCCCGACCCGGCCTCGCCGGTATATGCGCGCGGCTTCACCGAGGTCGACGGGCTGTGCGTCGACCCCCAGCGGGGTACCCGGATGGCGGTGACCGGCGACAAGATCCAACTAATCCGGCCTGGCCTGGACTACGCCGGACTGGCCCCGGCCGCGACCTTGCCGGCGGCACTGGCCGGCGGTGGCGGGTGCGCGCTGGCCGGGAACCAGCTGGCCGTGGCCACCGCGACCGGACAGGCGCTGGCGGTGGCACCGGTGGGCAGCACGGACAGCAAGATCGGCACGTTCCAGGCGGCGGTGGCCAGGAAGTACGGCCGGCTGCGGACCGTGGTGTTCGGCTCGGACGGCGCGATCTGGCTGACCACCCGCAACCGTGACGGTCACGGCCAGCCGGTGCCGGCCGACGACCGGGTGATCCGGTTGACCGAGCTGAACAGCACCGGCTCCGTGCTCTAGCTCAGCTTGCCTCGTCCGCCGCTCAGCGCGGTCGCGGGAGCTACTGTCGTCAGCACCGGCTCGTGCGGACGCTGGCACAGGGCGAGGGCCGCGGCCTCGACGTTGCCGGCCAACTGGAGAACCTCGGTGTGGGCGAAATAGCCGGCGTCCCACGAGATCAGCAATTGCGTCGTGCCCTCGGCGGAATCGACATTGAACGACAGCGGGTAGCGGGGCACCGCCCGCGCCGGTTCGGGCCACCAGCGGCTCTGGTGCTGCAGCCGACTCCAGTCGGCGTCACCGGTCGGCGACGGGGCGCCGGCGGCACCACCGCGGTCGTTGTAGAAGCAGGCCAGCTGGACCGGTTGCCCGTGCCGGGCGGCGGCCCGAGCCAGCACCTCATCGCGGGCGCGATAGTCGTAGTAGGCGTTCTTGTAGGTCGCCAGCAGGCCGAGTCCGGCCCGGGCCAGCAACTGCGCGTGATCGGCGCCGCCGACGTCGAGCAGGAACGGGCTCGACTGCACCTGCAGACTGACCGAGCCGGCGACGCGCGGCCGGAACCGGTTGCTGACCAGGACCATCGCCCACACCACCGGCAGCCGCCGCAACCGGGCCAGGGCCGCGCCGAAGACCGCCAGGTGGACCGCGGCCGGGGTCGCGAGATGCTGCTGGGCGATCGCAGCCACCGCGGGGGCCAGCAGCGGCGAGTGGTAGCGCAACGCCTGATAGTCGCCGGTTGCATCCCCGGTCGGCGGGAACAGCTGGGCCGGGGTCGCGGTCAGCACCCGGTCGAAGTGTTGTAGCGCACCACGGGACTGGCGCTGGGCCGCCGGGGTGGCCTGGTCGCGGGCTTGAGCCAGCGGTTCGACGGCGGTAACCGGACCGAGATCGCGCACCGGATCCGGCCGGCCGACGTCGAACTCGGCCTGCAGCGCGGCCGCGCCGGCTCCGTCCAGGGCCAGGTGCAGGTAGATGATGACCAGCCACAACCGGTCGCCGTCGAGGACCACGCCGGCCCGGACCGGCCAGTCGCACTCGTAGTCGAACGGCCGCCGGCCGAACTCGGCGGCCAGGTCCTCGGCCAGCCCGGCGGCCGACTCTCCCGGTTCCGGCTCGACGATCTCCAGCGCAAGCTCGCCGGCCGCGGACAACCGCTGAAACGGCCAGCCGTCCGGACCGAAGCCCAGCCGGGTACGCAGGGCCTGGTGCCGGCTGAGCATGTGCCCGATCATCCGAACCGCGGACTCCAGCCCGAATCGGTCCGGCATCAGGAAGGCGCCGCCGAACGTGGCCGCCGCGCCGGCCGCCACGATGCCGGACCAGTGGTCGGCCTGGGCCCAGGTCAGTGGCCCTTGCCCGGACCCGGGGCCGGCGAACCGGATCGGGCGCAGCCGGCGCGCGGACATGTCGGCCTCCGAGGGGTTACTCGGCCACGCCCAGCTCGGTCAACAGGATCGCCCGCACCGTCGCCGCGTCGGCCTGGCCGCGGGTCGCCTTCATCACCGAACCGACCAGGACCCCGACCGCGGGCAGCTTTCCGCCCCGGACCTTCTCGGCCACGTCAGGGTTGTCGGCAATCGCCTGGCGGGCGGCTTCGGTCAGGGCCGAGGTGTCCGAGACCAGACCTAGGTTGCGCTCGCTGATCACCTGATCGGCGTCCTGCCCGGTCTCCAGGACGCCGTCCACCACCTGGCGGCCGAGTGCGGCCGACAGCGTTCCGGCCGCGATCAACTCGATGATCCGGGCCACCTGGGCCGGGCTGATCGCCAGGTCCGCGGCCGAGTCGAGTTCGCGGCTGTTGGCCTGCTGGGCCAGGTAACCGAGCCACCAGTTGCGAGCCTCGCCCGCCGGCGCTCCGGCGGCCACGGTGTCGGCGAACCGCTCGACCAGGCCGGCGTTGGCCAGCTGCTGAAGCTCATCGGAGGACAGCGCCAGTTCGGCCTGCAGTCGGGCCCGGCGCGCGGCCGGCAGCTCGGGCAAACCGGCCCGGATCTCGGCCACCCAGTCGGCGGCCGGGGCGATCGGCACCAGATCCGGCTCCGGGAAGTAGCGGTAGTCGGTCGCCTCTTCCTTGCTCCGGCCGGAGCGGGTGGTGCCGGTGGTCTCCTGGAAGTGCCGGGTCTCCTGCTTGATCCGGCCACCACCACTGAGGATCTCGGCCTGGCGGATGATCTCCGAACGCATGGCCCGCTCGACGCTGCGCAGCGAGTTGACGTTCTTGGTCTCGGTCCGGGTCCCCCACTCGCTCGAACCAGCCGGGTTGAGCGAGGTGTTGACATCGCAGCGCAACGAGCCCTGCTCCATCTTCACATCGGACACACCGAGCGCACGCAGGATGTCACGAAGCTCGCTGACGTAGGCCCGGGCCACCGCCGGGGCCAGCGGACCGGCTCCCGGCACCGGCTTGGTCACGATCTCCACCAGCGGGATGCCGGCCCGGTTGAAGTCGACCAGGGAGTAGTCGGCGCCGTGGATGCGTCCGGTCGCCCCGCCGACGTGAGTGTTCTTGCCGGTGTCTTCCTCGAGGTGGACGCGCTCGATGCCGACCCGATAGCTCTGGCCGTCGACCTCGACGTCGAGGTAGCCGTCCGAGCACAGCGGCTCGTCGTACTGCGAGATCTGAAAGTTCTTCGGCATGTCCGGGTAGAAGTAGTTCTTGCGCGCGAACCGGCACCAGGAAGCGATCGAGCAGTTCAAGGCCAGCCCGATCCGGATGGTGTACTCGATGGCGGTGGCGTTCGCCACCGGAAGCGCGCCCGGCAGGCCCAGGCAGACCGGACAGGTGTGGGTGTTCGGCTCGGCTCCGAACTCGGTGCTACAGCCGCAGAACATCTTCGACCGGGTGCCCAGCTCGACGTGGGTTTCCAGCCCGAATACCGGCTCGAAGGCGGTCACCGCCTGCTCGTACGTCGGCGCACTCACCGCTGGCCCTCCTTCGTCGCCGCGGCCGCCATCGCCAGCTCTCCCAGGTCCGGGATCTGGTCCAGCACCGCCCCGTGCCGGCTGGTGAAGGCCGCCTCGAACGCCGCACCCACGCGGTAGCAGCGGTCATCGGCCATCGCCGGAGCCATCACCTGCAGGCCGACCGGCAGGGCCGGACCTTCGGTGTCGGACAGCCCGCACGGCACCGAGATGGCCGGGGTGCCGGCCAACGAGGCCGGCAGCGTGCACAGGTCGTTGACGTACATCGCCATCGGATCGGCCGTGCGTTCCCCGATCCCGAATGCCACGAACGGCGAGGTCGGCGAGATCAGGACGTCGGTCTGGGTGAACGCCTGCCGGAAGTCCTCGGCAATCAGGGTGCGCACCTTCTGGGCCTGCCCGTAGTAGGCGTCGTAGTAGCCGGAGGACAGCGCATAGGTGCCGATCATGATCCGGCGCTTGACCTCGGCTCCGAAGCCCTGCTCTCGGGTCAGCGACATCACCTCTTCCAGCGACCGCTGGCCGTCATCGCCGGCCCGCAGGCCGTAGCGGACCGCGTCGAAGCGGGCCAGGTTGGACGAGCATTCGCTCGGCGCGATCAGGTAGTACGCGGCCAGTGCGTAGTCGAAGTGCGGGCAGGACACCTCGACGATCTCGGCCCCGAGCTCGCGCAGCAGCGCGACCGCGTCGGCGAAGCGGGCCAGCACACCGTCCTGGTACCCGCCCGAGGCGCCGGTCAGCTGGCTGACGATGCCGATCCGGACCCCGGTCAGGTCGGCCCTAGCGCCCTGCCGAGCCGCGCTCACCACGTCCGGCCCGGGCTGCGGGATGGACGTGGCGTCGCACGGATCGTGGCCGGCCATGACCTGGTGCAGCAGCGCGGTGTCGAGCACGGTCCGTCCGAACGGGCCGGCCTGGTCGAGGGAGGAGGAGAACGCGATCAGGCCGTACCGGCTGACCGCGCCGTAGGTCGGCTTGTGGCCGACGATGCCGGTGACGGCGGCCGGCTGCCGGATCGAACCGCCGGTGTCGGTGCCGATCGACAACGGGGCCTGGAAGGCCGCGACCGCGGCCGACGAACCGCCGGACGAGCCGCCCGGCACCCGGCCGAGATCCCACGGGTTGCGGGTGAGCTGGTAGGCAGAATTCTCGGTCGAGGAGCCCATCGCGAACTCGTCCATGTTGGTCTTGCCGAGCATGACCAGACCGGCCTGCTTGATCCGGGTCGTGATGGTGGCGTCGTAGGGCGGGATCCAGCCCTGCAGGATCTTCGACCCGGAGGTCGTCGGCACGCCGTGGGTGACCACCACGTCCTTCATGGCCAGCGGCACTCCGGCCAGCGGTCCCAGCGGCTGGCCGTCGGCCCGGCGGCGGTCGATCTCGGCCGCCGCGGCCAGCGCGCCCTCGGTGTCGACGTGCAGGAAAGCCCCGACCGCCGGGTCGGTGCGATCGATGCGATCCAGGTGGGCATGCGCGACTTCGACCGCGCTGGCCTCGCCCTGGGCGATGGCGGCGGCGGTGTCGGCGGCGCTCAGCTGATGCAGCTCGGTCATCACTCCTCCTCGCCCAGGATCTGCGGGACCCGGAACCGGTCGTCCTCGACGGCAGGAGCGACGGCCAGGATCGCCTCCCGCGGCAGCGAGGGACGGACCTCGTCAACCCGGTAAACGTTCTCCAGCGGTACGGCGTGCGAGGTCGGGCGGATGTCGGCGGCGGCGACTTCGCTGACCCGGGCCACCGAGCCGAGGATGACCTCGAGCTGGCCGGCGAACAGGTCCAGCTCCGCGTCGGTCACCGCCAGCCGGGCCAGCCGGGCCAGGTGCGCGACCTCGTCGCGGGTGATTTCGGGGCGATCATCTGACACGGTGCTCCAGTTTAGGGGGCTGCGACGGCCGGATCGCGGCGGGAGCGGCCCGGGCGACACGCGCGCGGGCGGCAGCCGTGTAACAGCGGGGACACCTGGGGTTGGCACACTGGCACTCGTGTCGTTCCTGATCCGCGTGGTGCTGCCCGACCGCCCCGGCGCGCTGGGTGCGGTGGCCACCGCGCTCGGGCAGGCCGGGGCCGACATCCTGAGCGTGGACATCGTCGACCGTGCCGGCGGCCACGCCACCGACGATCTGGTGGTCGAGCTCCCCTCGGACCGGCTGCCGGACTCGCTGGTCACCGCCGCGGCCTCGGTGCCGGACGTTCGCGTCGAATCGATCCGGCCCTACGCCGGGGTGATCGACCCTTTTCGTGAACTCCAGCTGCTCGAGCAGCTGGCGGCCAACCCGACCCAGGCCCATCCGGCCCTGGCCGAGGGCGTGTGTCGGCTGTTCCGGGCCGGTTGGGTGCTGATCCTGGCCGCCCCGATCGGCGGCGAGTCACCGGTGCTGGCCGGCAGCCTGGCCGCGCCCGAGGTCGACCGCCTGGTGACCCCGTGGTGGCCGCCGATCCCTGCCCGCACCCTGGCCGCCGACGACAGCTGGGCGCCGGCCGACTGGGCCAACCTGGACACCGAACTGGCGGTGGTACCGCTCGGCAAGGATGCGCTGCTGGTCGGGCGGCCGGCCCTGCGCTGGCTGGCCAGCGAGCTGATCCGGATGAGCCACCTGGCCTCGATCGCGGCCACCGTGCTCGACGGCAGCCCGCCGACGCTGCTGGCCTGAGGCCGGTTCCGCGCTACTCGCCGACCTGCGCCAGCTCGCGGGCGGCATCGGGTCCGTCCGACAGCAGGGTCTGGAAGCCGGCCTCGTCCAGCACCGGCACCTTGAGTTCGAGGGCCTTGGCATGCTTGCTGCCCGGCGATTCGCCGACCACGACGAAGGCGGTCTTCTTCGACACCGACCCTGCAGCCTTGCCGCCCCGGCTGGTGATCGCCTCGGCGGCCTCGTCCCGGGTGTAGTTCTCCAGCGAGCCGGTGACCACGATGGCCAGGCCGGCCAGAGGCTTCGGGCCGGTGTCGGGGGCTCGTTCCTCGGCCAGGACCACCCCGGCTTGCTCCCACTTGTCGACGATGGCGCGATGCCAGTCGACGGTGAACCACTCGACGACGGCCTCGGCGATGGTCGGACCAACGCCGTCCACCGCGGCCAACTGTTCGGCCGTGGCGGCCTGGATGGATCGGACCGAGCCGAACTCGGAAGCCAGGGCTTGAGCGGCGGTCGGGCCGACGTGCCGGATCGACAGCGCCACCAGGACCCGCCACAGCGGCCGGGTCTTGGCCGATTCGAGATTGGCCAGCAGCTTGGCGGCATTCGCCGCCAGCTCGCCGTCCTTGCGGGTGAAGAACGCCGTCTGCCCGAGGTCGTCGGCGCCGAGCCCGAACAGATCGCCCTCGTCCTGGACCAGGCCGGCCTCGAGCAGCGCGTTGGCCGCCTCGTAACCCAGCACCTCGATGTCGAAGGCGCCCCGGCCGGCAACGTGGAACAGCCGTTCCCGCAACTGGGCCGGGCAGGAGCGCGTGTTCGGACAGCGGATGTCGGCATCGCCCTCCTTCTGGGGCGCCAGCGGGGTGCCGCAGGACGGGCAGTGCGTCGGCATGACGAACGGCCGCTCGGTGCCGTCCCGCAACTCCACGACCGGTCCGAGCACCTCGGGGATGACGTCGCCGGCCTTGCGCAGCACCACCGTGTCACCGATGAGCACACCCTTGCGGACCACCTCGCCGGCGTTGTGCAGCGTGGCCATCTCCACCGTCGAACCGGCCACGAACACCGGTTCCATCACCGCATACGGGGTGACGCGGCCGGTCCGGCCGACGTTGACCCGGATGTCGAGCAGCTTGGTGTTCACCTCCTCGGGCGGGTACTTGTAGGCGATCGCCCACCGCGGAGCCCGGCTGGTCGAGCCCAACTGCCTTTGTTCGGCGAGGGAATCGACCTTGACCACGACACCGTCGATCTCGTGTTCGACATCGTGGCGGTGCTCGCCGTAGTAGCTGATGAAGTCCGAGACCTCGCTCAGGCTGGTCACCACCCGAGCCCGATCGGAGGTGGGCAGGCCCCACTGTCGCAGCCGGGTGTACCAGTCGGACTGCGTGCTGACCTCGGGGCCGCCGCGGACGGTGCCGACGCCGTGCACGACCATCCGCAGCTTGCGCGCGGCGGTCACCCGCGGATCCTTCTGGCGCAAGGACCCCGAGGCGGTGTTGCGCGGGTTGGCATACGGGGCCTTGCCATCGGCGACCAGCTTCGCATTCAGCGCGGCGAACTCCTCGATCGGGAAGTACACCTCGCCCCGGATCTCGATCAGCTCGGGCACCGCGTCGCCGGACAGCCGGTCCGGGATGACCGAGATGGTGCGCACGTTCGGGGTGACGTCCTCACCGGTCCGGCCGTCGCCCCGGGTCGCGCCGCGAACCAGCTTGCCGCTCTCGTACACCAGGTTGATCGCCAGCCCGTCCACCTTGAGTTCGCACAGGAAGCGGGGCCGCTCGACGTCCTTCTGCACCCGCTCGGCCCAGGCCGCCAGCTCCTCGGCCGAGAAGGCGTTGTCGAGGGAGAGCATTCGCTCCAGGTGGTCGACCGCGGCGAACTGCGAGGAGATGGTGCCGGCGACCTTCTGCGTCGGCGAATCCGGCGTGCGCAGCTCGCTGAACTGGGCCTCGAGCCCCTCCAACTCACGCATCATCCGGTCGTAGTCGGCATCGGAGATGGTCGGCGCGTTGGCGACGTAGTACCGGTAGGACGCCTCGGTCAGCCGTTCCGACAGCTCGGCGTGCCGCTGCCGGGCGGCATCGGTGGCAGGCTCGGCGGCCGCCGTCGTCGTGACCGTGGCGGTAGCGGTCGGCGGCTCGGGATCGCTCATGTTCGACAAGCTACCGGCCCCGTCCGACACAACTGCCGGTCAGAGGGACTGCTCGGCCACCGCGCGGGCCAGCTCCTGCAGGACCTTCGCGCTCCGGCGCACGTAGGCCGGCGTGGCTCCGGCCTGGCCGCACGCCGGCGTCAGGACAACCCGCTCGGCCAGCACCGTGTCGTCGAAGCCGAGCTTGCGCCACAGCTCGCGCACCGACGAGCGGGCCGGGGCCAGCTCCAGCGTGCTGCCGGTTGCGGGTACGGCCCCGAGCCACAGCGCACGGCCGGCGTCGACGAACTCACCGATCGCATCGAGGTGAGCGGCCGCGAGCAGCCCCGCGTCGACGGCCACCGCGTCAGCTCCGGCTGCGGCAACCAGCCGATAGGGCACGTCGGCCGCGCAACAGTGCACCACCCGGGCCCCGACCGGTGCCACGGCCAGCACCCCAGCCAGCAACTGGGTCGCGTCGGGCTGCGCGACCGACCGGACGGTGCCGTAGCCCGATGGCGTCGGGACGGCGCCGGCCAGCACGGCCGGCAGGCCCGGCTCATCCAGCTGGAGGACGAAAGCCGTGTCGGGCAGCCGCCGGGCCAGCTCCGTCAGCAGGCCAGCGGCTCCCTCGGCCAGCGACTCGGCCAGCTCGCGGGTGGCCCCCCGATCGGAGATCACCTTGTGCAGAGTGGGCAATTCCAGCCCCGCGGCCAGCGTCAGCGGGCCGGCCAGCTGCACCTTGAGCACCGGCACCCCGGCGGCCAGCTCGGTAACCAGGTCGAGATCGCGGTGCAGGAAGTCCCGGGCCCGGCGCAGGTCCCGGCCCGGCCGGCCGGCCATCGTCCAGCCCCCGGGCTGCAGCTCGACCGGCAGGTCGACCAGGACCGAGGCGGTGCGGCCGATCAGCTCGGACCCCATCCCCCGGCCCGGCAGTTCCGGCAGGAACGGCAGGCGTTCGTACTCGCCCAGGACCAGCCGGATCGCCTCGGCCGGATCGGCCCCCGGCAACGACCCGATCCCGGTCCACGCCCCGCCCGGCCAGGCGTAGCGGCTCACGGGGTGACGGCCGGCACGCGCGCGGCCGAGCCGATGGTGGCCGAGCCGAGCACCCGGTCGCCGGCGTACATGACCAGGGCCTGGCCGGGGGCGATGCCGTGCTGGGGCCGGGCCACGTCCACCTGCAGACCGCCGTCGATCACGACGACTGTGGCCGGCACCGGTTCGCCGTGCGCACGGACCTGGACCAGGCAGTCCAGCCGCCGGGTCGGGACCTCGCCCAGCCAGACCGGCTCGGCGGTGTGAATGCGGTCCACGGCGAGCTCGTCCCGGCCGCCGACGACCACGGTGTTGGTCTTGGGCTGGATGGCCAGGACGTAACGCGGTTGGCCGGAGGCCGACGGCCGGGTCAGGTTCAGCCCCCGGCGCTGGCCGACGGTGAATCCGAAGGCGCCGTCGTGCTCACCCAGCACGGTTCCGTCCTGGTCGACGATCTCGCCCGGCTGCTGGCCGAGCCGCCGGGACAGGAAGCCGCGGGTGTCGCCGTCGGCGATGAAGCAGATGTCGTGCGAATCCGGCTTGTCGGCGACGGCCAGGCCGCGTGCTGCCGCCTCGGCCCGGACCTCGTCCTTGGTCGAGTCACCGAGCGGGAACTCGGCATGGGCCAACTGCTGCGGGGTCAGCACCGCGAGCACGTAGGACTGGTCCTTGGCCGCGTCGACCGAGCGGGTCAGCACGCCGCCGGCCAGCCGGGCGTGATGCCCGGTCACCACCGCGTCGAAGTCGAGGGCCAGCGCGCGATCCAGCAGTGCCGAGAACTTGATTTTCTCGTTGCAGCGCAGGCAGGGATTGGGCGTGTGACCGGCCTGGTACTCGGCGACGAAGTCCTCGATCACGTCGCTGGCGAATCGCTCGGAGAAGTCCCACACGTAGAAGGGAATGCCGAGCACGTCCGCGGCCCGGCGAGCGTCGTTGGCATCCTCGATCGTGCAGCAGCCGCGAGCGCCGGCCCGCAGCGTGGCCGGTTGCCGGGACAGCGCCAGATGAACCCCGGTGACGTCCCAACCGGCGTCGACCGCCCGGGCCGCGGCCACCGCCGAATCGACCCCGCCGCTCATCGCCGCCAGTACCCGACGGCGTGCGCCGGTCATGCCGCACCGGCCCGGCGCGCCCGGTCCACCGCCGGCGCGATGGCGTCCAGCACCCCCTGCACGTCGGCGTCGGTCGAGGTGTGGCCGAGGCTGAGCCGGAGCGAGCTGCGGGCCCGCCGTTCGTCGGCGCCCATGGCCAGCAGCACATGCGAAGGCTGGGCCAGCCCGGCCGAGCAGGCCGAGCCGGTGGAGCATTCGATGCCCCGGGCATCGAGCAACATGAGTAGGGAATCTCCTTCACAACCGGGAAAGGACAGATGCACGTTGCCGGGCAGCCGGTCCACCGGATCGCCGTTGAGCACCGCACCGTCGACCCGTTCGAAGATTCCCTCGATCAGGTCCTGCCGCAGCCGCACCAGTTCCACCGCCAGCTCCGGGCGCCGGGCCTCGGCCAGCTCGAGCGCCAGCGCCATGCCGACCGCACCGGCCACGTTCAGGGTGCCGGAGCGGACGTCACGCTCCTGCCCGCCGCCGTGCAGCGACGGCACGCACGACACGCCCCGGCCGAGCAGCAGCGCGCCGATGCCGGCCGGGCCACCCAGCTTGTGGGCCGACACCGTCAGCGCCGCGGCGCCGGAGGCCTGGAACGACACCGGCAGCGACCCCACCGCCTGCACCGCGTCGGTGTGGAACGGGATGCCGAACTCGGCCGCGATGCCCGCGACCTCGGCCACGGGCTGGACCGTACCGACCTCGTTGTTGGCCCACATCACGCTGATCAGGGCGACCGAAGCGGGATCGTCGGCCACCGCCGCCCGGACCGCGGCCGGGTCGACCCGGCCCAGCTGGTCCACCGGCAGCAGCACCACCTCGGCCTGCTCGTGAGCGGCCAGCCAGTCGGTCGAGTCGAGGACGGCGTGGTGCTCGACCGCGCTCACCAGCAACCGGCGCCGGCCCGGGTCACCGTCCCGACGCGACAGGTACAGGCCCTTGATCGCCAGGTTGTCGGCCTCGGTCCCGCCGCTGGTGAAGATCACCTCCGACGGCCGGGCCCCCAGCACGGTCGCCACCTGCTCGCGCGACTCCTCGACGAGCCGGCGCGCCTGCCGTCCCGAGCTGTGCAAGGAGGAGGCATTACCGACCCGGCTCATGGTTTCGGCCATGGCCGAGACCACCTCCGGCAACACCGGGGCGGTCGCAGCATGATCGAGGTAGGCCATCGCCTCAGCAGTTTACGGGCGCGGGCCGGCCCGGATTGACCGTCGAGGCGGCCGGTCGCAGCCGCCCGGCCCCGGCCAGGCCGGCGATGGCCAGTACCGCCATCGCCGCGAACGCCAGCCCGAGCCCGTGCCCGTAACTCGTCCGCCCGGCCGCAGCCAGCGCGACCAGGGCACCGGAGAACGCAGCGGTGACCGCCGACGCGGTGGAATCGGCCAGCTGCACCGAGGCCGAGTCCGAGCCGCGGTCGGCGTCAGTGGTGTATTCCAGTACGGCGACGCTGACCGTGGTGATGGCAAAGCCGGCCCCGGCCCCGGCCGCCGGCCACACCAGGTAGGCCACCCAGCCCGGAACCGCGCGCAGGGCGACCACGGCCATGCCCAGGCCGCCGACCGCGAACAGGACCAGGCCGAGCCGGACGAAGTCGGCCTTGCTGATCCGAGCACTGCGGCCTTGCAGCTGCGAGCCGGCCGCCCAGGTGACGGCGGTGAACATGAGCGGCAGCCCCGACATCGCCGGCGAGTAATGCCGCTGCACGGTCAGTGTGAGCGGCACCAGCACCTCCATTCCGACCCAGATGCCGGCGAGCAGGCCGCGGAAGGCCACCGCCGCCGGCACCCCGGGCGCGAACCGGGCGGTGCCCCGGGGCAGCAACCGGTGCAAGCCGTACAGCATGGCGACCAGCCCGAGGGCGGCCAGGCCAAGGCTGATCACATCCTGATGCTGGCCGACCCCGGCCACCCCGGCGATGCCGAGGGCGGTCAGCAGCGCGAACCACACCCGGCTCAACCCGCCACTGGCGCCGGTGTGCTCGTTGCGCAGCCGTTGCAGCGACGGCAGCAGCATTGCCCCGGAGATCGCGGCGACCGGGGCCAGACCGGCGAAGACCCACCGCCAGGACAGCACCTGGGTGATCCAGCCCGCCAGCAGCGGGCCGACCAGGCCCGGCACGATCCACGAGCTGGCCAGGGCGGCGAACATCCGGGGGCGCACCGCGTCGGGGTAGGCCTCCCCCATGACGACGTACATGGCCGTGATCAGCAGCCCGACCGCGAATCCTTGAGCCACCCGAGCCAGCACCAGCACCCACATGGCGCCGGCCAGCCCGGCCAGCACCAGGGCGAGGACGAACAGCACCAGCCCGAACAGCAGGGGCAGCCGGGGGCCGTGGCTGTCGGCCCGGCGTCCGGATACGACCATGCCGACGATGCTGGTCAGCAGGAACCCGGTGAACGCCCAGCCGTAGCTGCCGAGCCCGTGCAGCTGGCGGGCCGCGGTGGGCAGCGCGGTCGCCACCGCCAGCGCCTCGAACGCGATCACGGTCATCAGGGTCAGGATGCCGATGCTGGTGACGCGGTAGCTGGAGCTGAACACGGACGGGACCCCGCGGCCCGGCTCCGGGGCGGGCTCGACCTGCTTCGTACTCACGTTGTGGTGACTTTACCGGTCGGCCGGGCCCGGCTGA
>Ga0187809_10000320_pt1 | contig 27986 bp, 21 predicted proteins | sample NC_wetland_sal_i_8_FD_132415 | JGI IMG/M metagenome (GOLD analysis project Ga0187809, IMG submission 132415) | Wetland sediment microbial communities from Neuse River Estuary, North Carolina, USA - ASW_4 | ecosystem: Environmental > Aquatic > Freshwater > Wetlands > Sediment | place: USA: North...
CAACGGGTTCATGACGCTGGTCGGCAGCGCGATCGTCAAAGTGGACGGCAATGCGCAGACGCCGGAATCCGCGCTGCGCAGGTTCATCGGCGCAATCGACTTCGATGCACTGGAGAAGCTGACGCGCTGACGAGCCGCGCGGCGCTCGGGCTGAATCCGGTGGTTGCGGGGACATGCCGGCGGCGATCGGCCCGGTGCAAGCAACGGCGTTCCGCGGCAGCGGATCATGCCATGGCGCTCGCCTTGCTGCACCGCCACCTGCGTCCGGCCGCCCGGCGCGGCCAGGGCGTGTGGGCAATCGGCTAGGCGCCGGCGAGAGTCTGGGTGAACCGGTCGCGCCAGCGCTCCAGGCTGTGTTCGCGCATTACCCGCAGCATGGCGGCGTGCCGCTCCTGGCGTTCGGGCAGGGGCATGGCCAGCGCGCGGTCCAGCGCCGTGGCGATGCCCGCGGCATCATACGGGTTGATCAGCAGCGCCGCTTCCAGCTCCACCGCGGCGCCGGCGAACTGGGACAGCACCAGGACGCCGGGATCGTCCGGGTCCTGTGCGGCGACGTATTCCTTTGCCACCAGGTTCATGCCGTCGCGCAGCGGCGTCACCAGGCCGACCTGCGCTTCGGCGTACAGCGGCATCAGCACGACGCGGGGAAAACCGCGGTTCAGGTAGCGCAGCGGCACCCAATCAACCTCGGCGAAACGGCCATTGATGCGCCCGGCTTCGGCTTCCAGCTCGCGGCGGATTTCGCGGTAGGTCTGGATGTCGCCACGCGAGGGCGGGGCGATCTGCATCAGCGTCACGCCGCCCTGCCACCTGGGAAAATCCTGCAGGAAACGTTCGAACGCGCCGAAGCGCTGGCGCAGGCCCTTCGAGTAGTCGAGCCGGTCGACGCTGAGGATCAGCTTCTCCGGCACGCTGGCGCGCATGCGGGTGGCGGTGCGGCGATTGGTGGGAGATTCCGCCTGGGCACGCACCTCATCGACATGCACGCCGATCGGATACACGCCGGTGCGCACCTCGCGGTCAAAGGCACGCACCACGCCGTTGCCGCGATTCTCGCCGCCGGCATGGCGGAGCAAATAATCGGTGAAGGCGGTGCGGTCGGCCTCGGTCTGGAAGCCGAGCAGGTCGTAGGCACACATCGCGCGGACCAGGCCGGCGTGCGCGGGGATGGTCATCAACACCGCCGGTGCGGGGAACGGCGTGTGCAGGAACAGGCCGATGCGGTTGCGCAGCCCTTCCGCCCGCAGCGCGTCGGCCAGGCACAGCAGGTGGTAGTCATGCGCCCAGATCGTATCGTCCGGCTGCACCAGCGGCGCCAGGTTGCGCGCGAACAGCGCGTTCACCCGGCGGTAGGCGTCGAATTGCGGCCATTCGAAACTGTGCAGGCCGATCTGGTAGTGCAGCACCGGCCACAGCGTGTCGTTGGCGAAGCCGCGATAGAATTCGTCGTAGTCGCGGCGGGACAGGTCGATGGTGAACAGGGTGATCGGGCCGACGGTCTGCTGTGCCTGCTGCGCGCCGTCATGCGTGACCTCGCCGCTCCAGCCGAACCACAGGCCGCCTTTCTGCTTCAGCGCATCCAGCACGCCGGCGGCGAGGCCGCCGGCGGTGGGCTCGCCCTCGGTGATCGGCGCGACGCGGTTGGAGACGACGACGAGACGGGACATGTCCCTGCTTTCTTGCGCCGGGGGACATTAGCGTCGGCACGGCGAACAGGACAGACGGCTGCGCAGTCAGCACGCCGCATGACCGTCCCTGTCCGCTGCAATTCGTCGAGCAGAGGTGCCGGTCCGCGTGAACAGGCGCGATCGCAGCCGCCGCGGGTACCGGCGCCGCCTGGAAATTTCTAGCCGGCGGCCAGATTCCTGTCGCGAACGGATATATCAGGCGATGAGGCCAAGCCGCGCCGATTGCGGCTGGAATACTATAAAGGCAGTATCCGACGCAAAGAACGCCAAGGACTGCAAATAACGCGAATGTAGCGGTGGCCTGTCGGCGGGGCGGTAGCCCTGTTCTCCTGCTCGGACGAGTAAGCGCGACGCTGCCGGCTGGTCGCCGCTGCATTCGTGTTATTTGCGGTCCTTGGCGTTCTTTGCGTTGGGCCTTTCTTGCTTTGCACCCGTACAAATGCCGCAGCAGCAGGGGTTCGATTGGCCGGGCGCACGTCAGCCATCAAGAGCCTCGATGCCAAAGGCGCTCCGGGCAGCGCCTCTGGGCGAAGCCGACCAAGACGTGATCCATGGTCGAGGCGCCAATTCGTAGGCGCCGTACTAGGCCGCCTGCGGCACCGGCTCCATTGCCTGTTTCATCAGCAGCGCCCGGTACGGACCCGGCCGCGCCGCCAGCACGTCCGGCGGGCCGTCCTCCACGATGCGGCCGGCATCCATGACGATGATCCGGTCGAAGCTGCGCAGCGTGGACAGCCGGTGGGCAATGGCGATCACCGTGCGGCCCTGCATCAGCCTGTCCAGCGCCGACTGGATCGCCCGTTCCGACTCGCTGTCCAGTGCGCTGGTGGCTTCGTCCAGCAGCAGGATGGGCGCGTCCTTCAGCAGCGCGCGAGCAATCGCCAGCCGCTGCCGCTGCCCGCCCGACAGCTTCACGCCGCGGTCGCCGACCATGGTGGCGAAGCCTTCCGGCAGCGCCTCGATGAAGTCGCGGCAGTGCGCCATCTCGGCCGCCGCCAGAACCTCCTGCTCCGTCGCGCCAGGACGGGCGTAGCGGATATTCTCCAGCACCGACCGGTGGAACAGGCTGATGTCCTGCGGCACGATCGCCATGCCGGCACGCAGCGTGTCCTGCGTGACCGCGCCGATGTCCTGCCCGTCGATCCGGATGCTTCCGGCACTGACGTCGTAGAACCGCTGCAGCAGTGCCAGCACGGTGGACTTGCCGGCGCCCGACGCACCCACCAGCCCGACGCGCTGGCCCGGCTCGATCACCAGGTCGAAATCGCGCAGTACCGGCGAGCGCTGCGGATAGGAAAAGCTGACATGCTCGAACACCACCTGCCCCGATCCCGGCAGCAGCGCCCGCGCATCGGCGCTGTCCGGCAGGTCGTGCGGCATCAGCAGCGCGCCGATCGCCTCATCCAGCCGCGCGACGTGCTGCGTCAGATCGACCAGTGCCACCGCCAGGTCGCGGGTGCAGTGCAGGATGGTGATGGCCAGGCTGGTGATCAGCAGGATGTCGCCCACCGAGGCCTGCCCCGCCTGCCACAGCAGGATGCCCCAGGCGATCACGCCGGCGCTCGCCACAACGGTAAGCGAGGCGTGGATCAGCCGCAGCCGCTCCATATAGAACAGGCTGGTGCGCCGTGCGGACATCTCGGTGTCGACGGTGCGGCCGATGCGGTGCTGCTCGCGGATGGTGGCGCCGAACGCGCGCACGACGTGGAAGTTGCCGACCACGTCGACCAGCTCGCCATCGACCGAGGCGGCCTTCTCCGCGTAATTCCGATGCAGCGGCGTGCCGCGCCGCGCGAGCCAGAACACCAGTCCGCCGAGTGCCAGCGAGAAGCCGACCAGCGCCACTGCCAGCCACGGGTTCACCAGCCCGATCAGCGCCACGGAGAACACCACCGCGATGGTCGGCGGCAGCACGTTCCATGAGCCGGTGTTCTCGATGGTGAAGGCGGCATTGGCCGCCGCGCCGATCCGCCCCGCCAGCGCGCCCGGCAGCCGTTCCGCGAAGTAGCTTGGCGAGTGGCCCGACAGGTGGGCGAACAGCTCGCCGCGCATATCGCCGGTGACCGCCACATAAGTCCGTGCCGCGGCATAGCCGCCGACCCGCCACAGCAGGTTGTCGGCGGCGATCAGCACGGCGAGCAGAGCGAAGGCCCACCACACTGCGGTGCCGGCGGCCTGCGGGCCGTGCGAGATGACGTCGATCAGGTGCTTCATGCCGTACTGGGTGCCGACGGAGCACCCCACGGCGAACAGCACGGAGGCCAGCACGACCGCATGGCCGAACAGATGGCGACGCACGTAGCGTGCCAGGAAGGCGAAGGGGCGGCCGCGCATTCCTGGCAGCACTTCCAGGTTCTGCCTCATTTCGGCCACAGTTGGACGCGGCAGCTTCTCAATAATCGCCACGAAACCGGCTCCTTTCCGGATTTCCAAGCGGCTCCGGCCCGCTGCGGCATCTTATCTGCGCAAGAATTGCGCCGAGTTTTCGCCACATTCCCAAATTATAACTTTTAGTTGATAGCGGCAACTGGCCTGGGAAGTCAAGCCAAGAAACGCTGCGTCGCGTTAAAAGTAATCCCTAAAAGGAAAGCGGGGCTCGCCCTCATGCGTATTGCTCAAATCTCGCCTCTGTTCGAGGCGGTGCCGCCCAAGCTGTACGGTGGTACCGAGCGCGTGGTGTACTCGCTGACCGAGGAGCTGGTCGCCATGGGTCACGACGTGACCCTGTTCGCCAGCGGTGACTCGGTCACCTCGGCCACCCTCGCGCCGATGCGCGAGCGGGCATTGCGGCTCGACCCGTCCGTGGTGGACTGGGTGTCGATCTATCACGGCATGGTCGAGAAGATCCGCCGCCGGTCCGACGAGTTCGACGTGCTGCACTTCCACATCGACTACTTTCCGCTGTCGCTGTTCAGCCGGCAGCCGACGCCGTTCCTCACCACGCTGCACGGCCGGCTGGATATCCCCGAGTTCAAGGATATCTACGAGCTGTACCCGAACGCGCCGTTCGTCTCGATCTCCGACTCACAGCGCCGGCCGATCCCCAACATCAACTGGGCGCGCACCGTGCTGCACGGCATGCCGTCACAGCTGCTGACGCCGCAGCCGGTGAAGCAGGACTACCTGGCGTTCCTCGGCCGCATCTCCCCGGAGAAGGGCGTGGACAAGGCGATCCGCATCGCCGGCAAGGCCGGCATGAAGCTGAAGATCGCCGCCAAGGTCGACAAGGCGGATCAGGTCTACTGGGACGAGGAGATCAAGCCGCTGGTGCAGGCCAGCCCGTGGGTCGAGTTCATCGGCGAGATCAACGACCACCAGAAGCCGGAATTCCTGTCCGGTGCGCACGCGCTGCTGTTCCCGATCGACTGGCCGGAGCCCTTCGGCCTGGTGATGATCGAAAGCATGGCCTGCGGCACGCCGGTCATCGCGTACAACCGCGGCTCCGTGCCGGAGGTGATCGACCACGGCGTCAGCGGCTTCATCGTGCACGACGAAGCCTCTGCGGTGCAGGCGCTGGACCGGCTCGCCGACCTGGACCGTGCCACGGTGCGCGCCACCTTCGACCGCCGCTGGACCGCGCGGCGCATGGCGGAGGATTACGTCGATCTGTACGAAGAACTGTGCGAGGTGAACGTGCCGCTGCTGCGCGCGGTCGGCGACTGATCGCGTTCCGGGGCGGGCGCGTCCCGCCCCGGGCGTTCTTCTCAGCGCAAACGCTCGAGCACGCGGGCCGGCACGCCATCGGCCTTGCCCGCCTGCTGCATGCGCTGGCGGTACGCGGCATAGTTCTGTTTCGCGTCCGCAAGCTGGCCGGCGGCATACTGTGCATCCGCCAGGTTGAGATAGGCCACCGTGCGGTTCGGATCGATGTCGGTCACCGCGGACAGCACCGCAATTGCGTCTTGCACGCGCCCTGCCTGCTCCAGGTAGAATCCGTAATCGTTGAACGCGCCGACCAGCCGTAGATCGGCCGGATCGCCGGTCACCGGATAGGAACTGGGGAGCAGCGCCAGTTCCATCCCCTTCAGCACCGGATCCAGTTCCGCCGCGGCGGCCTTGGCATCGCCGTGCCGGTACAGTGCCGCCGCGCGCTTCGACGCCAGGGCAAAGCGTTGCAAAAAGCTTCGGCGTTGCGGTGAATCTCCGATAAACCCAACGGTGACGCGGCGCATCAGGCGGGGCGGCGACACTGTCAGATCGTAGCTGGCCTGCACCACCAGCTCGTTGTCGATCGCCTGCGTCTGTCTGGCGACCGCGACGGCATGGTCGCCGCTGACGCGATAGTGGTAGTCGGTCCATTCCACCGCGCTGCCCTTCACGTGGCAGATCAGCGTGTGATCCGGCAGCTGCTGCAGAAGAGTGTCGTTGTCGCCGTCGTTCACCCGCCGCAGCGGCACGAAGCGGCCCGTTTCCGGCTGATACAGCCAGTAGGCCACATCCGTATTGTCCGCCGCGACCTGTGTCGTCAGCGCAATATCGGAGAACCCGTCGAAATTCATGTCGGCCGTGTCCAGGATGAACCCGTCGGGAAAATCCGAGACGGCGACCGGGTCGAAGCGCAGCTGCTGCGTGCGTCCGCCGGCCCGGGTGATGTCGAACCCGGCCAGCGCGCTGCCGTCCCCCGAGCCGGCGAACACGAAGCTCAGGTCGAGCGCCGGCTGCCCGGGACGTAGCGTGATATGGCAGGGGTGGCAGTCCTTCACCGGGGCAGCGAAGGGATCCGGCGCGGCGCCCGCGGCGGGCGTGGCCCCAAGCAGCAGCAGCGCCAGCCCTGCCCGCCAGCTCATCGAGCGGATGCCGCCGCCAGCACCCGTTCGCGGTGCAGGTTGTACAGTCCCGCTGCCGCGACAATCGCCGCGCCGCCGATCGTGCTCCACGCCGGTACCTCCGCGAAGACGAGCCAGCCTGCCAGGCCGCCCCAGATCAAGGCGGTATAGTCGTACGGCGCCAGGGCGGATATCGGTGCCAGGCCGTATCCGCGCGCATAGACGCAATGCGCCAGCCCCGACATCAGGCCGAGGAACGCCAGCGCGCCCCACACCACCGGCGTCAGCACGCCCGGCATCGGCAGCACGGCAACCATCACCGAACCGGTGCACAGATGACCGACCATCAGCGAGAAGGCCTGGCACTCCGGCGTCTCCGTGGTGGAAAGCTGCCGCGTCATGATGCGCGTCAACGCCATCACCACGATGCCCACCATCAGCAGCAGCGTCTCCGGCCGCCACAGATCGCCGCCGGGACGCAGCATCACCAGCACGCCGGCGAAGCCGAACAGCGTGGAGAGCATGCGGCGCCAGCGGATGCGCTCGCCCAGCATCGGCATGGCCATCAGCGTCATCAGCAGCGGCGCGGTGAAGCCGAGGGCGTAGGTGTCGGCCAGGCTCATCTTGCGCCAGGAAACGTACCAGGTGATCGAGACGAAGGCCGACAGCACGCTGCGCAGGATCACCAGCCCCCAACGCACCGGCACGATGCGCCGCCAGCCGTCGTCCTGCGTCACGGCCACCCCGGCCACCACCAGGGCGCCGAACACGCCGCGCCACAACATGGCGCCGCCTATCCCGGCCACCGGAATGACCCACTTCGCCGCGGTGTCGCCCAGCGTCCACATAAGATTGGCCAGCACGGCGAAGCCGATGCCCAGAACGGTGCTGTGGGCATCCTCCACCAGCAGGCGCGGCACGATTGCCGCGGCAACGGTGCGTTCAGCCATCACTCGGGCTCCTGGCCAGCTAGTCTCCACGCCAACCGGGCGCGGAGCGGGTCAGGGTGGGGTAGCGGCCATCGGTCCGCAATGCTGCTTTGGGTGTTGTCGGCGATTATGCTGCCGGTTGTGCCCCGGCTACGCGCAGGCGCGGCAGGCGCCTTCGCAGCTCTCAGCTGCGCGATTGGACCGGAAGACGCCCGCGGGTCCCCTCTCCGCCCGCTGGGGCGGAGAGGGACAGGGTGAGGTGGGGGCGTTCATGCCAACCCCCACAACCGGAAGACTGGCCAGGCAACTGCGGGCAGCACGCCGGTTCCGGGGCAAATCGGCAGGGCGGACGTTACCCCCACCTCACCCTAACCCTCTCCGCCACAAGGGGCGGAGAGGGAATCCGTACGGTCCGCCGGGTAAAATCAGCATTGCGGCAGGCGCGTCGCGTGATAGCGAACGTCGCGGCACCAGCGCGTCGCGCCGCCGTTCGACCGCGGCGCATCTGGCGCTCCGCGGCGATCCGGCGATACGCTCCCGTCCCGCCCTCGCCGCCGCCGAGGAGTCCCCAGTCAGTGCCCGATCTTCCCTCCTTCATCACCGACCGCACCGGCACGCCGATCGAGCAGCCGGCTTCCGCCCCGCCCGGCAACGCGCTGTTCGGCAGCGACGTCGTGGCGGAGACGCTGCGCGCGCTCGACATCCCCTACATCGCGCTGAACCCGGGCTCGAGTTATCGCGGACTGCACGACAGCCTGGTGAACCACCTCGGCAACCGCGCACCGCAGATGCTGCTGTGCCTGCACGAAGAACACGCGGTGGCGATCGCGCACGGCTATGCCAAGGTCACCGGCAAGCCGCTGGCGGTGGCAGTGCACGCCAATGTCGGCCTGATGCACGCCACGATGGCGATGTTCAACGCCTGGTGCGACCGCCTGCCGATGCTGGTCCTCGGCGCCACCGGTCCGGTCGATGCGCCGAAGCGCCGGCCCTGGATCGACTGGATCCATACCGCGCGCGACCAGGGCGCGCTGGTGCGGCCCTACACCAAATGGGACGACCAGCCTGCGTCCCCGGAGGCCGCGCGGGAGGCGCTGCTGCGCGGGGCCTGGCTCGCCACCACGCCGCCGATGGGGCCGGTCTATATCAACCTCGATGCCGGCATGCAGGAAGCGCCGCTCGCCGAACCGCTGCCCGCGCTCGATCCCGCCCGCTTCATGCCGCGCCTGCCGCCGGCGCTGCCCAACCCGGAGCAGGTGGCCCAGGCCGCCGCCCTGCTGCGCGGCGCCAGGCGCCCGGTGATCCTTTACGGCGGCGCTTCGCACGACCACGCCAGCTGGGACAACCGCGTGGCACTGGCGGAGGCGTTGTCCGCCCGCGTGCTGACCGACCTGAAGCGCGCAGCGACGTTTCCCACCGACCATCCGCTGCATGCCGGCGCGCCCGCCACCTTCCAGGGCAAGCACGCCAACCAGGCACTGGCGGACGCAGACGTGGTGCTGTCGCTGGGCTGGACCGACCTGGGCGGCACCCTGAAGGCCGCCTGCGGGGCAGTGTCGCCCGACGCCAGGGTGATCGCCGTCTCGCTCGACCAGCTGGTGCACAACGGCTGGAGCATGGACCACCAGGCATTGCCGCCCGCCGACCTGTTCCTCGCGGCCGATCCGGACGCCACCGTGGCGGCACTGCTGGCCCTGTTGCCACCGGCCACGCCGCGCCCCGACCGCGTGCCGCCGCCGGAGGTGCCGGAAGAACCGGGGATCATCCGCGCCACCCACCTGATCCAGGCGTTGCGCCGAGCGATCGGAACGCGTCCGCATTCGCTGCTGCATGTGTCGCTGTCATGGGATGCGGCGCTGTGGCCGTTCCGCGGTCCGCTGGACTACATCGGCGGCGACGGCGGCGCGGGCATCGGCAGCGGGCCGGGGATCGCGGTGGGTGCCGCGCTGGCGCTGCAGGGCAGCGGCAGGCTGCCGGTCGCGGTCTGCGGCGACGGCGACACGCTGATGGGGATGACCGCCCTATGGACCGCGGTGCACTACAACATCCCGCTGCTGCTGGTGGTCGCCAACAACCGCTCCTTCTTCAACGACGAGATGCACCAGGAACGGATGGCCCGCATGCGCAACCGCCCGGTGGAGAATCGCTGGATCGGCCAGCGCATCGCCGGGCCGGAGATCGACCTGGCGCAAATGGCACAAGCGCAGGGCGCCGCAGGCTTCGGCCCGGTCACCGAAGCGGCGCAGCTGCCGCATGTCTTCGCCCAGGCGATCGAGACGGTGAACACCGGTGGCGTCGCTCTGGTGGACGTGCGGATCGCCACCGGCTGAAGAGACCTCACACGATCGTGAGGCCGCCTGCGATCCGGGCCGGCCATCGCCACATGAAGCGCCGGCAAAGCAATGGGACCTCGCCGCCATGGATGAGTCTGCTGCACTGACCGGCACCCTCGCGGTGCTCGACCGCTACCTGGAGTCGGATCACGGTCCCACGGAGGGCATGGATCTGGCGGAACTCGACGGTTTCCTCACCGGCATAGCGGTAGGCCCGGAAGCGATCCCGCCGAACGAATGGACGCCGGTGATCTGGGGCGAGGAGGAGCCCGAATTCAGCAGCGAGGAGGAGATGAGTTCGGTCTTCGCCGCGCTGATGGACCGCTACAACGCGATCACCATGATTCTCGATACCGATCCCAGCGGGCTCACACCGGTCTATTGGGAGGACGATGACGGCACGCTCGATCCGACCGGCTGGGTGGCGGGCTTCATGCAATCGCTGCAGCTGCGGCCGGATGCGTGGCAGCCGCTGCTGGAGGATTCCGAGGCCCAGAGCTTGCTGTTGCCCTTCCTGCTGTTCGGGCGGGATGAGAGTTTCGAGCAGGAATTCGGCGAGGAGTTCGACGAGGATGCCTTCCTGTCGGAGGCACCCGACCTGATCCCGGTCTGCGCCATCAGCATCCACGAGTTCTGGCGCAGCCGTGCGGCGGACGCCGCCCCCGCACGTCCGAACTGAAAGCATTTGCAACAGCGCAGGCGCACCGGCAACGGCGCGGGCGCACCGCCAGCGAGGACTGTCGCGCCCCTCCCGCGGGACGGAAGGGGCGCGACAGGGATTTAGCGCGTGAAGCCCTGCAGCTCGTCCTTCGCCCAAGCCTTCACCTGCTTGATCGACTGGCCGGACATCATCCGGGCAACCATGCCGGGCTGGGTGGAACGGTTCCACATCTGCACCGCGATGTCCGGCGGCGCAGACGAGCCGGCGATGTAGTATTCGGCGTCATGCCAGGGGCGGACCGGATAATTGTACACCGTGCCCTTCGGCGGCTCGACCTCTTCCCAGACCTTGAAGTCGGACATCGAGACGAATGGCGGAATGTCGTAGCCGGCCACCGGCTTCGATAACGCCTCGAGCTGCTCGCGCTGCGACAGGAACTCCATGAGCTCGCGTGCCGCGCTCTTGTTCTGGGCGAACTGCCAGATGCCCCAGAAATACGGCCTATGCGGCACCAGCCGGCCCTTGGCCCCGCGGGGCGTCGGGAAGGTCCACAGGTCTTCGGCGACTCGCGGCGCATCGCGCTTCGCCACCGCCCAGGCGCTGGGCGGATTCCAGATCATCGCCGCCTTGCCCGAGATCAGCGCCCGGTTGTTCGACGCATCGTCCCAGCTCGGCGCGTCCGACGGCATGAACTTGATCATCTTCTGGGCGTATTCCAGCACCGCCTCGACCTCGGGCGTGTCAACGGTGACGTTGCCCTTGGCATCGACCAGGTCGGCGCCGAATGCACCGAATGTCGCACCCCAAACCTGGTTCGCGTCGGTCAGGCCGGAGTTGCAGCCGAAGCCCATCGGATAGCCGGCTTTGAACAGGTCCTCCGCCAGCCTGAGCTGCGTGTCGTAGGTCCAGTCCTTCGACGCCTCGGGCGTGGAGACATGGTTCGGGAACCATTTCTGCACATCGATGCCGGCGTGCTTCTTCAGCAGGCTGATGCGGGCACAGGGCGGCAGCGGCGCCGACCCCCACTGCACCGGCAGGGCCATCCAGTGCCCTTTCACCTTGGCCAGATACTCGTAGGCTGGCCCCATCTTGCCGTACTTCGCCGACAGCTTTTCGACCAGGTCGTCCACCGGATCCAGCTTGTCGTAGTATTGCTGCACCGCCCACTGGTCGAACGCATAGACGTCGTGGCCGGCCCGCGCCTGCGCCTCGGCCGCCATGGTGATGGTGATCTTGTTGCCGATCGAGGTGAGGAAATCGAGTTCGACCCGCACCTTGTTCCTTTCCGCCCAGGCATCGACGATCTTCTTCATCGCCACGTTGCCGGCGGGCACCCAGTGATCCCAGAACGCCAGCCGCAACGTTCCCGCGGCACCGGCCGTCCGGATGTGGACCAGCGGCAGCGCGGTCGCGGCGGCCCCAAGTTTCAATGTGTTACGACGCGAGATCGCGCGCGTGGCTTTCATGGCTTAGCTCCCTGTCGGGCCGATTCAGTGCGGCCGCTTTGCTTCGATCGTTGACGACGCGGGCGCATGCCCACGCCTCACCAAGCCGTTCGGGCGATCGCGGAGCAGAGGGCCCCAGCCAATCGCCACACGGCCAGCAGCCATACAGTATTTGCAGAAGCCCAGATTTGCCAGTCCAAAAAAAACGAGGCCTGCGGTGCACCGCAGGCCCCGGCATGACCGGTCGTTACTGAATGGCAGGCGCACCACTCAGCGCGTGAAACCTTCCAGTTCGTCCTTTGCCCAGGCGATTGATTGCTTGATTGACTGGCCGGACACCAGCTTCGACACCATGGTCGGAATCGTACCACGATTCCACATCTGCACCGCGATGTCCGGCGGGGCGGACGAACCGGTGATGTAGTACTGCGCGTCGTGCCACGGACGGACCGGATAGTTGTACACTGTGCCCTTTGGGGGCTCGACCTCCTCCCACACCTTGAAGTCCGCCATCGAGAGGAAGGGCGGGATGTCGTAGCCGACCACCGCGGTGACCAGCTCCTCCACCTGCGGCCGCTCGGACATGTAGTGGATCAGTTCCTTCGCCGCCTGCTTGTTCTGCGCGAACTGCCAGATGCCCCAGAAATACGGACGGTGCGGCACCAGCCGGCCTTTCGGCCCCTTTGGCGTGGGGAAGGTCCACAAATCCTCGGCCACGTGCGGCGCGTCGCGCTTGGCGACCGCCCAGGCCGAAGGCGGATTCCAGATGAACGCGCTCTTGCCGGAAATGATCGCCCGGTTGTTGGAGGCGTCGTCGTAGGCGATGGTATCCGGCGGCAGGAACTTCACCAGCTTGGCGGCGTACTCCATCACTTGGTGCACTGCTGGGGAATCGACGGTGATGTTGCCCTTGCCGTCCACCAGGTCGGCGCCGAAGGCACCAAAGATGGCCCCCCAGGTCTGACAGGAATCGGTGGTGGCGCCGCAGCCCAGTCCCGCCGGATAGCCGGCCTTGTGACAGGCTTCCGCCACTTCCAGCATCTTGTCGTAGGTCCACTCCTCGCCGAGCGGGGTCTTCGAGGGGTGCGCCGGGTACATCTGGGTCACGTCCAGCCCGGCGAACTTCTTCAGCATGCTGATGCGGGCGCAAGGCGGCAGCGGTGCGGAGCCCTGCGGCATCGGCATCGCCATCCAGTGGCCATCCACCTTGCCGAGATAGTCGATACCCTGGCCGACCGGGCCGTATTTCGCGGTCAGCGACTGCATCAGGTCATCGACCGGCGTCAGCTTCTCGTGCCACTGCTGCACGGTCCACTGGTCGAACGCGAACACGTCGTGGCCGGTGCCGGCTTCGGCCTCGGCTGACATCGTCAGGTCGATCTTGTTGCCGATGGCGCTGAGGAAATCCAGCTCGACAGTGACCTTGTTCTTGTCGGCCCAGCGCTTCACGACCCGGCGCATGGCCTCGTTGCCGGCCGGCACCCAGTGGTCCCACAGGGCCAGGCTGAGTTTCCCCGCCGCGCCGGCGGATCTGATATGGACCAATGGCAGGGCGGTGGCTGCCGCGGACAGTTTCAAGGCGGTACGGCGCGAGACGCGCTTCGTCATCTTAAGACGCTCCCTTCCCGCCGCCGTGGGCGGCCGGTTCTTGTCGTTCAATGGATTGTCGAGGGCCTCGCACGGCTCAGGACGGCTGAGGCGGCCGATGCCCACGGCAGGCCGCCTGAGTTGGCCGCAGTATTGGCCGCGCAGCGTGACATAAATATTAAAATTCGGTCATCATCGCAATTCCCTGAGGTTTCCCGTCCTCGTGGAGGTGCTGCGCCGCACAAGACTGTACCTCAGGGTATGAGCCGCCCGGCAGCTGGGCTATAGGGGCGGCCATGGCCGCGGCCCGTTCGCTGATTCGCATCGCCGTCAACATCGCCATCGACGGCGTGCTGGCGGCGGCATCCGTTCCACTCGCCGGCTGGATGGCCAATCCTGCCGGCGCCGAACTGCACCCGTGGTGGCTGCTGCCTGCCGGCGCCGTGGCGCTGCTGCTGGCCGGCCTGCCCTTTCGCCTTTCACTCCAGTACTGGCGATTCGCCGGGCTGGACGACCTGCTGACCGTCGCTGCCTCCAGCGCCGGCGGTGCCGCGCTGTTCGCCGTCCTGCGCCACCTGGCAGGCGTGCCGTCCGTCAACCCGGCCTTCCCGCTGGTGCACGCCCTGACGCTGCTGCTGCTCCTCGGCACGCCGCGGGTCATCTACCGCCGCATGCAGCTGGCGCGCACCAATGGCCGGTCGCCCCACGCCCAGGCGCAGGCTATCCTGTTGATCGGCACCGGCGAGGACGCCGACCTGTTCCTTCGCGCCCTGGCGCATGACCGCCGCCAGCCCTTCCGGGTGGAGGGACTGCTGGCCCTCGGCTCCCGCCAGACCGGCCGGCGCATCCAGGGCCACCCGATCCTCGGCTCAATCGGTGAACTGCCCGCGGTGCTGAGCCGGCTGGAGGAAGAGGACCGGCTGCCCGACATGCTGGTGATCGCCACGCCCGACGTCTCCGGACCGGCGCTGTCCGGGGTGATCGACGTCGCCGAACAATATCGCATCGGCGTGCGCCGGGCGCCGCGGCCGACCGCGCTGGGACCGGCAGATGCGGGAAGGCCGGTGGAGCTGAAGCCGGTCGCCATCGAGGACCTGCTGAACCGCCCGCAGGTGCCGCTCGACCGCGACGGCATGGCTCGGCTGATCCAGGGGCGCCGGGTGATCGTCACCGGCGCCGGCGGCACGATCGGCAGCGAACTCGCCCGCCAGGTCGCCGCCTTCGGCCCGGAAACGCTGATCCTGCTGGACAACGGCGAATACGCGCTGTGGCAGATCGACCTCGAACTGGCGGAGACGCATCCCTCCGTGCCCCGCCAGTCGCTGCTCGCCGACATCCGCGACGGCGCCCGGGTGCGTGCGGTGTTCGAAGCCTGCCGGCCGGAGCTGGTGTTCCACGCCGCGGCGCTGAAGCACGTGCCGATGGTGGAGGACAACCCGCTGGAGGGCCTGCTGACCAATGTCGCCGGCACCCGCCACGTTGCCGACGCCGCGCGCGCGGTGGGCGCGCTGGCCATGGTGCTGATCTCCACCGACAAGGCGGTGAACCCGACCAGCGTCATGGGCGCATCCAAGCGGCTGGCGGAGATGTACTGCCAGGGGCTGGACGTGACCGCCCGCGCCTCCGGTCAGGGCATGGCCTGCGTCACCGTGCGCTTCGGCAACGTGCTGGGCAGCACCGGCTCGGTGGTTCCGCTGTTCCAGCGCCAGCTTGCCCGCGGCGGGCCGCTCACCGTGACCCACCCCGACATGCAGCGCTACTTCATGACGGTGCGCGAGGCTGTCGGCCTGGTGCTGCAGGCCAGCGTGCTGCGCACCGGCGGCGCGGAGCTGCCGGCCGGCGAGGAGGGCGGCATCTTCGTGCTGGACATGGGCAAGCCGGTGAAGATCGTCGATCTGGCGAGGCAGATCATCCGGCTGGCCGGGCTGCAGCCGGACAGCGACGTGGAAATCCGCTTCACCGGCCTCCGCCCCGGCGAGAAGCTGCATGAGGAGCTGTTCCACGGCCAGGAGCCGCCGGTGCCCACGGGTCATCCCGGCCTGCTGATGGCCACGCCGCGCACCGCCGATCCGGCACTGGTCGGCCGAGCGATCGACGAGATCGCCGCCGCCTGCCGCGGCGGCCAGCCGCGCATGGCGCTGGCCCTGCTTGGCCGATTGGTGCCGGAATTCGAGCCCAGCGCCGGCGGACCCGACAGCGAAGCCGCCCTTCTGCATGCCGTTGCGCGCGATGCACCCCGCGCCTGATCTCCTGCCGAAAGCGAGTAGCGATGAGTAACCAGCCTCCTGCCGTGCCGTTCCTCGACCTGAAAGCGCAGCAGGCGCGCATTGCCGGCGAGCTGCGGCGGCGGCTGGATGCCGTGCTGGCGCATTGCCAGTTCATCCTCGGGCCGGAAGTGGCGGAGCTGGAGGCCGCGCTGGCAAAATTCTGCGGCGCGCAGCACTGCGTGGCGGTCAGTTCCGGCACCGACGCGATCCAGATCGCCCTGATGGCGGAAGGCATCGGCCGCGGCGACGCGGTGTTTCTCCCGGCCTTCACCTACACCGCCACCGCGGAAGTCCCCCTGGTGCTTGGCGCCACGCCGGTGTTCGTCGATGTCGATCCGCGCAGCTTCCAGATCGACCCCGCGCATTTGCGGCAACGCATCGCGGAGGTGCGGGCGGCGGGCAGGCTGCGGCCGCGCGCGCTGATCGGCGTGGACCTGTTCGGCCAGCCGGCGGACTGGCCGGCGCTGAACGCGATCGCCGCGGAGGAGAAGCTGTTCACGCTGGACGACCTGGCGCAGAGCTTCGGCGCCACGCTGCACGGAACGCCGCTGGGCCGCGCGGCGGATGCGACCGCGACCAGCTTTTTCCCGTCCAAGCCGTTCGGCGCCTATGGCGACGGCGGCGCGCTGTTCACCGAAAGCGCCGAACGCGCCGCGCTGTACCGCAGCCTGCGAACCCATGGCGAAGGCACCACGCGCTACGAAGTGCTGCGCACCGGCATGAACGGCCGGCTGGATTCCATGCAGGCCGCGGTGCTGCTGGCGAAGCTCACGGTGTTCCCCGAGGAACTCCAGGCGCGCGAACGCGTCGCCCAATACTACGATTCCCGCCTCGGCAATGCGGTGCGGGTGCCGGTGCGCGTTCCCGACAGCACCAGCGCCTGGGCGATCTACGCGATCCTGCTGCCGGACGGCACGACGCGTGACCGCGTGCAGGCCAGCCTGAAGGCCAACGGCGTGCCGACGGCCATCTACTATCCGCGTCCACTGCATCGGCAGCCGGCCTATCGCGACCAGCATGACGGTTCGGCGCTACCGGTGTCGGAGGATCTGGCGGAGCGGATCCTGGCGCTGCCGATCCATCCCGACCTGACGCCGGAGGCGTTGGAGCATGTCTGCGACTCGGTGCTGGCGGCGGTCGGCGGCGGGCGATAATCGCGCTCGGCCGTACACCTTTCCCCCTGCGGTGTTGCGCGACGCGGACTGACGGGGCGAACGCAGTGAGGCGGGAGTGGGGGGCGGCTCATCGCGTCGCTTCGTGATGAGCCGGCCCTCTCCCGCGTCGCTTCGCTCCGCGACCTCTCCCGCAGAGCGGGAGAGGTGAAAGTTTCGGGCGGGGCGCCGCCCGACAGGCGACTTGGGCGCGGACTCTCAGTCCGCGGCGTCGGCGACCTGGTCCTGCTTCTTCTGCGAGCGGATGCGGGTCAGCGCCTGCTCGACATGGCGGCTGAACACGTATTCGGCCGGGCGCTGGTTCTCCAGCGGAATCTCCGGCGCCATCGGGCCGTCGGTGCGAATGCCACGCAGCGCCTGCGCGGCGGCGCGCCAGGGACGGCGCACCGTCTCAGTCACCGCGGTGGCCTCATATCCCGAGTGCACCATGCAATTGGCGCACTTCTCGTAGTTGCCGGTGCCGTAGCGGTCCCAGTCGGTCGTCTCCATCAGCTCCTTGAAGCTCTTGGCGTAGCCCTCGCCGAGCAGGTAGCAGGGGCGCTGCCAGCCGAAATAGGTGCGGGTGGGGTTGCCCCAGGGCGTGCAATGGAAGGTCTGGTTGCCGGCCAGGAAGTCCAGGAACATGGACGACTGGTTGAACGACCACTTCTTCTTCCACGTGCCCCTGCCCTGGCGGGCAAAAATGCCGCGGAACAATTCCTTGGTGCGGCGCCGCGCCAGGAAATGCTCCTGGTCCGGTGCGCGCTCGTAAGCGTAGCCGGGAGAAACGGAAATCCCGTCCACCCCCATCTCCATCACCTCGTCGAAGAACGCCGCTACCTTCTCCGGCTGCGCGTTGTCGAACAGCGTGGCGTTGATGATGGTGCGGAAGCCGCGCCGCTTCGACTCGGCGATCGCCGCCACGGCGCGGTCGTACACGCCGGTCTGACACACCGAGACATCATGCTCCTCGCGCGAACCGTCCAAATGAACGCTCCACGAGAACCATTTGCTCGGCTTGAACAGATCCATCTTCTTTTCGAGAAGAAGCGCGTTGGTGCAGACGATCACGAACTTCTTGCGCGCGATCGCGCCCTCGACGATCTGGTCGATCTCCTTGTGCAGCAGCGGCTCGCCGCCGGCGATCACCACCACCGGCGCGCCGCATTCCTCGACCGCCTGCATGCACTCATCGACCGACAGGCGCTGGTTCAGTATCTCGGCCGGATAGTCGATCTTGCCGCAGCCGGCACAGGCCAGGTTGCAGCGGAACAGCGGCTCCAGCATCAGCACCAGCGGATAGCGCTTGCGCCCGGTCAGATGCTGCTTGAGCACGTAAGCGCCGACACGGATCGCCTGGTTCAACGGGACAGCCATAGACGAACGAACTCCTCAGGCGTCGGCCAGTTCGGCCGGAAAGCGGAAACGGACGTTTTCCTCCACCCCGGTCAGGGTGGAAACCTCGATCTCACCAAACCGGCGCAGCCCGTCGATGACGCCCTGCACCAGCTTCTCCGGGGCCGAGGCACCGGCGGTCAGGCCCACCGACTGCACGCCCACGAACCACTCCGGCCGCAGGGCATCGGCGTCGTCGATCAGATGGGCCGGCCTGCCCAGTTCCTCGCCAATCTCCCGCAACCGGTTGGAGTTGGAAGAGTTCCGCGACCCGACCACCAGGATCATGTCAACGGCCCCGGCCAGCTCCCGCACCGCCTGCTGGCGGTTCTGCGTCGCATAGCAGATATCGCGCACGTCAGGCCCGACGATCGTCGGAAACCGCTGCTTCAACGCCTGGATGATACCACGGGTGTCATCGACCGACAGGGTGGTCTGGGTGATATAGGCCAGCTTGTCCGGATCGGCGACCTGAAGATCGGCCACATCCGCCACGGTCTGCACCAGATGCACCTTGCCGGGCACCTGGCCGATGGTGCCTTCCACCTCGGCATGCCCGGCATGGCCCACCAGGACGATCTCGCGACCCTGGCCGGCATAGCGGCGGCCCTCGTTGTGCACCTTGGCAACCAGCGGGCAGGTGGCGTCGATCACCGGCAGGCCACGCTCCGCCGCCACCTCCTCCACCCGCTTGGCGACGCCATGGGCGGAGAAGATGGTCATCGCTCCCGGCGGTATCTCGGACAGGTCGTCCACGAACACCGCTCCGCGAGTCCGCAGGTTTTCCACCACGTGCCGGTTGTGAACGATCTCGTGCCGCACGTAGATTGGCGGACCGTATTTGTTCAACGCGCGCTCGACGATCTCGATGGCGCGCTCGACGCCGGCGCAAAAGCCGCGTGGCTGGGCCAGGACGACGCGAATCATGCAGCTTTACCCCTCTCCCATTGCGACGCCCTCGGGCACCCGCGCGAATACCCGCCCGGACCGGCCGTGTATGAGTACTTGGAAATGCAGCGGCAACGCGCAAGGGCGCGAGTTCCCGGCCCGCTATGGCACAACCCGTTGCCCTGCGCTAAAGACTGGTGGGCCGGCGCCACGGGGTGACCGCCTCCTGTGGCTTCCATGCAACACAGAATGGCGGCCGTCCGTCGCGCGCGATCCGCGGCCTCGGGCGACGTTATCGCCCGGGTTTACCCTAACGAGTCCACAGGCATGGGGTTGACTTTGGCACCACAGGGTATCGGGCAAACCGCTACAGGCCGCGACCTGGGCGAGGCCCTGACACAGACCGGACGCGTCGTCGAAGAAGCGCTGGACAACCTGCTGCCCGAGCCGGAAGGCGCCGAGGCCCGCCTGCTGGAGGCAATGCGCTACGCCACCCTCGGGGGCGGCAAGCGCATGCGCGCGTTCCTGGTGATGCAGTCCGCCGCGCTCTTCGCGGTTTCGCATACCTGCGCCGCGCGCGTTGCGGCGGCGGTCGAAATGTTGCACGCGTACTCTTTGGTACACGACGATCTGCCGGCGATGGACAATGACGATTTGCGTCGCGGCAAGCCTTCCACTCACAAAGCCTTTGATGAGGCCACGGCCATACTGGTTGGCGACGCCTTGCAGACTCGCGCGTTCGAGGTACTGGCGGAGCCGGATACCCATTCCGACCCGCAGGCCCGCTGCGAGCTGGTGCAGGCGCTTGCCGCCGCTTCCGGTGCCCGCGGCATGGCGGGCGGGCAGATGATCGACATGCTGGCGGAGGGCCAGACGCTGGACGGGCCGGCAGTGACACGGTTGCAGGCGCTCAAAACCGGACGATTGATCCAATACAGCGCCGAAGCAGGGGCGATACTGGGACGCGCACCGTTGCATCAGCGCCACATGCTGGCGGCATATGGCCGTGACCTGGGTGCAGCATTCCAGATCGCAGATGATCTACTGGACGCGGAGGGAAGCACGGAGGAAACCGGTAAGACCGCGGGCAAGGATGCCGCAGCCGGCAAAGCGACCATGGTGGCCATCCTGGGACCGGAGCGGGCGCGTGCTCATGCCGAGATGCTCGCCCGACAGGCCGCCGGCCACCTGGACAGTTTCGGCGACAGGGCCGCTTTGCTTCGGGCCTTGGCGTCCTATGTGGTGACCCGGCGTAGCTGAATAACGGCGAGCCAGAGAGAAGGAGATCCTGTGGAAACCAAACTCCTGGATCGGGTGCGCTATCCGGCCGATCTTCGCAACTTCTCCGCGGAGCAGTTGCGCCAGCTTGCCGATGAGCTGCGGGCCGAGACCATCGATGCGGTGTCCGTCACCGGCGGCCACCTCGGCGCCTCGCTCGGCGTGGTCGAGCTGACCGTGGCGATCCACGCGGTGTTCGAAACGCCGCGCGACCGGTTGATCTGGGACGTCGGCCACCAGGCCTATCCGCACAAGATCCTCACCGGCCGGCGCGACCGCATCCGCACGCTGCGCCGGGGCGGCGGCCTGTCCGGCTTCACCCGCCGCTCCGAGAGCGAATACGACCCGTTCGGCGCGGCGCATTCCTCCACCTCGATCTCCGCCGGCCTGGGCATGGCGGTGGCGCGCGACCTGAAGGACGCGCGCGGCGAGCACGACGAGCGCAACGTCATCGCGGTGATCGGCGATGGCGCAATGAGCGCCGGCATGGCGTATGAGGCGATGAACAACGCGGGCGCACTGCACTCGCGGCTGATCGTCATCCTGAACGACAACGACATGTCGATCGCCCCGCCGGTGGGCGCGATGAGCGCCTACCTGTCGCGGCTGATGTCGTCGCGCAGCTTCATGTCGCTGCGCGACCTGGGTTCGCGCATGGCCAAGCGCTTCCCGCGCGGCATCGAACGCACGCTTGGCCGAGCGGAAGAGTATGCACGGGGCATGCTGACCGGCGGCACGCTGTTCGAGGAGATGGGATTCTACTATCTGGGCCCGATCGACGGTCACAATCTGGACCACCTGCTGCCCGTGCTGCGCAACGTGCGCGACGCCGAGGAAAGCGGGCCGATCCTGATCCACGCGATCACCCAGAAGGGCAAGGGCTACGCCAAGGCGGAGCAATCCGCCGACAAGCTGCACAGCGTATCGAAATTCAACGTGATCACCGGCGAGCAGGCCAAGGCGCCGCCGGGCCCGCCGAACTACACCAACGTGTTCGCCCAGGCGCTTATCGACGAGGCGGAGCGCGACCCCAACGTCGTGGCGATCACCGCGGCGATGCCGTCCGGCACCGGCCTGGACAAATTCGAGAAGCGATTCCCCGACCGCTGCTTCGATGTCGGCATTGCCGAACAGCACGCGGTGACCTTCGCCGCCGGACTGGCGACGGAGGGGATGAAGCCGTTCTGTGCGATCTACTCCACCTTCCTGCAGCGCGCCTACGACCAGGTGGTGCACGACGTGGCGATCCAGTCGTTGCCGGTGCGCTTCGCCATGGACCGCGCCGGCCCGGTCGGCAATGACGGCGCGACCCATTCCGGCAGCTTCGACCTGGCCTATCTGGGCTGTCTGCCCGGCTTCGTGCTGATGGCGCCGTCCGACGAAGCGGAGCTGATGCACGCCGTTGCCACCGCGGTGCAGATCAACGACCGGCCGAGCGGACTGCGTTATCCGCGTGGCGCGGGGGTCGGGGTGGAAATGCCGAAGCGGGGCGAGGTCTGGCCCTTGGGCAAGGGCCGCATTCTGCGCGAGGGCAAGAACATCGCGATCCTGTCGCTGGGTCCCCGCCTGGCGGACGCGATGAAGGCGGCGGACGAGCTGGCGGCACACGGATTGCCCGCCACGGTGGCGGATGCACGGTTCGCCAAGCCGCTGGACACCGCGATGATCGAGCAGCTGGCACGCCACCACGAGGTGCTGATCACGATCGAGGAAGGTTCGATCGGCGGATTCAGTTCCGCGGTGCTGCACCACCTGGCGACTCGGGGACTGCTGGACCGGGGGCTGAAGGTGCGGCCGATGATCCTGCCCGACGTGTTCATCGACCACGACTCGCAGGCGAAGCAACTGGCGTTTGCCGGGTTGAGCGCGAAGGACATCGTGACCACGGCGATGGCGGCAATCGGCGTCACCGAAGCACTGCCCGGCGGCCAGGCGATCACCGCCCGCTAATAAGCGTATTGGGATTCCCTCTCCGCCCCAGATGGCGGAGAGGGGACCCGTTGGCTATTCCGCGGCGGCCTTCCTGCCGTCGGGGTTCAGGTGCGCCAGGCGCGGGGCCACTTCCTCCTTGAACAGCTTCAACGAGTGGTGCCACGCCTGCGGGTTCTCCATGTAGTCGAACCCGAACACCAGCAGGCCGCCGAAGCCGCCCGCTTCGTGGTAGATACGCTCCAGCTTCTCCGCCACCGTCGCGGGCGAACCCACCAGCCAGTTGTGCTTGGCGCAGTATTCCGGCGTAACGTCGGAATCCGCCACGTCCGCGTCGTGCTTCAGGTACTCCAGGAAGCCGAACTGCCCCAGCAGCGGCAGGAAGTACTCGCGCATCATCCGGCCCATCATCCCGTCGACACACAGCTTCCAGGCCTCGGCATCGGTGTCGGCGACGAATACCTCGCGCACCAATCGCCAGTCCGACCGCTTCGGCGTGCGTCCGGTGCGCGCCGCGCCGATCTCCACCGCCTCCCAATGGCTCGCCACGTAAGCCGGGTTGAGATTCAGCGACAGCGGCAGGAAGCCCCGCTCCCCCGCCAGCTTCAGCGTGTCGGACTGCTTCGACAGCCCCGCCACGCCGATCGGCGGATGCGGCTTCTGCAGCGGATAGATGTGCGGCTTGAGGAACTCGAACATCGGTTCCGGTTTCGCCACCTTCCAGAACTTGCCTTCGTAGGTGAAGCTTTTCTCGTCGCTCCACAGGCGCAGGATGATGTCCAGCGCTTCGCGGGTCATCTCGCGGTTGACGCCCGACATGCCGTCCACCTGGAACATCGCCCAGTCGCTTGGCAGGCCGGACGCGGCGACGCCGAAATTCAGCCGGCCCTCCGACAGGTGGTCCAGCATCGCCACGCGGTGCGCGAGTTCGGCGGGATGATGGTACGGCAGCAGGAACCCGCCCGGTCCGATGCGCAGCCGTTCCGTCTGCTGCAGCGCCTGGGCGATCAGCAGGTCGGGAGACGGGTGCGGCTCCCACGGCGATGTGTAGTGCTCGCCGATCCAGGCTTCGTCGTAGCCGAGTTCATCCAGCCAGCGCAGCGTTTGCAGGTCCCAGTCATGACCTTCCTTCAATCCCCTCTCCGGCGGATGTGAGGGCATGGAAAAATAGCCAAGCAGCATGGCCGATCCTCCTGCGTTAGCCGATGAACACGACTTGCAGGCAGGCTACACCCGCGCGGCAGGCGGTTGGCAAGCCCGCCGCGCCGATCATCCCGGACAATCGGGTGAACGGGCAGGTGACAAACCGATCGAACCCGGAAGCCGTGACGCTCCCGGTTCGCCCGCCCGGGGGAAATCATGGAAGCCAGCACGACGGAGTGTGCCGCATTCGCCGCAACGGTGGCGTGCCGCGTCGCAGGCCGCTTCAGCCCGCCACGACGTGGTGTGTTCAACCGGATCGCTGCTTCCGGCGGATGTATACCCACCCCAATGCCGCTTGCCCCAATGCCGCTTGCCCCGGCCCCACCCAAGGGCCATCTTTCCGGCGGAGAACCAGCCCATGATCCAGTTGCCGGAACCCAAGCAGGACATCCTCGCACGCCGCGATTCCATCATCGCCGGCCTGCGCCCGCTGCTCGCCGAGGACGCGGTCATCGGCGAACCGCTCCGCCTCAAGCCATACGAGACGGATGGCCTGTCCGCCTACCGCCAGGTGCCGCTGGCCGTGGTGCTGCCGGAAACCACCGAACAGGTCGCCGCGGTGATGCGCTATTGCCACGCCAATGGCGTGCGGGTGGTGCCGCGCGGCGCCGGAACGTCGCTGTCCGGCGGCGCCCTGCCGCTGGCCGATGCCGTGGTGGTCGGGCTGATGCGGATGAACCGCATCCTGGACATCGACTACGCCGACCGCTGCGCCACCGTGCAGGCCGGCGTCACCAATATCGGCATCACCAACGCGGTTGCATCCCGCGGCTTCTTCTACGCCCCCGACCCGTCCAGCCAGCTCGCCTGCATGATCGGCGGCAATGTCAACATGAACTCCGGCGGCGCCCACTGCCTGAAATACGGCGTCACCGCCAACAACCTGCTCGGGCTGAAGATCGTCACCGTGGAGGGCGACATCCTGAACATCGGCGGCGCCCACCTGGACGCCGCCGGCTACGACTGGCTCGGGCTGCTGACCGGCAGCGAGGGCCAGCTCGCTCTGGTCACCGAGGTCACGGTGCGCATCCTGCGTGGCCCGGAAGGCGCCCGCGCCATGCTGGCGGCATTTCGCTCCAACGAAGTGGCCGGCGCCTGTGTCGATTCGATTATTTCCTCAGGCATCATCCCGGTGGCGCTGGAGTTCATGGACCGTCCGGCGATCCATGCCTGCGAGGACTTCGCCCACGCCGGCTACCCGCTGGATGCCGAGGCGATGCTGATCATCGAGGTGGAAGGCAGCCCCGAGGAACAGGACGAGCTGCTGGAGCGGATCAGCGAAATCTGCCGCAGGCACGACCCGATCAGCCTGAAAGTGTCGCAGTCGGCCGAGGAGTCGATAGCGATCTGGAAAGGCCGCAAGGGCGCGTTCGGCGCCATCGGCCGGATCAGCCCGGACTATCTGTGCATGGACGGCACCATCCCGACATCGCAGCTGCCACATGTGCTGCGGCGCATTGGGGAAATGTCGGATTCGTGCGGGTTGAAGGTGGCCAACATCTTCCACGCCGGCGACGGCAACCTGCACCCGCTGATCATGTTCGACGCCAACGATCCGGACAGCTTCCACCGCGCGGAACAATTCGGCGCGGATATCCTGAGGCTGTGCGTCGAGGTAGGCGGGTGCCTCACCGGCGAACATGGCGTGGGCGTGGAAAAGCGCGACCTGATGCCGGTGCAGTTCGCCGCGCATGAGCTGGAACAACAGCGCCGGATCAAAGCCGCGTTCGACCCGCACTGGCTGCTGAATCCGCATAAGGTGTTCCCGTTGGCGCAGCACGAGTCCATCGCCGAACGAGAGGCGGCGTGACGTCCATGGCAGTCGATCTCAGCCGGTTACACGAGATGCATCCGCTGCTCAGTCACTCGACCTCCCGGGAATATGCGTACCGCGCCGCGGTTGGCCTTGCGCGGCATGGGCACCTGTCCGGCATTCCACTCCGAACTGTGCTTGATGGGAACCACGCCGTTGAGACGCTTCAATGGCGCGAAACGGCCGACGGAAACGAGGAGCAACTGGATTTTCATAGGGTCACGGAGGATGCGGCGGAGGCCATCGCACTCGCGGTGGTCCATACGGCACGCGGCTGGACTGTTCGCCGGCGTCTCCAGCGTGGCGAGTTTGCCGACTGGCTTCTGATGGATACGGACCGACAGCTCGTCGCGATGGAGGTCGCTGGAGTCGATACGGTGGATCGGTTCCACCGGAGACTACGTGAAAAGTGCGAGCAAGTTGCTAAATGCCATGCCGCCGACACTCGGGTCGCATGCGTCGCAGAACTCGGTCCGCCCGGCCTCAGGCTCAGCACGACGTGATGCATATGGATATCGACACACTCTATCCGCTGGTGACTGAGGCGATCCGGCGCGCCGAAGTCCTCCATGAACTCGCTGCGCCGGGCGCCGCGAGTGCCCACCTCGACGTTTCTCTGCTGGAGGAACGCATCGCACGAATGCTTCCGGCTTCGGACAGTGAGGGAGCCATTGCCCGGAGGGGTGCGGTTCAGGCGGCAATTGCTGCCGGTGAGCCGGCTCGGGCGAAGACGCTCGCATCGCACTACCTGGTCGAGGCCGGCGATGACAGCGCACTTTCCCAGGATCTTCGGGCATTGCTGAAGCAGGCAGATGCCTCCGCTCCAGACGGTGAACGTTCCCCTGCATGGGTCAGCGATAGCGGCAAGCCCGTCTCGGCGGGTCGCGTACCGGGCTCTCCGGCAACCGCAGCGCCTCGAAGAGGTGCGAGCAGAGTCGGATCGTCGAAGCAAGAGGTGACGCTCCGGTCCGATCTCTCAGCGGCAGAGCTCATGGAAGCCATCGTCCGTGAGCTGAAAAAATCCGGCAAGTTTACGCTGCCGAGCTTTGGCACGTTCAGCGTGCGTGCGGAGAGGGTCGGCAAGGTTCACACCAGGACGACGGGCAGCGCGCCGCCAAAGGAGGAGAAGACGGTGCACTTCGATGCCGCCCCTGCCTTGAAGAAGGCCGTATGAACCAGGTTGTCTGCGTCGTGAGGGTGCCGATGGCCGCGGACGCTGTTGCGCGGATCGTCGGATTCCTGCAACGGCGGCCCGAGTGCCGGCACGTTTCGGGCGCCCGGCGATCTGGTACGAGACCACGCAACCGGTCAGTTTCCTGACATGGCCGAAGCCAGTCCTCATCCGGGCGAATCAGGTGTTTCCGCCGCCGTCACGGAAGCTGCCGCCACCGGCGAGCCCTTGCTGGTCTGCGGCAACGGCACCAAGCAAGGCATGCTCCGTCCAGTGCAGGCGGCGCGCAGCCTGTCCACACGCGACCACAGCGGCATTACGCTGTACGCGCCGAAGGAGTTGATCATCTCGGCCCGCGCCGGCACGCCCCTCCGTGAAATCGAGGCCACCCTGGCTGAACAGGGTCAGCACCTCATCGCCGAACCGCCCGACTATTCCGCGCTGCTCGGCGCGCCCGACCGGCCGCAGACCATCGGCGGCATCGTCGCCACCAACCTGTCCGGCCCGCGCCGCGTCGCCTGGGGTGCCATGCGCGACCACCTGATGGGTATCCGTGCCGTCACCGGCTGGGGAGAAATCATCCATTCCGGCGGCCGGGTCTTGAAGAACGTCACCGGCCTCGATCTGTGCAAGCTGCTGGCCGGCAGCCACGGCACCCTGGCGGTGATCACCGAAGTCACCCTGAAGGTGCTGCCCTCCTCGGAAGCAGTCGGCACGCTCGTTCTCCCCGGCCTCGATGCCACCGCCGGCGTGGCCGCCCTGTCGGCCGCGCTCGGTTCGCCCTACGGGGTGTCAGGCGCTGCCTGGCTGCCCCCCGAATCGGCCGCGCGTCTCCCGCTCCTTTCCGGGGAGCGTTCCGCGACGCTGATCCGCATCGAAGACTTCGCCCGCTCCGTGACGTACCGCACCGAAAAGCTGCGCCGCGAACTCGGCATCGACAGCGCCGAACTGCTCGATGATGCTGCCTCCCGGCAAATCTGGCGCGCCGTGCGCGATGCCGAACCGCTGAGTGCCGCGCCCGGCCAGGCTGTCTGGCGCGTGTCGGTGCGTCCTTCCGCCGGACCGGAAATCCTGCGCGGCGTGGAGCGGGTGGGCGCCAGCGGCTTCCTCGACTGGGGCGGCGGACTGGTCTGGCTGACTGGACCGGCGACAGCCACCACCCATGACGCAATCGCCGCGGTTGTGCGCGCCGCTTGCGGCACCTGGAGCTTGCTGCGCGGCCCCGACACCTTGCGGGCTGCCGTTGCGGTCGTGCCACCCGAGGCGGAGCCGCTCGCCCGCATCACCCGCCGCGTAAAAGCCGCGTTCGATCCGCGCGGAGTCCTGAATCCCGGCCGCATCTACGCGGGGATGTGATGACCATTCCTTCCGGCATCGTCATGCCGCTGTTCTTCGTGGGTTTCATCATGACCTGCTATCAATATTACCACATCGACCCGCGCCGCCGGATCCTCAACCTGCGCTTTGCCATCATGACGGTCA
>Ga0187809_10000321_pt1 | contig 27951 bp, 30 predicted proteins | sample NC_wetland_sal_i_8_FD_132415 | JGI IMG/M metagenome (GOLD analysis project Ga0187809, IMG submission 132415) | Wetland sediment microbial communities from Neuse River Estuary, North Carolina, USA - ASW_4 | ecosystem: Environmental > Aquatic > Freshwater > Wetlands > Sediment | place: USA: North...
CACGTGAAGATGGTCGGACGCGTGATCGGCGAGGACGTCGTCGGAACGCAGGGCACGCCGGTCGAGCTGCTCGCCGGGCTGATCAAGCACAAGATGTTCCCCGAGCTGTGGCGCGTCCGCACCGACCTCACCGAGCTCGCGAAGCAGTCCGATTGATCCCGATCGACGAGATCCGCCGTGCGCGTGAGCGCATCGGCGACGACGTGCTGCGAACTCCGCTCGTGCAGCTGGACGAACGGACGTGGCTCAAGCTCGAGTGCCTGCAGCCGATCGGGTCGTTCAAGCTGCGCGGTGCGCTCTCGGCGATCCGCGCGGCGTCGCCGGCGGAGCTCGCCGGCGGCGTCGTCACCGCCAGCGCCGGGAACATGGCCCAGGGCGTCGCCTGGGCCGCGCGCGAGCTGGGCCTGCGTGCGCGCATCGTCGCACCTGCCGATGCCCCGCGTGCCAAGCTCGACGCGGTCGAGCGGCTCGGCGGCGAGATCGTTCCCGTGACGCACGAGGAATGGTGGCAGGCGATGGTGAACCGCGGTCACCCCGGCGTCGACGGGTTCTTCGTCCATCCGGTCGACGACGAGGCGGTGATGGCGGGCAACGGCACCATCGGCCTCGAGATCGCCGAGGATCTCCGCGACTTCGACGCCGTCGTCGTCCCCTGGGGTGGAGGCGGGCTTACGACCGGAATCGGATCTGCGGTGAAGACGCTCCGACCGAACGTCCGCGTCGTCACCGCCGAGCCCGCCACGGCGGCGCCGCTTTCGGCGTCGCTCGCCGCGGGTGCCCAGACCGACGTCGTCTACCGGCCGTCGTTCGTCGACGGAGCCGGCGGCCCGATGCTCCTGCCGGGAATGTGGGACCGGGCGCGGTTGATCGTCGATGAAGCCGTCGCCGTACCACTCGCCGATGTCGCCGAAGGAATGCGGGCCCTCGCGGCCCGCGCGCATGTCGTGGCGGAAGGCGCAGGCGCGCTTGCGCTCGCGGCCTCGCGGCACCGGCAGGACCGCTGCGTGTGCATCGTCTCCGGCGGCAACGTCGACGCCGGTGTCCTCGCGACGGTGCTAGCGGGTAAGACTCCCTAGCTCGTTCAGAAAGCCGTCGATCTCATCGGCGGTGTTGTAGTGGATCAAGCCGACGCGCACGGCCTCCTCCGGGTACGGCAACTTCTCGCGCAGACCCAGCGAGTACCACGAGTCGTGGTGCCAGATGCCGTATCCGCGCTCCGCCATCGTCTCCGCGACTCTCGTCGCCGGCACGCCGGCGACGTTGAGCAGGAACGTGGGCAGGCGTCCCTCCATCGTCTGGAGCCCGTACAGCTCGACCGAGTCGGGGAGGCCTTCGAGGAAGCGGCGTCCGAGCTCCTGCTCGTACGCCCGGAGGACCTCCATTCCGCCCAGAGAGTCGAGGTAGGCGATCGTCGCGCTGAAACCGGCGAAGAGCTCGTACGGCGCCGTTCCCGGCTCGAAGCGTCGGCCGGCCGGATGGTTCGAAGCGGGCCGGGCCTTGTACGGCCGCCACGACTCGAGCAGGTCGTGACGTGCGTATGCGACGCCCAGGTGTGGGCCGCAGAACTTGTAGGCGGAGCAGATGAACACATCGCAGCCGAGCGCCTGGACGTCCACCGGCTCGTGCGCTGCGTACTGCACCGCGTCGAACCACGAGAGCGCGCCCGCCTCGCGGGCGAGCTCGGCAACCCGGGGGACGTCGACGAGCGACCCGACCGCGTTCGACGAGGCGACCGACGCGACGACGCGCACGCGATCGTCGAGCTTCCGTTCGAGATCGTCGAGGTCGAGGCGCAGGTCGTCGGTCACCTCGATCCAGCCCACCTCGAAGCCTCTGTCGGCGGCGAGCTCGATCCAGGGAGCGACACCGCCGTCGTGGTCGAGCCGCGAGACGAGGATCCGGTCGCCCTCCTGCCAGTCTCGCGACGCCGTGCGCGACAAGGTGAAGTCGAGCACGGTCATGTTCGTGCCGAAGACGACGTCCTCGGCCGAGCAGTGGAGGAAGCGGCCGGCATCGGTGCGAGCTCGCTCGACGATCGCCTCGACCCGGCGCCCGGTCTCGTACGGCGCACCGAGGTTGCCGCTCGCGTCCCGCAACGCGTCCGCGATCGCGCGGCCGACCTCGTCCGGCACCTGCGATCCACCGGGCGCGTCGAGGAAGGCGAAGCCGCTCCGCAGCGACGAGAACCGCTTCCGCACGGCATCGACGTCGAGTACGGTCGCGCTCATGGACCGAGCCTACCTTGGCCGCGCCGAGGTCACGCGCGTCATCCTCGGCTGCGGCAACTTCGGCGGCGTCGGCTCCGCCCCGGCTCTCTTCGGCAAGGGCGAGACGCTCGAGGAGGCGTTCGCGGTGATGGACGCCGCCTGGGAGGCCGGGATTACCACATTCGACACCGCCGATGCATACGGCGGCGGCCGCAGCGAGTCGTACATCGGCGAGTGGATCCGTTCCCGCCGCCCCGAGGGCCTCGTGATCGAGACGAAGACGTTCGCGCCGATGGAGCTGGGAGCCGACCACGGCCTCGCCCCGGCGCGCGTCCGCCGGCAGGTCGAGAGCAGCCTCGGCCGGCTCGGCGTCGAGCGCGTCGACCTGTTCGTCACGCACGCATGGGACCCCGACGTGCCGATCGCCGAGACCGCCGGCATGCTCGACGAGCTCGTGGCCGAGGGAAAGCTCGGCGCCTACGGCCTCTCCAACGTCGACGGCGCGCAGATCCGGGAAGCGCTGGCCGGCGGCTCGTTCGCGTGGGTGCAGAACTCGTACTCGCTGCTCGACCGGGAGGCGGAGAAGGAGGTGCTGCCCCTTTGCACCGACCGCGGCCTCGGCTTCACGCCGTTCAGCCCCCTCGCCGGCGGCTGGCTGACGGGCAAGTACCGACGCGGCGAGCCCGCGCCCGCCGGCTCGCGCATGACCTTGCGGCCGGAGCCCTACGAAGCGTTCCGCGTCGACGCCGTCTACGACCGGCTCGAGCGCCTCGAGGCGATCGGCGATCCGGCGACGCTCGCTTTCGCATGGCTCCTCGCCGATGCCCGCGTCACCGCCGTCGTCGTCGGCCCGCGCCGCCCCGAGCACCTCCAGCCCGCGCTCGCCGCGCTCGCGAGCCCCCTCACCGTGGGCGAGCGCGACGAGCTGTCGGAGCTCTTTCCCTAGTACCCGCTCCCGTTGCCGCCGCAGGCGCTGACGAGCGCGACGACGGCCAGCGCGAAGACGAGCACGGGGATGAGGCGATGCATGTTCATGCCTGTTCCTACGCCGTCCCCTGTTGACCGGTTCACGGAAGATCCGCGGGACGTTGCCCGCCTTGCCGTCTCCGCTCAACCTCCATCTGAACGGCTGTGGTACGACCCGACGAACCTGTTCCGGCTCAACCAGAACATCACGCCGTCGGCGCGACGGCTACGACGGAGGCGGGGAGGCGGCCAGCCAGGCAAACAGCTCGAGGTTGGACGCCTCCTCACCGAGCCCGTCGGCGAGCGACATTCCGTCCCAGTTGTTCAGGTAGTAGCCGCTCTCGTTCACGGCCTGCTGCTGCGCGCGCACCGCGTTGTGCGCGGCGAGATTGTAGAAGCGGGCATCGCCGCTCTCCTTGTAGTACTCGAGCATCCACTGGAGATAGACGACGTCGTACATCGGCGCCCACTCGAGGTTCTGCCCGAAGACGTTGAGCGACGCGTTAGCCACCTGCTTTGCCTTCGTGCAGTACGCCGGCTGCTTCAGGGCCTTGCACAGCTCCCAGTTCGCGGTCGTCATCAGTCCCTGCACGTAGTCCATGACCGTGCTGTCGGTCGCGCTGCGCTGGTAGAGGCCGCGCTGCTTGTTGAACGAGTGCGCATCTGCCCACGCGAGGAGCTTCTGCGCCCAGCCGAGCGCCCACTTGTCGTGGTCGAGCGTGTACAGGCGCGTGCCGATCATCACGGCCGCGGCGAGCGGCTCGATCGTCTTGTGGTGGTGGAACGTGTCCCACCAGGTTCCACCACCGAGCTTCGAGTCCCAGCCCGAGCCGACGATGAAGCGCATTGCGCGACGTGCGTCGGCGAGGTAGGCGCGATCGTGGGACGCCTGGTATGCGTCGATGAACGAGAGCCCCCACCAGCCCGAGTCGTCGTAGTAGACGTTGGCCTGGGCGCTGCGCATCCCCGGGTAGTAGCCGTAGCCGCCGTAGGGCTTGATGTTCGGGTTCCAGTACAGCGTCGCCGCCTGGTCGGCGAACGAGGTCAGCGCGGCCCTGTTCGCCGCGGTCGGCTGCGCGAGCTCGATCCCCACGAGTGTCTCGAACAACGGGTACGCGCTCCAGAGCCGCGCGAGCGGCATCGACGGCGGCTGCGCGTTGTACGTGTCGTTGTACCAATTCGCCGACGCGTTCCACCAGTGCGCACGAACGTCGGAGACGCCCTGCTGGGCCAGCGAGAGATACGAGGCCTTCGGCGACGCGGCGCCCGCCCCCGGGACGGCGAGCGCGAATGCAACAGCGACCAGCGAGAGGGCGATCCCGGCGCGCACGGCCCAATCCATACCGTACGAGCGCCCCGCCGACACCCGGGAAGAAGTAAAAGGTCGGTAAGAAAACGTTTGACTGGGGCGGGCTGTGACTAGGAATCTTCCTGAGTGGCAACGCTCGAGCATGCCGGGCCGGGCCAGCTTCGCATTCCCCGGGTCGCGGAGGAGTCGCGCCCGCATGCGCTCGCGTGGATCGGGGCCTGGTGGATTGGGGGCCGGGCGATCATCTTCGCGACCGCGGTCGTAGTCCACCACTTCGGGCCTGTCGGCTGGATTCGCCTCGTCGAGCACGCACACACGTTCGGCCCGCTCGAGGCGTGGGACGGCCGGTGGTACCGGATGGTCGCGAGCAGCGGCTACGTGCTCGTCCCTGGGCGCCAGAGCGATCCCGCGTTCTTCCCGCTGTTCCCGGCGATGCTGCGGGTGGGCCATGCGGTCGGGCTCGGCTATTCGACCGCCGGGCTCGTCATTGCAAACGCCGGCTTCCTCGTCGCTCTCATCGCGTTCTACGCGCTGACACGCTCGCTCTTCGGCCTTTCGACGGCGCGGCGGTCGACCGCCTACCTCGCGGTCTTTCCGTTCGGTTACGCCTTCTCGATGGAGTACCCCGAGAGCATCGTGCTCGCGCTGATCGCCCTCGCCGCCCTCGCCGGACTGCGCCGGCGCTGGGGATGGGCGGCCGTCTGTGCCGCGGCCGCGGCGTTGGCGCGCCCCGAAGGCCTCTTCGTCGCGTTGCCCCTGGCGGTGCTCGCGTGGGAGCAGCGCCACACGCTGTCGCCGCGTGCCCGCGGCTTGGCCGTGGGCGCGGTGCTCGCACCCGCCGCGGCGATCGGCTCGTTCTCGCTCTATCTCTGGAGGGTGCTCGGCGACCCGATGGCCTGGTCGCAGGCGCAGCGGGCATGGGGGCGAGCGTTCTCGCCGCTCGGCGCCGTCCATGCCTTGGACGGGCTCGGCCGTGCCATCTCCCACGACGCTTGGGTCACGCGGGACGTGATAGCGGTCGTCCTCTACCTCGTCCTCCTGGCAGCCGCGGCTCGGGCGGGCGTCTCATGGCCTTGGCTCCTCGCCGGCCTCGCGGTCATCGTGCTGCCACTTTTCAGCGGTTCGTTCGACTCGATCGACCGGTTCGGCCTGCTCGCGCCGGCGGCGTTCTGGGGTCTTGCTGCTCTCGGCAGCAGTGCGCGTGTGCATCGCCTGATCCTCGGGTTGTCCGTCCCGCTTCTCGCCGCGGCCGTCGTCGTGCTGCCGCTTCACTTCCCGTGAGCGCGATGCGCCGGGTTCTCGGTCCCGGATCGGTGACGCTCGGCGTCGCCGGGGCGCTCGTCGTCGCCGTGCTCGGCGGCGGCTTCGCACTGCAGCGTGCGACTCTACGGTCGCCGCCCCAGTCGACGCTCGTGGGCCTGCGCGCGGCCTCGTGGTTCGAGCGGTACCGGCTCGTCGACAGCACGATCACGTTCGACGGACGAGTCCTCCACGGCCGCTGTCTGCAGGACTGGTTCCAGGAGGCCGGCCGGCGACGCCGCGGAGCGGTCCTGCATCTCGACGACGGGTACGTGCTGCTCGCCGTGCCTCCGCACACGCTCGAGCCGAGCGGTGGCTTGCCGGCGACGCGCACGGCGTCGCCGCTCGTCCTGATGGAGCTCGCCGGGTGCCCGCGCGTCCTCGCGCGCCGCGTTCAGACGCTCGCGCAGCAGCGGCGCGGGCTGTCGCTCACCGGCGACCGGTTGACGTTCGCGCTGAAGGCCACCCGCGTGACCCTCGAGGTGGACCGGCGCTCCGGCAAGCCGCTGGGAATCCACCTGGTCGCTCGCGGCACAAAGGGCGCGAGTCGCCTTCGGTTCACTCGGGTGACGACGCAACTGCGCGAGCTGCTGGGTGTTTCCGGTCGATAGACCGCGTGGTTCGCGTCGTCACGGCGTGAACCCTTAAAACCACGATCGCGGGGCAAGTGGTGAAGAAACGCGCTGCTGCGCGGCAGGGCTGCGCGGCAGGCTCAAATCCGTGCTGCAGCGGGCTAGGAGGCTGCTCGAGGTCGAGAACCTCGTCAAGCACTACCCCGTGCACAGCGGGAAGCTCCTCCGCCACAAGACGGCAGAGGTGCACGCGGTGTCCGGCGTGTCGTTCCGGCTCCGCGCGGCAGAGACGCTCGGCATCGTCGGCGAGTCGGGATGCGGCAAGACGACGCTGGGGCGAACGGTGCTCCAGCTCGTGCAGGCGACGTCGGGCTCGGTGCGGTTCCGGGGTGAGGAGCTGACGACCAAGCGAGGTGCCGCGCTGCGCCGCCTTCGGAGCGAGCTCCAGGTCGTGTTCCAGGATCCGTACGCCTCGCTCGATCCGCGGATGCCGGTCGGGGACATCGTCGCCGAGCCGTTGCGCGTGCACAAGCAGTGGGATCGCCGGTCCGGACCGCGTCGCGTCGCCGAGCTCTTCCGGCTCGTCGGGCTCAAGCCCGAGCACACGAATCGGTACCCGCACGAGTTCTCGGGCGGCCAGCGTCAGCGGGTCGGCATCGCGCGCGCCCTCGCGCTCGCCCCGAAGCTGCTCGTGCTCGACGAGCCCGTCTCCGCGCTCGACGTCTCGATCCAGGCCGGAGTCGTCAATCTCCTCGAATCGCTCCAGCAGGATCTCGGCCTGTCGTTCCTCTTCATCGCCCACGACCTCTCAGTGATCCGACACATCTCGGACCGCGTCGCCGTCATGTATCTCGGAAAGATCGTCGAGATCGGGACGCGCGCGCAGGTCTACGAATCTCCGTCGCACCCGTACACACAGGCGCTCCTCTCTGCGGCTCCGATCCCCGATCCGAAGCGCGAGCGCGAACGGCAGCGCATCGTGCTCGAGGGCGACGTCCCGAATCCCACCGATCCACCATCCGGTTGCCGGTTCAGGACTCGTTGCTGGAAGGCGCAGCAGATCTGCGCCGAGGAGGAGCCGGCTCTCGTCGACCGCGGGCAGGGGCATCCGTCTGCCTGCCATTTCGCGGAAGCGGCCGAGGTCGTCTAGGAGCTCAACGGGTAACGGTTCCGTTGCAGGGTGGTTTCGCAGGCGTCGAAACCCCTTGAGCTGTCTGGATGTTGCGGGCGCACGAGCTACTGGCGCGCGTCCTTTCCTAGGAGGCTGACGCCTGCAGGCACGAGCGCGATCGTGCCGAGCGCCGCGACGAGGATCGCGGCCGCGAGGCCGGGCGAGAGCGTTCCTTGCTGCAGTCCGAGGGTGACCGCACCGGCAGGTAGCCCCAACTGGGCGGTCGCGGCGAGCGCGGCGCCGAACGGCTGCCGGGTGAGGCGCGCGGCGACCACGTGCACGGCGACGTTCGCCGCGAGCAGCAATGCCGCAATCTCGATGTTCGAGGGGCGGTGCACGAGCGCGCGCAGGTCGAGCTTCGCGCCGAGCACGACGAAGAAGAGCGGCACGAAGAAGCCGGCGGCGATGCCCGTCACCTGCCGGGACAGCCGCTTCGGCCCGCCGACGAAGGCGACGATGAGCCCCACGGCGAATCCGGCGATGAGGACGCTCGTCCCACTTCGTTCGGCGACCCACGCGAGCGTGAAGAGCAAAAGCAGCGAGAGTCGGAGGTCGAGCGCCCACGCACGGTCTTTCGAGGCTTTCCGAAAGCGTGCGACGAGCGCGCGGCCCCGGATGACCTCCACCACGCCGAACGCGGCCGCCGCGGCCGCCGCGACTGCGAGACCGCCGAGCGCTGCATGTGCGGCCTTCGACGGCTGCATGACGAGCGGAAGCGCGACGACTGCGGCGACGTCGGCGATGCCCACCTGCGCCATCACTGCGAGCGCGCGGTCGTCCGTCAGCATTCCCTCCTCCTCGAGGACCGGAAGGAGCACGGCGGCCGACCCGCTCGCGAGCAGGAGCGCGAACACGGCAGCGTGGTGGCCGCCCGTCGCGGCGGCGACCCCGATGCCGGCCGGGACGGCGAGCACGCCAGCCGCAACGGCGGCGGCGAGCCCGGTGCGAAGGCCGCGCTCGATGCCCGGACGGCGGACGGGGACGTTCATGCCGGCCGAGAACATGAGCATGGCGAATCCAACCTCGTACATGAACGAGATCGTCGGCTGCGACGGATCGAGCCAGCCGCCGCCCGTTCTGCCGATCACCACTCCGGCGGCGAGCTCGCCGATCACGACGGGAACGCGCGCGCGCCGGCCGGCGGCGAGCAGCGGGCCGCCCAGACCGGCGAGGACGATCAGGGCGAGAATGCCGAAGCTCACGCGCGGAACTTAGACTCGTCCGCGGATGAACATCGTCGACACCACCACAGCGTACGAGCGCTGGCTCGGGCAGCACGTCCAGCTCGTGGCCGCCGACCTCGAGCGGAAGCACGAGCTCATGCGCCGGGACGCGTTGACGTTCCTGCGCGGCACGTACTACCGGTACGCCGAGCGCTTCCCCATGATGTGTCCCGAGCTCATGGGCGCCCCACGCGTCGGCGCCGTCGGCGACCTGCACGTCGAGAACTTCGGCACGTGGCGTGACCGCGAGGGCCGCCTCGTCTGGGGCGTCAACGATCTCGACGAAGCCGACCGGCTCCCATACACGGTCGATCTCGTTCGTCTCTCCGCGAGCGCACTCCTCGCGGCGGAGGCAGGACGTGTCGGGCTCGGCCGCCCCGAGGTCGTCGGCGCGGTCCTCGGGGGCTACACGCGCGGGATCGAGGAAGGCGCCGAGCCCGTCGTACTCGGCGAGCGTCGGCGCTGGCTGACGGCGCTGCTCGAGCCGCTGATGCACGAGCCGCGCACGTTCTGGGAGGCGCTGTCGGACCTCCCCGAGGCCGCACGGCGACTGGGAACCGGCGCCCGAGCAGCTCTCGAGCTCGTGCGACCGGGCATCGGGTGGAAGTATCGGTTGCACGCGCGGACGGCAGGCGTCGGAGGGCTCGGTCGTCCGCGGATCGTCGCGCTGGGCGAGTGGGAGGGAGGCCTCGTCGCCCGTCAGCTGAAGGGAGTGCCGCCTCCGGCGACCAGGCGCACGAAGCTCGGTGCCGGTGTACGTCCGCCGCGTATCCACTACGGCGATCCCTGGGCCGCGGAGCGGGACGGCTGGATCGCGCAGCGACTCGCGCCCGACAACGTGAAGCTCGATCTCGCACTGATCTCGCGCAAGCGCGCCGACCGTCGGCTCCTCGTCGCGATGGGGCGCGAGACCGCGCACTACCACCTGGGGACGCGCGGAAGCCGCGATGCGATCGGCGGAGATCTCGCATCGCGTCCGCACGACTGGCTCGATCGCGCGGCCGAGGCCGTTGTCGCCGACACGCACACCGACTACGAGGTTTGGTGCAAACGGTGACGGCGGTCTACGTCGTGCGCCACGCGGTCGCCGAAGACCGCGACGCAGACCGGTGGCCGGACGACGCGCTTCGCCCGCTCACCGCCGAGGGCGAGCAGCGGTTCCGCAGCGCAGCGCGCGGCCTGCGCGCGATCGCACCGTCGGTCGACACGGTCCTTGCAAGCCCGTACGTCCGCGCCTGGCAGACCGCTGAGATCCTGTACGAGGAGACGGGGTGGCCCTCCCCGGAGCGCTGCGATCGGCTCGAGGCGTGGCGGCGGCCGGACGACGCGTTCGACGTCATCCCGGGCAGCGGCTCCGTCGCACTCGTCGGCCACGAGCCGATGCTGTCGGGGCTCGTCGGGCTGCTCGTCGGCACCGATCTCGAGCTCGACTTCAAGAAGGGCGGCGTCGTGCTCGTCGAGGACGGCGTGTTGCGCTGGTACGCGACGCCGAAGATCCTGCGCAGGATTCGGTAAAGCGGAGGTAAGACTTCGTCGTGCCTGGTGACGCGCGGCCGTTGTCGGGGTAGACAGCGGACATGAGACGGCCACTTCTCGCGATGCTGGCGGTCGGGATCGCGGCTTCGACAGGCTCGACCGCGGCCGCAACGGCGAAGGCGGTCCCGTCGAACACGCGCCTGCCGTCCATTTCGGGCTCGGCGCGCGACGGCAGGATCCTGACCGCGTCGACCGGCCGGTGGACGGAATCGCCGAGCTCGTATGCCTACAGCTGGCAGCGCTGTGACAGCCAAGCTGGAAGCTGCACGGCGATCGCGGGGGCCGACGGCCGGCGCTACACGATCGCGACGGTCGACGTAGGGAGCCGGATCCGCGTTGTCGTCACTGCGACGAACGACTCGGGAAGCGGCTCGGCAACGTCCCGTCCGACGGCGATCGTCGCGGCGAGCGGAGGCGCTCCTGAGATCAAGGCGCTGCCGTCGATCTCGGGCGCGACGCAGGAGGGTGCGACGCTGACGGCGTACCGTGGCACCTGGGCCGGTACGCAGCCGATCAGGTTCGACTTCACCTGGCAGCGCTGCGACGGCTCGGGCAACAACTGCTCGACGTTCATCGCCCATTCCGGTGCGAAGACGTACACGCTCGGTGCCCCGGATCTCGGCCATCGTATGCGGATCGAGGTGACGGCGACGAACGCGCGTGGGTCGAGGTCGGTGTTCAGCGGCGCGACGGGTGCGGTCGCAGCGCCGGCGCCCGCGCCGACCGCAATTGCCGTGCAGCGTGTCGCCCCGCCGGACCTGCTCGTCATCGACCGCGTGAGCTTCTCGCCGAACCCTGCAGTCTCGCGCAGCGCGCCGATCACGGCGCGATTCCATGTGTCGGACACGAAGGGCCTTTCCGTTCAGGGCGCGCTCGTCTACGCGCTCGGACTGCCGTACGGGTGGACGTACAACGCCCCCGAACAGCCGACGGACGGATCCGGCTGGGCGACGATCACGATTCAACCGACCAGCAGCATGCCGCTTCGCCGTGGCGGCGAGCTGGTGATCTTCGTTCGTGCGCGAAAGCCCGGCGACAGCCTCCTCGCCGGCGTCTCCACGCGTCGCCTCGTGCAGGAAGGGATCGGCTAGCCGCCGCTGATCGCGGCGACGACGTCGACACGGGAGGCCGGACCGAGCTCGGTGTCGAGGCCGGCGCGCTCGCGGTCGACGTAGACATGGATGTGCGAGCGGAGGTGAGGGCCGGGATCGCAGAGCCGGTCGCGCAGGCCGGGCCAGCGCTGTTCGAGCTCGGCGATCGCGGCCCCCACCGTGTCAGCTTCCACGTCGACGCGCCGGGGGAGCCCGGCGAAGAGCGGTGTCAGCGTCCCGGGAAGGTGGACGTCCGCCATCGGCACTAATCGACGATCGCGACCTCGACGGACGAGATCGCCGGCAGGTAGCTCGCGACCTCGCTCCAGCTTTCGCCCTCGTCGTTCGACGCGAACACCTGGCCGGTGCTCGTGCCGAAGTAGACGCCCGGCGTGTCGTACGTGTCGATGGTCATCGCCGAGCGCAGAACGCCGAGATATGCATCCTCCTGCGGCAGGCCCTTGCGCAGCGGACGCCACGTCGAGCCTGCATCGCGAGTCTGCCAGACGGTCGCCTTTCCCTCGGGCATCGTCCGGCCATGACCGGGATCGAGCGGCACGACGTAGAACGTGTCCCGGTCGTGCGGATGCGCCGCTGCGGCGAAGCCGAACTCCGTCGGAAGCCCTTCCGTGATCTCCGTCCACGTGTGCCCGAGGTCGTCGCTGCGATGCATGCCGACGTGGTTCTGCTGGTACATCCGTGTGTCGTCTGCGCGCACGAGCCGGTGCACGCAGAAGCCGACCTCCTCGTGCGGGCGCGGCCAGTCGGCGCGGAGGCCGCGGTTCCGCGGCGTCCAGGACGTCCCGCCGTCGGTCGTCTCGAACGCGCCGACGCCCTGCACGATCGCCCAGAAGCGCGAGTCGTCGTCCTTGTCGAGCATGAGCGCGGAAATCCCGAGATGGCCCGGCGGCTGGTTCGCGGGGTCGTCCCACGCCTCGCTTCCCGGCTGTCCGGCGAGCGTCGACAGGAGCGAGAACGTCTCCCCCTCATCCCTGCTCTCGAAGATGCCGGGAGCCTCGACACCCACCAGCACGCGGCCGTTGCGCGCGGCGAGCGACGACACCTTCGACACCTTGCGCTCGCTCGAATCGTCGTACCCGATGCCCTCGCTCGACAACGTCCACGTCTCGCCGAGGTCCTTGCTGCGCCAGATGGCGGAGCCGTGCCACTCGCTGGCGGCTGCGGCATAGATGTTCCCGGTCACCGGATCGTGCACGGCGTGGTAGACCGGCCAGCCCTCGCAGTACGGGCCCCGTAGGTTCCACTTCTTCCGGTCGGCGTCGCTCTCCAACACGAATGCGCCCTTGCGGGTGCCGACCAACAACAGGGTCTTCGGCATCTCTCCTCCCGTTCGCGCTAGCGTCTCACCCTAGTTAGACGGGCGAGCCACGGGCAACTCATCGCTATCGCGTACATCGTCGCGGCAGCCGCTCTCACCATCGCCCCTCGGAGGCAGCGCGGGGAAGGCGTACGCGGGCGAGAGCCCGCTCCAGGCCGAGGCGAGAGCGAGGATCGCGGAGAGGCCGAGGCCGGCCCACGCGACTAGGCCGACGAGCGCGAGGAAGACGACCAGGTGGATCTGGCGACGACTGCGCGGCCCGACACGGCCGAACCTGACGGCCGGTACCAGGTACCGTCACGACTTTGTCACGGACCTTGCCGCACCGTTGCGGGCTCGGTACGGAAGTCGTACGAGTTTCGTATCGGTACCTGGTACCGGTCGGGACCTAGCTCGGGACAGGTCCGGTCGAGTCGCGGACGACGAGGCGCGTGCCGAGCTCGATGTGGAGCGTCTCGAACCGCTGGCGCTCGATGAGCCGCGTCAGGAGGCTCACGGCCGTCCGGCCCATCTCCGCGAGCGGCTGGCGCACGGTCGTCAGCGCAGGCCAGACGATGGTCGCGTTCTCGCTGTCGTCGAATCCGACGACCGAGAGATCCTCGGGCACGCGCACCCCGCGCCCCCGCGCCGCCTGGATCGCGCCGATCGCGAGATTGTCGTTGAACGCGAAGATCGCCGTCGGCGGATCCGCCAGGTCGAGCAGCGTCTCGGTTGCCCTCGCACCGCCGGCGATCTCGAAGTCGGACTCGACCTCGAGCTCCGGGTCCGGAAGGATCCCCGCGGCGGCGAGCGCGGCGTGGTATCCGCGCCGGCGGTCTTCGGTCGCGACCCATCCGTTCGGCCCGGTGACCGCCGCGATGCGCCGGTGGCCGAGCCCGAGCAGATGCCGCATCGCCTGGTCGGCGCCCGAGGTGTGCGCTGCCGAGACCGACGGGATCCGGTCGTTCAGCCGTAGCCGCGGGTCGACGACGACGAAGTTGTAGCCCGCGGCGAGCAGCCGCTCGAGCTCCTCGCTCGACTCTTCAGGCAGCACGATGAGCGCCCCGTCGGTGAGCCCGTGCGCGAGCCGGTCGAGCAGGGTGACCTCGCGGTCGTGCTCGTGCCCGGTCGGGGAGAGGAGGGGACGTAAGTCGTGCTCGTACAGCGCCTCGGATGCGCCCGACAGGATGGCGGAGAAATAGGCCGGAAAGACGAGCGGGACGAGGACGCCGACGAGCCCCGTGCGGCCGGCAGAGAGGCCGCGGGCGTTTCGGTTCGCGATGTAGCCACGCTTCTGGATGACCCGGGAAACGGTCTCGCGCGTCTCCGGCGCGACGTCGCTCCGCCCGTTGAGGACACGGGAGACCGTCGCGATGGAGACGCCCGCCTCGTCCGCCACCTCGCGGATCGTCACCCGGGAGTGCGCCAGCTCGGCCATGGAGAGATTGAAGCACGTTTTCCGGAACATTTACGGCGATCGTCCGAAAAATCTTCGTTACCACCTCTTGACTTTCGCTCCCAATCGGTGGTAACAACTTCCGGAAACGTTTACGGGCCGTCGCGCCCACCCACGCCCCAATCGCCCACGCCGGGCGAGAAAGGACCGCAGATGCGACGCAGCTTCTCGAAACGACGGCTGGCGGCCGTCGGAGCCGCCGCAGGCCTCGCCCTCACCGCGCTCGTCGGGACCGGGTCCGCCGCCCCGGCGGCGACGCACGGGGTGGCCTCACTGACGGCGGCGCACAAGTGCCTGGTCATGGAGGGATCCGGTGACCCGGCGTTCGTCAAGAACTTCAATCCGTACACCGCGGGCGGAGGCAACCTGCCGAGCGGAGCCGTTGTCCAGGGTGCGTTCTACGAGCCCCTCGTCATCGTCGGCGAGGGCGGCCTCAAGCCGGTGCCGTGGCTCGCGCGCTCGTGGAGCTGGAGCAACGGCAACAAGACGCTCACCCTCAACCTCGCGCACGGCGTCAAGTGGTCGGACGGGAAGCCGCTGACGTCGCTCGACGTCGTCTACAGCCTCACCGCCGGCCAGCAGAACGCGATCATGGACCGCATCGGCCTCACCGGGACGGGCAACAACGTCCAGTCGATCCGAGCGCACGGACCGTACACGGTCACGATCACGCTGAAGACGCCGGACTCCCAGTTCATCGCCGCGACCCTGAACCGGCAGTTCATCGTCCCACAGCACATCTGGTCGAAGGTGAAGGACCCGTCGACGTTTCTCAACTCGAGCCCGGTGGGCTCGGGCCCCTTCGACGTGATCTCCCGCTTCACGACGCAGGACTACGTCCTCTCGAAGAACCCGCACTACTGGCAGCCGGGCCTGCCGAAGGTCCCGTGCCTCGAGTACGTCCAGGCTGCATCGAACGACAGCGCGCTCGCGCTGATCCAGAGCGGCCAGGTCGACTGGACGCACAACTTCGTCCCGAACGTCGCGTCGGCGTACATCGCGAAGGATCCGAAGCACTTCCACTCCTTCTACGCCACGACCGCATACCCGGTCTCGCTCACGTTCGACGACTCGCAGTATCCCTACAGCCTCCCCGCGTTCCGGAAGGCGCTCAGCCTCGCCATCGACCGCAACTCGGTCTCGAAGCTCGGTGAGTACGGCTACGCGCCGCCCACCACCGCTCTCGGCTTCGAGTTCCTCTTCCCCAAGTGGGTCACCGACGAGTCGGTGAAGACGCAGGCGAAGCAGATGGCGACGTACAACCCGGCCGCGGCGAAGAAGATGCTGACCGACGCCGGGTTCACGTACAAGGGCAGTCAGCTCATCGACCCGAAGGGCAACCCGGTCTCGCTCGACATCCACGTGATCTCGGGCTGGTCGGACTGGGTCGCGTCGAACCAGATCATCACGAAGAACCTCAGTGACATCGGCATCAGCTCGAAGGTCGCGCTGGAGCCGGACTGGGGCTCGTGGCAGCCGAACGCGATGTCCACGAAGAACCCGACGCTGCTCTGGCAGGGCGGCTCACAGGGCTCGCCGTACGGGTACTTCTACGCCAACCTCAGCACGAACGCGTACATCCCGCCGGGGCAGGACGGGACGCCGACCGGCAACTGGGAGCACTACCAGGACGCCCAGGCGACGTCGCTTCTGAACCAGTGGAAGGTGACCCTCGACCCGAAGAAGCAACAGCAGCTGGCGACGCAGCTGGAGAAGATCTGGCTGAACGACCTGCCGATCATCCCGCTGTTCGTCGGTCCTCGCTGGGACACCTACAGCACCAAGTACTTCCATTGCTGGGAGACTCCGAAGAACTTCTGGGGCGACCCGATCTTCACCACCTTCCCCGACAACATCCTCTCCTTGACCCGCATCTGCCCGGGAGGGCAGGCCGGGGCGTAGCCGTAGGGTAGGACCCTCCACCGGCGGGCGGTCCCGCGCCGCCCGCCGGTCTACCCTCGGAGGAACTGATGCGCTGGTTCGCCCGTCGGCTCGTCTTCTACGTCTTCGCGATCTGGGTCGCGCTGACGATCAACTTCCTCCTCCCGCGGCTCATGCCCGGGAGCCCGATCGCCGGCCTCCTCCAGCACCTCAGCCCGGCGCAGCTCCAGGCGAACCCCGGGATCATCCATACGTACGAGGCGCTGCTCGGCGGCGGTCACCATTCGCTCTGGTCCGACTACGTCACGTACCTGAACCGCATCGTCCACTTCAACTTCGGGATCTCGACGTCGAACTACCCGACACCCGTGTCGGAGGTGATCGGGCGGACGCTGCCGTACTCGATCTTCCTCGTCGGCGTCGCGTTCCTCCTCGCCTTCGCGATCGGCATCGGCGTCGGCATGGTCGCCGCGTGGCGCCGCGGCGGGTTCGTCGACAGCGTCGTGGTGCCGGCCTTCATGGTGGTGAGCGCCTTCCCGGCGTTCTTCCTCGCACTGCTCGGGCTCTACTTCCTCGGGCTGAGGGCCGGCTGGTTCCCTCTCCAGCACGCGTACGACAACGACGTCATCCCCGGCTGGAACTGGACGTTCATCTCGAGCGCGTTTCGCCACTCGCAACTGCCGATCCTCGTCATCGTCGCGGCGTACGCCGGCGGCTGGGTGCTGAACATGCGCACGGTGATGATCAACACGATCAGCGAGGACTACGTGACGATGGCCCAGGCGAAAGGCCTGCGCGACCGCCGCGTCATGACGCGCTACGCCGGCCGGAACGCGATTCTGCCGCCGTTGAACGGCTTCGCCGCGCTGTTCGCGAGCGCCGTCGGCGGACTCGTCTTCGTCGAGTACATCTTCAGCTATCCCGGCGTCGGCTACACGCTGCAGTCGGCGGTGCTCGGGAACGACTACCCGCTCGCGCAGGCGATACTCGTCGTCCTCTCCGTCTGCGTGATCGTCGCCAACCTGATCATGGACGTCCTCAACTTCGTCCTCGACCCGCGGCTTCGATCCGGCTGATGGCGCAGCTCGAGCCCACCCTCGACCTCCGCGTCGGTGCGCCGAAGCGCGGCGTCCGCATCGGCCGCGTCCGGGTCCCCGGCTGGCTCGTGCTGCTTCTCCGCAACCGAAAGTCCTGCTCTGGATTGCTCATCGTCGCGTTCATGGTCGTGATCGCTCTCATCGCGCCGCTCATCTCGGTCGCGGACCCGAACCTCCCCAGCTTCGCCGGGGCGCAGGCGCCGTCGTGGCACCACCTGTTCGGGACGACCGACCAGGGCAGCGACATCTTCTCCCAGGTCGTCGTCGGCGCCCGCCGTTCGCTCCTCCTCGGCGCGACGGCGGGAGCGATCGCCACTCTCCTCGCCGCCGTGCTCGGGATCACCGCCGCCTACGCCGGCGGCCTGGTCGACGAGGTGATCAACCTCCTCACGAACGTCTTCCTCACCATTCCGCCGATCCCGCTCCTCGTCGTCATCTCGACGTATCTGAAGGCGCGCGGCCTCGTCACGATGGCGGTCGTCATCGCAGCGGTCCTCTGGGCGTTCGAGGCGCGCATCCTCCGCGGGCAGGCGCTGTCGCTGAAGAGCCGCGACTTCGTGCTCGCGGCGAAGGCGTCGGGCGAGTCGACCTGGCGCATCGTCTTCGGCGAGCTGATGCCGAACATGGTCAGCCGCATCGCGGCCGCGTTCGTGCTCGTCTTCTACATCTCGCTGCTCGTCGACGCCGGGCTCGAGTTCCTCGGTCTCGGCGACATGAGCGCGACGAGCTGGGGCGTCACCGCCTATTGGGCGCAGAACAACTCGACCGTGCTCCAGGGCGAGTGGTGGCCGTTCCTGTTCCCGAGCGTCGCGCTCGGCCTGACCGTTCTCGGGCTCGTGCTCGTGCTCACCGGCATCGACGAGGTGAGCAACCCGCGGCTGCGGACCGAGCGCAGGCGAGGCCGCCTCACCGCGCTCATCTTCGGGAAAGCGGCGGCATGAGCGCGGTGGCGACACAGACGCTCATCGAGGTACGCGGCCTCGAGGTCGAGTACGGGCGGGTGCGCGCGGTCGACGGCGTCGATCTGACGATCGGGACCGGCGAGATCCTCGGCCTCGCCGGCGAATCGGGCTGCGGCAAGAGCACGGTCGCGAACGCGATCATGCAGATCCTCCGTCCACCCGCCCGCATCGTGGGCGGCAGCATCCGCTTCCAGGGCGACGACCTCACCGGCAAGCGCAAGGAAGAGCTGCGCCGTTATCGATGGCGCAACGTGTCGATGGTCTTCCAGAGCGCGATGAACTCGCTCAACCCGGTCATGCGCGTCGGCGACCAGTTCGTCGACATGATGCGCGCGCACGAGCACATCTCGAAGTCGCGCGCACTGACCCGTGCCGCCGAGCTGCTCGACCTCGTCGGCCTGGACAAGCGCCTCGTGCGGGCGTACCCGCACGAGCTCTCCGGCGGTATGCGCCAGCGTGTCATCATCGCCATGGCGCTCGCCCTGAGCCCGGAGCTCGTCATCCTCGACGAGCCGACCACCGCGCTCGACGTGGTCGTCCAGCGCGAGATCCTCCAGGAGGTCGAGGCCCTGAAGCGCGACTTCGGCTTCGCGGTGCTCTTCATCACCCACGACCTCTCCCTCCTGCTCGAGTTCGCCGACCGCGTCGCGATCATGTATGCAGGCGAGATCGTCGAGAGCGCTCCCGCGTCGCGGCTCGCCGAAAACGCACTCCATCCGTACACCCAGGGGCTCATGCGGTCCTTCCCGCCCCTCGCGGGCCCGCGCGCACGCCTCGTCGGCATCCCCGGCTCGCCGCCCGACCTGCGCGAGCCGCCGAGTGGCTGCCGCTTCCACCCGCGCTGCCCGCACTGTCTGCCCGACGACGCGACGCTCTATCTTCGGCAGACGACCGAACGGCCGCGGCTGCGCGAGGTCGAGCCCGATCACTCCGTCGCCTGCCACCTGGTCGAAGCGTGAGCGCGCTCGAGGTCAGAGACCTATCGAAGAACTTCGCCGTCGGCCGCGGCCTGCGACGCCCGCAGGTGCATGCCGTCGAAGAGGTCTCGTTCTCGCTGCGTCCCGGAACGATCACCGCTCTCGTCGGCGAGAGCGGCAGCGGCAAGAGCACCGTCGCGCGCCTCATCGCGCGGCTCTACGATCCGACGTCCGGCTCCATCCTGTTCGACGGCGGCGACATCGCCCATGCCCGGCGTCGTCGCGACGTCCTCAGGTACCGCTCGCAGGTGCAGCTGATCTTCCAGGATCCGTTCGGCTCGCTGAATCCCGTGAAGACGGTGCGGCACCACATCGAGCGGCCGCTGCGCATCCACGGCGTCGTGCCGGCGTCGAGAGTGGAGGGCCGGGTGCACGAGCTGCTCGACACCGTCGGGCTCGTCCCCCCGGCCGAGGTGGCCGCGAAGTACCCGCACGAGCTGTCAGGCGGCCAGCGGCAGCGCGTCGCAATCGCCCGTGCGCTCGCCGTCGAGCCGAAGGTGGTGCTCGCGGACGAGCCGACGAGCATGCTCGACGTCTCAATCCGCATCGGGATCCTCAACCTGATGCTGAAGCTCAAGGAGGAGCACGACATCGCGTTCCTCTACGTCACCCACGATCTTGCGAGCGCCCGCTACATCGCCGACGACATCCTCGTCATGTACGCCGGGCAGATCGTGGAGCGCGGTCCGGTCGAGCAGGTGCTCGCCGAGCCGCTGCACCCGTACACGCGGCTCCTGCTCGCCGCCGTCCACGGCGAGCGGATCGAGGAGCGGCGTGGGAGCGCCTCCGCCGCGATCGATCCAACCGAAGGATGCCGCTTCGTCGCGCGGTGCCCCCTCGCCGTACCGGTGTGCTCGGTCACGACGCCGACGCTCGTCGAGGCGCACCCGGGCCAATCCGCGCGCTGCCATGTAACCGCCCCCGCGAACTGAATCGAGGAGCCATGTCCACCGCACGAATCGACGCCTTCCCTGCGGACTTCGTCTGGGGAGCTGCGACCGCGTCCTACCAGATCGAAGGCGCCGTTCACGAGGACGGCCGGGGCGAGAGCGTCTGGGATCGCTTCTCGGCGACGCCCGGCAAGGTCCGCGGGGGCGACACCGGCGCGATCGCGTGCGACTTCTACCACCGCTATCCCGCCGACGTCCGCCTCATGCGCGACCTCGGGATCGGCGCGTTCCGCTTCTCGATCGCGTGGCCGCGCATCCTCCCCGCGGGCCGTGGTGCGGTCAACGAGAAGGGCCTCGACTTCTACGACAAGCTCGTCGACGCCCTCCTCGAGCAGGGGATCGAGCCCTTCCCGACGCTTTTCCATTGGGATCTCCCGCAGGCGCTCGAGGACGAAGGCGGCTTTCCCGTCCGCTCGACCGCCGAGGCGTTCGTCGAGTACGCGGAGGTAGTCGCGGCGCGGCTCGGCGACCGTGTGAAGTTCTGGATGACGCACAACGAGCCGTGGGTCTACGCGTGGATCGGGCACGCTTGGGGACGGCATGCACCCGGTCGCACGATCGAGCGCGACGCGGTGCACGCCGCGCACCATCTCCTCCTCTCCCACGGCTGGGCGGTCGAGGCGATCCGTCGCGCCGCGCCCGAGGCGCAGGTCGGCATCGTCCTCAACCTCGCGCACACCTACCCGGCGACGGACACGCCCGAGGACGAAGCGGCCGCGTATCAGGTCGACGGCGAGGGGAACCGCTGGTTCCTCGACCCGATCTTTCGCGGCTCGTATCCCGCCGACCTCCTCGAGCGCAATGAGCTCGTGGCGGCGGTCGTGCAGGAGGGTGACCTCGAGGCGATCTCCGCGCCGATCGACATGCTCGGCGTCAACAACTACTTCCGGTTCATCGTCGGCGCGGGGCCCGAAGGCCCCCGCCTCCAGCACAACCCGGAAGCGCAGTACACGGAGATGGGCTGGGAGGTCTATCCCGACGGCCTCTACGAACTGCTCGTCCGCGTCGCGCGCGACTACGACCCGAAGGCGATCTACGTCACCGAGAACGGTGCTGCGTTCGGCGACGTACGCGTCCACGACGGCGCCGTACACGATCCGGAGCGCACGTCGTATCTGCAGACCTACATCCACTCGGTGGGCCGTGCGCTCGCCGACGGCGCGCCGATCAAGGGCTACTTCGTCTGGAGCCTGTTCGACAACTTCGAATGGGGAGAGGGCTACTCGAAGCGGTTCGGCATCGTGTACGTGGACTATCCGACGCAGGAGCGCGTGCCGAAGGACAGCTTCTACTGGTACCGCGACCTCATCGCGGGCCGGCGCGACGCACCGAAGCCGGCACCGGTGGTGACGGGGTAGCCGTGCTCGCGGCGGTGCTCGCTGCGCTGGCGCTCCTCCCGGGCCGGGCGGACGCGGCGTTCAGCCTGCACCGCCTCGTCACCGAGCGCGCCGACCCGCAGCTCGTCAACGCGTGGGGCCTCGCCGCCAGCCCCACCGGGCCGTGGTGGGTCGCGAACGAGGCGCGCGGATCGAGCACGCTGTACGCGGCCGACGGCCGCAAGCAGGCGCTCACGGTGATCGTTCCCGGCGGCCCGACCGGGATCGTCTACAACGGCGGCGCCGGGTTCGTCGTCCACGCCGGCGGCGCGTCGGGCCCGGCGCGCTTCGTGTACGCGTGCGAGGACGGTCGCATCCGGGCGTGGTCGCCGAGCGTTCCGCACGGCTGGTCGAAGCAGGCGGTGATCGCAGTCGACGCCGCCGGCTCCGGCGCCATCTTCCGCGGGCTCGCGCTCGCGGGCGGCCGGCTGTACGCAACCGACTTCCACAACGACAAGGTCGTCGTCTACGACTCGAAATGGCGGCGTGTCCGCCTCCCTGGAAGCTTCTCCGACCCCGCGATCTCTCCCTGGTACGCGCCGTTCGGGATCCACGCGTCCGGCGGCCGCCTGTTCGTCACCTACGCGTATCGCGCGCCGGTCGACGGGAACGACGCGCCGACCGGCGGATACGTCGACGAGTTCGACCTGAACGGCAGGCTCGTCGCGCACGTCGCGAGCACGGCGTCGCTCGACGAGCCGTGGGGCGTGGCGCTCGCGCCGGACGGGTTCGGCCGCTTCGGCGGCGACCTCCTCGTCGCGAACTTCGGCAGCGGCCGGATCCTCGCGTTCGCGCGGAACGGCTCCGGCTGGGAGCCGGACGGCGAGCTGCCGGTGAAGGCGCCCGGGGTCTGGGGCATCGCCTTCGGGACGGGCGGGATGAGCGGGCCGCGGACGACGCTCTTCTTCGCGTCGGGGCCGCACAGGTGGCACGGCTCCTCCGAGGCCGGCGTCGGAGGGCTCCTGGGAGCGATCGCACCCGGCTAGCGATGACCGCCAGGCCCACGATCCGCGACGTGGCGCAGCGAGCGGGAGTCTCGATCGCCACGGTCTCGCGCGTCCTCAACGAGAAGGGCGACGTGCGCTCGACGACCCGCGAGCGCGTGCAGGCGGCGGCATCCGAGCTCGGCTACAACGTCGACTCTGTCGGGCGCGCTCTCGCGTCCCAGCGGACCCGGCTCGTCGGCGTGTTCGTCGGCGACAACGCGGGGCACCGGGACCTCTCGCTGATGTTCTTCGGGAAGGTGCTCGCCGCCATCTCGCGGCGGCTTTCGCAGCACGGATACGAGCCGCTGCTCCTGCAGGACGCCGACGCAGGAGGGGCGCACCGCTTCGACGCGGCCGTCGTCATCGGCGTCGACGAGGACGATCCCATCGTCCTGGACCTGTTCGAGCGCGAGATCCCGGTCGTCGGGGTCGACGTCGAGTGTCAAGGCCCCGACGCGGCCTTCGTCGGTTCCGATCACGGCGGCGGCGTGCGTCTCGCGCTCGCGCACCTGCGCGCGCTGGGGCATCGCCGCATCGCGCACATCGCGGGAGCGACCAACACGCTCGCGGGGGCGCAGCGGCTCGACGCCTTCCTGGAGTCGTGCCCCGACCAGCCGCCGGAGTACGTGCGGCTGGGAGATTTCTCGTCGGCGTCCGGCTATCGCGAGGCGTCGGCGCTGCTGGCGCTCGACGAGCCGCCGACGGCGATCGTCGCCGCGTCCGACCTGATGGCGCTCGCAGCGCTGCAGGCGATCTGGGAGTCGGACCGGAAGCCGGGACGCGACGTCGCCGTCGTCGGCTTCGACGACCTCGAGGCCGCCGCGCTCGCCCATCCACCGCTGACGACTCTCCGCCAGGACCGTCACGAGCTCGGCGCGACCGCCGCCGAGTGCGCGATCGATCTCGTCGAGCGGCCAGATGGCGTGGCACGCCGCGTCGTCCTTCCGGTCGAGCTCGTCGTGCGCGCCTCGTCGTCGCCGGCATGAGCGACGACCGCGGCGAGCTGCTCGCGAACCCGTGTCAGCTCCTCCTCGCGCTCCGCGAGTGGACGGCCGCGCACTCCTCGCACGCGCAGGAGCTCGAGCTCGCCGACGCGCTCGCGGATCTGGCGAAGGAGCCGCTCGATCTCTCGTTGCCTGTTCATGCCACGAGTCTTCCCCGTGGAGATGAGGGCCGAGTGAGCGGCGCCTAGGAATTCGTGATGAGACGGGCGCCGCGCCCGTGCGTGAGGAAGCTCACCGACCAGCGGATGAAGACGAGGACACGGTTCTGGAAGCCCACGAGATACCAGAGATGGACGACCAGCCACGTGATCCAGGCGAGGAAGCCGCTCAGCCGCAGGCCGTGGATGTCGGCGACCGCAGCGGCGCGGCCGATCGTCGCAAGGTTTCCCTTGTCGCGATAACGGAACGGCGTCGTCTGCCGTCCCGCCAATCGGTCGCGGATATGGCGCGCCACGTAGCGGCCCTGCTGCATCGCCACAGGGGCCACGCCGGGCAGCACACCGTCGTGCAGCCGCACCATGTCCCCGAGCGCAAAGACGTCCGGATGGCCGGGCAGCGTCAGGTCGGGCTCGACGGTGATGCGGCCGGCCCGGTCGCGCTCCGCCCCGGTCAGCTCGGCCAGCCGACGTGCGAGGCTCGATGCCGTGACGCCCGCGGCCCACACGACCGTCCGGGACGCGATTCGCTCGTCGTCGACGGTGACGGCGTCCGACTCGATGTTCGTCACCGTGCGCCCCGTGAGCACCGTGACGCCGAGCTTCTCGAGCGAGCGCTCGGCCTTCCTCGACAGGGACGGCGGGAACGTCGTCAGCACGCGGTCGGCCGCCTCGACGAGGAGGATGCGCGCAGTACGCGGATCGATCCGGCGGAAGTCCTTCCGCAGCGTGTCCCGCGCGAGCTCGCCGATCTGTCCCGCCATCTCGACGCCGGTCGGCCCGGCCCCGACGACGACGAAGGTCAGCCAGGCGTCGCGGCGTGCGCCGTCGGTCTCCTCTTCCGCCGCCTCGAACGCGCTGAGGAGGCGGCTCCGGACGACGAGCGCCGACTCGAGCGACTTCACCTCCGCGGCGTGCTGCTGCCACTCGTCGTGGCCGAAGTACGAGTAGCGCGAGCCGCCGGCGACGACGAGCATGTCGTAGGGGAGCTTCTCCGGCGCGGGGACATCGCCGACCGAGCGCAGCTTGAGCTCGCGCGCGCCGAGGTCGATGTCGGCGACCTCGGCCAAGAGCACGCGCACGTTGCGGTCGCGCGTGAAGATCGCGCGAAGCGGATAGGCGATCTCGCCCGGCGAGAGCGCCCCGGTCGCGACCTGATACGTGAGCGGCTGGAAGAGGTGGAAGTTGCGCCGGTCGACGAGCGTCACCTCGACCGGTGCGCGCCGCAGGCCGAGCACGGTCTGCAGGCCGCCGAATCCTCCGCCGACGACGACGACGCGCTGCGCTACTGCCAATAGCCCTCGACCACGTCGGATGGCCGTTCCTCGGCCGTGTCGGGGTCGAGCCCGGCGTTTCGCAACGCGCGCCGCTGGCGCAGAAGGTCCCAGCACTGGTCGAGCGAGACCTGCACCGACTTCAGCCGGAGGCGGTCGTCCTCACTCGCCTCTCCCGCCGATTCCTTCTGCCACAGCGCGTGCTCCTCGGCGACGAGCTGCTCGATCGAGTCGTGGATCTGCGGATCGTTCATCACACCTCCTGTTCGACCACGAACGCGACTTCGTCGACGTAGCACCAGCTCCAGCCCTCACTCGGCTCCGCCGACTTGATGATCGGGTGCGACGCCTCGCGCGCGTGCTGCGACGCGTGCTTGTTCGGCGAGTCGTCGCAGCAGCGGATCGTCCCGCACTCCATGCACATGCGCAGGTGCACCCAACGGTCGCCGGTCTTCAGGCACTCCTCACATCCGGCGATGCGCTCCGGAATCTCGGTGAACTCGATCGTGTCGAGATGGGAACAGACGGCTGTGCTCATGTCGCGTGGCTCATCGGATCCGCACCTCGAAAGTCCTGGCGTCGAGCGCCTTCGTCGTCTCCCCACGCGTCAGCGCGAACGCCAGTCTGACCGTCCCCGGATGCAGTGCCTTGAAGACCAGGACAACCGACGAGCCGACATCGGCTTCCGAGACCTGCTTCACGATGGTGCCGTCGAACGCGCGTGCGATGCGCCATACACGGCCGCCCGAGCGCTTGGGCAACGCGATCGCGACCAGCTCGCCGGCGCGCGTGCTCAGCGTCGCCTTCGGGCCCGCCGGCAGAGACCCCACCGGCGGTGAGTCCGCCTGCGCTGCCGCCGCCGCGGCGAAGGCGACGAGAACCGCGACGACAACGATGCGAACGGCGCTCATCCCTGCCTCCCCTCATTTCGTGAGACGATCCGAAAATGCGCTCGCCCCAGAGCGGAATCTTCGCGCTCGGTACAGCATCGCACGCGTACCTCGAGCTGCGCGCGACCGACATGCCCGAGCTCGTCCCTGCGGTCGCGGCCCTGAGAGAGCCCCGGACGACGATGGGCGGCGTCAACCTCGTCGCCGGGTTTCGTCCGGAGCTGTGGCCGGGCGACGCACCGGAAGGGCTGCACGGCTTCGACGCGGACGTCGGCTTCATGCCCGCGACGCAGGAGGACGCCGTGCTCTGGATCTCGGGCGCGAGCTACGACGTCGTCTTCGACGTCGCGCGGGCCGCCCTCGCGGAACTGTCGCAGGTCGCCGTCGTCGCCGAGGAGACCTCGAGCTGGCCGTACCACCACGACCGCGACCTGACCGGCTTCATCGACGGCACCGAGAATCCGACCCTGCTCGAGGCGCCGGAGATCGTGCTGGTGCCGGAGGGCAAGCCCGGCGAGGGCGGCACGGTCCTCCTGCTCCAGAAGTGGCTTCATGACGCCGCCGAGTGGGAGTCGCTCCTCGTCGCCGAGCAGGAGGACGTGATCGGCAGACGGAAGTCCGACAGCGAGGAGCTCGATCCCAAGCCGGCCGACTCGCACGTTGCGAGCACGGACCAGGACACGTTCGGGCACATCTTCCGGCGAAACATGCCGTACGGCACCGTCACCGACCACGGGACGATGTTCGTCGGCTTCTGCGCCGAGCAGGGGCCGCTGCAGGTGATGCTCGAGTCGATGGCGGGTCTCATGACCGGAACGCGCGACGCGCTCACTCACTACACGCGTCCGCTGACGGGCTCGTACTACTTCGTCCCGTCGACGGACGCTCTGCGGGAGCTCTCCGGCTAGCGGATCGGGGGCGGTTCGCCGTCGAACGTGGCCGCGAGGGCCGGCTCCCATCCGCAGGCGACGCAGGCGTGGCGCACGAGCGACCGCCCGAACTCGAGTGCCGTGCCCAGCGGGTCCGGAGACGCGAGGGCGTCGTCCCAGTCGAGGACGTACTCGCCGAGAGTCTCGTCCCACCGGGCGGCATCAGGCGAGAGCGTCGCGCCGGCGAAGCCATCGGGCGACGGGTACGCGTAACCGTAGAAGGCGGCGCGGCCGTAGCGGTCGTCGCCCGGCCACCAGCCGACCTCGATCTGCTGCGCGTCTGCCGCATTCCGCCGGATGAAGTCGTCCGACGGCGGCTGTGCCGGACTGCCAGAGAAAAAGGCGACGGCCAAGTCGAAGCTGCCCCACCACATGTTCACAGGCGTCGCGCGCCCGCGGTAGGGCGCCCGCAGCGCTGCGAGCGCGAGCGCCGCGAGGCTCGCCGCGGCGAAGTAGGCAGCCACCTGTTCCGTGTCGTACATCGCGTGCTCGGTGTCCTCGTCCAGCGGCGTCGTCCACGCCGTCTCCTGCGGCGTCATCGAGATCTCGACCGCGCCTGCGAGGTCCCGCACGGCCGAGAGCACGTCGCGTGTCACATCTGCAACGGTACGGTTCGGCGTCAGCGGCACGCGGCGAACGCGGCCGTCGTCGTGCTCGACGACTGTCTCGTGCGCGTGCAGGTCGAGCGCGATCGCAAACGCACCGGAACCATCGGGCGCAGGCAGCGGGAGCGTCTCCATCCCGCGCGCCGTGAGGCGGAGGGCGGCATGCTGGAGCTGCGGCTCCGGCGGCGCCAGCTTCGCCGCCAGCTTCCCGAGCACCTGCGAGTGCGCGTGCAGCGTGTCGCACGTCGCCTGCCAGTCGTCGTAGTTCATGCGCATACGCTACGCGCGGTGGCGATCCTCACGATCGACCAGGGGACGACGGGCACGACGTGCCTCGTCGTCGACGGCGACTGCAACGTCCTCGGACGCGGGTACGCCGAGCTCCCGCAGCATTTCCCGCGGCCCGGCTGGGTCGAGCACGACCCGGGCGAGATCTGGGCGAGCCTGCTCACGGCCGCCGAGCAGGCGATCGAGGCCGGCGGCGTCGAGCCGGAGGCGTTGTCGATCACGAACCAGCGTGAGACGACGCTCTTGTGGGAGCGGTCGACCGGACGCCCCGTCGACCGCGCGATCGTGTGGCAGGACCGGCGCACAGCCGAGCGCTGTGCCGACCTGCCGTTCGACCTGATCCGCGAACGCACGGGCCTCGTCCCCGATCCGTACTTCTCGGCGACGAAGCTCGAATGGCTGCTGCGCGACCGCGATCCCGACGGGCTC
>Ga0187809_10000322_pt1 | contig 27941 bp, 20 predicted proteins | sample NC_wetland_sal_i_8_FD_132415 | JGI IMG/M metagenome (GOLD analysis project Ga0187809, IMG submission 132415) | Wetland sediment microbial communities from Neuse River Estuary, North Carolina, USA - ASW_4 | ecosystem: Environmental > Aquatic > Freshwater > Wetlands > Sediment | place: USA: North...
GCACGCCGTCGCTTTGTGGGACGTCGTCCGCGGTCGCACCGACTCGTGGGTCGCGACGGGCGCCGCCGCCGGTTCACCGACCGCCGTCCGGATCCGTCGCCTTGCCGCCGTGTGGTTTGTCACCGTGCAGGTGTTGTTGTGGGGCGCGATCGCCTGGCACGCGCCGGAGTACGGGCTCATGCGTTACTGGCCCTACATCGCCACCGCGCTGCTGAACATGTACATCGGTCTGCCGATCGCGCTCGGCTGGACCAAGTTGCCCTGGCGTCGGACGCGGACGGAGGTGGCGCCCGCATGAGCACGACGGTTATCGACCTTCGCGACGGCAGGCAAGCCACTCGACAGCGTGGCGCGGGAACTCACCGCGCGCCGTCACGCACGCGACGCTTCTTCGCCTCACCCTGGCTGTGGTTGCCGCTGATCTGCGCGGTTCAAGTCGCGCTTGCGACGCGGCATGGGCTTAACTCGAACGCGTTCGAGGACGAGGGCCTGTACGTCTACACCGGCCATCGGATGATCCAGCACCTGCTGCACGGGACGTTCCTGCCTGAGTACCCAGGCGCGTTCTTCTCCGGCGCACCGGCGCTCTATCCGGTGTTGGCCGCGATGGCAGACGCCGTCGGGGGACTCGAAGCCGCCCGCGACGTCAGCTTGTTCTTCGCGGTCGTCACCACGGTCGCGGTGTACGGCATCGGCAGCCGGTTGTTCGGACGCGCCGCCGGCATCATCGGGGCGAGCGCCTTCGTGCTGTGCGGCTCGGTCATCTACATCTCGCACTTCGCGACGTACGACTCCATGATGATGGCGCTCGTCGCAGTCGCCGCTTGGCTTGCTGTCGTCAGCGCGCAGCGCGACGGGTTCGCCTGGGCGCCCGCTGTCGCCTTCCTGCTCGCGCTCGCGTTTCTCACCAAGTACGCGGGCGCCGCGTACGCGCCGTTCGTCATCGCGCTCGGCGTCGTCGTCGGGTGGCCGTTGTACGGCTGGAAGGTGGTGCGCCGCGGCGTGTTCGCGGCGATCGCGACGCTCATCATGGTCTTCGCGGCGATCGAGTTATGGGGTCGCAGCATGGTGCCCGGTATCCAGTCGACGACATCCGAGCGCACCGTGTTGAGCCCTGCGACGCCATCGTTTCTCACGATGGAGGTGGTGCGCTGGGTCGGTCCGTGGTTGCTCGTGGCGGCGATTGGCGCGTTGTTTAGGCTGCGCCGCCAATGGTTGCTGATGGCGCTGTTGCTGCTGGCGGCCGTCGTCGGACCGATCGACCAGATCCGCATCGGTGAGGCGACGTCGCTCGCCAAGCATGTGGCGTTCGGCATTGTGTTCGCGGCACCGCTGATCGGCGACTTGTTCGCGCGTGGCTTCCGACGTGCGGGCGCCATGAGGGCGGTCACCGGCGTGGCGCTCGTCGGCGTGCTCGCTTTCTACGCGAGCTCAGGGCTTCGGTACTCCCACCAGTTCTTGACCGGCTGGGTCAACGACGCGCCACTGCGCCCAGTGCTCGCGCGTGACATCGCGCAACATCCTGGCCAGAAGATCTTGGGCGAACGATACTCGCCGCAGCGTTACGAGCTGCGCAAGCAGACCAAGCCGAACCAGTGGTACGACACGTACTACTTCAGCTACGGCGGGAAGGTCGACGAGCCTGCCTACGCCGAGGCGATCAACCAGCACTACTTCGGCGTCATCTACCTCGATCAGACAACGCCGTTCGGCTCCTATGTCTTCAACTACCTGCAACAACACCACGACTACTACAAGCTGACCAGCAAGGTGCCTCGCTACCTGCATGGCCAAGTCGTTGGTCACTGGTCGGTGTTCACCGCCCCTGTCAACCCGCCCGCCGCCGCGCAGGCGAATGGAGGCTGACGGTCTATGTCTTCGGTAACCATCGTCGTCCCGACGTACAACGAGTCGGACAACGTGCCCGAGCTGGTGCGCCGCCTTGACGCGGTGCGCGAGCAGGCGGGCATCGACGAGGTCATCTTCGTCGACGATTCGACCGACGACACGCCCGCCGTCATTGAGCGGACGTCGGGTTTCGCCACTGTTCCAGTTCGGTTAGTGCACCGCGCTCAGTCCGAGCGCGCTGGCGGGCTCTCCGGTGCGGTTGTCACGGGCATCGCCGCCGCTCACTCACCGTGGGTGCTGGTGATGGACGCCGACCTACAGCATCCACCCGAGGATGTGCCGCGGCTGATGGCGGCCGCCGACAGCCCGAACGTCGACACCGTCGTGGCTTCCCGCTATTGCGAGGGCGGCGGCGCGCGCGGGCTGAATGGGGGCCTGCGCCGGTTGGTGTCGACCGGCTCCACCCGACTCGCCAGTCTGCTGTTTCCGCTCAGGTTGCGGCGCTGCACCGACAGCATGACCGGGTTCTTCGCGGTGCGCCGCGACGCGATCAACCTCGAGTCGCTGCGGCCGCGCGGGTTCAAGATCCTGTTGGAAATCCTGGTACGGCACCGGGTCCGCGTGGTCGAGGTGCCGTTCGTGTTCGCCGAGCGGCGCAGCGGAGACTCAAAGGCGTCCATGCGCGAAGGGTTGCGGTTCGTCGTCCAGCTCGCCGAGTTGCGTTGGCATATGTGGTGGGCGACCAAGCGTGCGCGGGAGATGGTGTCCTTCGGCGTCGTCGGTGTGTTGAACCTGCTGATCGACGTCGGGGTGTTCAACGTGCTGTTGCTCGGGCTTCGGCATGACGCTGCCGTGGCCAAGGCGGTGTCGACAACCGCGGCGACGGTCAGCTCTTACTTCATGAACCGCCACTGGACCTGGCGTGATCGGATGCGTTCGGGTATGCACCGCGAACTGCCTTTATTCGTGGCGCTTTCCGCGGTCGGACTCGGGATTGCAGAGGCCTGCCTATGGATCTCACACGACCTGCTCGGCTACACGTCCGCGCTCGCCGACAACGTCGCGGCCAACGGCTTTGGGCTCGCGCTCGGCATGGTGTGGCGGTTCCTGTCGTTCAAGAAGTGGGTGTTCACCGCGCCGCTGGTGCCGGCGGAGCCGACCGACGCGGCATCGGCCGTCGCGGCGCCCCAGCGTCGTCCGCGAAAGCTCTTGTCGCGCTCGTAGCGCTCGCGGTGCTGGTCACCGCGGTGCTGCTGTCGCTCGCGTCGCCGCGACCGGCTAGGTCGACGCCTCGTCTCGGTTTGTACGCCGGCGCCGGCGCGGGCGGTGTGGCCGCGGCGAAAGATTTCGAGCGGACGACGAAAGCGCCGTTGGCTCAGCTGCTGGACTTCGGGTCAGCCGATGACTGGGCGGGCATCACCGACCCGGCCTGGCTGCTCAACGCCCATGCGTCGAGCGGATTCCGCTTGGAGTATTCGGTGCCGATGTTCCCGCACAACAAGGGGGAGTCGCTGGCAGATTGCGCGAAGGGTCGGTACGACGGGCACTGGAAAGACCTCGCGCACAACCTGATCGCCGCCGGGCTCGCGGACACCATCGTGCGGCCGGGGTGGGAGTTCAACGGCGACTGGTACGACTGGTCGGCGAAACACCATCTGCCGCAGTTCACCGGCTGCTTCCGCCATGTCGTCACCACGATGCGTGCGGCGCCCGGGGGGCACTTCCGATTCGACTGGAACCCCAACCTCGGCGCCGGCAGGTTTCCCGCCGAGCAGGCCTATCCGGGTGACGCGTACGTCGACTACGTCGGTGTGGACGCCTACGACACGTCGTCCTGGGAACGGCTTTACCGCGGTGACCACGGACTCCTGTTCTGGAGCCGTTTCGCCGCGCGTCATCACAAGTCGATGGCTATTCCCGAGTGGGGCGTGGCCGGCGGCGGGGGCGGCCGGGGCGACGACCCCGAGTACATCGATCGCATGCTGTCGTTCATGACGACGGCGAAGAACCACGTCGCTTACGAGCAGTACTTCGACGTCACGTCGTCCGTCGCACGCCACGGGATCGACCCGGGCACGCCGTTCCCGCAGTCACGCGCCAAATTCCTGCAGTGGATGGGAAAACTCCGCTGACAAGAGCTAGATGGCGCTCGACGCGGCGCGCTCAACCCGGTTGCGGCCGTGGCGCTTCGCGCGATACATCGCCTCGTCCGCCGCTTCGATGAGCTCCTCATGCAAGGCCACGCCGTCCCAAGCGGCAATGCCAGCCGAGAAGGTCTGGCCCAAAGGCGTGACACCCTGAAGCCGGGTGAGCACCACTTCCGCGTCGCGGACGCACGTGTTCGGCAGCACAAGGACGAACTCCTCGCCACCGACACGGGCCAGCAGGTCGATTGAACGCAACTGCCCTGTCCAGGCGGCGGAGACGGACTTGAGCAGATGGTCGCCCGCGACGTGGCCGAACTCGTCGTTGAACCGCTTGAAGTGGTCAAGGTCGAGCATCACGAGCGAGAGCGGCTGCGAGTTGCGGCGAGCGAGTTCGAGGCTGTTCGCCAAGTGCGCCTGCAGGGCGCGGCGATTCGGCAGGCCGGTGAGCGGGTCCTCCAGTGTGAGATCCCGCAGCTTGGCCGACTGACTTTGCAGTTGACTGACCAGGAAGCCCATGCGGGCGAGCACCAGACCGGTGAGCTGCGCTGAGCAGATCCCGATGACCACGCCGTCTTTCACCTGCCCGCTGATGGCCTCCCCGATGAGCACCCCTGGCGCGACCAAAGAGGCGAGCGAGAGCATCGCGAGCATCGGTCGGCTGATTCGCCCCTGCTCGGAGGGAATGCTCGAGTCGAGCTCGCGGGCCGACGGGTGCAGCGCGGCGGCGCCAAGCAACGCGTACGCGGCGATGAAGACGGTGTTGATTGTGGCGTCGCCGGCGTTGTTGGTGCTCCAACCCAGTTGGTTGATGATCGACCAGGTGATGTCGCCGAGCAAGAACGCGACCAGCATCCCGAGGACCAGCCGCACGGTTGGCGTCCGCCAGCCACCCGCGGTCAGCACTCGGACCAGGATGGCGAGCAACATCAGATCGCCTACCGGATAGGCGATGTTGACGATGCGCGCGAGCAGCGAGTCGGCGGCGCCTGCGTTGGGCTCGATCAGGTAGACCCAGCACAGCAGACCGATGCCGACGATCAACGTGCCCGCGTCGATCAGTTTGAGTTTCCCGGTGCCCGGGTGCCGACGACGGACGATCATCAGCAACCCGATGCTCACACATGGGTAGATCGCCAGGTAAAAGACGTCCGCGGCGGTGGGATAGGCGTCGCTGTTCAGCACGGTGACGCTGATCGACTCGGAAATGCCTCCGCTCGCGTTCAGCGCGATGCCGGCGCCGATCCAGAGCCACGCCCGCGGCACGCCGCGACCGGTCCGATATCGCCAGCAGGCGAGAGCGGCGGACGTGTACGCGATCGCCACGTTGACTGCGGTGTGCGCCCACTGCGACGACAGGAAGAACGGCGCCAGGGCGGCGGGCACGGCGCACGCGATCAGGTAGCACTGCCAAGCGGGAATGCCAAAGAGAGCGCGGCCACCAAGAGTGCGGTTGGAAACGGCGGTCACGCCGTTCCTATCGGCCGTGCCTGCGCGATGCTGAGGGAGGCGGCGATTTCGTTAGGACGTCGTGGGCGCTAGCCGCACCCGCATCATTGGAATGAACACGTGCGCGAGTGGGCCGATGCTCAGCGCGTAGAGGACGGTGCCCACGCCCACCGTGCCACCTAACCCGAAACCGATGATCAAAACGCTGACCTCGATGATCGTGCGGACCAGCCTGATCGAGTGGCCGCGCGCCGCCCAGCCGGTCATCAAACCGTCGCGCGGCCCGGGGCCGAGGCCGGCGCCGATGTAGCAGCCGGTGGCGACGCCGTTCAACAGCACCGCGGCGATCAAAGTGGCGACCCGGGTGCCCATGTCGTGCGGGGGCGAGACGTGCGCCAGCACGATGTTCACCGCCGCGCCGATGACGATCACGTTGGACAACGTGCCGAAGCCGGGGCGCTGGCGCAGCGGGATCCACAGCAGCAGCACCGCGACGCCGACGATGATCGACCAGGTGCCGATGCCGAGTCCGATCGTGCGCGAAAGTCCCTGGTGGAAGACGTCCCACGGGTCGAGGCCGAGCCCGGCGAGCACCAGCATGGCGTCGCTGACGCCGTACAAGATCAGCCCGGCGTACAGCTGCGCGACCCGCCGGGGGAGCCGCTTGTCTCGAGAGAAGCGCGGACGACGGGCGGCGGGTGGCGGCGTGGGCACGTGGAGCACAATGCCGGACCGCGGGCGTTCATTCCACGCGATTTCGGCCCGACTGCCCCGCCGCGCGGGACGAAAGGCACTGTCTGCGCGCTGCCACCGCGCCAACCATCGAGGCGTGGCTGTCGCGTCGCTGCGGGATGCCGCAGCAGAGTCGTCGAGCACCTGCGTGGTGTTTGACGTGGTTGGTCTGCAAGCGCTGATTGACGAGTTGATCCGACGCGGTTACGCGGTCGTCGGCCCCACCGTGCGCGAGGGCGGCATCGTGGCGGCGGAGATCCGCTCGATCGACGACTTGCCACGAGGCGTCGCCGACCACCAGCAGCCCGGCGAATATCGGCTGACCGAGAGCGGCGCCGACGAGTTCTTCGGCTTCGCGAGTGGCGCGACGTCGTGGAAGCCAGTCCTCTTCCCGCCGCGGCGGATGCTGTGGCGGCACACGTCGGCCGCGGCGCCGGTCGCGGCGCCACTGGACGAGACGCCACGGGCGTTGCTCGGAGTCCGGGCCTGCGACCTGCACGCGATCGACGTCCAGGACCGGGTCTTCGCCGACCGCGCCTTCATCGACCCTGACTACGTGTCGCGACGTCGCCACACCTTCATCGTCGCGGTGACCTGCGGCCACCCGTCCGACGACTGCTTTTGCACCTCGATGGGCGGCGGTCCGAAACCGAGCGCAGGGTTCGACATTCTGCTGACCGAAATCGCGGACGACCTGGGGCATCGCTTCGTCGCGGAGGCTGGCACCGCGGCCGGCGCCGAGGTTGTCGCAGCGCTCGCCTCCCGCCCGGCGTCCGACGACGATCGCGCGGCCGCGGACGACGTGGCGGATCGGGCGGCGGCGGCGATCAAGCGCACCGTGGACACCGAGGGCCTGCGCGACCGGCTGTACGCGGCGCGGGAACATCCGCAGTGGGACGACATCGCGAGCCGCTGCCTGTCGTGTGGCAACTGCACCCTCGTCTGCCCGACGTGCTTTTGCATCACGACCAACGACATCGAGGATCTCGCCGGCCCGGTCGGGCGCGAGCGAGTGTGGGACTCCTGCTTCGTCGTGGAGTACTCCTACATCCACGGCGGCCCGATTCGGCGCTCGACGCAAGCTCGCTACCGGCAGTGGCTCACCCACAAGTTCGCGTCGTGGATCGACCAGTTCGGCACGAGCGGTTGCGTCGGCTGCGGACGTTGCGTCACCTGGTGCCCCGTCGGCATCGACATCACCGAGGAACTCGCGCGGCTTTCCACAGCGCCGCCGACCGCCTCCGAGAAGGAGGAGCAATGAAAGACGTCACCCAACTACTCGCGGAACAACCGTTGTTCAGCGACCTGGGCAACGACATGTTCGCACTGGTCGCCGGTTGCGCACACAACGAGCACTTCGGCGCCGACGACTACTTGTTCCGCATCGGTGACCCCGCGGACCGCTTCTACCTTGTACGGCGCGGCCTGGTGGCACTGGAATTGGTGCGAACGGGCGGGTCGAGACTCATCGTCGACACCGTGTCGAACGGTGGGATCGTCGGCTTGTCGTGGCTGGTGCCGCCGTACCGCTGGAATCTCGACGCCCGCGCGGTGGAGGCGACGAGCGCGGTGTCGATCGACGCCGGGTGCCTGCGGCGAAAGTGCGAAGACGAACCGCGGATCGGATACGTGCTGCTGCAGCGCGTCTCAAGCGCGCTGTATCAGCGGATGCAAGCCGCGCGGGTGCGGATGGCCGACGTTTACGGAGTGCCGTCGGATGAGTGAGACGGCAGCATCGATGCGGTTCGCCATCGAGCTCGAGTCGGAGCTCGGCGAACCGATGTTGCCGCGACCCTTCGTCGTCCAACAAACCAAACGGGAGACCGCCGACACCGCGACGTTGTCGTTGACCGCTCTCGACGGCGCCCCAACGTCGTTTGCACCCGGACAGTTCACCGTTGTCGGTCGTCCTGGTTGGGGGGAGGTGCCGATCTCGATCAGCGGCGACCCTGCGCACCCCGACCACCTGGAGCACACCGTGCGCGCCGTCGGCGACGCGAGCCGGGCGCTCGTCGGCGCGCGCCCTGGCGACACGTTGCTGTTGCGTGGCCCGTACGGGGTCGGTTGGGACGTCGCCGACGGGGTCGGCGGCAACGTTGTCATCGTCGCAGGCGGCATCGGGTTGGCCCCGCTTCGTCCGGCGCTGCTGCAGATCCTGGCGCATCGCCCGCGCTATCGCAGGGTCTTCCTCGTCTACGGCGCTCGGGCGCCGCACGAGATGCTGTTCACTCGTCAGCTCGAGCATTGGCGCGGGCGTTTCGACATCGAGGTCGCCGTGACGGTCGACGCGGCGACACCCGAATGGCGTGGTCACGTGGGTTTGGTGACCAGCGTGCTGCCGCGCGCCGACCTCGACCCTGACGAGACATTGGCGTTGGTGTGCGGTCCGGAGATCATGATGCGCATCACCGCTGACGCGCTCGTCACCAACGGCTTGCCCCCTGACCACATCAAGGTGTCGCTTGAGCGCAGCATGAAATGTGGCGTCGGCGTCTGCGGCCACTGCCAGCTGCGCGAGTTGTTCGTCTGCCTCGACGGCCCGGTGTTTCGCTACGACCGGGTGGCCGGCCTGATGACCGCGCGGGAGTTGTGAGATGACCGCCAAGACCGCAGGCACGCACGCCGGCGCCCGTCGTCGTCCGCCAAAGCTTGCCGTCTGGAAGTTCGCGTCTTGCGACGGCTGCCAGCTCAGCCTGCTCAACCTCGAGGATGAGCTGCTGGCGTTAGCCGGTGAGGTCGACATCGCGTACTTCACCGAGGCGAGCGCGGCGACCAAGCCCGGACCTTACGACCTGTCACTCGTCGAAGGTTCGATTACGACGCCGGACGACGCGGAGCGCATCCGCCGGGTGCGGGGGATGTCGAAGGTGTTGGTGACGATCGGCGCGTGCGCGACGAGCGGCGGAATCCAGGCCTTGCGCAACTTCGCCGACGTCGGCGAGTGGACGTCGCTGGTCTACGCACATCCTGACTACATCAGCACGTTGGCCGAGTCGACGCCGATTTCGGCGCACGTGCCGGTCGACTTCGAGCTGCACGGTTGCCCCGTCGGCCGTGATCAGTTGTTGAAGCTGATCACCACCTTTCTCGCCGGCCGGACGCCGAAGAACCCGACCGAGGGTGTTTGCGCCGAGTGCAAGCGAGCGGGCAACGTGTGTGTCGCCGTCGCTCGAGGGCTGGTCTGCCTCGGACCAGTGACCCAAGCCGGCTGCGGCGCGCTTTGCCCGTCGTATGGGCGCGGCTGCTTTGGCTGCTACGGACCCGCGCGAATCACCAATGTGCCGGCGCTGGCGGCTCGCTTCCGCGAGATGGGCTTGACCGATCGCGATGTGCGACGCGTGTTCCACCAGTTCACAGCCGCAGCCGAACCCTTCCGCTCCGGGAGCGAGACTCATGACGGCAAAGTCCGACGCTAACTACCTCTTCCGAGTCGCCAACCTCGCGCGCGTCGAGGGCGAAGGCGCGCTGCGGATTCGTGTTCGCGACGGCGAGGTCGGTGAGGTCGAGCTGCAGATCTTCGAGCCGCCGCGGTTTTTCGAAGCGTTGCTGCGTGGACGCGCGTTCACTGAGGCGCCCGACATCACCGCGCGCATCTGCGGCATCTGCCCGGTCGCCTACCAGACCAGCTCATGCCAGGCGATGGAGCAGGTGTGCGAGGTCGAGCTGCCAGAGGAGTTGCGTCGGCTGCGGCGGTTGCTGTACTGCGGCGAGTGGATCGAAAGCCATGCTTTGCACGTCTACCTGTTGCACGCGCCAGACTTCCTCGGTTATCCGGGCGCGGTTGAGTTGGCGAAAGACCATCGCGATGTGGTGGAGCGCGGGCTGCGTTTGAAGAAGGCGGGCAACGCGCTGATGACCGTCGTCGGCGGCCGAGCGGTGCACCCGGTAAACGTGCGCGTCGGTGGCTTCCATCGGCTGCCGACGTTGGACGAGTTGCGCGCCGTCCGAGCCGATGTCGCCCGAGCGTTGGACGACGCGATTGCCACCGTCGAGGTGACCGCAGGGTTTGATTTCCCCGAGGTGGAGCATCCGCACGAGTACCTGTCGCTGCGGCCTGACAACGGCGAGTACCCGATTGAGAACGGCCTGATCGTCGCGACCAGTGGTGTCACCTTCCCCGCCGACGACTTCGAGGCGCACATCAGCGAGCAGCACGTCGCCCGTTCGAACGCGTTGCACGCCAAGTTCGACGACGCCGACAGCTACCTGGTCGGACCGCTCGCCCGCTACTCGTTGAACTACGACCGGTTGTCGCCGTTGGCCCGCGCCGCGGCCGACAAGGCGGGATTGGGTCGCACCTGCCGCAACCCGTTCCGCTCCATCGTCGTCCGGTCTGTCGAGTTGGTGCAGGCGTGCGAGGACGCGCTGGCAATCCTCGACTCGTGGGACGGCGCTCCTGATGCCTCGGTTCCGGTGAAACCACGAGCTGGCGTCGGGCATGGGGTGAGCGAGGCGCCGCGCGGAATCCTCTACCACCGCTACCAAATCTCGGACGACGGCACGATCGAGACGGCGCGCATCGTGCCGCCGACATCGCAGAACCAGCCTGCGATTGAGGCGGATCTGCGCCAGGTGGTGGAGTCGTTTATCGACCTTCCTGAGGATGTGTTGGCGTTGCGGTGCGAGCAGACGATCCGCAACTACGATCCCTGCATCTCGTGCGCCACGCACTTCCTCGACATGCGGATCGAGCGGGAGTGAGCGCGGTGCCCGGCGATGTGCTGGTCGTCGGCATCGGCCGGCTCGACCGTCGAGACGACGGCGTAGGCCTCGTTGTAGCGGCAGCCTTGCAGGAAAAGCGGTTGCACGGTGTCGACGTCGTCACATTGGCGGCGCCGGTCTCGCTGCTTGAGGCGTGGGTCGGCTACCGGCGGGTGGTCGTGGTCGACGCTGTGCTGAGCGGCCAGCCTGGCGGTTCGGTGAGGGTCGAACAGGTCGGCGCCGATCGGTTGCCCGCGCGCGGCCGCTCCGGTGGCACGCATGCTCTGGGCATCCCGGAGGTCGTCGAGCTCGGCCGCGCCCTTGGCTCACTGCCGGAGGAACTCACGATCGTCGGCGTAGAGGCGGTCGACGTGGGGTTCGGGAACGGCTTGTCGCCGAGCGTCGCCGCAGCGGTCGGAGAGGCCACCCGCGTCGTCACGGACGCCACTACGGCTTCGGCCCGCGCGTGAGACTCGTGTCGGTCAACACGCGTTCTATCGGGTGCTCGCCGACACAACTGCCGAGCCATCGATGCTGTCGTCACGGACCAGCCTTGGCCAGCCACATGGTCGCCAGCGGTGGAACGCGCAGAACGGCGGACGCCGACAGCCCGTGCCACGGCTCCTCCGTCGCCTCAACCGCGCCGAGATTCCCAACCCCGCTGCCGTTGTACAGCTCGGCGTCGGTGTTGATGACCTCTTCCCATCGGCCGGCCGCGGGCAGCCCGAGCCGATAGCCCTCGTGCGGCACGCCGGAGAAGTTCGCCACGCAGACGAACATCGATCCGTCGCCAGCCCGGCGTAGGAACGAGAACGTGTTGTTGCTCGCGTCGTTCGCGTCGATCCAGCGGAACGCCTCCGGATCGACGTCGGTCTGCCACAACGCGGGCATCACGCGGTACGTGCTGTTGAGGTCGCGCACCAGCTGCTGCACGGTCGCGTGTTCGGCGTAGTCGAGCAGCCACCAGTCGAGTGACCGCTCCTCTGACCACTCGTTGTCTTGCCCGAACTCAGACCCCATGAAGAGCAGTTGCTTGCCTGGATGCGCCCACATGTACGCCAAAAACGCCCGTAGGTTGGCCATTTGCTGCCAACGGTCGCCAGGCATCTTGTGCAGCAGGGAACCCTTGCCATGCACCACTTCGTCGTGCGAGATCGGCAACACGAAGTTCTCGGAGTACGCGTACATCATCGAGAACGTCATCTCGTTGTGGTGATACGAGCGGTAAATCGGCGGGTGGCTGATGTACTGCAGCGAGTCGTGCATCCAGCCCATGTTCCACTTGAAGCCGAAGCCGAGGCCGCCGAGATACGTCGGCTTCGACACCGCCGGCCATGCTGTCGACTCTTCAGCGATGGTGACGACCCCGGGCGCGCGCCGGTAGACGGTCGCGTTCATCTCCTGCAAGAACGACACGGCGTCGAGGTTTTCCCGTCCACCGTAGATGTTCGGCCGCCACTGGCCCTCCTTGCGCGAGTAGTCGAGGTACAGCATCGACGCCACCGCGTCGACCCGCAGCCCGTCGATGTGCATCTGCTCGGCCCAGAAGATGGCGTTCGACACCAGGAAGTTGCGCACTTCGCGTCGTCCGAAGTTGAAAACCAGCGTGCCCCAATCGGGGTGCTCACCGAGCAGCGGGTCCGCGTGCTCGTACAACGCCGTGCCGTCGAAGCTGGCCAGCGCCCACGCGTCCTTGGGGAAGTGCGCCGGCACCCAGTCGACGATGACGCCGATGCCTTCTTGGTGCAGCCGGTCGACCAGCATCCGGAACTCATCGGGGGAGCCGAAGCGCGACGTCGGCGCGAAGTACGACGTCACCTGGTACCCCCATGACCCGCTGAACGGGTGCTCGGCCACCGGCAAGAACTCCACATGCGTGAAGCCCATGTCGCGCACGTAGGAGACGAGCTCGTCGGCGAGCTGGGTGTAGCCGAGCCCTTGCTTCCACGACCCGAGATGCACCTCGTAAACGCTCATCGGCTCGCGCAGCGCGTCGCGGCGGGCGCGCGCCTCGAGCCACTCACCGTCGCCCCATTCGTAGGACGACGTGAAGACCACCGAAGCCTGCGCGGGCGGCACCTCGGTGGCAAACGCCATCGGGTCGGCCTTCTCGCGCCAGTTGCCGTCTGCGCCGAGGATGTTGAACTTGTACTTCGTTCCGTCACCGACGTCTGGGACGAACAACTCCCACACGCCGCTGGAGCCGAGCGAACGCATGGGGTGCGCTTGCGAATTCCAGTGGTTGAAGTCGCCGCTGACGCGGATCGCCCTCGCGTTAGGCGCCCACACCGCAAACGATGTGCCGGTGATGGCGCCTCGGGGAGTGTCGTAGCTGCGCACGTGCGCGCCCAGCACCTCCCACAACTGCTCGTGGCGCCCCTCGCCGATCAGATGCAAGTCGAGCTCGCCGAGCGACGGCAGGTATCGGTAGGGGTCGTCGACGACGTGCGGGAAGCCGTCGTCGTACTTCACCTCGATGCGGTAGTCGGGCACCGTGTCGGTCTTCAACGCGCCGACCCAGACGCCGCCGCGCTCGTGACGTAACGGCAGCCGGGTCAGGTCGATCAGCGCCGTCACCTCGCGCGCGTTCGGACGCAACGTGCGGATCGTCACGACACCGTCGCGCGCGTGCGCGCCCAAGATGCCGTGCGGGTTGTGATGCGCGCCGGAGACCAACCGGTCGATCTCCGCAGGCGCGACCGCGATGGGCGCGACGGCGGACGCTGACCCAGAAGTGTTCGCCATTCCGGTTCCCTCCCCGCTCTTGTCGTCGCTCATGCCGCGAGCAGCCGTTCGATCGAGCCGAGCGGGATGCGCACCCAGCCCGGGCGGTTGCGCGCTTCGTAGACCACCTCGTAGACGGCCTTGTCGAGTTCGAACGCCCGCAGCAGCAATTCGTCCTCTCGCGGGTCGCGACCGGCCGCCTTCGCATAACCCACGCAGAACGCGTCTCGGTTTCGCTCCGCCCACTCGGTCGCCCGGTACTCCAGCTGCGGGGCCCCGGGGTGGTCGGCCAACAGGTACCGCGACGCGTAGTCGAACGACCGCAACATGCCGGCGACGTCGCGCAGCGGGCTCGACAACGCCGCGCGCTCTTCGATCGGCGCCCCCGGCTCGCCTTCGAAGTCGAGCAGCACCCAGCCGGTCTCGGTGCGCATCACCTGGCCAAGGTGGTAGTCACCGTGCACGCGCTGCAAGGTCACCGGTTCATCGGATGTCGCGAGCGAGTCGAAGACTTCGCTGATCGCGGCGGCGTGCGGTTGCAGACTTGGCACGGACGACGCGGCGGCGTCAAGCCGCGCGCGCATCGACGCCGCGATCTCGCTCAGCGCGTTCGCGTCGGCCACCGCCGTGGGCAGGGCCTGCGCCATCGCGAGGTGCACGTCGGCGGTCGCCATGCCCAGCCGCTCGGACTCGGCGGCGAAGTCACCGCCGACCTCGCCGGCGTGCAGGTCACCCTCGGCGAACAAGTCACGGACGCTGGTCAGCGCCAGCGCCCAGCCGTCCGATCCGTTGCGCAGGAAGGCCTGCAGCAAGCCGAGCGTCGTCGGCGCGCCGTCGAGCGGCGCTTCGATCCAACCTTGGACGGCGGCGACGTGTGGATTCCCGGCCTCCGTCAACGCCCGGGTGACTTCGAGATCGGGGTTCGTGCCTGGGACGAGGATGCGGAACACCTTCAAGATCGCTTGCTCGCCGAACACCACAGAGGTGTTGGACTGCTCGCCGCCGAGCACGAGGCTCGGCGCCTCGACGCCGATCTCCGCGCCGGGCTCGTGCCGAAACGCGATGCCCTCCGCCTGCGCGTCGTCGCGAATCCACATCAACAACTGCCGCATGACGACGTGGTCCTGGGTGGCGTCGTACAGCACGCCGGCGCCGCCGAGATCCCCCACGACAGCGTGGTCGAGCTGCGCGGGCAACTCGTCGCGCACACCAAGCAGCAGCTGATAGACCGCGCCGTCGATGTCGACGATGAGGTGCAGCAGCTTCGGGCTCGCGTCGTCCGGGCTGATCGGGCTGACCGACAGCTCGCGGCGCGCCACCAACCGTATCGACCCAGCCGCGCGATCCTTGCCGGCGAACCAGCGTTGCTTCGGCAGCCATTCGCGCAGCAGATCCGCAAGTTGAGCGGTGGCGCCTTCGGCGTCGCTTGTCATGTCGCCTCCTTCCAAAGCCCGTCAGCCCTCTTCGCGTTGGGTCGGCAGGGTGAACCAGTAGAAGCCGTGGCCGGGCAGGGTGAGCAGGTACGGCAGCTCGCCGATGCGCGGAAAATGCATACCGCCAAGCATCTCGACGGGAACAACGCCTTCGTAGCGGCGCAAGTCGAGCTCGACCGGCTGCGGGAACCGCGACAAGTTGTTCACACACAACACGCGGTCGTCGCCGAACTCGCGCGTGAACGCCAGCACGCTCGGGTTCGACGCGCCGAGCTCGGTGAACGACCCGCTGCCGAAGGTGGGGTGTCGCTTGCGCGTGTCGATCATGCGTCGCGTCCAGTGCAGCAAGGACGTCGAGGTGCGCATCTGCGCCTCGACGTTGAGGCCTTGGTAGCCGTAGAGCGGATCCATGATGACCGGCAGATACAACCGCCCGGGGTCGCAGTTGGAAAAGCCCGCATTGCGGTCGGGCGTCCATTGCATCGGCGTGCGCACGCCGTCGCGGTCACCGAGCCAGATGTTGTCGCCCATCCCGATCTCGTCGCCGTAGTACAGGACCGGTGAACCGGGCAACGACAACAGCAAAGCGGTGAACAGCTCCATCTGGTCGCGCGAGTTGTCGAGCAGGGGAGCGAGTCTTCGACGGATGCCGATGTTCGCCTTCATGCGCGGGTCTTGCGCGTACTCGGCCCACATGTAGTCGCGCTCGTCGTCGGTGACCATCTCCAGCGTCAACTCATCGTGGTTGCGCAAGAAGATGCCCCACTGGCAGGTGTCTGGGATGGCGGGCGTCTGAGCGAGGATTTCGGAGATGGGGAAGCGTTGCTCGCGCCGGACCGCCATGAAGATGCGTGGCATCAACGGAAAGTGAAACGCCATGTGGCATTCGTCGCCGTCGCCAAAGTACTGGACGACGTCGGCCGGCCACTGGTTCGCCTCGGCGAGCAGTACCCGGTCTGGGTAGAGGTCGTCGATCTCCTTGCGCACCCGCTTGAGGTACTCGTGGGTGCGTGGCAGGTTCTCGCAGTTGGTGCCTTCCTCCTCGTACAGATACGGCACCGCGTCGAGCCGGAAGCCGTCGATGCCGAGGTCGAGCCAGAACCGCAGCACGGCGAGCATCGCCTCTTGCACCGCGGGGTTTTCGAAGTTCAGGTCGGGCTGGTGGCTGAAGAAGCGGTGCCAGTAGTACTGCTGGCGCACCGGGTCGAAGGTCCAGTTCGACTTCTCGGTGTCGACGAAGATGATCCGCGCGTCGCGGTAGCGGGTGTCGTCGTCCGACCACACGTAGAAGTCGCCATACGGGCCGCCGGGGTCTTCGCGGGAGGCTTGGAACCACGGGTGTTGGTCGCTGGTGTGGTTCATGACCAGGTCGGCGACGACGCGCATGCCGCGCTTGTGCGCCTCGTCGACAAGTTCGACGAAGTCGCCGAGGTCGCCGAACTCCGGCAGGATCGTGAAGTAGTCGGAGATGTCGTAGCCGCCGTCGCGCAACGGCGACTGGTAAATCGGCAGCAACCAGATGCAGTCGATCCCCAACCATTGCAGGTAATCGAGCCGCGAGGTCAGGCCCTTGAGGTCGCCGGTGCCGTCGCCGTTGCTGTCGGAAAAGCCGCGGACGAGCACCTCGTAGAAGACGGCCCGCTTGTACCACTGAGGGTCGATCGCCCGCTCTGGCTCGGATCCCGGAACGGTCATCGTGGGCCGCCGGACTTGTCAATCGTGAAGACGTGCGCCGGCTCGGTGTGCGGATCGAGGCGGACGTAGTTGTACTGGCCCCAGTTGTAGCGGGCGCCGCTGAGCTGGTCGACGACGTCGAAGCGGTCGTTCCAGTCGCAGCCGAGCGCGGGCATGTCGAGCGACACGGTGGCTTCCGAGACGTTGAAGGGATTGAGGTTGACCACGACGAGCACGGTGTCGTCGACGTCGTCGGTGACGACCCGCTTGGAGTACGCGATGACCTGCGGGTTGTCGGCGTTGTGCAGCGACAGGTTTCGCAGCCGTTGCAGCGCGACGTGCCCGTGCCTGATGTGGTTGAGCCGGCCGAGATAGCCGGCCAGACTGCGCCCGGCCTTCTCGGCCCCGGCGTAGTCGCGCGGGCGGTACTGATATTTCTCGGAATCGAGATACTCCTCGCTGCCCGGCCGGGCAGCGGTGTTCTCGAACAGCTCGTAGCCGGAGTACACACCCCAGCTTGGCGAGCCGGTGGCCGCTAGCGCCGCGCGAATCTTGAACGCCGGCGGGCCGCCCTGCTGTAAGAACGCGTGCAGGATGTCGGGCGTGTTGACGAAGAAGTTCGGCCGCAGGTAGTCGGACGTCTCGTGCGACAGCTCGACCAGGTATTCCTCGAGCTCTGTTCGCGTGTTGCGCCAGGTGAAGTACGTGTACGACTGGTGGAACCCAACGCGCGCGAGCTCGCGCATCATCGCCGGCCGAGTGAACGCCTCAGCGAGGAACAGCACGTCGGGATCGGTGGAGCGAATGTCGGCCAGCAAGTGCGCCCAGAACGCCACCGGCTTGGTGTGGGGGTTGTCGACCCGGAAGATGCGCACCCCGTGGCTCATCCAGTGCCGCAGCACCCGGTTGACCTCGTTGAACAGACCCTCGTAGTCGTTGTCGAAGTTCAGCGGGTAGATGTCTTGGTATTTCTTCGGCGGATTCTCCGCGTACGCGATTGTGCCGTCAGCACGAGTGGTGAACCACTTCTGATGCTCGTCGACCCATGGGTGGTCGGGCGACGCCTGCAGCGCGAAGTCGAGCGCGACCTCAAGCCCGAGCTGGTTCGCCCGCGCGACGAAGCGGTCGAAGTCGTCGATGGTGCCCAGGTCGGGGTGGACTGCGTCGTGCCCGCCCTCCGGGGAGCCGATCGCCCACGGCACGCCGGGGTCGCCGGGACCCGCGTTGAGCGTGTTGTTCGGACCCTTCCGAAACGTGGCGCCAATCGGGTGGATGGGCGGCAGGTAGACGACGTCGAACCCCATGTCGGCGATCGCCGGCAACCGCTTCTCTGCGTCGGCGAACGTCCCGGAGCGAGGCGGGTCGAGCGAGGCTCCCTCCGACCGCGGGAAGAACTCATACCAGGAGCTGAACAGCGCCCGCTCGCGGTCAACCCACAGCGGTTGGCTCGGCGATTGCGTGAGCAAGGCGCGCAGCGGGTGGCGGGCCAGCAGATCGAGCACCTCTGGCGTCAGCGCGGCGGCCAGCCGGTCGATCGGGTCGCCGGCGCGCCGCAGCGCGGTGACCACCGAGGTGATCGCCGCGCGGTGCTCGGCGGGCACGCCGGGCGCCGCCTGCTCGTGCAGCCGGGCGCCTTCCTCGAGCATCAGCTCGACGTCCTGCCCCTCCGGGATCTTGATCCGCGCGTCGTGCCGCCAGGTCTCCAGCGGGTCGCCCCACGCCTCGATGTGAAAGCTCCACTGACCCGTGGACGACGGGGTCACCGTCGCCTCGTAACGATCCGTGCCAGGGGCGACGAGCCGCATCGGGGTGAACGGGCCCGGCCGGCCCTCAGGGTCGACGAGGACGACGTTGGCGCCGAGCGCGTCATGACCTTCGCGGAACACGGTTGCGGAAACCGTGACTTGCTCGCCGACCACCGCCTTCGCCGGCCGTCGTCCGCACTCGACCACCGGCATGACGTCGACGATCGGGATCCGCTCGAAGGTCATCGCCAGCGGGGGCGTGGCGGCTGACGCCACCGTCGGCTCCGCCGCCGCGGTCGGCTCTGGCGTCGCGCTCGGCTCTGCCGTCGCGCTCGTGACCGTCGCCCGTGGCCGACTCGCCGGTTTCTTCGCGGTCTTCTTCGCCGCTGGGCGGCCGCTGCGGCCGCCACCGCTGCCCCCGCCGCCGCCGCCCGCGCGGGAACCGCCCGCCGCTTGGTTGGCCGCTGCGCCGCCCTCTGGAATCTCGTTCGCGCTCATTGATCCGAAGCTATCGGGCCAGGCCGGGCGGCCGCGAGGGCTCTGGCGCACTCCGGACGATCTTCTCTCGTCATATGCCAGCCCATACCCAGGCAAGTCGTCGGGATATCGGGCGCCAGGTGACCGCCGCACGGGTATGGGTAAGGTCATCCGCGTGAGAGCGATCAGGCGATTCACCGTCCGCACCGTGCTGCCCGAGCGATTGCGCGCGCTCGAGGAACTTGCCAAGAACCTTCGATGGTCTTGGCATGCTGAAACTTTGGATCTTTTCGAGTCGATCGACCCGCAGACGTGGAGAGAAGTCGGGGCCGATCCGGCGAAGTTGCTTGGGCAAGTGCCGCCCGAGCGCTTCGATCAACTCGCGGCTGACCAGGAATTCCTCGCCCGCCTCGACGAAGCGGTGGCAGACCTGCGTCGTTACATGACTCAGGAACATTGGTTTCAGGGCATCGGCGATGACGCGCCGAAGGCAATTGCCTACTTTTCGCCGGAGTACGGCATCACATCCGTGCTTCCGCAATATTCCGGCGGCCTTGGTATTTTGGCCGGCGACCATTTGAAAACCGCCAGCGACCTCGGTGTCCCGATTATCGGCGTCGGATTGTTGTATCGCCGCGGCTATTTCAATCAGTCGCTTTCCCGCGACGGCTGGCAGCAAGAGCGCTACCCGCCGATCGACCCGCACGGCCTGCCGTTGACGCTGCTCACCGATGACAGCGGGGCGCCGTTGACGGTGCCGATTCGGCTTCCGGGGCGCGACCTGCAGGCCCAGGTGTGGCTGTGCCAAGTCGGCCGGGTGCCGTTGCTGCTACTCGACTCCGACGTCGAGGGAAACGCGCCGCCGGAGCGCGACGTGACCGACCGGTTGTACGGCGGTGGCAGCGACCACCGGCTCCGCCAAGAGATGCTGCTCGGCATCGGCGGCGTCCGCGCCGTCCGCGCCTACTGTGCGCTCACCGGGTACCCGAAGCCCGAGGTCTACCACATGAACGAGGGCCATGCCGGATTCCTTGCCATGGAGCGGATTCGGGAGTTGATGGCGGCCGCGTCGCTCAGTTTTGACGAGGCGCTTGAGGTGGTGCGCGCCAGCACGTTGTTCACCACTCACACGCCGGTGCCGGCCGGTATCGACCGGTTCCCTCGTGAGTTGATCGAGCAGCACTTCGGCGCCCCTGATCACGCGCTGGGGTTGCCCATCGACCGCGTGCTGGCGCTCGGCGCCGAGACCTACCCAGGGGGCGATCCCAGCGTCTTCAACATGGCCGTGATGGGCCTGCGCGTTGCACAACGCGCCAACGGCGTTTCGTTGTTGCACGGCGCGGTGAGCCGGTCGATGTTCGCGGGTCTGTGGCCGTCCTTCGACGAGTCGGACGTGCCGATCGCCTCGGTCACCAACGGCGTGCACGCGCCGACCTGGGTGTCGCCCGAGATGCGCGACCTGGTGCGCCGCGACCTCGGCGTCGACCTGCAGACCGACGGCGACCACTGGGCTGGCGCAGACAAGCTCGACGACCGCCAGCTGTGGGCGGTTCGCCGAGCGTTGCGCGCCCGGCTGGTCGACGAGGCTCGTTCGCGGCTGCGCGACTCGTGGCTGCAGCGGGGCGCCGCGGAGTCGGAGCTCGGCTGGATCTCCACCGCGCTCGACCCCGACGTCTTGACGGTGGGCTTCGCCAGGCGGGTCCCGTCGTACAAGCGGCTCACCTTGATGCTGCAAGACCGTGAGCGCTTCACCTCGATCCTGCTCGACCCCAAGCGGCCGGTGCAGTTCATCATCGCGGGCAAGGCGCACCCCGCCGACGACGGCGGCAAGCGGCTCATCCAGGAAGTGGTGAAGTTCGCCGACGACCCCGACGTCCGGCATCGCATCGTCTTCCTGCCCGACTACGACATGGCGCTCGCCCGGGTGTTGTGCGCGGGCGCCGACGTCTGGCTGAACAACCCGCTGCGCCCGCTTGAGGCGTCGGGCACCTCTGGCATGAAGGCCGCCCTCAACGGCACGCTCAACCTGTCGATCCGCGACGGCTGGTGGGACGAGTGGTTCGACGGCGACAACGGCTGGGCGATCCCGAGCGCCGACCACCTGCCCGAGCAGCGGCGCGACGAGCTTGAGGCCGCCGCGCTTTACGACATCTTGGAAACCCAAGCCGCGCCGCGGTTTTACGACCACAACGCCGAGGGCCTGCCCACGCGCTGGTTGGAGATGGTGCGCCACACCCTCGCGTCACTTGGGCCGAAGGTGGTCGCCACCCGGATGCTGCGCGAGTACGTCGAGCGGCTGTACTGGCCGGCCGCTCGCTCCTACCGCGCGGTGGGCGCCGAGACTTTCGCGGGCGCGCGCCAACTCGCCGGTTGGAAGAAGCGGGTCCGGGCCGGCTGGCATGGTGTTCGGGTCGAGCATGTCGACGCCCCCGACCTGTCCAACGCGTTGTCGCTTGGCACCGAGGTGTCGCTGCGCGCGGTCGTGGCGCTGGGTGAGTTGGCCGACAGCGACGTCGACGTTCAGGTGGCGTACGGCCGGGTCGACGAGCACGACGACATCTCCGACCCGGCATACGCGTCGCTGCGATTGGTCGACAAGCGCGACGACGGCACCTGGATCTACGAGGGGCAGATGCGGCTCGACCGCACCGGTCCCTTCGGGTACAGCGTGCGCGTGCTGCCGAACGACCAGTTGCTCGCGGCGCCCGCGGAGTTGGGCCTGATCGCCCTGCCGCCGGTCAGCGAGGGCATGGTCACCGGCGACCTGCGCTAGCCACCTAGGTCAACCGAGCGCGCGCAGCGCGATCAGCGCCAACGCGGGGATGTCGAAGCCGGCGCCCGCGTCGGCGTGGTGGCCGGTCGTCTCGCCGCTGCTGTCGAGCACGACTTCGTAGCCGGTCGCCCACGGGTGGCCGGGCAGCTTGAACGTCGTCGACACCAGGCCGGCGTGCAACAAGATGAGGAACGAGTCGTCGACGATCGGCTCGCCGCGCGGCCCGACCTGGCGGATGTCCTTGCCCGACAGGTACATGCCGATCGTGCGGGTGCGCAAGTCGTACCAGTCGGACGGCGTCATCTCGCCGCCGTCGGCGCCGAACCAGGCGAGGTCTTTGGTGCCGTTGCCGTGCAGGTTGGTTCCGGTGAAGAACGACCGTTGCCGAAAGACCGGATGAGCGCGGCGCAAGGCGATCACCCGCCGCGTGAACTCAAGCAGCGCGGTGTCGGCTGACGACCAGTCGATCCACGACAACTCGCTGTCGTGGCAGTAGGCGTTGTTGTTGCCGCGTTGGGTGCGGCCGATCTCGTCGCCGTGACCGAGCATCGGCACTCCGGTCGACAACAACAATGTCGAGAGCATGCCGCGCACCGCGCGATCGCGCACCCGCCGCACGATCTCGTCGTCGGTCTCGCCCTCGTGACCGCAGTTCCAGTTGTGGTTGTCGTTCGCGCCGTCGCGGTTGCCCTCGCCATTGGCTTCGTTGTGCTTGCGGTCGTACGTCACGACGTCGTGCAACGTGAAACCGTCGTGACACGTCACGTAGTTGATCGACGCGAATGGACGCCGCCCGTCGTCCTGATAAAGGTCTGAAGAGCCGGAGAGCCGGTAACCGAGCTCGCGCACGCCGGTCATGCCGCGTAGCCAGAAATCCCTTGCAGAGTTGCGAAAACGGTCGTTCCACTCGGTCCACAACGGCGGGAACTCGCCGACCTGGTAGCCGCCTTCGCCGACGTCCCACGGCTCGGCGATGAGTTTCACGCCAGACAGCACCGGGTCTTGGTGGATCACCTGCAAGAACGACGAGAGCTTGTCGACCTCGTGCATCGAGCGCGCCAGTGACGACGCGAGGTCGAAGCGAAAACCGTCGACGTGCATCTCGGTGACCCAGTAGCGCAATGAGTCGGTGATGAGCTGCAACGCATGAGCATGACGGACGTCGAGGGTGTTGCCGGTGCCGGTGTAGTTCACATAAAACCGACCGTCGCGCAGCCGGTAATAGGCGGGATTGTCGATACCTCGAAACGCCAACGTCGGACCTGTCTCGTCGCCCTCCGCGGTGTGGTTGTAAACGACGTCGAGGATCACTTCGAGGCCGGCGGCGTGCAGCGCGCGCACCATCTGCTTGAACTCGGTGACCTGCTCGCCACGAGAGCCGGACGACGAATACCCCGCGTGCGGGGCGAAGTAGCCGAGCGAGTTGTAACCCCAGTAGTTGGTCAACCCCCGCCGCAGCACGCCCGGCTCGGTGACGAAGTGGTGCACCGGCAGCAGTTCGACGGCGGTGACGCCAAGCCGGACGAGATGGTCGATCGCGGCGGGATGGGCGAGGCCGGCGAAGCTGCCGCGCAGCTCGGGCGGCACGTCGGGGTGCCGCATCGTGAAGCCCTTCACGTGCAGCTCGTAGATCACCGTGTCGGACCACGGGATCGCCGGCGGCCGGTCGTCGGCCCAGTCGAAAGCGTCGCGGACGACCACGGACTTGGGCACGTACGACGCGGAGTCGCGGTGGTCCTGGACGGTGTCGTCGCGGCCGCGCGGGTACCCGAACACCGCGTCGTCCAGGATGAACGCGCCGTCGAGGGCGCGCGCGTACGGGTCGATCAAGAGCTTGCTGGGGTTGAACCGCAGACCGCGGGCCGGGTCGAATGGCCCGTCGACCCGAAACCCGTACCGGGTCCCGGCGGTGAGGCCGGGCAGGTAGCCGTGCCAGACGTGGTAGGTCGACTCGCGCAGCGGCACCCGCGTCTCGCGGCCGTCGTCGTCGAAGACGCACACGTCGACGGCCTCGGCGGTCTCGGAGAAGATCGCGAAGTTGACGCCGCCGTCGTCCGGTGTCGCACCGAGCGGCCGCCAATGACCTGGCCAGAGTTCCACCTGACCCATCCTGCCTGGTCACCCGGCTGCGCGTGCCGACTCGGGGTAGCGTGCCGTGCGTGAGCGAACCTGCGAATGAGTTTGTGCGGCTCGAGGTCGCCGACGGCGTCGGTGTGCTGCGCCTCGACCGGCCGCCGGTGAACGCGATGAACGCCGCGATGCAAGACCAGCTCAAGGCGGTCGCGGAGGAGGCGGCGGGCCGCGACGACGTCCGGGCGGTGGTGATCTACGGCGGCGAGCGCGCGCTGGCCGCGGGCGCCGACGTGAAGGAGATGGCCGCCATGAGCCACGCCCAGATGGCCGCCCGCGCCGAGCCGTTGCAGGCCGCGTTCAACGCGGTCGCCGCGATCCCGAAACCGGTGGTCGCCGCGATCACCGGCTACGCGCTCGGCGGTGGGTTGGAGCTCGCGCTGGCCGCTGATCTGCGGATCTGCGCCGAGAACGCCAAGCTCGGCCAGCCGGAGATCCTGCTTGGGGTGATTCCGGGCGCGGGTGGCACTCAACGGCTGGCGCGGCTGATCGGCCCGTCGCGGGCGAAAGAGCTGATCTTCACCGGCCGCACGATCGACGCCTACGACGCGCTGCGCCTCGGGCTGGTCCACAAGGTGACGCCGGCGGAAGACGTGCTGTCGACGGCGATGGCGTGGGCGGCGCAGTTCGCGCACGGTCCGGCGGTGGCGCTCGCCGCGGCCAAGCGGGCCGTCGACCAGGGCCTCGACGTCGGCCTGGACGACGGGTTGGTGCTGGAGCGGCAGCTGTTCGCCGGCCTGTTCGGCACCGAGGACCGGCTGATCGGCATGCGCTCGTTCGCCGAACAAGGGCCGGGAAAGGCCGAGTTCGTCGGCCGTTAGCCGCGCTCGACGGCGGTTCCGATCAAGCCGAGCGGGGGAGCGCCCAAATCAAGCAGCGCGGTGTGGAAGCGCGGGGTCGAGAAGTCGGTGCCCCAGCGCTGACGGGCGGCGGCGGCCGCGTCGCGGATCGCCAGCTTGCCCCAGGTGTAGCGCCCGTAGGTCGGGTCGAACGTCGAGCGGCGCGCCTCAGACAACGCCGCCGAGCCGCCGAGGAACGCGTCTTGTTGGAAGCGCGCGGCGGCGTCCTCCACCGTCATCGCGCCGGTGTGGACGCCGATCGCCGACGCCAGCCGGGTGACCCGCACCAGCGCCTCGATCGCGACGCCCACCGTGAAAGCCGGGTCGCCGCCGCGGAAGCCGAGCTCAAGCGACAGCTCCTCGATGTAGTGCGCCCAGCCCTCGGTGAAGCTCGGCGACATCAGAACGCGCCGCACCGGGGTGGCCGCGCGGCGCAGCGCCCGCGAGTGCGCGAAGTGGCCTGGCGACACCTCGTGCAAGGTGATCGCCGGCAGCGTCGCGTCACTGAAGACCTGCAGCCACTGCTCGACCTCGTCCGCGGGCCAGCTCGGGTCGGGCGGGGTCACCCAGTAGAAGGACGGCGCGTCCTCCTCCTCGGGCGCGGCCCACGCCATCATCGCCATCGCCCAACGCCGGGACTCCGGCGCGGAGGCGACCAGGCACTCGCCGTCGGTGTACGGCGCGAGCTGATGCTCACGGGTGAACGCCAGCACCTCCTCGACCTGCGCTCGCGCCTGCGCCAAGATGCCGCTCGCGTCGGGGTGCTGGGAGACGAGACGCTGGACGACGTCGCGCGGATCGGCGTCGGCGTCGACCTTCGCGCACGCCTCGCGCAGCATCGCCATCAGCCGGTCCCGCTCGGCGTCGGCCTGCTCCGCCAGCTTGCCGAGGTTGACCGGCATCGCCTCGATCGTGCCCATCAGCTTGGCGAGCGCGTCGGCGCCGAGCGCGGCCTCTGGGGCGCCGTGCTCGGCGGCGTCCTCGATGTGCGCCATCAGCCGGCCGTGCGCGTCGAGGGCGCGCGAGGCCAACTCGTCGTCCGGGTCGAGGCCGGCCGACAGGCCGCGGAAGGCGCCAAGCAGCGACTTGGCCACCGGGGCTGACACCTCGTCGAGCGCGTGCAGCGCGATGTCGGCGGCTTCAGGCCACCGTGCGAGATGCGCTCGCTTCGCCGCCGCCCGCTCCGCCTCTGGCGCGTACGCGCGGTCGTAGCAAGACAGGTCGAAGTTCGCGTGATGCACGGTCGGCAACCGGCGGTGCAACTCGAGCTCGCCGTACACCAGCCTGGTGTGCGCCTCGAAGGCCGCGAGGTGCGCCTCGTCGTGGCTGTCAGCGAGCGGCTCGCCGCCGAGCCGGGCGATGCCGCTGCGTACGCCGTCCGGTGAGAGATCTTGGATCTGCCCGTCGTACTCGTGCAGGCCGGAGCCCTCACGCAGTTCGGCGAGGAACATGTCACAGACAGCGCGCAACCTCGGGTCCATGGCAGGCACGGTATCGCGGGTAGAGTCCGGGAAACGGCCCAGGATCATGCCGCGCTCACAAAGCCGCGAGGAGGAAGCCGCCCACATGAAGATCGTGGTCTGCGTCAAGCAGGTGCCCGACACATGGTCTGAGAAGCGGCTGGATCCCGCCGATCAGACGCTCGACCGAGCTGCGGCCGACGGTGTCATCGACGAACTCGACACCTACGCCGTCGAAGAAGCGCTGCGGCTGAAGGAGTCTCACGGCGACACCACGGTCGTCGTGCTGGCGATGGGCCCCACGGCCGCTGCTGAGTCGGTGCGCAAGGCCCTGTCAATGGGCGCCGACGAGGCGGTGCACGTCGTCGACGACGCCTTGCACGGCAGCGACGCGCTCGCGACGTCCCTCGTCTTGGCGAAGGCGATCGAGCGGATCGGTTACGACCTGGTGCTGCTCGGCTCCGAGTCGACCGACGCGCGCATGGGTGTGATGGCCGCGATGCTCGCGGAGCGGCTTGGCGTTCCTCAGGCGTCGCTCGCGAGCCGGGTAGAGGTTGACGGTTCGACGTTGCGCGTCACGCGCGTGAGTAGCGCGGCGCAAGAAGAGGTGGAGGCGACGCTGCCCGCGGTGGTGAGCGTGCTGGAGAAGATAAACGAGCCGAGATACCCGTCGTTCAAAGGCATCATGGCGGCGAAGTCGAAGCCGACGACGACGCTCTCGCTCGCTGACCTCGGCGTCGATCCGTCATCGGTCGGCCTCGGCGCGGCGGCGACGAGGGTGCTTGACTCCACCGCGCGCCCACCTCGCGGCGATCGCACGATCATCAAGGACGACGGCGACGCCGGAACGCGAATCGCCGACTTTCTCGCCAGCCGCAAGCTTCTCTAGGGGATCGCCATGCCTGACGCACTCGTTCTGATCGAGCACGCCGACGACGCGGTCGCCAAGTCGTCGCTCGAGTTGTTGACCCTTGCCCGCCGAATCGGCACGCCGGTCGCCGTCGTGGTCGGCGCGCCTTCGTCGTCCGTCGTCGAAAAGCTCGGTGGCTATGGCGCCTCCGTGATTTTGACCGCGGACGACGAAAGCGTCGCGTCGTCCGTCACCGCCGGTGTCGTCGGCTTGCTGGCGTCGTTGGTGTCGTCTCGCGACGTCGCGGCCGTGCTGCTGCCGTCAACCGCCGAGGGCAAGGAAATCGCGGGCCGGTTGGCGGTCCGGCTCGACGCCGGTGTGCTCACCGACGCGGTCGACGTCACGTCGTCCGACGGGCAAATCGTTGTGGAGCAGTCGGTTTTCGGCGGCTCGACGGTGGTGCACGCAGCGGCGACACGTGGCGTGCCCGTCATCACCGTGCGGTCGAACAGCGTGACACCTGAGGCGTCGCCGGCGGCGCCGTCCGTTGAATCCGTTTCGGTCGCCGACGACGCAGGGCAGCATGCGCGGGTCACGTCGCGTTCGGCGGTGAGCGCAGGTGGTCGGCCGGGTCTCACTGAGGCGTCGGTTGTGGTGGCCGGGGGCCGAGGTGTTGGGGCAGCCGAGAAGTTCTCGCTCATCGAGGAATTGGCTGACGTCTTGTCGGGCGCCGTCGGCGCGTCGCGGGCGGCGACAGACGCGGGTTGGTATCCGCACGCGGCCCAGGTCGGGCAGACCGGCGTCACCGTCGCGCCGCAGCTGTACATCGCGTGCGGAATTTCCGGCGCGATCCAGCACCGCGCCGGCATGCAGACCGCCAAGACGATCGTCGCGATCAACAAGGACGCCGAGGCGCCGATCTTCGAACTCGCCGATTTCGGCGTCGTGGGTGACCTGCACGC
>Ga0187809_10000323_pt1 | contig 27896 bp, 30 predicted proteins | sample NC_wetland_sal_i_8_FD_132415 | JGI IMG/M metagenome (GOLD analysis project Ga0187809, IMG submission 132415) | Wetland sediment microbial communities from Neuse River Estuary, North Carolina, USA - ASW_4 | ecosystem: Environmental > Aquatic > Freshwater > Wetlands > Sediment | place: USA: North...
ACACACGGCCGCGAGCCTGGCCATCGCAGCCGGCGCCGACATCAAAGTCGTCCAGCAGATGCTCGGGCACAAGTCAGCAACAATGACCCTCGACCTCTACGGCCACCTCTTCGATAGCCGCCTTGACACCGTCGCCCAAGCACTCGACGCAGCCGTCACCCGCGAAGGCGTCGAGCCGTAACCGTCGCTATGCGCAGTCGAGCCCCAACACGGATCTGAGCATATGAGTCCTTCTGCGATCCCGGCCGGATGGCTCCGTGGTGTCCAGACAGGGGTTTGCCGGTGGTCTAGGAATCAAGGATCGCCGCTGCGATCTGGGCGAGTTCGTCGCTCGCCGCAAGCCAGCGCTGCTGAGCCCACCCGGCCTGGGTGATTAGCAGCCGCGTTTGATTTGCAAAGGCGGCGATGGCCGGATTGATGTCTGCCACCAGCTCGGCGGTGGGGACCGCGCGGACGGTCGACCGGTAGCCAGCGTTCGAATCAAGCCGAAGCTCGGTCCGGCGGACCAGCCCGTGCAACGCGGCATGGGCGACTGCCGAGGTGTCGCGGTAGAAGCCCGCGGCGTACTCGGGGTGCCCGATCAATTCCCCGAGAATGGTCATCGTTGATGGGCGTCGAGTCCCAACCCAGCCCGCGCGATCGCCGCGCGGCGCTTCAGTTGCTAGCCCCAGCGAGGTGGCCGCAGCGATCAGATCGTCAGCGGCGGGCCGTTGCCAACTGTCGTCGACACCGGGAATTTCGGCGGCGAATCGGCGCTGCTCGTTGAGAGCGTGGAGCCGGTCGTTGAACAGTCGGCCGATCCGTTCGATGGGCGTCACGTCATCGGCGAGTAAATAGGCCGACCGACAGGCTGCCTCGGCCAGCGCCCTACTTCCGGCCAGCACGCCCAGAGTCCGACCCGACTCCAGTAAGTCCGCAACCGACAGCGCCTGGTCCGCAACGTTGTACCAGCCGATCGTCCCAGTCCAATACGCGTCCTGCACCGGCTGAAGCTCCGACCCACAAGGGCGCTCGTTCTGAGCCCAATCGATCGCAGCCGGCGAGTCAGAACGGATCAGCCAGTTATCCGCCTGGCCCGCTTCTTCGACCGCAGCGACCAACGACCGCATGGCTTCGGCGAGTGCGCTACGCGATGAGTCGAGCACGGACACGATCAAAGTCTGCCTTCGACGTCGACATCGGCGACAGAGTTAGGAAATCACCGGCCACGAGGTGCGCGTTGGCTTGGGCCTGACTTCCGAACTTCCGGCGCGTTGCGCCCTCCGCTCGCGTACCCGTCGATCTGCGCGGCGCCGCTCTAGCGGGCGCAGAGCGCAGATGAATCAGTCCGTTGCGCACTACGCACTTAGGCGTGGCCGCCTCAACCTCCACCTAATCGTTGCCGTAGTCGGCTTCAGGTTCGGGGTCGTCGTCGATGGCCAGGATGGTGTCGCTCAAGCCTGCCTGTTCGGTGAGTTCGAACCGGTCGAGGACTAGGTGGCAAGTGGGACAACTGAAGTAGTCGACGCCGACGGTGAGCTCTGCCCAGAAGCTGCCGGGGTCTTCTTCGCTATCCCCACTCTCGCTGTTGTAGTCCGTTTCCAGGACGTTCTCGCCCTCGAGCGTCCCGGTGGCCCCGCAGGCCGGGCAGATTTCGGACTCGGTGTAAGTGAGGCCGGCTTTCAGGTCGAGGTCGGCATTCCACTCCATCTGTACCTTGGCGGGCAGCGTGCCTGCCCGGTATTGGATTAGGCGCTGCTTCGCTCGTTCGATCAGGGCCTCCGTGCGATGCTCGACGTTCTTGGCATTCTGGGCGAGGTGAGACTCGACGATCGTGGATCGGTCCGATCCAACGAGGTCCTCGATCTCACGGTCTTGCGCGGTGACGAGGATTGACGCGAGCGCCCAGAATCGGGGCCACCAAGCCTCTGGCGGCATGGCAACGATTGGGATTCCCGAGCCGTGCAGGTATTCATTCCGTGCGTCGGCGAACTTCTGTGCGTCTACGGCGTTGAACGGCCGGAAGGCCCGGCCGCAGCGTTTGAAGATGGTCGAAGCCCGCACAGAACTGAATTTGGCGGTGCCTTGTATCAGTCCAGTCGCGATCAGGATGTTGACACCGTCTTCGGTCGGTTCGGCGATGAGGCTGGGTGAGACCCGAGCAAGGGCGGATTTACCTAGCAACTCGAGTGCAGCCGAAGCCCAGAGAGCCTGCTCGTCGAACGCGCGACCGGAGTTGGGGTCCATCGCGCGGTTGAGAAACACCTTGGCCTTCGTCCAGAGCGCTTCGTGATCGTAAGGCGCGATCACGGCGTCGACCCAACCCGGAAGGCAACACGCTCGAGGCTGCGCTGCTCGTCGCCGGGGCTAAGCGCAGCACGGGCGTGCAAGCTGCACCGGTTGTCGATGATGAGCAGCTGCGGGCCGGGTGGCCAGTCGTGCGCTGTCGCGCTGCCCAGTTGATCACGAAAGAAGTCGACGATCTGCTGGGCGCGGCTATCGCAAGCAGTCATACAGCCGGGATCGAAGCGGTGGCGCCCATGGGTGATGGCAGGGCTGAAGAAGCTGTCGCGCCCGTTCCGCACAAGAAACATACCGTGGCGAAATGCGGCCCCTGGTGGCGTGGCGTGGGCGGAGCCGGTGCGCGAGCGCCAGAGCAAAGTTGGCGTGGTGCTTCCCTGCTCGGAGGCCAGGACCAGGAAGTCCGGCGGTTCGGGAAGATGCGCACCGTCGGTGTGCAGTGGTTGCGCACCGAGCCCATAGGTGGCGCTCAGGGAGTGGGGGTGCGCCGTCTCTTGGGTCCGTGGATGCAGGACGGTTGCAGCCGGCTCGCCACGGCGGTGAGGCATTTCGGCCCAGCCCAAGGCGTTGGCCTGCGACCGAACCTCCTGCAAGGTGCCCGATGCCTCGGCCCAGCCGTCGCGGGCTGCGGCCTCGGCCAAGGTGCGCAGATCAGTCACCGTTCTCACCCCGTAGGTTGTCGTCGGCGACCTGGCTAGCTGCTGGCGTGTCGGGGTCGGTCAGATCGCTGAAACGCAACGCTTGGTCGGCCGCTCCGAGGAGCGTCTTGTAGGTGATGACCTCCACGCGTGAGAGATGCGCGTTGTAGGAGCGGATGGTCTGTTCGATCAGACGCTCGGTCGCTCTGTCGTCGCTTACGTGGTCCGGGTGACCGATGACGACGGTCGCGTGGATGCGGCGCATGTCCCAGTTCTCGCCGCGTTCGTTTCGGTAGGTGCTCTCCAGCACCGGACCTTGCTCGTCGAGGGTGCGAAGGTAGTTCATTGCCTGGCTGACGGCTTCGTGGACGTCGTTGCCGACAATCCAGTGGTTACGGTGTTGCCGGACCAGCCGCGGGATGCAGGGACCTTTGAGTTCGACAAGGTGAAGGGTGCCATCGACGCCCATCAGGGGGATGTCGTGCTGGTCGAGCTTGGCGAGGTCGCGCGGAGCGATGCCGATGTAGCGGCCGCCGAACAGCCAGTAGGCATCGCCGATCAAGGCCTGCATCTGTGTTTCTGTCGTGCTCGCAGTGCCGGCGAGGATCCGCAGCTGGGCGACCAACTGCCGGCGCTGGGCTTGGACGGCGGCCGTGGCTGCCGCCTCCCCGGACCGGCTCGCCACGACGGCGGTCAGCAGCTGTGTGATCTTGTTATTGTCCATGAGTGCTGTGGCGAGCGCGTTGATGTCGACGCCTCCGGATTCGAGCAGGTCGGCGATCGCCGCGGCGGGGCTGTCGCCGGCAACCAGCCGATATCTACCGGGAGCTGTGCCGTTCTCGTTGAGGAACGCGATGAGTTTGTCGAGTTCCTCGTTCTCGCAGGTCCATGATCGGACAGGATGAGCAAAATCGAAGTTTCGGGAGTCCGGCAGTCGCTTCGCGGTGGCCACTCTCAGCTGGCGCTTCGAGATCGCGCCGGTCTCCGAATTGCCGTAGTCGCAAATCGATGCTGTTTTGCAGACCTGCGCGCCGAGTTTCACCGTGGCCCCGCGCCGGTCGAGCACGCCTGGTCCTTTGGGTTGGGACGATTCCCAAATCCTGAACTCGTCCGCCTCACTCATCGAACGCGGCCTCCTCGGTCGGTGGGCGCATGCCGCTCGGCGGCGGCCGCTGCCCGTGCGCGGCAGTTCAAGCCGCAGCGTCTTGATCTCCTCGGCCGAGTAAGTGCCTCGCCCCTTCCGTCCAGCATTTGGAGGATGCCACAGCATTAGGCCTGAACGAGGGACGCTGCGGGTGTCGGAGGTTGCTTGGCTAGGGCTCCGCGCGTCCGTTTCTCAGGACACTTCTACGCGACCTTCAAGGCCAACACTCATGCGTCGCGTTGGACGCCAGGCCATCCGCGCCGTCATCCTGACTTCGCAGTGCCAAGCATATCGGCAGGTCATCGGATGATCAGCTCGAGCGCATAGTCGGCGTTATGCCCGGCCCGGCCCACGTCTGCCAATGGCGGAAAACCGCTAGAAAGGCCACGTAAAATTCCCGTGTGTGGACTATTTGTGGACCATAGGCAGAAATCGCTGATCGCCCGGTCGAGTGGCGCGCACGAAGCCCAGCAAATACGGGGCCTCCAAGCGTGCCCCCGGCAGGAATCGAACCTGCGACGCCCGGCTTAGGAGTCCGGCGCTCTATCCCCTGAGCTACGAGGGCGGGGCTGGCGAAGGCCCGCAGGGCCCTCGACTGCTCTAGGGTAGTCGACCGCATCTGGCCGGATGGGCCCGCTACGCTGCCACCCAACTGGCACTCGGAGGCGGCCATGCTGCGAAACCCGACCGACTGGATCTGGGACAGCTGGATCGTCGACGACGGCCAGCGCTACCACCTGTTCTACCTCCGTGCGCCCCGTGCGCTGCAGGACCCGGGCCGCCGGCACGCCGCTGCCACCATCGGCCACGCCAGTTCAACCGATCTCACCGATTGGACCGAGCACGGCATCGCGCTGCAGCCGGATCCGGCCGGCTGGGACGATCTGGCCCTGTGGACCGGCTCGGTCGTGCGCGGCGATGACGGACGATGGCGGATGTTCTACACCGCTATCAGCAACCGTGGCCACGTGCTGCGTGATCAACGGATCGGGGTCGCCGAGTCCGACGACCTGCACACCTGGCGGCGGCCCCGATGCACTCCGGCGGTGGTCGCCGATCCGCGCTGGTACAAGACCCTGCCCGAGGACCCGACCGCGAGCGAAACCTGGCGGGATCCGTTCGTGTTCCGCGACCCGGCCGGCGACGGCTGGCGGATGCTGATCACCGCCCGAGCGGCCGGTGCGGCCCCGAACGACGACGGCGTGCTGGCCGAGGCGCGCAGCCACAACCTCATCGACTGGGAAGTCGGGCCTCCGATCTGCGAGCCCGGCGCCGGCTTCGGCCAGCTCGAGGTGCCCCAGATCCGCATCCTCGACGGCCAGTCCGTGCTCGTCTTCACCTGCCATCCCCAAGAGCAGACAGCCGAACACATCGCCGAGTACGGCGAATTCTGCACCTGGGTTGTGCCGGGCTCGGCTCCGGCCGGCCCGTGGGAGATCGCCGCCGCCCGCCCGTTCACCGCCGAACCCGATCTGTTTGCCGCACCCCTGGTCCAGCGCCGCGACGGCGGTTGGGCGTTCGTCGGCTTCCGCAACACCGAGCCCCGCGGTGAGCTCAACTTCCACATCATCGACCCGATCCCGGTCCGCTGGGACAGCGGCGAGCTCAGAGTTGAACGGTGACCCGGGCCGGTTTGCGGAACACCAGGCCCCTCGGCGCATCCGACTCCGCGGCCACGAGTGACGCTGACGGCCAGCGTTCGAGCAGCTCGGCGAGCACGGTCCGGGCTTGCAACCGGGCCAGGTGGGCGCCCAGGCAGTAGTGCGGGCCGGCGGCCAGGGCCAGGTTGCGGTGGGCGTTGCTCCTGCTCAGGTCGAACCGGTCCGGCTCGGCGAACACGGCCGGATCGCGATTGGCCGCGGCCAGCGAGACGATCACCAGCTCGCCCCGACCGATTCGCAAGCCCCCGAGCTCCACCTCCCGGCTCGCGTACCGGTCGACCCGGGTCGCGGCCGGCTCCAGCCGCAACGATTCCTCCACCGCCACATCGACCAGGTCCGGCTCGGCTCGCAGCCGGGTCGAAACCGCGGGTGAACTGAGGACATGCCAGATCAAGCTGGCGATCATGCCCTCGGTCGTCTCGATCCCCCCGAACAGCAGGATGCCGGCGTTGGCCACCGCCTCGTCGGTCGAGAGGTCACCGGTACCGGCCAGTGAGCCCGAAGCGCTCAGTGACCGGGCCAGCTCGGCGTGCGCCGCCAGCGCCTCCGGGCCGGCCTCGGCTCCGGCGCTGATTCGGTTCACGCCGCCCACCAAGGCCGAATACCAGCTCAGCACCACTGCCGGATCCTCATTTGCCAGGCCGAGCAGCCGGGCCATGACCGAGACGGCCAGGGGACCGGCCACCGCCGTGCGCACCTCGAACGGTGAGCCCACCCCGTCGAACAGACGGCGAACCTGGTCGCCGACGAACCGGCTGAACTCCTGCCGCACCAGCCCCGGCCGGAACGGCTCGGCAAAGGCGGCCCGAAACCGATCGTGGGTCGGGCCGTCGGTTGACAGCATGGACGGGCCGAACAGCTGCCCGGTCGAGAAGCGCGGGTCGTCCACCGTGAACGCCGAGGAATCCCGTAGCACCGCCGACGCCTCGGGGTACCCCAGGACCACAGAACCGTCGAGCACCGGCACCCGTACCACCGGAGCCAGCTTGCGCAGTTCAGGCCAGACCCGATGCGGATCAGCGGTGAGCTCGGCCAGTCCGACGTCGGCGACCGGGGGATCGGGCAGGGTCACGGCTTCAGCTTAGGCGCGGCCGGGTGACCCCGGCCGCCGTGCCTGCTCCTCCAGCTGGGCTTCCCGGTCGCCGAAGTCATGATCGCCCTGCGGGCCGGCCAGCACCGACGTCACGTCCGAGTAAACCTGCATCCAGCGCACCCAGCCCTCATGATCGTCCGGACCGGTGGGCGCGGCGCCACCGGTGTCGATGCCGGGCGCCGGCAGGCTGGCCTGCAGATAATGGCGAACCTGGTCCAGCTGATCCCACAACTTGCGCCCGTAGTCAGCGCTCAGCTGCAGGGCCTGGCTCAGTTGCCTTGCCTGGTCGCGGTATTGCTCGGCCGTGAGATCGTCGCGGCCGTCGTCGATCACCTGATCCGGGCTCAGCACGGATGGTTGGGGAATGGCTTGCATGGCTCGTCGCCCCCTCGAGCTTCAGCTCAGCCGGCGTCTCGGGCTCAGACCCTGCCGACAGTACGGCCAATGTCGGGTGGCGGCGAGCTCAGGCCGACTGGGCCGGGGCGATCGAGCGGGCCTCGAACCGGGTCCGGTCGAACACCGTCTCCGCCGGCCGGGGCCGGGAGAACAGGAAACCCTGTCCCTTCTCCACATCCAGGTTGCGCAGCCCATCGGCCTGTTCCATGTACTCGATGCCCTCGGCGACGACGACCAGGCCGAACGCGTGCGCCGCGGCCACGATCAACCGGACCAGCTCGACGTTGGCCGGCTCCTCGGACGAGACGAAGCTGCGATCGATCTTCAAGCTGTCCACCGGCAACTTGGGCAGCTGGCCGATCGAGGTGAAGCCGGTGCCGAAGTCGTCGATCGCGACCCGGACGCCGAGGTCGCGGATCGTATGCATGTTGCGGGTGGCCATCGGGTCGTCGACCAGCACCGTCTCGGTGATCTCCACGATCAACCGGTTCGGCACCAGCCCGGCCGCGTCCAGGGCTACCTTGACGTCGCTGACGAATTCGCTGGAAGCGATGTGCCGGCCCGAGATGTTCACCGACACCGTCATCTGGTCGTTGCCCAGACCGGCCTGCTGCCAAGCGGTGAGTTGCCGGCACGCCTCGATCAGGACCCAGCGACCGATGTCGTTGATCAGCGACGACTGCTCGGCGACCGGGATGAACAGGTTCGGGGGCACCATCCCGTGCCCTGGCCGGTCCCAGCGGATCAATGCTTCGACCCCGTCGGTGGTGCCGGTGACCAGGTTCACCACCGGCTGGTAGTAGAGCAGGAACTCGCCGTTGACCAGGCCGTCGCGGATGGCATCCTCGGTCGAGGCCCGGTCCTTGAGCTGGGCCCGCAACACGTCATCGAAGACCTCGACCCGATCCCGGCCGGCCTCCTTGGCCCGGTAAGCGGCAGCGTCGGCCTCCTGCAACAGGCGATCCGCATCCACGTAGCCGTCCCGGCAGAACGCCAACCCGATGCTGGCCCCGATCCGGACGTCGCGATCGTTGATCATGGTCGGCTGGCCGATCAGCGAAACCATCCGCTCGGCCAGGCTGACCGTGTCCGCCTCGTCCTGAACGCCCTCGAGCAGCACGATGAACTCGTCGCCGCCGAGCCGGGCCACGCTGTCGCCCTCCCGGACGGCGCTGCGCATCCGCTGCGCGGTGACCCGCAGCACCTCGTCGCCGGCCGCGTGGCCGTGGGTGTCGTTGACCGCCTTGAACCGGTCCAGGTCGACGAACATCAACGCCGTCTTGCTCCCCGCTCGCTGCGCCCGGTGCAGTGACTGATCGATCAGGGCCATCGCGTGCGCCCGGTTCGGCAACTCGGTCAGCGCGTCATGGGAAGCCCGGTGGGCCAGCTCGTTACGCGCTAGCTCCTTCTCGTTCACGGCCGAAATGATCGACATCACCGAGGAGTGCACGACCTCACCCAACGGGCCGGGCAGCGACGTGTGGACCACGGGGGAGTCGAGGTCACCGGCCGCGACCGCAGCCGCTTGGGCCTGGATGTTGCGCAGCGTCGCCACCGAGTTGCGCAGGGCGTTGGCCACCGTGCGCACTTCGTACGGACCGCCGGTGTCGACGTCGGTCAGCTCGCCGTGACTGATCTGCTGGGCCTGCACGGCCAGCCGCTGCAGCGGGCCGCTGACCGAGCGCTGGACCAGGAAGAGGCTGACGATGCTCAGCCCGATCAGCACCAGGCCACCGAGCACGATCCACAGCAGTTGAAGATTTGCCTTGCGGTGCTGGCTGTTACCCAATCCCAGCGCGGTGGCGATGGTCTGGTTCAGCACCGACGCGAAGGCCCGGTTGCGGGTGCCGTCGGAGTTGACCAGGTTCAGCAGCCCGGACAGCGCGACCGACTTGGGGTGCAGGGCATCGGCGGCCATGAACGCGTTGAAGTCGACGATGTCCTTGGCCTTCATGGCCGACTGCCACCGGGCCACGGTCAGGGCCGAGGCGCGCGAGGTGACCTCGTCGACGGAAACGGTGAAGTTGGCCCAGAGGGTGACCCAGCTCGCCTCCTGGACCGCGCGGTTGATGAAGGTCGCATCGAACTTGGTCGCGCAGAACTGCACCATCTCACCGGCGCCGACCTGGGTCGCCCGTGCGACCAGCTGCAAATCCACCAAGGCGTTGCGCGCGGAATCGGACAGCTGGCCCGACGTGGCCCGGGCCAGTTCGGTGTTCTCGACATTGGTGACGGTGTCGATCAGCGCCGTCGGCAGCGCCAGTTTGCTGTCGAAGGTGGTCGCCGTGTCGACCTGCTTGCGCCAGGAGGCGATGCCGGTGAGCAGGTTGGCCGAAAGCTCGCCCATGCCGGTGTGGGTCGCCAGCCGCGACACCGCAGCGTCGGTGGTGGCGCGCAACTCGGGCAGCCGGCCGACGATGCTCAACGCACCCAGCAACTGGTCGGAGTTCAGGTTGGTGTTGATCAGACCGGGCTGCTTGGCCACCGCGGCGGCGAAGGCCGGCACCACTTCTTCCTGGAAGGAGGCGCGGACGGCGTCGGCGTCGGCCGCAGTCTTGATCCGCTCGACGGCATTGGCCGAGGCTCGGGCGCTCTGCACCTGGCTGACCACCTGCCCGGCGACGGCGGCGGCCATGCCGAGCAGCGGGATCAGGATGAGTGCGAGCAGCCGAGCACGCAGCCGCCCACCGAGGTGCAGCACGTCGGCCAACCGAGTCATCACGGACCGACAATCGGCCCCGGATCACCGGGGATAAGAGAGCCTGGCGAAGCGCTTTCAGACGCTAGACAGAATGTCGCCGGGCACATCCGGACAAACGCCGGCGAAGGCTGATGTCCCTGCCGGGCGAGCCGGTGAGAGTTAGGCCACCTGGACCACGTCGTCGTAGTCCAGCCGCGGCAGCCGGTCGAGCCAGGCGTCCTCGGTGGGCTTGCCGACGTTGATGACGGCCAGCACCTGGTGCTCGCCGTCGGCGAAGAACTCGGCGTTGATCGCGGCCGGGTCGAAGCCGGTCATCGGTCCGGCGGCCAGGCCGGCGGCCCGGACTCCGAGGATGAAGTAACCGACCTGCAGGGCGGCGTTGAACCGGGCGGTCTCGGTCCGGGCCCGGTCATCGGCGAACAGGTCTTTGGCGCCCGGAAAGTGCGGGAACACCCGGGGCAGCTCTTCGTGGAAATTCACGTCCGCGGCCAGGATCACCGCGACCGGGGCGGCCTCGGTCTTGGCCCGGTTGCCCTCGCTCAGCAACGGCAGCAGCCGTGCCTTGGCCTCGCCCGAGCGCACCACCACCGCCCGCAGCGGCTGCTGGTTCATCGAAGTCGGGGCATACTTGATCAGGTCGTAGATGGCGCGTAATTGCTCGTCGCTGACCGGCTCGGTGGTGAACTTGTTGGCCGTCCGGGCCTGGCGGAACAGCAGGTCCTGAGCGGCGGGGTCCAGGGCCAAATCAGCGGTGTCGGCAATCGCGGTCACGGCGTGCTCCTCGTTCCGGGGTGGATCTTCCTCCTACACCGTCCCCAATGAACTTGAGCGCTCAACAATTCCCGACCCGGCCTGTGACGCTGTTCACCGGCGCCGGGCGACGCGAAGCCGGCGGGGTCAGCGCAGGGTGTGCACGGTCGCCCGCAGATCGGAGCGATCCACCTGCAGTATCTGGCCGTTGTGCAACATCCGCCACGGCTCGGGTTGAGCCCAGCCCTCGGAGGCTACGACCACCCGATCGGCGTCGGCGCGGTACCGAAGCTCGAAGGTGCGGGGGTCGCTGCCCATCGCCCGGACCACCTTCTCGTCGTAGCGGCAGGAGGCGAACAGCGCGTCGTGGGTCAGCAGCAGGCAGTTCAGCGACATCGCCTCGGTCCGGTCGGCGATCAGCTCGGCTGCGATGTGCAACGCCTCGGCCGGCCCGTGCCGGCGCAGTTGGGCCAGCACCAGGTTGAAATAGCGCTCGCTGTCGGTGTCGCCAGTGCTGTCCCGGCCCCCGACCTCGGTCACCAGCCGGTCGAGTTCGCTGACCGGGTTGAGGTAGCCGTTGTGGGCGAACGCGACGCTCCCGGCCACGAACGGGTGCGTGTTGTCGAGGTTGTTGGCCATGTTGGCCGAAGCCTTGCGCAGGTGCAGCAGGGCAGCGTCACTGGTCGCGGCGGCAGTCCTCGCCTCGAAGTCGGCGCTGCGCCGGGCCGGCTCGGGGGCCTTGTGGCAGACCAGGTCGTCGGCGCCGTCCCAGTAGGCGATGCCCCAGCCGTCGCAGTGGTGGTCGGACAGCTTCGTGAATTCGGACAGGTCCGAGCCCAGCTGCGCCGGCAGCGGCTCCGGCTCCGCGGACACGAGCCCCAGCAACCGGCACATGCGATTTCCCCCTAGTTAGTGCGAAACGGTGGACGAGACTCAGCGCACCAGGGCGCCGGGCGCGGCCTCGCCCGGTTCGGCCGCCGCTACGGCTCGAGCGCGCGGGCGCGCGTTGATCCGAGCCTCCAGCGCGCGGGCGACGACCCCGAGCAGGTAGTTGAGCAGGACGTAGACCAGCGTCACGATCAGGAAGGTCTGGACCAGCAGGTGGGTGTAGACGGTCAGGTTCTGGCCCTGCTTCATCAGCTCCGGATAGCCCACCACGTAACCGAGCGTGCTGTCCTTGAGCAGGCTGACGAACTGGGTCACCAGGGCCGGCACGACGATCCGAATCGCCTGCGGCACCACGACGATCCGCATCACCTGGTGGTAACGCAGCCCGATCGCCGAGCCGGCCTCGGCCTGGCCCCGCGGTACGGCGTTGATGCCGGCCCGGAACACCTCGGCCAGCAAAGCTGAATTGACGATGACGATCGGGATGGTCAGCTTCCAGAACAGCGCCGGATTGACACCGTAGCGGGGCAGCGCCAGCAGGAACGCGTAGACCAGCAGCAGCAGCGGGACCGAGCGGAACACCTCGATGAACACCGTGGCCGGCCACCGCAGCAGCGGGTTGGTCGAGACCCGGAGCAGGGCCAGTCCGGCCCCGACCGGAAACGCGAACACCCCGGCCATGGCCGTCACCTTGAGCGTTCCGAGCAGGCCCTGCAGCAGGAAGTGCACGTACGGCCAGTGCGTGAACGGCGTCCACCGGTCGGCGGCCAGCTGGCCGTTGCGGCCGAACTGGATCAGCGCCAGCACGATCAGCAGCGCGATCAGGGCCAGGGAGACGACGGTGGCCACGGCGATCCGGCGCCGGGCCCGTGGCCCCGGCGGGTCGAACAGGACCCGGTTGACCGAACTCATCTTCCCCCTTTCACCTGCTGATTAGGGCTGACCGGCGGGTCAGCGGTGAACCTTGACCCGGCGTTCCAGGTACCCACCGACCGCGCCGCCGCCCACGGCCAGGGCGAAGTACAGGACTCCGGCGGCGAGGAAGGACGGCGCACCGACGGCGTACTGCAGGTTGAGGAACTGCGTCTGGCGGGTGAGCTCGTCGACGCCGACCGCGGCGGCCAGCGCCGAACCCAGGGCGACCCCGATGAACACGTTGACCAGCGGCTGCACCATGCTGCGAAAGGCTTGCGGCAGCACGACATGGCGCAACGATTGGGAGAAGCTCAGCCCGATGGCCCGGGCCGCCTCGGCCTGACCGAGCCCGATCGAGTTGATGCCCGAGCGCATCGCCTCGCACACGAAGGCACCGGCCGACAGGGCCAAGCAGATCGCGGCGGACTTGAAGTAGGACACGGTCAGCCCGACGTCAGGCAGGCCGAATACGAACAGCAGCAGCAGGGCCAGCAGCGGCACGTTCCGGAACGCCTCGACGTAGACCCCGCCGAACACCCGCAACGGTGCCACCGGTGACACCCGGCAGATGGCGGCCACCGTCCCGAGCACCAGGGCACCGACATAGCCCAGCACGGTCAGTTCCAGCGTGAGCAGGAAACCGTGCCAGAGGGTGCCCTGGTGCGCGAGAACGGTGTGCATGGCTCAGGACCCCGGCACCGAACCGATGGTCGGCGGCTTCGGCGCGTCGCCACTGACGACGGTGCCGATGGTCGCCTTCCAGAGCTTGGCCCACTCGCCGTCGTCGAAGATCTTCTGTAGCCAGTCGTTGACGAACTTCTTGGCCGCGGCGTCACCGTGCGGCAGCCCGATCCCGTAGGGCTCCTGGGTGAACGGCTGGCCCACGACCTTGACCGCGCTGTTGGTGCTGGCGTCGCTGATCAGGATGCCCTGGTCGAGCACGTAGGCATCGGCCCGGCCCTGCTGAACCGCGGCCACGCACGAGGCATCCTCCTGCAGCAGAGTGACCTTGGCCTGCGGGGCGTACTTCTTCAGCGACAACGCAGCGGTCGAGTTCGACTCGGTGACCACGTTCTTGCCGTTCAGGTCGGACACCTTGGTGATCGAGGAGTTGCCCTTCTTCACCATGATCGCGTCACCGGACTGGTAGTACGGGCCGGCGAAGGCGACCTTCTGAGCCCGGGCCGGGGTGATGGTGTAGGTGGCGAACACGGTGTCGACCGTGCCGTTCTGCAACATCGTCTCGCGGGTGTCGACCGAGGTGATCGACAGCTTGGTCAGATCGGAGTCCTTGCCGGTGATGTAGCGAGCCAGCATCTGCGACAGGCCGGCATCGAAGCCGGTGAGCTTGCCGGTGTTCGGATCCTTGATCGAGAACAGCGGCCCGGTGTCGGTGCCGCCGACCTTCAGGTAGCCCCGCTGCTTGATCTTGGCCATCCAGGAATTGGGCGTGATCAACGAGCTGTCGGCGACCGGGGCGGCCTTGATGATGGCGTCGTAGCTGTTGCCACCACTGGACGAGCTGCCGGGCAGCTTCGACGATCCGGAGCTGCCGCACGCGGTCAGCGCCAGCGCCAGGGCGGCGCCGACCGTCACCGCCAAGCCGGCTCGGGCACGTAGTTGCATTACGGATTCTCCTTCGGACAGAGGGTTAACTCAGGGCTCAGTGGGAGAGGATCTTGGACAGGAAGTCGGCCGCCCGCTCCGATTTCGGCCGGGCGAAGAAGTTGTCGGGGGTGTCGATCTCGACCACGCTGCCGGCGTCCATGAACACCACCCGGTCGGCGGCCTGGCGGGCGAAGCCCATCTCGTGGGTCACCACCACCATGGTCATCCCGTCACGGGCCAGCTCGACCATCACGTCCAGCACCTCGGAGATCATCTCCGGGTCCAGGGCCGAGGTGGGCTCGTCGAACAGCATGAGCTTCGGCTGCATGGCCAGGGCGCGGGCGATCGCGACGCGTTGCTGCTGGCCGCCGGACAGCTCGCCCGGATGGCTGCCTTCCTTGTTCGCCACGCCGACCCGCTGCAGCAGCTCCCGAGCTCGCTGCTCGGCCTCGGCCCGGGACAGCCCCAGGACCTTGCGCGGGCCAAGCGTGATGTTGTCGAGCACGTTGAGATGCCCGAACAGGTTGAAGGACTGGAACACCATGCCGACCTGAGCCCGGAGCCGGGCCAGGGCCTTGCCCTCGGCCGGCAGCGGCTCCCCGTCGATGGCGATCGTGCCGGAGCTGAGCGTCTCCAGCCGGTTGATGCAACGGCACAAGGTCGACTTTCCGGAGCCGGACGCGCCGATCACCACGACCACCTCGCCGGTGGCGACCTCGAGATTGACGTCGTCCAGGGCCTGGAACGGGCCGAAGAACTTGTTGACGCCGCTGATCCGCAGCAGCGGTTGGTCGGGGGCCGGGGCTGGCATGAGGCCGACCATATGAAGGATCCCGGCCAAATGGAAATGGGGATCGTATTGGGCACTCAAAAAGAGAATTTATAGTGGGGCCGTGCTGTCTCCCGATCGGTTATTGCTCCTGCAGACCGTGGCCCGCACCGGCAGCTACTCGGCCGCGGCCCGCGAACTGGGCTTCACCCAACCGGCGATCAGTTACCAGATGCGTTGCCTGGAAAGGGAAATCGGCACTCCGCTCACCATTCGGGCCGGGTCGCAGATGCGGCTGACCACGGCCGGCGCCGCCTTGCTCGACCATGCCGACCGGATCCTGGCCGCGGTGCGCGCGGCTGAGCGCGAACTGGCCGGCGTGGTTGGTACTGCGACCGGCACGGTCAAGCTCGGTGCGTTTCCGAGCAGTTGCGCGACCGTGGTGCCGGCGGCCATCTCCAAGCTGCGCCGCGACCAGCCCGAGCTGACGGTGGAACTGGTGCAGGCCGAGCCGCCACGCTGTCACGCCCTGGTCCGCCGCGGCGAGCTCGACCTCGGGCTGAGCTACCACTTCGACGGCCCGAGTGTGCCGGTCGAGCCGGCCGGCCAGCCCGGCCGGTTGCCGCTGTTCGCCGACGAGGTCCGGCTGATGTTGCCGCTGGATCATCCGGCGGCCCGGCGCCGGCTGGTCAAACTTGGTGACCTGGCCGGCCAGACCTGGATCCTGGCCGGTGATCGGTTCGCCGAACTGCTACGGCGGCGCGCGGCCGAGGCCGGGTTCGAGCCTCGGATCATGCTGGTGGCCGACGACTACGTGGTCATGCAGTCGCTGGCCGCGCACGGGCTCGGGATAACCCTGGTGCCCTCACTGGCCCTGGCCGCGCATCAGGATCCGCGGCTGGTGGCCCGGAACCTGCTCGGCTGGCCCGATCGCCAGGTCCAGCTGGAACTCTGGCCGGACGCGTTGCGGGTACCGGCGGTGGCGGCGGTGGTGCAGGCACTGCAAGCGTGTCTGCCGGGCCGGTCAGGCCAGCCGGGTCACTGACACCGCGACGCCGAGGGCCGAGGACGGCGGCCCGGCGTAGATGCCCTTGAGCGGCGTCACATCGTCGTAGTCCCGGCCTCGGGCCACCAGCACGTGATGCTCGCCGACCGGCTTGCGGTTGGTCGGGTCATAGCCGACCCAGTCGCCATCCCACCACTCCACCCAGGCGTGACTTTCCCCGTCCACCGTCTTGCCGATCTCGGCCGAGGAGTCCGGGTGCAGGTAGCCCGAGACGTAGCGGGCCGGCAGCCCGATCGCGCGCAACATGGCCAGCGAGACGTGGGCGAAGTCCTGGCAGACGCCGCTGCGACCGCCCCAGGCCTGCATCGCGCTGGTCTTGACGTCGGTCGATCCCGGCACGTACGTCAGGTGTTCACCGATGGCGGTCAGGCAGGCGATCGCCACCTCGGTCGGGCTGCCGCCCCGAGCGGCGATGGCCCGGGCCAGGTCTGACAACGTGCCGTCGGGATCGGTGCGTGGGGTGACGGCCAACCACTCGGCGTACTGGTCGGTGACCGCGTCGCTGCGCAGGACCGACCAGTCCAGGCCACCCGGTTGCCAGTCTCGTAAACCGGTTTCCACGACGCTGGTCGCGATCACCTCGAGCTCGGTGTGAGGGGAATGCAGGTCGAACGCGGTGACCTCGGTGCCCCAGTAGTCGCGGTAGCGGTAGGAGCTGGCGTTGGGGCTGATGTCGACCCGGGTTTCCAGCGTGGTCTGCCCGGCGTCGGTCAGCGGCGTCATCCGGGCCTCGTTGTAGGACGAGCGGACCTCGCCGTCGTAGGAGTAACCGGTGCGGTGCCGCACTCGCAGCCGCCAGGTCATCGGCGATCTCCCTTTCTCGGCCGAAAGAATCCGGGCCGGACGATCATGCGCCCTCCTCGCCGACCCAGTTCAGCACCGCGTGCGGGAAGTACCGCTCGCCCAAGGCCACGGTGGCCTCGGCGCAGGCCTGCTGGATTGCCTCGAGCTGGTCGCTCAGGTCGGCCAGCATCTCGTCCACGCCCCGGAACTCCAGCCCGGTCCGGGCCCGGCCGAGCAGCCGGATGGACTGGTCGGTGGCACCGAGCCGGCTCTCGCTGGTGTCGAGCTGGCGCAGGCTGGTTTCGGCCGTGGCCAGGGCAGCAAACATGGAGCGAGGAAAGAGCCGGTCCAGCAGCAGGAACTCGGCTGCGGTGCGTTCGGAGACCCGGCCGCGATAGGTACGCAGATAGGCCTCGTACGCCCCGCACGAGCGCAGCAGCGTGGGCCAGCTCGGCACCGAGCGGTTCATCGCCTGGGTCGTGATCATCAACCGGGCCATCATGTCTACCCGCTCGATGTTGCGCCCGAGCACCAGGAACAGCCAGCCCTCGTCGTGGGACATGGTGGAATCGGCAATACCGGCGACCAGCGCGGCCCGCTCCCGAACCCATTGGAAGTACAGGTGCGCCCCGGTCCGGCGGGCGCGCCGGGACTGCTCGTCCATCCGCAGGTAGGTGAGATTGAGGGCTTCCCAGAGCTCGGAGGAGACGGCGTCGCGAGCGGTCCGCGCGTTGGCCCGGGCCGCGCCCAGAGAGCCGCTGATCGAGCTTGCCGCCTTCGGGTCATAGGCCAGCTGCTGCAGTACCTCGGCCACGCCCGGCCCGGGGCCGTCCTCGGGCACCGGCCGGCCCATCACCTCGAACATGGCCCGGCAGGCCTCGGCCTCGACCGAGGCGTCCTCCAGGATCTGGTGCAGGTAGATCTCCAGGATGCGCGCGGTGTCGTCGGCCCGCTCGACGTAGCGGCCGATCCAGAAGAGAGATTCCGCGATCCGGCTCAGCATGAGCGGCCCTGCTGTTGCTGTTGCTGTTGCTGGGCGAAGGCCGGCCCGTCTTCCGGAGTGAGCATGTGCGGCGACCGTCCGGTCCGCGGCGCCAGGGCGATGTCGACCCCGCTGAGATCCGGGGCGGCCTCGGCCAGGTTGTGCAGCTGGGTCGCATCCAGCACCAGGGTGTCCTTGGAGCCGCCACCCTGACTGGAGTTGACCACCAGCGAGCCTTCCGGCAGGGCGACCCGGGTCAGGCCGCCCGGCAGCACCCAGACGTCGTCGCCGTCGTTGACCGCGAACGGCCGCAGGTCGACGTGCCGGGGCGCGATCCGGTCGCCGATCACCGTCGGCACGGTGGACAGGTGCACCACCTGCTGAGCGATCCAGCCCCGCGGATCCTCAAGCACCCGGGCCCGCAGCGCGTCCAGCTCCGGGCGGCTGGCCTGCGGGCCGATCACGATGCCCTTGCCGCCGGAGCCGTCGACCGGCTTGAGCACCAGCTCGTCCAGCCGGTCGATGACCTCGGCCAGGTGGTCGGGATCCTCCAGCCGGAAGGTGTCGACGTTGTCGAGGATCGGCTCCTCACCGAGGTAGTAGCGCAGCAGGTCGGGCAGGTAGGTGTAGACCAGCTTGTCGTCGGCGACCCCGTTGCCGACCGCGTTGGCGATGGTGACGTTGCCGGCCCGGGCCGCGGTCAGCACGCCAGGACAGCCGAGCGCGGAATCGGGCCGGAAGTGCACCGGGTCGAGGAAGGCATCGTCGATGCGGCGGTAGATCACGTCGACCCGCCGCAGGCCGGAGGTCGTGCGCATGCTGACCACGTTGTTGCGGCAGACCAGGTCGCGCCCCTCGACCAGCTCGACCCCCATGGTCCGGGCCAGCAGGGCGTGCTCGAAGTAAGCCGCGTTGTAGGCGCCGGGCGTCATCAGCACCACGGTCGGATCGCTGATCCCGGGCGGCGCGGCCTTGCGCAGAGCCTGCAGCAGCCGGCTCGGGTACTCCGACACCGCTCGGGCCCGGACCCCGGCGAACAGTTCGGGCAGGGTCTGCATGGTGGCCCGGCGATTTTCCAGCACGTAGCTGACGCCGGAGGGGACCCGGACGTTGTCCTCCAGCACCCGGAACCGGCCGGCCTCGTCGCGGATCAGGTCGATACCGGCCACGTGCACCCGGACCCCGTTGGCCGGCTCGATACCGGCCGCGTGCCGTTCGAAGTACTTGGAGGTGATGAGCACCCGTTGCGGCACCACGCCGTCGCTGACGCACCGGCGCGGACCGTAGACGTCGGCCAGGAACGCCTCCAGGGCCCGGACCCGCTGGGCCACGCCGCGGGCCACCGCGTCCCACTCCCGCGCCTGGATGATCCGCGGAATCACATCGAGCGGGAACGGGCTCTCCACGCCCCCGACGTCGAAGGTGACGCCGCGGTCGAGAAAGGCCTTGGCCAGGTTCTCGGCTCGGGACTTGAGATCGTCGGCGTCCAGCGCCTGGACCGCGGCCACCACCGCGTCGTAGGCCGGCCGGACCTCCCCCGGGCCGGCGAACATCTCATCCCAGGCCCGGCCGAAGCGGTAGTCGCTGAACAGGTCCGCCATGGCGGCACGATATGGAGGGGCTGTTTCGGCGTCGTTAACACCGAGGTCGGGGCTCACGGGCTCGGGCTCCCTCCAGTTCAGCCGGACACGCCTGCTTGCGATCACTGTAGAGAGCCATCGCCCAGCCCGGGCAGCGCGGCTGGAGACCGTAGGCTGGGCCCCGTGCAGCCAACGGCAGGCCTGACCCACACCGACGCGAGCGGCGCCGCGCGGATGGTTGACGTATCGGGCAAGGACATTACGGTGCGCGAGGCGACCGCCTCCGGGGTCGTCCGGACCACGCCGGCGGTCATCGCGCTGCTGCGGGCAGACGGCCTGCCCAAGGGCGATGCCCTGGCGGTGGCCCGGATCGCCGGGATCGCCGCGGCCAAGCGGACGCCCGAACTGGTGCCGCTGTGCCACCCGGTCGCCATCCATGGGGTGACGGTCGAGCTCGAGCTGACGGCCGACACCGTGTTGATCACCGCGGTCGTGCGCACCGCGGACCGGACCGGGGTGGAGATGGAGGCGTTGACCTGTGTCACCACGGCCGGACTGGCCCTGTACGACATGGTCAAAGCGGTCGATCGCGCGGCGGTGCTGACCGACATCCGGCTCGAGCACAAGGCCGGCGGCCGGCGCGGTGAGTGGCAGCGGACGGGGGACGGGGCGTGACCGGCTCGGTCGTCGACGGGATCACGGCCGCGGTGATCACCTGTTCGAACCGGTCGGCCGCCGGGTTGCGAGCCGACGACTCCGGGCAGGCGCTGGCCGAGGCCGTCGGCAGCTGGGGTTTCGCGGTCACCTCCACCGTGGTGCCCGACGACGTGAACCGGATCCAGACCGCGGTGCGGGCCGCCTTGGCCGCCGGGGCCCGGCTCGTGCTGACCACCGGCGGGACCGGCATCTCACCGACCGACGTCACGCCGGAAGCAGTTTCCGCCCTGTTGGACAAGCAGATCCCCGGAATTGCCGAACAGTTACGGCTGGCCGCGGCCGCTCGGGTGCCGACGTCGGTGCTGTCGCGCGGGGTGGCCGGCGTGATCGGTGACGCGCTGGTGGTCACGCTGCCCGGCTCGCCGGGTGGGGTCAAGGACGGCCTGGCCGTGCTCGGCCCGCTGGTCGGGCACGTGCTGGATCAGCTGACCGGCGGCGATCACCGGCCCGGGGGCGGGGTATGACCGGCAAGGTGCGGCTGGTCGAGATCAGCGATCAGCCGTTGGACGTCGAGGGCCATCTGGCCGCGGTGCGCGATCCGCGCGCCGGTGCCGACGTGCTGTTCTGCGGTGTGGTTCGCGACCACGACCACACCCGTTCGGTGCTCGAACTCGAGTACAGCGCCTATCCGTCCGCGGCTGAGGTCCTGCTCGAGGTGGCCGGCGAGATCGCGGCATCGGAGGAGGTGATCGCGGTGGCGGTCAGCCACCGGATCGGCATGCTGGCGATCGGCGACGTCGCCCTGGTGGCGGCCGTGTCGTGCGCCCATCGCGGCCAGGCGTTCGAACACTGCCACCGGCTGGTGGACGAGGCCAAGGCTCGGCTGCCGATCTGGAAGCGCCAGGTCTTCGCCGACGGCAGCGACGAGTGGGTCAACTGCCCCTGAGCTGAGCGCGGCGTACCGGCAACCGGGCTCAGCCGCCGGCGAACGGCGGCAGGATGTCGATCACGTCGCCTGAGGCCAGCGGCCGGCCGCCGCTGTGCACGGCATTGACCAGCACCGAGCTGGCCGAGACCACCCGCTTGAGCTCCGGACTGCGACTGCCGACCAGTTCGAGCAGTTCGGCCACATCCGCCGCGTGGAACTCCTCGCTGTCCCGGCCCGCCGCCCGACGGGCGCCGGCCCAGTACCGGACGGTGACCGGGACCGCCATCAGGAGTTGTCGCCGGCCTGCTCGGCCGCGCGCTGGGCCGCTTCGTCCACCGTCTGGGCGGCGGCCTGGACGCCGTGCTGGGCCGCGTCGGCCGCCGAGCCGGCGGCGTCGGCAACCTTGTCCGCGGCATCGCTGCCGGCTACCTTGCCGGCCGCCGTGTGGGTCGCATCCTGCACCTTGTCCAGCTGTTCGCTGAACCGACCCTTGGTCGCCTTGTCGATGCTGTCGGCGGCCTTGTCCACGCCCTGGGCCACCGCGGGCGCCGCCTTGCTGGCGAGCTCGCTGGCCTTCTCCTTGGCCTGCTCGGCCAGCGGGCCGGCCTTCTCCTTGGCTTCGGCCGCCAACTCGCTGGCCTTGTGCGCGGCCTGTTCGGCCAGCGGAGCGGCCTTCTCCTTGGCCTCCTCGGCCAGCTTCTTGAGCTTGTCGAACATCGCCATGATGCCTCCTCGTGGGGTCTGCCCTCGGCCCGGCACACTGGGAGCATGCCCGAGCACGAGGACAGGTCTCGCGAACATCTCGACGACCGCGCCGCCGAGCATCCATCATCGTCTGTCGCGCCCGAGACCCGCCAGTCCGGTTCGGCCGAACAGCGCCGGACAGCCCCGGACCACCCCCAGCCGAGCCGGCCGGTGCTGCCGCAGCGTTCGACCGACGAGACCGACATCGGCTGGGGCGATCGCTCCGCCGGCTTCGACGATGACTGGTACCTGTCCGAAAGGCCGCCGCACCACGACTGATCGGCCGGCGCGGGCGGCGGCGCCCCGGTCAGGCGGTGGGGTTCTGCGGCGTCGGCCCGGCGGTCCCGTCCACCGGCCGCGCGCCCAGGGCGTCGCGGATCTGGCGCAGCAGCAGAACGTCTTCCGGCACCGCCTCCGGCTCCGGCGCCATTCCGCGGGCCCGGCGTTCCTGCACCTTGGTCATCGGCACCACGAAAATGAAATAGACCACGGCGGCGGTGATCACGAAGACGATCAACGCGTTGATAATTGCGGAGAAGTCGATCGTGGTGTTCTTGGCCAGGGCACCCCCACGCAGGTGGAATCCCCAACCGTTGACCGAGGCACCGGGGAAGGCCGCGATGATCGGCTTGACTATGGCTGACACGAATGCATTCACCACGTTGGTGAAGGCAACGCCGATGACCACCGCAATGGCCAGATCGACGACATTGCCCCGCATGATGAAGTCCCGGAAACCTTTGAGCATCGCTCGACTGCCTCTCTTTGCAGACAATTACCGGACTTGTCACCGCCGGTCTCACGGCGGCGGCACCAGCGTAGCGAGAAATGCTGCTCCGTTGTGGGCGCTCAACTGGCCGGCGACCGAGCTCGACACGGCGATTACCAGTGTCGGATTCGCGCGTGGATCACTGGCCACCGTGGACCAGGACTGGCTCTGGCCGGCGGCCGGTAGCACGCTCAGCACCTGAACCCGGCTGGCGATGGGCTGGCTGCGTCCGGCTGGTTGCGCCGGGCCGGGCAGGGCATCCGGCGAGCTGGTCGGGTACAAGCTGACCCAGCTGCCGGACTGGATCAACTCGGACTGCCCGGCGTCGGACAGCGTCACGGTCGTGGCAACCAGGTCGGCCGCCAGCGCGGCGGCAACACGTGGTTCCAGCAGCCAGCTGGTCAGGACCGGCATACCGCGATCGAGCGCTATCGCGGTGTGCCGGCCGATCGCGGCGGCCACCGATCGCACCACGGCACCCGGCGGTGCGCCGGGCCAGGCCGCGATGGTCAGGTCGCTCGCGGACAAGGTCGAGCCGGCGGCAACCGACCGGGCCAGCACCACGGTTGGTTGCGCAGTTGGCGGCGAGCTGCTGCGGCCGGCGGCCAGGCACAACGCGGCCACCGCGAAGCAGGCCAGGGCGGCTACCCGGCGGGGCCAGCCGGACAGCCGATCGAGCATGGTGCTCGTGACCGGATGGGGTGAGGAGGTGCCGCTCAGACGCATGCCTGCGAGCATTGCCCGGATCGCGGCCGGGTGGGCGGCCTCGATGCGATCTGTGGACAACGCCGAGCGTTGTCCACAGTTCTCGATGCGTCAGCTCGCGGCGGCCGCGGCCGGCTTAGCGTTCGAGGTGCTCGACTTCGAGGCCGAATCACCCGCCGGCTTGCTGCTGTCGCTCTTGGACTTGGTCTCGCCGCTCGAGGATCCGTTGGTCGAATTCGAGGAGGCTTCAGATGAGCTCGACCCGCCCGCGCCAGCGCCGGCACCCTTGGCCTCGCGGCTGTCGGTGCGGTAGAAGCCGGAGCCCTTGAACACCACGCCGACCGAGCCGTAGACCTTGCGTACCCGGGCGGCGCACTCCGGGCACTCGGTGATGGCCGGGTCGGTAAAGGCCTGGACGCGTTCGAACTCGATACCGCAGGCGTCACTGGTGCAGGCGTACTGGTAGGTGGGCATGGCGTTGGTTCCTATCTGCCGGGTCCGCGGCCGGCACCCGGCGGAGCTGATCCTGTCTGTTCCCGGGTGCATTAGCACTCGGTCGCTATGACTGCTAACGATAGCTGACGGGCCGGTGTTCCATCGGTGCTTGGCGGCCTGCTTCTGTCGATTCGGATCAGCGCAGCGCGGTGAGGTCATACCACCCGGACGGCGTCACCGCGCTGTGGACGGCGCGGTCCCACGGTTCGGTGGGTACCCGATCGACCAGCTCGTCGTCGTAGAGCAGGGCGGCGACGTGGGCCGCCGCCGAAACCCGGGTCAGTGCGCGGTCGTAGGAACCCCCGCCACGGCCGAGGCGGCGACCGGCACGATCTACGGCGAAGGCCGGGACCAGGATCAACCGGGCCCGGGAGATGGCCTCCAGGCCGGCTGGCTCGGGGTTCCCGAGCAGGTGCCAGTCCAGGTCGCGGTCGGCTCGGGTTATCGGCAGCAGCACCTGCAGCCCGTGGCCGGCCAGGCCGGCCAGCAGCTCCGGCGAGCCGGGCTCGGACGGCAGCGGTTCGTAGCCGGCCACGACGGTGCCGGCCGGCAACGGCCAAGCCTCGATCCGGGCGAGCACATGCCCGGCGATGGCCCGCCGGGCCGCCAACCGGTCGGCCTCCGGACGCTGGCGGCGCCGCTGGCGGATCGAGCGGCGCAGGCCGTCCTTGCCGGTTCGCTCGTCGCTGCCGCCGTTCACTTGACTAGTCTCGCGGTATGACTACGTCCGAAGGCAGCGACACCCCGGCCGCCGGCTCCGGCCGGAACCGGCGGGCCCGCAAGGCGGTCATCCCGGCCGCGGGTCTCGGCACCAGGTTCTTGCCGGCGACCAAGGCGGTTCCGAAGGAACTGCTGCCGGTGGTCGACGTGCCGGCCCTGGAATACATCGTCGCCGAGGCGGCTCGTGAGGGTCTGGCCGATGTTCTGGTCGTGACCGGCCGGGGCAAGGATGCGATCGAGAACCACTTCGACTCGGCGCCAGAGCTCGAGGCGGCGCTGGAAAAGAAAGGTGATTCCGAGCGCCTGGCCCGTACTCGCCGCTCCAACGACCTGGCCCGGATGCACTTCGTCCGGCAGCAGGCGCCGAACGGCCTGGGCGATGCGGTGTCCTACGCCGAGGCATTTGCCGGGGGCGAGCCGTTCGCGGTGCTGCTCGGCGATGACATGATCGACGAGCGGGACGTGCTGCTGGCCCGGATGCTCGACGTCCAGGCCGAGACCGGTGGCGTGGTGGTCGGGTTGATCGAGGTCGAGGGCCGGTTCATCTCGTTGTACGGCAGCATCAAGCCGGCCGGCGACCTGGTTGACGACGTCATCCCGATCGAGACCCTGATCGAGAAGCCGAAGCCCGAGGAGGCGTTGTCCAACCTGGCCGTCATCGGGCGCTACGTCTTGCCGCCGAGCATCTTCGACGCGCTGCGCCGGACCGAGAAGGGCAAGCGCGGCGAGCTCGAGCTGACTGACGGGATGCGCACGTTGGCCGAGGACGGCGTGCCGATCCATGGCGTGGTGTTCCGCGGCCGGCGCTACGACACCGGTGATCGGCAAGACTATTTGCGCGCGGTCGTGCGTCTGGCCTGCGAGCATCCCGAGCTCGGGGCAGACTTCGCCGCCTGGCTGAGCGAGTTCGTCGGCCAGCACCAGAATCCCTGAACCGCGACCCACAACGACGAGACAGCCGAGGAAACCCAGCCCTGCCGTGACCGACAACAGTGACCAGCCCACCGAGGTCGTGCCCGAGGTCCGGCCGCGGCCGGCCCAGCCCCGCAGCGTCGATGAGCAGCTGAGCACGGTGCTGGCCAACATCGGCAGCATCGATCCGATCGAGCTGACCCTGTTGGACGCCCAGGGTTTGCTGCTGGCCGAGCAGGTGCTGGCCGACGCCCCGCTGCCCGGCTTCGACAATGCCGGCGCCGACGGCTACGCGGTGCGCGCGGTCGACCTCAAACAGGCCTCCGCCACCCAGCCGCTGGTGCTGCCGGTGGTCGGTGACGTGATGGCTGGTAGCCGGTCGGTCTCCGGCATGGGGCCGGGCCTGTGCATGCGGATCATGACCGGCGCACCGATCCCACCGGGAGCCGACGCGGTGGTGCCGACGTCGGACACCGACAGCGGCGTGGCTCGGGTCGCGATTCGGCGCAGCGTGCGGACCGGGGAGAACGTTCGGCGGGCCGGTGAGGATCTGGCCGCGGGCGCCCTGGCCCTCGGCCCGGGCGCCACTCTGGGTCCGCAGCAGATCGCGCTGCTGGCCGCGGTCGGGCGCGACCGGGTACTGGTCCAGCCGCGGCCCCGGGTGGTGGTCATCGCAGTCGGCTCGGAGCTGGTCGATGTCGCCAAGCGTCCGGGCTACGCCCAGGTTCCGGACAGCAACTCCTACATGTTGTCGGCGGCTGCGCGCGATGCCGGTGCCGACGCCTACCGGGTCGGCGTGATCGAGGACGACCACGCCCGGCTGCTCGACGTGCTGGACTCGCAGTTGCTTCGATCCGACATCATCATCACCACCGGCGGGGTGAGCCAGGGCGCGTTCGACATCGTCCGCGACGCCCTCGGCCAGCTCGGCTCGGTGGAATTCATCGACGTCGCCATGAGCCCGGGGGCGGCGCAAGGCTTCGGCACCCTGGGCCGGGAACGCACCCCGATCTTCTGCCTGCCCGGCAGCCCGGCCGCGGCCCTGGTCGCGTTCGAGGTCTTCGTCCGCCCGGCCATCCGCAAGCTGCTGGGCAAGCGCACGCTGCACCGGCAAACCGTTCAGGCCCTGGCCCTGGAACGGATCGACAGCGTCGCCGACCGGCGCGAGTTCCGGCGCGGGGTGCTGCACCGGGAGCCGGATGGCCGGTACTCGGTCGCGCTGGCCGGCGGCACCGGACCCCACCTGGTCGCATCGCTGGCCGCGGCCAACTGCCTCATCGTCATCGACGAGGAGGTGACTGAGGTGGTGCCAGGGGCCCGGGTGAGCGTGCAGCCGCTGATGCTCGCGCAGCGGTGACCGCATCGACCGTCCATCCCGGGTGGCCGGCTGTGCTGAGCGCGGGTCCGGTGGCCCTGCGGCCGCCCCGCCGCCGAGATGCCGCCGAATGGAGCCGGCGCCGGATCGAGAACGCCTCGTGGTTGGCGCCGTGGGAGCCGACGTCGAACCTGGGTTGGCGGGAGCGCAATTCCACTACGGAGTACCGGCGCAACCTGGTGCGGATGAAAGCCGGGGCCCGCGCTGGGGCGCTGCTGCCGTTCCTGATCTGGTACGGCGAACGGCTGGTCGGACAGATGAGCGCCTCGAACGTGATCCGAGGCGCGCTGCGTTCGGCCAGCATCGGGTACTGGATCGACTCGGCCGTGGCTGGCCGCGGGATCACCCCGACCGCCCTGGGCCTGCTGATCGATCACTGCTTTACCGAGGCGCGGCTGCACCGGATCGAGATCAACATCCGGCCGGAGAACCGGCCGAGCCTGCGTGTCGTGGAAAAGCTCGGCCTGCGCCAGGAGGGCTATCACCAGCGCTTCCTCGACATCGACGGGGCCTGGCGCGATCACCTGAGCTTTGCCATCACGGCCGAGGAATGCAACGAGCGGCCGGTGCTGGCTCGACTCGCCTCGTTGCCGGTGCCACCCGGCTGAACCGCCCCCACCACTTTCCATTTTGGAGAGATCGCCCTCCGGAGGACGACGGACTCTCCACAATCGGGGCGCCGACCGGGGTTGGCCCTCAAGCAGTACTTGATGTTCAGACTCGGCGCGCCTGCGGCATGAGCCCGGCCGGTCCCCTTAGCGTGGCGAGGGTACTTGTGACAGGTGTGACTGGAGATGCTGATGTTCTCACCCATGATGACGGTGGTTGTGCTGGCCGTCCTCTGGCTGATCGTCGTCATCCCGATGCTGGTCAAGCGCAAGGACGAGCGGGCGGGTCAGCGATCGGCGGCAAGATTCGGCACGGCGATGCGGGCGCTGTCGTCCAAGCGCGGCCTGGCCGGGTTGACCCGCAGCGTGGCCCCCGACGATTACGAGACCACCGAACGCGTCGACAGCCACGCCCAGACCTTCGTCCCCGGTCGCGCGGCGGCGCGCCGCCCGGTGCCGGCCGCGGCCGAGGCAAGCTTGTACCCGGAACGGATTGGAAAAGCTGACATGTCCGAGGCTCGACGGCAGATGATGGCGCGTCGCCGCCGCTCGCTGACCCTGCTCATCGCCGGCACGGTGATCGGCCTGCTGTGGGGCGTGGCCGCCGGCGGCATGCTGGCCTGGACGGTCGGCCTCGGCTTCATGCTGGGCCTCGGTGGCTATCTCGCCTTCCTGCGCAACCAGGCGCTGCGGGACCGGGACCGACGGGCCAATCGTCAGCGTCGGCAC
>Ga0187809_10000324_pt1 | contig 27854 bp, 17 predicted proteins | sample NC_wetland_sal_i_8_FD_132415 | JGI IMG/M metagenome (GOLD analysis project Ga0187809, IMG submission 132415) | Wetland sediment microbial communities from Neuse River Estuary, North Carolina, USA - ASW_4 | ecosystem: Environmental > Aquatic > Freshwater > Wetlands > Sediment | place: USA: North...
ATCAGCCGCGTGATCGATTGCGGCTGCAATCGTTCGATCTGGGCGAGATCGGACGCGGTCATCGGTCGCCCCAGCCTTTCGAGGCGCGACAGCAGCGCGAGCTTCGCTGCACTGACGCTATGACCGGAGCGCATTCGCCGGAGTTGCCGAGCAAGGCCAAGAGTGCTGCGACGCATTGCGTGCGCGATCGCTAAAAGCGCTTCCTGATCGCCTCGCTCTGCCATGGTCCTAGATAATGATCCTCATCTGCGTATTTTCTCTTGAGCCGAAATTCAGCATATGTTCATCGAACGACGCGTAGAATCCCGCGAGATGCTGCTCATATTAAGCCGAATTCCCCAGATCGTCCAAGCTTCCGTTTGATTACCGTAATTTAATTTTGCAAGCAATTGCGTAATATATTTTCTCCTTTATCCTCTGACCATGACCGCTGAAAGCGAAGCCGCCCCTTGCCGCCGAAGTGCTCCATAGAAACGAGCCGAAGCGCTTCATGGAAACAAATGGCGGCCTGTTTCCTTTTACGGAATGACGATCCAGCCTTGACCGGCTCTATGAACCAACGATAGGCGACAAAGTGGACGACAAGGTAGACAGGCGATATCTGCCGCTCGATGAGCCGGTCTCTTCGCCGCCGAAAGAGACGAGGCGGCGTGGAAGGCGCTGGAGTTGGCTCGTTACGCTGGTTCTGGTCGCCGTGGCGGCTGGCCTTGTCTTCTGGTATCGCCCCTTCTCCGCTACCGTTCACAAGAACATAGGGTTCCATAGCGGACGCAGCGCGCGGCACCCCAATGCGGCCGGCATGCCGCCGCAGCCCGTCGCCGTTTCCGAAGTTAAAACCGGTACGATCCCGATCGAGCTGAATGCGCTCGGCACCGTGACGTCGCTTGCCACGGTGACGGTGCGCCCGCAGATCAGCGGCCAGCTCACCAAGATCGGCTTCAAGGAGGGACAGGAAGTCAAGAAGGGCGATTTTCTCGCCCAGATCGACGATCGAGCCTATCGCGCCGCCCTCGAGCAACTGGAGGGGCAACTGGCCCGTGACCAGGCGCTGTTGGCGGACGCCAAGCGGATCTTGGACCGGTATCAGAAGCTCAATTCGGCAACCGTGACGCAACAGCAGATCGACACCCAGAAGGCGACCGTCCAATCTCAGGAAGGCACCGTGCAGTCCGATCAGGCGCAGATCGACGCGGCAAAGGTCAATATCGCCTATTGTCATATCGTCTCGCCGATCGATGGCCGTGTCGGCCTCCGGCAGATCGATGTCGGCAATTACGTGACGCCGGGCGACACCAACGGCGTCGTCGTCATCACACAGATCCATCCGATCTCCGTCATCTTTTCGATCCCGGAAAACAACCTTTCGGAAGTGACCGACCAGATTCGTGAGGGCCACATCCTGCCGGTCACGCTTTTTGGCCGCGACGACCAGCACAAGATCGCTAACGGCACGCTTCAGACCGTGGACAACCAGATCGACGCCACTACCGGGACCGTGAAGCTGCGCGCCGATTTCGACAACACCGACGAGGCGCTCTTCCCCAACCAGTTTGTCAATGTGCAACTCCTGGTGCGCACCCTGTCCGACATCCCGGTCGTCTCCAATGCAGCGATCCAGCATGGCGCACCCGGTACATACGTCTATGTGGTGAATGCCGACGACACGGTATCGGTGCGGACGATCAAGACTGGCGCTTCGGATGCGAATGTCACGCAGGTCGTTTCCGGTCTCAAGCTCGGCGAAAAGGTCGTGGTGGATGGCGTCGATCGCCTGAAGGAGGGCGCCAAGGTCAGCATACCGGCCGCGGGCGGCGCGCCGAAGCCTGCCGCTTCGGCCGCCAAGCCGGGTGAGCGTCGCAGGTCGCAAGGCTTCGGCGGACATTCGGGCCACCAGCATCGCGGCGCCGGCTCGAATTCGGGTGGAACATCACAGTCCACCGGCGACGGCGGAAATGGCTAAGCTCTTCCGGTCCGGCCACAGGCCGCAATCCGAACGGCGCGATGACAGCGAGCTAAGCCCCTCGCGTCTCTTCATCCTCCGTCCGGTCGCGACCACGCTGCTCATGGTCGCCCTCTTCCTGGTCGGCGCGATCGGCTATTTCTTTCTGCCGCTTTCGGCGCTTCCCGAAGTCGATTATCCGACGATCGAGGTGCAGACTTTCTATCCCGGCGCCAGCCCAGACGTGATGACATCTTCGGTCACGGCGCCGCTCGAACGCCAGTTCGGGCAGATGCCGGGGTTGGACCAGATGTCCTCGCAAAGCTCCGCCGGCGCTTCCGTCATCACGCTCCGCTTCGATCTCGATTTGGGTCTGGATATTGCCGAGCAGGAAGTGCAGGCGGCGATCAACGCAGCCGGCAATCTGCTGCCGTCCGACCTGCCCGCCCCACCGATTTATGCCAAGGTAAACCCGGCCGACGCGCCGATCCTGACGCTTGCGGTGATGTCGAAGACGCTACCGCTGACCGAAGTGCAGAACTACGCCGAGACGCGCTTGGCGCAGAAGATATCGCAAATCGCCGGTGTGGGCCTTGTCAGCCTGAGCGGTGGGCATCGCCCCGCCGTGCGCATCCGCGTCAATTTGCGGGCGCTTTCGGCGATGGGACTCAACATCGACGATCTGCGCACGACGATCGGCAATCTCAATGTCAACACGCCGAAGGGCAGCTTCGACGGCCCGGCACGCTCCTACACCATCAACGCGAACGACCAGATCGAGGATCCGTCGCAATATGCCGATGCGGTGATCGCCTATCGCAACGGCGCGCCGGTCAGGCTATCCGCCGTCGCCGATATCGTCAAAGGGCCGGAGAACACAAAGCTCGGCGCCTGGATGAACACGACGCCGGCGATTATCCTCAACATCCAGAGGCAGCCAGGCGCGAACGTCATTCAGGTCGTGGATTCGATCAAGGCGCTTCTGCCGCAACTGCGCGCCTCGCTGCCGCAGTCGATCACCGTCACGCCATTGACCGATCGAACGACCACCATACGCGCTTCCGTGCGCGACGTGCAGTTCGAACTGGGTCTCGCCGTCCTCCTCGTCGTCCTCGTCATCTTCCTCTTCCTGCGCAACGTGCCGGCGACCATCATCCCGAGCCTTTCGGTGCCGCTCTCGCTCGTCGGCACCTTCGCGGTGATGTATCTCTGGGGCTTTAGCCTCGATAATCTGTCGCTGATGGCGTTGACGATCGCCTCGGGTTTCGTCGTCGATGACGCCATCGTCATGATCGAGAACATTTCCCGCTTTATCGAAGAGGGGGAGAAGCCGCTTGCCGCGGCCCTCAAGGGATCGGCGCAGATCGGCTTCACCATCATTTCGCTGACGGTTTCCCTGATCGCCGTCCTTATACCGCTTCTCTTCATGGGCGACGTCGTCGGCCGCCTGTTTCATGAATTCGCCATCACGCTTTCGATCGCCATCGTCATTTCAGCCCTTGTGTCGCTGACGCTGGTGCCGATGATGTGCGCCCGGCTGCTCAAGCCCCCAGCCGAGCGCCGGCAGGGCTGGATCGGCCGCAAGAGTCAGGCTTTGTTCGACCGCGTGACCGAAGGCTACGCGGCGGGCCTGCGCTGGGTGCTCGACCGCCAGGCGTTCATGCTTCTCGTCGCCGTCGCTACGCTGGCGCTCACCGCCTATCTCTATGTCGTCATCCCCAAGGGCTTTTTCCCTGAGCAGGATACGGGCGCGATCCAGGCCGTCACGCAAGCCGCGGGCAACATCTCTTATGCTGACATGGCGAAGCATCAGGAAGAGCTCGCGGCCGCGATCCTGAAGGATCCCGATGTGGCCAGCCTGTCCTCCTTCATCGGCGTCGATGGCGACAATCTGACATTGAACAGCGGCCATATGTTGATCAATCTGAAGCCGAAGGACGAGCGCAGCGCAAATGCCGGCGAGATCATCCGCAGGCTGCGCCGCGAAACGGCGGACGTCATCGGCATCTCGCTTTACATGCAGCCCGTGCAGGATCTGACGGTCGATACGTCCGTCAGCCCGACGCAATACCAGTTCGTGCTGCAGGATGCCGATCCCGCCGAATTGGCGAAATGGACGAAGACGCTGACCGCGCGTCTGGCGACGCTGCCGCAACTCGCCGACGTCACGAACAACAGCCAGCAAGACGGGTTGGCGGCCGACATCACCATCGACCGCGCCGCAGCCGCCCGCTTCGGCATCACTCCTGCGACGATCGATAATGCGCTCTACGACGCATTCGGCCAGCGCATCATATCGACCATCTTCACCCAGTCGAACCAGTATCGCGTCATCCTGGAAGCCGACCCCAAGCTTCAGCACACGCTGGATGCGCTGAACGCCATCTATCTGCCGTCGTCGGGCTCGGGGCAGGTGCCGCTCTCCTCGATCGTTTCCGTCAAGGTGAAGCAGGCGCCGCTTCTCGTCAGCCATCTCGCGCAATTTCCCGCCGCGACGATCTCGTTCAATCTCGCGCAAGGGACATCCCTCAGCCAGGCGGTGGACGCCATTCTTGCGGCGGAGCACTCCCTCAACATGCCCGCAAGCGTGGTCACGAGTTTCCAGGGCGCGGCGCTCGCTCTCCAGACCTCGGTCGTGAACGAACTCCTCCTCGTCCTCGCTGCCATTGCCACCGTCTATATTGTTCTCGGCGTCCTCTATGAGAGCTTCATCCACCCCGTCACGATCCTCTCGACGCTGCCGTCGGCGACGGTCGGCGCGCTGCTGGCGTTGATGCTGACGGGGCATGATCTCGACACGATCGGCATTATCGGCATCGTGCTTCTGGTCGGTATCGTGAAGAAGAACGCGATCATGATGATTGATTTCGCGCTTCAGGCCGAGCGTCTGGAAGGCAAGAGCCCGCGCGACGCCATCTATGAGGCGAGCCTGCTCAGGTTGCGGCCGATCCTGATGACGACCTTTGCCGCGCTTTTCGGCGCGCTGCCGCTGATGCTGAGCACAGGCTCTGGCTCGGAACTCAGGGTGCCCCTCGGTCTCACCATCGTCGGCGGTCTCATCGTCAGCCAGGTGCTGACGCTGTTCACGACGCCGGTGATCTATCTCGCCTTTTCGCGGCTGGAGCAGCGCTTCCGCCAAGCGGGCGACGATGGCCGCGCGCGCCTGGAGCCGCGCGGGTCTTCATCGTGAATTTCTCCGCTCCCTTCATCGCGCGTCCCGTCGCGACGACGTTGCTGACGATCGGCCTGGCCGTCGCTGGGCTGGTGGCTTTTTTCCTGCTTCCGGTCGCGCCCCTGCCGCAGGTCGATTTCCCAACGATCGCGGTCCAGGCGTCGCTACCCGGCGCCAGTCCGGATGCAATGGCAGCGGATGTCGCTTCACCTCTGGAGCGGCATCTCGGGCAAATCGCGGACGTGACCGAGATGACGTCGCGGAGCAGCACCGGCTCGACGCGCATCATCCTGCAATTCGGCCTAGACCGTGACATCAACGGCGCGGCGCGCGACGTGCAGGCGGCGATCAACGCGGCGAGGGCGGATTTGCCCTCCGATATGCACAGCAACCCGACCTATCGCAAATACAACCCCGCCGACGCGCCGATCATGATCATGGCGCTGACCTCCGACACGTTGACGCCCGGCCAGCTTTACGACAGCGCGGCAACCGTGCTGCAACAGAAATTGTCGCAGGTCGATGGTGTCGGCAATGTCGATCTCGGCGGCAGTTCGCTGCCGGCTGTGCGCGTGGAACTCAATCCCGACGCTCTTTTCCATTACGGCATCGGTCTTGAGGATGTTCGCGCCGCGCTCGCCTCGGCCAACGCCCGCAGTCCTAAAGGAGCCATCGAGGACGGACCGAAGCGCTACCAGCTCTACACCAACGATCAAGCAAGCCATGCGGCGGATTATCGCGACCTCGTCATCGCCTATCGCAACGGAGCGGCGGTGCATCTGCGCGACGTCGCCGATGTCGAGGATTCGGTGGAGGACGTGCGCAATCTCGGCCTTGCCAATGGCAAGCCGGCGGTCCTGCTCATCCTCTATCGGCAGCCGAACGCCAACGTCATCGATACGGTCGATCGCGTCCGCGCGATTATCCCGCAATTGCAGGCGTCGATACCGGCCGGCGCAGAACTCACCGTCGCGAGCGACAGTTCCACCATGATCCGTGCCTCGCTTCTCGACACGGAAGTGACGCTCGTGCTCGCGATCGTCCTCGTCGTCCTCGTGGTGTTCGCCTTCCTGCGAAACTGGCGCGCGGCATTGATCCCGAGTGTGGCGGTGCCGATCTCCATTCTCGGCACGTTTGGCGCGATGTATCTGCTCGGCTACACGCTCGACAATCTCTCGCTCATGGCGCTGACGATAGCGACCGGCTTCGTCGTCGACGATGCGATCGTGGTGCTGGAAAACATCATGCGCCATATCGAGAGCGGCATGCCACGGCGGCAGGCTGCGTTGAAGGGCGCCGGAGAGGTCGGCTTCACCGTGCTCTCCATGAGCGTTTCGCTAATCGCCGTTTTCCTTCCCATTCTGCTGATGGGGGGCATTATCGGACGCCTCTTCCAGGAATTCGCCGTTACCTTGTCGCTGGCGATCGTCATTTCGCTTGTCCTGTCGCTCACCACCACCCCGATGATGTGCGCACAGTTCCTGCGCCTTCCGGAGGGTCGCCCGTCGTTGTTGGCGCGCCTTGGAGAAAGCGCATTCGAGCGGATAAGGGGTCTCTATGGGCGATCGCTTGCCTGGTCGCTCGACAATGTGGCGGCCGTGCTAATTATCCTCGCCGCCGCGATCGCCCTTAACTTTTATCTCTACGCCGTGGTTCCCAAGGGCTTCTTCCCGCAACAGGACACCGGCGAACTCATCGGCGGCATTCGCGCCGACCAGAGCATCTCCTTCCAAGCTATGCGGCAGAAGCTCACTCAGTTGCAAGCGATCGTGCGCCGCGACCCGGCGGTGGCGAATGTCGTCGGCTTCGTCGGCGGCCGAGCATCGAATTCCGGCTTCATCTTCGTCTCGCTGAAGCCTGAGAACGAACGCGTGCCGATGGCCAAGGTGGTCGACCGCCTGCGTGGTGCGCTTGGAGAAGTTCCCGGAGCGCGGCTTTTCCTTGTTCCGCGTCAGGATATCCGCGTCGGTGGGCGCCAAAGCCTTGCCACCTATCAATACGCCTTGCAGGCGGATTCCATGGCGGAACTCGATGAATGGGCGCCCAAGCTGGTCGATGCGCTCCAGCAAGCGCCGGAACTGACGGATGTGAATTCGGATCAAGATCAGGCCGGACTTGAAACCAATCTGACGATCGACCGCGCCGCAGCCGCAAGGCTCGGCCTGACGCCGTCAGGCATCGACAACACACTCTATGACGCCTTCGGCCAGCGGCAGGTTTCGACCATCTATAACCCGCTCAACCAATATCATGTGGTGATGGAGGTCGCCCCCGAATACCTCCAGGATCCCTCGGCGCTCAACCGCATATACGTCAGCACCTCGGGCGCGGCGGCGAGCGGCACGCAGAAGACGAACGCCTTGAGCGGTACGGTCGTTTCCGGCGCCGGCCAGAAGACCTCGGATGCGGCCGCCGCCGCGGCTTCGGATTCCGTGCGCAACCAGGCCACCAATTCGATCGCCGCGACGGGACATTCCTCAGCTTCGAGCGGCGCTGCGGTGAGCACCAAAAAGGAAAAGATGGTTCCGCTCGCCGCCTTCAGCCATTACGGCCCCGGCACGACCCCGCTTTCGGTCAGCCATCAGGGCCATTTCGTAACGACCACCATTTCCTTCAATCTGGCCGATGGCGTCTCGCTCGGACAGGCGACGGAGGCGATCCAAAGGGCGATGGCCGAAATCCGCATGCCGGTCACGATCCATGGCAGCTTTGCAGGCACGGCGCAGGCATTCCGCTCCGCGCTTAACAACGAACTCCTGCTGATCATCGCGGCATTGGTAACGATCTATGTCGTGCTCGGCATCCTCTATGAGAGCTACATCCACCCGATCACCATTCTCTCGACGCTGCCTTCCGCCGGCATCGGCGCGCTTATGGCGCTGATCCTGGCCGGCTCCGAATTCAGCGTCATTTCGCTGATCGGCATCATCCTCCTGATCGGCATCGTCAAGAAGAACGCGATCATGATGATCGACGTTGCGCTCCAGGCCGAACGAAACGAGGGCAGGACGCCGCGCGAGGCGATCTACCACGCCTGCCTGCTGCGCTTCCGCCCGATCATGATGACGACTTTTGCCGCGCTTTTGGGCGCGTTGCCGCTGGCGCTCGAAACAGGAACCGGCGCCGAAATCCGCCAGCCACTCGGCATCGCCATCGTCGGCGGCCTGATCGTCAGCCAATTGCTGACGCTCTATACGACGCCGGTCGTCTATCTCTGTCTCGACCGTTTGCGCTACCGCCGCCGGAGAGGCTTCTTGCGGCATGCGACAGCGTGAATGATAAAGGGGGCGCCGACTTCAATCATGCTTACCCCACCCGCCTCGCTTTGCTCGGCACCCTCCCCTTGCAGGGAAGGGAAAAGCGCTGCCGCCGCGGCTTTCCTCCACCTGTAAGGGGGAGGTGGCCCGAAGGGCCGGAGGGGGTTTTGCGCTAACCGTGAGGAATCACCCCTTGTGATACACCTCCTGCAGCCCGTAAACCGGCGTCGGGATTCCTTCCTTTCTCGCCTTGAGCTGCAGCGCGAGAAATTGCGAATAATGCCGCGACTGGTGCAGATTGCCGCCGTGGAACCATAATGCCTCCTGCTGCGTCGGCTTCCACAGGTTCCGCTCCTCGCCTTCCCAGGGACCGGGATCCTTCGGCGTGTCGGAACCGAGCCCCCAGCACTTGCCGACCTTCTCGGCCACCTCCTGGCTGATCAGTTCGGCGGCCCAGCCGTTCATCGAGCCATAGCCTGTGGCGTAGACGACGAGGTCGGCCGGCAATTCCGTGCCGTCCTTGAGCACGACCGAATTCTGGGTGAGGCGCTCGACATCCGCGCCTGCCTTGAGCTTGATGCTGCCATCGATCACTAGCTCGGAGGCGCCGACATCGATGTAATAGCCTGACCCGCGCCTCAGATATTTCATGGTCAAGCCGGAGCCGTCCGCGCCCCAATCGTGCAGGAAGCCCGCTCTTTCCAGATCGTCGTAAAATTTGGCGTCGCGGCGCTTGATCTCCTTCTGGAGCGGCATCTGGAATTCGTGCATCAGACGGTAGGGGATCGACGCGAAAATCAGGTCGGCCTTGCGGGTCGTTATGCCGGCGGCCACGGCCTGTTCGGAATAGAGCGGCCCGAGGCCAAGCTCCATGAGGGTGCCCGAGCGTGACACATGCGTCGAGGAGCGCTGCACCATCGTGACATCCGCTCCGGCCTCCCAGAGCGCGGCGCAGATGTCATGGGCCGAATTGTTGGATCCGATGACAACCACCTTCTTGCCGCGATAGGCATCCGGTCCGGGATGTTGGGAAGAGTGATGCTGTTCGCCCTTGAAGATGTCCTGCCCCTCGAATTTCGGGACATTGGGCCTGCCGGACATGCCCGTCGCCAGAACGAGCTGCTTCGGCTTCAGGACGATCTCCTTGCCGTCGCGCTCGACGACAACCGTCCATTCCCCGGCTTTATCATCATATTTGGCTGATTTGCACAGCGTGGAGCCCCAATAATTGAGCTCCATCACCTTGGTGTACATTTCCAGCCAGTCGCCCATCTTGTCCTTCGGCGAGAAGACCGGCCAGTTCTCGGGGAACGGGATGTAGGGCAAATGGTCATACCAGACGGGGTCGTGCAGGCAGAGCGACTTATAGCGCTTGCGCCAGCTGTCGCCGGGCCGCTCGTTCTTCTCGATGATGATGGTGGGCACGCCGAGTTGACGCAGGCGCGCCCCAAGCGCGATGCCGCCTTGGCCTCCGCCGATTATGACGACTTCGGGCTGTGTCTCGAATCCCAGTTCCGCCTGCTCCTTGTCCCGCTTCTCCTTCCAGCTCTTCCTGTCGCGGTCGTGTCCGTGCTCGGCGCCCATGGGACGCGCGAGGCCCTTTGGCTCTTCGTGCCCCTTCAGCTCCTCCAGAGTGGTCAGCAATGTCCAGATAAGCCCGTTGCGAAGGCGGATATGGCCATAGCCGCGGCCGACGCCGGTCTCAAATGTGAACCAGCCTTCCGAGATGCCGCCCTGTTCGGTCGAGGGTTCCTTCGGGTCGCGCGCAAAATGAGCGGGCTTTGTCGCCGAAAGCTGGCTTTGCAGCATGGCGCGAATCTGTTCCTGCCCTTCCAGCGTGCGGATATTCCAGGTGAAACTCACCAAATCGCGCCAGAAGCCGTCAGGGCGGAACAAATTGACCGCGGCGTCCACGTCGCCCGCTTCGAGAGCCTTGCCGAGCTTGGCAAGAGCCGCATCCACCTTGGTGTCGGGACTGTCATCAAGCATTCTGATCCTCCGCTTTGCTTGACCGTACGGACGCGTGGCTGCTCCTCCTCGCGTCAGAACGAAGATCGCCCGCGCAAACCTTGCGGACGGGTATCACACCCCCTTTTTCCCTTCGCTGAACTCTGCACGCGGAAGGCGTCGAAGTAAATTGTCCAACAGGCTCGAAGTCGTCGGCCAGCACGCGGACTTTCGTTGAGAGATATTGAGCCGCGATCGGGCAGGGCCGCAATCAATAAGTGGTGCGCCGTTCCTCGCTCGGCGGCCGGCCGAATTGCAGCCGGTAGCTCTGTGCGAAATAGGAATGCGAGGTGAAGCCGGTGGCGATGGCGATATCGAGGATCGGCATGTTGGTCTGGCGGAGCAACTCTCGCGCGCGTTCGAGCCGTAGCCGCATGTAATAGCGCCCCGGCGTCTGGTTGAGATGGCGCAGGAACAAACGCTCCACCTGCCGCACCGACAATCCCGCCGCCTTGGCGAGTTGCACGGCGGAGAATGGCTCGTCAAGATTGTCGGCCATCAACTCCACGATCTTCCTGAGCTTCTCCGACTTTCCTGTCAGGTCGCGCTCAGGGCCGACGCGCTGGCGGTCGCCGGCCGAGCGGATGCGCTCGTGCTGGAACTGGTTGGCGACCTCATTGGCGAGGTTGGAGCCGAAATCGTTGCGAACGATCTCGAGCATCAGGTCGACCGATGTCGTGCCGCCCGCGCAGGTGTAGCGCTTGCGGTCGATTTCAAAGACATTGCCGGTGCAATCTATGTCTGGAAAGCGCTCCTTGAAGCCGGCGCGGTTTTCCCAGTGGATCGTGCAGCGGTAGCCGTCGAGCTGTCCCGCTTCGGCGAGCAGATAGGAGCCGACGGAAAGCGCGCCGAGCGCATTACCTCTCCGTCCCCAGCTTCGCAGGGCGCCGAGCACCTTGGATTTTCCGGGAAACTCCGTCGTCAGCCCGACACAGACGAAAAGGATATCCACTGGCGGAATATCCGCGACCGAATAGTCGATCTTGATGGGCAGGCCGTTCGACGCCATCACCGCGTCGCCGTCAACGGAAACGGTCGTCCAGCCATAATAATCGCGGCCGAGCGAGCGGTTTGCCGAGCGCACCGTGTCGATCGCAGCCGCCAGCGAAAACATCGAAAACTTGTCGATCAGCAGGAAGCCGAACTGTCGGGTGGCTGTGGTGGGCTCAGGCATGCGGACGCTTATAGTGAAACGGAAACCCGATGGACAAGGGCGGACTTCAACCCCGGCGAGCAGGCTTAGAAGACGGGTTCTTCCAGTCCCGAAGCCCGGCAGGCGGAAATGATCGTGTTTGCCATCAGCATCGCGATCGTCATCGGCCCGACCCCCCCGGGAACAGGGGTGATCGCTCCGGCAACTCTTTCCGCCGCGGCGTATTCCACGTCTCCAACCAGCCGCGTCTTTCCTTCGCCACGCTCGGGTGCGGGAATGCGGTTGATCCCGACATCGATGAGGGTGGCGCCGGACTTGATCCAGTCTCCCTTTATCAACTCGGGCTTGCCGATCGCCGCCACGACAATGTCGGCGTTGCGAACGAAGGAGGCGAGGTCCCTCGTATGGCTGTGGGCTATCGTCACGGTGCAGTTCGCGGCAAGCAGGAGATTGGCCATGGGCTTGCCGACGATGTTCGAGCGACCGACCACGAGCGCGTTCAGGCCCGAGAGATTCCGGCCGCGCACGCGCTCGATGAGGAGCATGCAGCCCGCCGGCGTACAGGGCAGGAAGGCCGAACCGAATTCGCCCGTCCGCAGTTTGCCGATATTGACGAAACCGAAGCCGTCGACGTCCTTTTCAGGCGCGACCAGCTGGATGATCCTGCCGGAATTGATGTGTTCGGGGAGCGGCAACTGGACAAGGATGCCGTGAACGGCGGGATCGGCATTCAGCGTCTCAACGAGCGAGATCAGTTCCTCCTCCCTTGTTTCGGCGGGAAGCACGTGCTGCACGGAAAGGAAACCGCACTCCTCGGCCATCCGGGATTTCGAGGACACATAGGTGTGGCTCGCCGGGTCCTCCCCGACCAGAACGACGGCGAGGCCGGGCTTGACGCCCTTTACCGCCAGGAGTTCGGCCGTCTTGGTCTTGACGATCGCCAGCACGTCCTGAGCGATCTGCTTGCCGTCGATACGCTCAGCCATGCCATATCCTCGCGCAACCGTTCTGTTTCGAACGTCTGTGCCGCAAAAACGAAAAAGACGCTCCCGTCTTTGCGCCTCTTCGTGCCGTAAAGATGAAACCTCACAGCTAGGTTTTCGGCCGATCCTGTGCATGGCTCTCGGCGAGTTCGCGGACGGCCTTGCGGAATTCCCTCAGGCTCTCGCGCACCTCTTCGATGGTGGAAAGGCCCGCCCCCTGCCTCGAAGTTTCTTCGTCGTTCGGCGAGGAGATTTCGCCGGTTCGTTGCCCGGTGTCGCCTTTCGCCAATCTCGCCGGAACCGTGACGGGCTCGTTGCGGCGGAATTGCATTTTCGTGGTCTTCTTGCTTTTCCGCTTCCTCTCGGATGCAGGCCCGACATTGTCTTGCAAGCTTGCCCAGGCACCGCGTCCGGCGCCGATGCCGACGCCCAGGAGCAGGCCGAGGAACGCCCCGATCATGCTGATGACGGCGCGGGACGGACCCTCCGGCTGAAGCGGCGGGAAGGCCGTGGAGATGACGGAAATGTTGGCGGTGCTGATGTCCTTCTGCTCGTCCGTCTGGCGAGCGCGCAGAAGATAGGATTCATAGACATCCCGCTTGGCCTTGGCGTCGCGCTCGAGTTCGCGCAGCGTGACAAGGTCGTTGTTGATCGTCGCGTGCTTCTTCTTCATGTCCGCGAGCTGATCCGCCAGATTCTTCTGCAGATCCTGCGCGCGCTTGAGATCGATCTTGATCGAGGCCACGATGCGATTGAGTTCCGCCTGGATCTGGGCGCGAGCTCCGGCGAGTTGCGCCTCGATCGCCTGCCGTTCGGGATGCCGCGGCCCAAGACGGGCGGAAAGCCGGTCGCTTTGCTGTTTCAGTGCCGAATATTGCGAGCGCAACTGCGCCATCAGCTGGGAATTCACCTGTTCGGGGAGCGAGCCGTCCAGCACCGAATCGACATTGACGGATTTGGCTGTCGCCGCCCGGGCGGAAAGTTCCGCGACGCGCGCGGTCGCCGCCGAAAGCTGATCGTTGAGGCGAACGATCCTGTCGTCGGAAATCAGCTTGCCCTGCGCATCGACGAGGTCGTGCGAGGCTCTGAAGGACTCGACCTTCCTTTCCGCCTGCTCGACGCCGGAACGCAGTTCGGCGAGCCTTGAGGTTAGCTCGTCGGCGGCGCGCGTCGCCGTCTTTTCCTGAAGCTGGCTCGAGGTCTGCTCGAACACCTTTACGACGGTGTTGGCGATGAGCGCCGATTTTTGCGGGTCGTTGGTCTTGGCCGTCACCCTGACGATGAAGGTCTTCCCCTCGCGTTGGACGTCGAGGCTGTCGGACAGCTTTTGCGCGGCAAGCAGGCGCTTGACGTCGCCTTCTTTCTTGCCGCCACCCGACAACAGCGCTCGTAGATCGGCGACGAATGCGCCGATGCCGCCGGCGCCGGCGCCATTGAATTCCGGATCCGTCGTCAGATGAAGCTCATCCACGACCTTGTCGAGAGCGTTGGAGGAGGTGATGACCCTGGTCTGGTTTTCGACGATGGCGAGCGTCGCTTCCGTCGAGAGGCCGGCGTCGGTAAGGGACTGCGCAGTGATATTGAGATTGCGCGGATCGACCAGCACTTCCGCGCTCGATTCGTATTTTTTCGGCGTCGAGATCGCGACATAGACCCCAAGCAGCGCCCCGATGACCGTGCATACGGCGATCAGCCGTTTGGATCTCATGACGCCGGCGACGACTCGCGCGGGGTCGATGAGAGGTTGCCAATATTGCGAATTGGCCGCAACGGGTTCCTCTTCCTCCTCGATCACCGTCTGCGGCAGTCCGTTATTTCGCTTGGCAGTTGCCCGGCCAATCGGTTCGCGAGCAGGCACGGGCTCCACGACCGCCGGTTCTTCCGGCGGAAGAGGGGCGGGCGCCTCGGCGAGCGTAGCGGCCTGGCTCCCCGCCTCGTGCACCTCTTTCGCCGGCTCCCCGCTTGCATTCCACGGAAGGCGGGCGCGCAGACTATCGAAAAGATCGTTCAATCGTGCAGGCTTGGCCGCGGCCTCACCGGCGGCGGGCGGAATGGTAGGCGTTTCCGCGTCTAGGTCATCCCCGCCAAGCCGGATCAATGAGTTGGCGGCTTTCGGACGATGGTCGATTCTAGGCTCTGGAGTGGCTTCGCGGCGCGCCCGCGCCATCTGATGGCGGACGAAGGGAGGCGGCTCGGTCCCGCCAGCCGGATGCGACGTGGCGGCCGGTTTAGGTTCCTTCGGCGCCAGTGAGAGCAGCGAGCGCTGCCGCGGTCCTCCGCTTCGGTCTTCCGGATCCTGCATGGCGCGCTGTTTCTCGAAGTTCGGACGTCCGGAGCCCCCGCTCCGCTGAATCGAAATCTAAACGCGTAGCGGTAACAAACGGTAAACGCTGCTTTCTTCAATCGATTGCAAGAGGTGGCAAGAACCGGAACTTAAGCTTTCCGCGCTACCAGACGCGCAGCATCGAAGGAATGCTGCGGACACATGTTGCGTATCATACAGGTCGCTCCGTTCGGCGCGCTTTTTGAGGCCAGGCGGAGTCTTTTGCTGGATTATCTCACGGCGATCAGCGGATCGGCGGGCCGGCTCGTTTTTTCGCTCGTCTATTTCATCGCCCTCGCGAATACGCTTTCCATTGCCGATTTCGGCTTGTTCGCGACGGCGTCTTCCGCCGGCGTCATGCTTTCCAGGCTGCTTGCGTTTGGCTTCATTTCCGCGCTCTATCGCGTCGCGACGGTGAAGCCCCGCCTGATCGGCGCCTACAGCGCCGGCTTCCTGCTCCTCGGCGTCCTGTCGCTGCCGGTGATGGCGCTGGCGTCCTATATCGTTTTTCGCATCTTCTTTCATGGCGAACTCGCCCTGCCGGTTTTCTCGCTGCTCGTCGTCGCCGAAAGCCTGCTCTGGCGCCCCGTGGAAGTGGTGCTGATCGTCAACAACGGCATGGGCCGGTACGGACGCGCGGCTATGATGGCGATCGCCGGGACGGCGCTGCGCGCGGTGGCCGCCCTTCTGTTTGCCTTCCAGCCGCGGCATGACCTCGGCATGTGGGCTTTCTTCTATCTCGGAGCGAATGGCGTATCGCTCGCGGCCGCTCTCATTCTGCTCTACCCGCGCCAGCGCCTGCGGCTCGATTTCCGCCTTTACTGGCGGCGCCTCGCGGATTCCGTCTATGTCGCCGGCGCGGAAGTGCTTTTCTATCTGCAAATGGAATTTGACAAGTTGCTCGTGCTCTCCTTCGGCGGTCCCGAACTGGCCGGCATCTATGCGATCATCATGCGGCTGGTCGATCTGACGGCGATCCCGATCCGCACCTTTACCATGATGCTGGTGCAAAAGATGATGCGGGCGCCGGAATTGCTGAAAAGGATGAAATTGCGCCTTTCGATCGAAGCCGGCGTTTTCGCCATATCGACGCTCGCGCTGGCGGTCCTCGGCGGACTTCTCCATTTCTTTCCGACAATTCTCGGAAGGAATGTCGCGGAGGCAGCCCCGCTCGTCGTGCTGGCGCTCCTGATACCTGGCCTGCGCAATCTCGTCGAATATCAGGCCGAACTGCTTTTCGCGCGCGGCCAGACTTTCGTGCGGGCGATCAATCTGGGACTGCTGACCGGAGTCAAGGCTGTCGCTTTGGTCTATGTGCTGACCCGGATCAGCGGCACGCATGATACCGTGCTGGCTCTCAATGCTGTCTTTATCGTCTTGTTTGCGGCTTCCGCTCTGTTGACGCATTCCGCGCTGCGCCTGCCGGCCAAGCCGATCTGAAGGCGATTTCCAGGAGAGGGAGTCAGGCGGCGATCAGCTTGCGGATGCGCGCCACATCGGTTCCGATGAAGGATTGCATGCCGATCGCGACCTGTTCGTCGCCCATTTCGGCGACGAAGTCATGGAAACCGGCGTCCGAGGGAGCGGGGCCGAACCAGTAGACGCGACAGAGTTCCGTATGGTCGTGGAAATGCGCCGCGCCGGACAACACGTCGTCGACGTAACGCCCATAGAGCATGCATTCGGAGAATTGCCTCGTGGAGGCGATCACTTCAATCCAGTGTTTCCCATGCCGGCGCTCGATGTGTGCGAGCATGTCGCGCGCCGCGCCGGCGTCCCATGCGATCAGCGTCGTGATGTAGTCGTGCAGCGAGGGCGGTTCGACGGGGAGGCCGAAGGCGAGCGCGGCGTTGCGCGACCAGACGCGGTGATTGTATTCGATCGGCTGCGCAAGCGCATTGTCCCGCCGGAAAAGCCTGAGCCTTTCGCCACGTCGGAAGGAACCGCAATCGTACTCCTTCAGGAAAACGACGTCGGAATCGCAATATACCAGCGTTTCTTCCGGAATATGCGATGCGATCGCCATACGGCGCAATTGCTGGACATGCCAGCCTCGCAGCGGCTGTGTGCGGCTGCTGAGCCAGATGCGCCGTTTGAACAGGCTGGTCGGATCGGGAAAGGATCGCAGCCAGGATGGCAGAAGATCATGCTCGTCGACCACTCGACGGCGGGCGCTTTCCAGCTGCCGGAAAAGCGGCGCGTCCCGATGCTCGACGAGGATATAGTGCTGCGTGAAGCCGGTCACGAAACGGTCGATCGTTTCGCACAGAAGCTTGCAGCGCTCGAAATCTGGCGCATAGCTGGCGGTGATGATGGCCGCCGCGTCGCGCTCCGATGCATCCCGCTTGCGCGACCGCAGGGGCGTTATCTCAGCCGCCATGATGCGTTCTCACCAGCATCATCTTCTGCCGCAGGACGCGCGACAGGAAAAGCGGATTGCCGACCATATAGCGGTTAAACAGGCGGGCCGGCTCCAGCAGCAGGCGGAACATCCATTCAAGACGAAGCCGGCGCACCCATAGCGGCGCGCGCGGCATCGCGCCGCTGAGAAAATCGAAAAGGGCTCCGACCGCCACCGGTAAGGTGCAATGTTCCGCTGTGATGTTGCGGCTGATCCACAGTTCCTGACGCGGCACGCCCATGGCGACCAGCAACATGTCGGGCCTGATGCGCTTCAGTTCCGCAAGGATGTGCGGTTCGTCCTCCCTGCTGAAGAACCCGTCATTCACCACGATGAATTCGTGCTGTGGCGCCAACGCGGTGAGCGTTCGCGCCGCGCCCTCGAGATTGTCGGAAGTCGCCCCCAGAAGCGCCACCTTGAGCGGAGCCTGCGTCGCGACCAGAAAAGCCGGCACGAAGTCCGTTCCGTTTAAATTGGCCGGGAAAGGCGCGCCGTGGAGGATTTGCGCGGCTATATCGACGCCGATGCCGTCCGGCAAGATCAGGAAGTCGGCGAAAGCATTGGCCAGTTCGGCATTGTCGAAAGCGGCATTGGCGCTGTGCGCGTTCAGGAAGGATATTTTGGTGAAATGCCTGTCGCGGATCAGCCGTCCGAGCAGCGCGATTCCGTCGCTCCAGTTGATCGCGAACACGTCGTTACCGAGGATGTTGTGGCGCGGATCGCGATCGCGGCTGCGAAGAGCGTGCAAAGTCATGCGGCGACCTCATGCGGCCGGGAGGAAAGCGTTTCGAGACTCTTGCGGATCACAGCGTCCAGCGCGTTCTGCTGAGCCTGATGGAAGGCGGTTCCATCGACCTCACTGGCTTCCTGGCGCGCCCGGATGAGCGCCGCAGCAAAGCGCGCCGGGTCGTCCTCGATCACGCAATTCGGCGGAACATGAGCGACGCCCCGCAGGGATTGGCGCGTGGCGACGGCGGGAAGGCCGAGTTCGAACGTCTCGATGGTCTTAAGCTGTACTCCCGTGCCCGCGCGGCTGATGAGTGGAACGACGCGCGCGCCGCGGACGAACGCCGCGGCGTCCGGAACGCGGCCGACAATCTCGACATTGGGAAAGGGGCACCGGAATCCGGCCGGGACGTTCCCCGCAAGGCGAATGCGGAAATCCCCCGGCAGATGCGGGACGACTTCGCCCAGGAACCAGTCGAGGCCGATCCTGTTTGGCTGCCATGTCCATGTGCCGATCAGCGCAGCGTCAATTTCCGGCTTGCGCGGCAAGAGGCGAGGCGCCGTCTGCCTAGTGGTCAGCGGCAGCGCCGCGGAACGCGCCGCGCCGTCCACCCCGAGAAGAGCGCGATCCTCCTCCGCCAGGGTCAGCACGAAGCGGGCGCGGTGGCAGAACGTCTCCTCCAGCCGGCGCAGAAGGCGCGCTTCCCGCCGGAACAGGAACTTTTGCAGCGGGTCCGAAGCCGCCGCGGCGTTCTCTTCGGCCGAGCGAAACTCGACATTGTGCGCGATGTAGATCGATGGCCGGTCAGCGAAGAGATCGGGAAAGGCGCCGGCGAACTGGACGGCATTGATGACATAGGCGTCGAACGGCCCGATCCGCTCGATAGCCAAGCGGACCGTCTGTTTCGGCTGGGCCGCGAGTTTCACGGAAGAAAAGGTGCGGCCGGTGCGCACCGCTTTCGTCAGCCATTGCACCTTTTGCAAGGTGGAGGCGCTGTCCGTGCGGACATCGATCTCGCCCAGCACCAGCGTATCTTGCGCCGCCATATTCTTTTCACCCGGCCAGGCGTAGCCGAGCACGCTGACGCGCGCCCCGGCGCGCCGCAATCCATCGAGAATTGCGGCATTGGCTATTTCATAGCCGCTCGTCGGCGATCCGCCGGGGACGATCGATGTGGCGAAGACCAGATGCATGACAACCTTCCTGCAGGCGAAACCTTAGCGGGAGGCGGTGAAACGATAATTAAGGTGCAAGGCCCCGAATGCGCCTGATCTATGTAATTTCCGCGTGAAAAGCTGACCTGTTTGGGAAGGTGTTTAAGGAAACCTTAAACGAAACCGCTCTTATTCGGGGTTTCTGGCAAAGCGGCGGGCGCCGATGATACCCTTGTCGAAGGACAATTCCATTTCGGTCTTCACGCGCTCGCCTGGTTTGGCGGTCGAGAGTGTGGAGTGCGTGGTGACGCTGCCGACCTTCCGGCGGCCCGATCATCTCCTGAAGACGCTGGAATCTCTCAAAGAGCAGAAGACGCCCCGCCGTTTCGCGGTGATCGTGATGGAAAACGAGGCGGAGGAAAGGGAAGGCGCCCGGGCGGCCGCTCCGCTTTTTGAAAATGGCCGCATCGAAGGCCTCGTTATCGTCGCGCATGAGCGCGGCAATTGCTCCGCCTATAATGCCGGCTGGCAGACCGCGCTGATGACGTTTCCGTCGTTCGAGAAGCTGCTCGTCATCGACGACGACGAACTGGCGCATCCCGAATGGATCGACCGCATGTGGGGCGCGAGCGAAAGCCTTCCGGCGGATATTGTCGGCGGCCCGCAGATCCCGGTATTTTCGGAGCAAGCCGACTCGCGACGCGGCCGACACCCGGTCTTCCTGCCGCCTTACGATCACACCGGAAATGTCCCGACGCTCTATTCCTCCGGAAATCTGATCATTGGCAGGAACGTCCTCCAACATATGGGGCCGCCCTTTCTCGACCTCCGGTTCAATTTCATGGGGGGAGGGGATTCCGATTTCCTAAGCCGCGCGCGCCAGGCGGGCTTTCGGCTGGGCTGGTGCGCCGAGGCGCCGGTATGGGAAACCACTCCGGCCAGACGGCTCGACCGCGACTGGATCGTGGCGCGCAGCCTGCGCAATGGCGTGATCTCGACATTGGTGGAGAAGAAGAAGCGGGAAGGCACCCCGCTGGGCGGCGTCAAGGTCGTGGCGAAAAGCCTGGCGCTTCTCGGCGCTTCTCCCTTCCGCAGCATCGCGCGGCTCGCCACAGGCGGCCCGACGCTTGCAGCGCTCTATCCTATCCATGTCGCGCTCGGGCGCGTGATGGCGGAATTCGGCTACGCCAATGAGCAATACCGCCAGCCTGAGAAGAACTGAGGCGGCTTCGCGCCCCTTTCCGATCGAACGTGTGGCGACGACGGTCGCCGCAATCCTTTTCACGATCCTGATCGTGTCCTTCCGGCCGTTCCAGCCGACCGGCGGCGCCGACCCGGAGGGTGGCGGCGACATCGTCAACCAGCTTGGGTTCAGCGCGCTTGGGATCGTAGCGGTTTTCTCGCTCTTCGCGCTTGCCGATCGCCGCAAGGCCGCTGCACTCATCAGTCCGTGGTGGGCGTTGGCGCTTGGTTTCATGGTCCTTTCGGTCCTGAATGCAAGCGATCCCAATGACGCATCCCGCGCGGCGATATTCACTCTGATCGGCATACTGGGGATCGGCTCCGTTCTTGCTTTGCCGCGCAGCGCCGATTCCTTCTCGAAAATCTTCCTTTGCTGCGGCGTGGTCGCCCTAAGCCTGAGTTATGTCGGCGTGCTTGTCGCGCCGCAGATAGCGATCCACCAACTGGCGTCGTCCGAACCCCAGCTTGCCGGCGATTGGCGCGGCTTGTTTTCCCATAAGAATGTCGCGGCCCCGGTCATGGCCGCTTTCTGCTTTGCCGGGCTCTATCTCTACCGGCGAGGCTGGCGCCGGTCCGGCGGCCTTCTGTTCCTGGCCGCCTTCATCTTCATGTGGAATACGGGCTCGAAGACGACCGCCGGGCTGGTGCCCGTCGCGATCGCCTTCGTCGTGCTGCCGGGCATGTTCAATCTGCGCTTCCTGACCGGCGTCTTCCTCGCTCTCGCAATGGCTGGAATGGCGCTCGGCACGCTCGGCATCGTTTTCATCGAGCCATTGAAGCATCTGGCGAACGAACATTTCCCCGGCCTCACCTATACGGGCCGGACGACGATCTGGCAGTTCGCCGGCGGGATGCTGATGAAGCGACCTTGGACGGGCTATGGCTATGACAGTTTCTGGGGCACGCCGCTTCTCTTGAACCAGGCCCAGCCCTTCGATCGCGCGTGGGATGTGCGCAACATCGTCAATGGCCACGAAGGCTATCTCGATATTGCTGTCATTATGGGCATTCCGGCGCTTTGCGCCGCGCTCATGGCCTTCATCATCGCGCCGATCCTTGATTATCTGAGGACGCCGAAACTGAAGGAGAACATCTATCTCGCCGACTTCTTCATGACGGTCCTCCTCTTCACTGCCCTCAATGCATTCCTGGAAAGCTTCTTCTTCGCCAGGAACAACCCGGTCTGGATGCTTTTCCTGCTCGCCTGTCTGGGGCTGAGGATCACCGCGCGCTTCCCGATGGCGGCATCGAGCCAAAACACAGCCGCAGCGCTTCCCAAACGAAAGGCAATGGGCTAGGCAACTGCCGTTCTTGAGCGGAGGTCTTCATGAGCGGCAAGGTGGTTCTCGTCGGCTGCGGCAATATGGGCTACGCCATGCTTTCGGGCTGGCTGAAATCGGGACGCCTGGCCAGGGAGGACACGATCGTCGTCGAGCCGAATACAGAGCTCCGCCAGCGCGCCGCCGCTCTTGGCGTGGCGGCCGTTGCCGGCGCTTCATATCTCCAGGACGATCTCTCGCCCAGGCTCGTCGTCATCGCGGTCAAGCCGCAGATGATCCGCGACGTGTTGCCGGCCTACCGCCGTTTCGCCGGCGGGAATACGACATTCGTAAGCGTCGCCGCAGGCACGCGGATCGCGCTTTTCGAGGAACTGCTCGGTGCGGACGTGGCCATCATCCGCTGCATGCCCAATACGCCCGCAGCCATCGGCAAGGGCATGATGGTTGTGGTTTCCAATCCGCATGTGACTGGCGATGCCGAGGCTTTCGTCGAGGCGCTTTTAGAAACCAGCGGCAAGGTTGCCAGGATCGCGGACGAGGACGGGATGGATGCCGTCACCGCCGTATCGGGATCGGGGCCGGCCTATATCTTCCACTTCATCGAATGCCTCGGCAAGGCGGCGGAAAAGGCAGGGCTGCCCAAAGAAACAGCCGGGCTTCTGGCGATGCAGACCGTCTATGGCGCGGCCTGTCTTGCGGCGGAAAGCGGGGAAGCGCCCGGCAAGCTGCGCGAGCAGGTGACGAGCCCAAACGGCACGACGGCAGCCGCCCTTGCCGTCATGATGGGGGAGAACCGGCTGGGCGACCTCGTTGCGGAAGCGGTCGAAGCCGCCCGAAAGCGTTCGGTGGAACTGGGAAAATAGAGCCGCTCGGCCGCGTCACATGTGATCGCGCGGAATGCGGGCGTTCCGTTCACGCTCGAATACGAGGTGATCATCGTGGAACGCCTCGACCCGCTCGGAGATCACCCATTCCGCTGCCGTGCATGAGAGCTTTGAGACGGTTTGGGTGCGGGTCCGCCAACCGTCGCGTTCAGCCACGCATGTCCAGTTTATCTCCGCTGTGGCGGACAGAGGATCATTTGAAGCGATCGACCAGACCTCCTCGCGAATGTCGCGTGTGGCAAGCCCATTGCCGGGGTGCCGGTTGAGGCCGGTGTCCTCGCTTATCCTGTAGCGCGTAACGCCTTCTCCCAGATCGCGTTCGACGGAACGGCGGGATGACCCCTCGATCAGGTTCTCATATTTCGGCAGCGGGTCGGGGTTCGCCGGCTCGGGTATGTCGATCCGGCGATGGCTGCCAAGAAGCGGAAGCGCGAGTTCGACGGTGGCGAGGTCGATGTCGAGCATCGCCTCGAAGGGTGGCGGCAGGATGATCGGCCAGTAGGCGCTGGAGAGCGACAGGCGAATGCGGCGCCCCGGCTGGAACCGATAGCCGCAGGCGTCGAGCACCAGTTCGATTTCGACCGGTTCGCCCGGTTGCAAGGGCTGGGGATCGGCGTTTCCATTGCGGTGCGCAAGGTTGAGGACGCCATAAGCGACACGCGTCGCGGTGCCGTCCGGATGCACATCGACGAGCCGCGCGGCAAGGTTCGCCAAGGGCGCATCGCTGGAAAGCGTCAGCTTCACCACCGGCCTGCCGAGAACGACGCACTCTTCCGCCAGGACCGCGCTGTCGAAGACCAGCGAGCCGACATCGTCGCAGCGCTGGTCGCCCGCCATTTCCGCATCCGGTTTCAGCGTGAAGAACTCGCCGGCAGCCGTACCCGTGTCGAGAGGCGAGCGCAACAGCGCATGGCCGGCGATCGGGCCGGCGGGATTCCGTTCAAGCCGTTCCCCTGCACCGAGAGTGAAAGCGGCGGTCTGAGGCGTATCCCATCTATCCTTGGCAATCCAGTAGCCGGGGTCCGCCTCGCGCCAGAGTGCCGGCCGAGGCCCGTCGAGGATATAGGCGCGCACCTGCGGTGCGGTCTCCGCGCCATTGCGCTCTCCGCAGAGCCAGCGCCGCCACCAGGCGATCGCCTCAGCGTGGAAATCCGCGCGCGGCTTCGGAAAGGCGAAATGCGGATATTTGTGCACCCATGGGCCGACCAGCGCCCATGCCCGGTCGGGCATGCCCGCAACCGCGTTCAGCGGCGTGTTTCGATAGCCATCGGCCCAGCCGGCGATTACCAGTGCCGGAACGGGAAAACCCTCGAAATCCTCGCAGATCGAGCCATGACGCCAGAACGCGTCGCGCCGCTGGTGCGAAAGCCATTCCTGCATGAAGAACGGCTCCTGCTCCAGCCGTTCCAGCCACATGGCGCGCCAGCGCTCGCCCACCAGTTCCGGGTCCGGCGGACGTGACTGATAGGCGCCCATCGTCGCCGCCCACGACATCTGCGCCGACAGATGCGAGCCGTTCTTGTAGTGGATATCGTCATTGTAGCGATCGACGGTGGAGGCAATCGAGATCACCGCCTTCAGGGCCGGCGGTTTCAGTGCGGCGACCTGCAGGCAGTTGAAGCCGCCCCACGAAATGCCCATCATCCCGACATTGCCGTTCGACCAGGCCTGAGCAGTAATCCATTCGATCACCTCGACGGCGTCGGAAAGCTCGCGCGGCGTGTATTCGCCGTCGATCACGCCGTCGGATTCGCCGCTGCCGCGAATGTCGACGCGCACCCCGGCAATGCCGGCCGCGGCAAAGACCGGATAGGTGGATTCATCGCGCGGCGCGGTGCCGTTGCGCTTGCGGTAAGGCAGGAATTCGAGAACGGCCGGCACTGGCGCCGCGGGCGTTGCGCAGTCCGGCATCCAGATGCGCGCCGCCAGCCGCGTGCCGTCCTTCAGGACGATCCATTCGTTCTCGATGACATGGAAATTTTTGCTCGCCATGGAATTGACCGTAAAGATTGCGCCCGCGGTGGAGTGCCGCGGCACGTCAGCAAAAGGGAAAAGAACGAAAGGTCGGCTGCCTCAGGCCTGCAGCCAGACCCGGCTGCAGATGCGGCCGTTGGAAAGGTCATTGCCGATGTCGTTCACGTAGCCCTTCACATGCTTTGAACAGGCGTTGAGATAATCGTTGAACACCGGCAGGATCAGGCCTCCCTCGTCGCGCACCATGAGCGCCATCTGGCGGTAGAGCTTGCGTCGCTTGCCGGGATCGAGTTCGGCGCGGGCCTCCGCCGCCATCTTGTCGAATTCGGGGCGCTTGAAACGCGTGTCGTTCCACTTCGCGTCGGAGACGTAGGAGGTGGAGTAACGCGCATCCTGCGTCGGCCGTCCGCCCCAATAGGAGGCGCAGAACGGTTTGACATTCCACACTTCCGTCCAGTAGCCGTCGCTCGGCTCGCGCTTCACATCGATCTTTATGCCGGCCTTGGCCGCGCTCTGCTGGAAAAGCTGCGCCGCCTCGACGGCGCCGGGGAACGCCGCGTCGGACGTCCTGAGCAGGATCGGCCCGTCATGGCCGGACTTCTTGTAGTAGGATTTGGCCTTCTCCGGGTCATAGACGCGCTGCTCGATATCGGTCGGGGCGAGCGCGTAGTTGCTGTTGACCGGATAGTCGTTGCCGAGCGTGCCATAGCCGCCCACCACCTGCTTGAGGATCGCCTCCCGGTCGATGGCGAGCTTCAGCGCCATGCGCAGATCGTTATTGTCGAAGGGCGGCGTATCGCAATGCATCAGGAAGGAATAGAAGCCCTTGCCTGACGTGCGCAGGATGTCGACGCTCGGAAGCCGCTTCAGGAGCGGCACGACTTTCGGGTCGATCGTGTTGATGAAGTCCACCTGCCCGGATTGAAGCGCGCTGATGCGCGCCGTCAAATCGTTCATGACGGTGATGTGGACGCTGTCGACATGGCCCCGGTCCTGACGCCAGTCCTGCTTGTTTCTTTCGAGGACGACACGGAGGCCCGGCTGGAACGTGACGAGCTTGTAAGGGCCAGTGCCGATCGCGGCATTCGGATTCTTCACGCCGCCGCCTGGCTGGATCTGGAGGTGGTAATCGGTGAGCACGAGCGGCAGGTCGGCATTGCCCTCCGAGAGCGTGATGATCATGTCGTCGCCGCGCTCATCGATCTTTTCGATGCCCGACAGAAGGCCGAGCGCGCCGGACTGCGAGCCTTTGCCGGCATGGCGGCGAAGGGTCGCCGCCGCATCGGAGGCTTTTAGCGGCGTACCGTCATGAAAGGTCACGCCCTTGCGGATTTTGAAGGTCCATACTTTCGCATCGGCCGAAGGCGACCAGGATTCCGCCAGCGACGGCAGCGGCTCGCCCGTTTTCGGATCCGATTCAATCAGTGTGTCGCCCCAGGAACAGGCGACGACGAAGGCGACGCTCGCCGTAGCGAGCGCGGGATCGAGCGTGTCGGCGGTGGCGCCCCCATCGAGCCCCAGACGCAAATCCCCGCCGCGCACCGGCGTTTCGGCCAAGGCCGGAGAGGCAAACGTTCCGGCTGCAGCCGAAAGGCCGAGAAGGGTGCTTCCCTGCAGAAAGCCGCGTCGTGAAAGGGTGAAGGTGTCGGCGCGCTCGGTCATTTGATCCTCATCTTGACTGCCCGGCAGCGATAATGAGCGTGGGGCGCGGCGGCGCAATTTCGCTGCTTGACGCGCCTTTAAGCGGGTTTACTCTATCCCCATGGCCAAAAGCTCCGCGAATTTCGGCGACAATCTCAGGCTCGCCTGCAGTACGCGACAGTCGATCTCCGAACTCTGCCGCGCCGTCGGCATCAATCGCCAGCAATTCAACCGCTATATCAATGCCGGGGCGCTGCCTTCGGCGCATAACCGTTTGAGGATCGCCGCCGCTTTCGGACTCGACCCGGACGATTTCGACCAGCCGAAAAGCGTGTTTCGCCGGAAACTGGGCGCGCAGCGCCGGCCTGCGACGGACGAGGGCCCGCTCGATGATGCCTACCCCGGCGATCTCGGGGCTCTGCGCCCTTATCTCGGCTTTTACCAGACCTGGCACGTATCGCTTTCCTGGCCCGGCCGGATCGTCTGCTCCTGTGCTCATATGAGGGAGAAAGACGGCAAGGTGCTGGTCACATCATTGGAGCGTATCGAGGAGCCTGGAAGCGGCATCACCCAGCGTTCGCGCTATGTCGGGCTTGCCGCATTCCGGCGCCAGCGCATTTTTTTGACCGAACTGACGCGCGGCGCGTCGCCGACCTTCGGGCAGACGATTCTGATGCCGTTCGAAATCCATCAGAGGCAGTATCTGAGAGGACTGACGATGGGCGTGTCGTGGCGCAACGACAATCTGCCCTACGCCACGCGGACGATATGGCGCTACCGCGGCCTCGATACCCACAGGCGGGCGCTGATCTCCAATTGCGGCATATACGCGCCAAACTCGGCGGCTCTGCCGTCCGTCGTCACAGCTTTTCTCACAGAGGCGCGGCCCATTGCCGTTCGATGAACTTGCAGCGGGGTCACTCCTCTATGCTCCGCATCAATCGTCGCGAACCTCTCCTTGTGTGATGAGCCGCGCGCTGCGTTGGCCTGTGAAATAGATCCAGAGCCAATTGAGGGCGACGGCGAGGCGGTGCCGCAGACCGATGAGAAAGTAGATATGGGCAAAGCCCCACAGCCACCACGCCAATCGGCCGGTGAATCTGATCCAGCCGAAATCGGCGACTGCGGCGCGCTTGCCGATCGTCGCAAGACTCCCCGCATCCTTGTAGCGGAAGGGCCCCTGCGGCTGCCCGCTGGCTATCCGCGCCGTGATTGCCTCCGCGACATAGCGACCCTCCTGTTTTGCCGCCGGCGCGAGGCCGGGGACGAGCGTTCCGTCAGCCATCTCGACATGAGCGGTGTCGCCGATCGCGAAGATGTCGGGATGTCCTGGAACCGTGAGATCCGGACGAACCAGAATCCGCCCTGCACGGTCGGCCGGCGCGCCGAGCCATGCAGCCGCGGGCGACGCCGCCACTCCTGCCGCCCAAAGAATGGTTTTTGCCGGGATGAATTGGCCGTCGACCTCGACGCCGTCCGCCGTACAATTGGTGACCGCATGTCCAAGCCTTACCTCCACCCCAAGCTTGGTCAGTGCGGCGCGCGCATAGTCGGAGAGGCTTTGGCGGAAGCCGGGGAGAATGCGGGGCCCGGCCTCGACGAGGATGACACGAGCCGATCGCGTGTCGAAATTGCGGAAATCGTGACGCAAAGTGTCTCGCGCGAGGTCCGCGATCGTGCCGGCAAGCTCCACGCCGGTCGGGCCGCCGCCGATGAT
>Ga0187809_10000325_pt1 | contig 27806 bp, 26 predicted proteins | sample NC_wetland_sal_i_8_FD_132415 | JGI IMG/M metagenome (GOLD analysis project Ga0187809, IMG submission 132415) | Wetland sediment microbial communities from Neuse River Estuary, North Carolina, USA - ASW_4 | ecosystem: Environmental > Aquatic > Freshwater > Wetlands > Sediment | place: USA: North...
GAGCGCCTCCACGATCGCGGTCGTCGACTGCGCGACCTGCACCGCCTCGGCCGCCACCCCGGCGGCGTCCTGGGCGTTCTTGGCGATCTCGCGGATCGAGGCGGACATCTCCTCGGTGCCGGTCGCGACCGTCTGGACGTTGCGGGAGACCTGCTCCGCGGCGGCGGAGACGAGGTTGGCCTGGCCCTCGGAGGCCTCGGCGGTGCCGGACATCTGAGCCGAGACCGCCGACAGCTCCTCCGAGGAGGCCGCCAGCCCGTCGGCGTTCGACCCGATCGTCGCCATCGACTCGCGCAGCTGCGCCAGGGCCGTGTTCAGCGAGGCAGCCATCCGACCCACCTCGTCGGTGGTCGCGATCTCCAGGTGCTGGTCCAGCCTGCCGGCGGCCAGCCCGTCCAGGACGCTCACGGCCTGCTGCAGCGGCCGGGAGACCATCCGTCCGATCCCGACGGCGAGCACGACAGACAGGGCCAGCCCCGCGGCGATGACCGCGAAGATCAAGGCGCGGGCGCTGGAGTAGGCCGCCTCGGCGTCCGCCAACGCCTTCGCCGCCGCCGCGTCCTCGATCTTGTCCAGCGCGGTGAGCGCCGTGGTGATCTCGGTGGTCAACGGCGCGATGCTCTTGTCCCGCACCGCGACATAGGAACGCATCGCGGCAGGGTCGGAGATCCCCGCCTGCAGCAGCGGCAGCACCTCCTGGGTCAGCAGGCTCCGGTAGCTCTTGATCGCCGCCGCGAACCGGTCCCGCATCTGCTCCCGGCCGGTCATGTCGGTCGCGGTGTACTTGGCCCAGTTCTCATCGATCGCCGCGTTGAACTGGTCCACCGACGCCTTCGCCGCCGGCAGCCCCGAGGGGTCCGTCACGAACGCCTCGCTGACCGCCGCCATCCGCAGCTTCTGGAAGTTCGCGTCGACCTGGCCCAGCCAGCCGATCGCCTGCAGGCTGTCCCGGTACATCCCCCGCATCGCCTCCTGCTCGCTGCTCATCTTGCTGACCCCGACCAGCCCGACCGCGATCATCATCACCGCCAGCACCAAGAACCCCGACAGCAGCTTCTGCGCCGTTCTCAGATTCCGGAACAAGACCAGCGCTCCGCGCCGACGAACTCCACTCACGAGCCGACCCCCTCTAGACAAGAACCACCGCCATGACGACGGTGGGCAACCTCCAGATCGGCCCCTCGGCTGGCAATATGAGTCGTTCAAACGGAGTCTGCTCCTGCCCTGGGAGACCGCTGGGTGGTAGAGAGGAACCATCCGTTCGAGGATGGGCGCGGGCGTTCTGGACTGGGGTGTCCCGCAGTCGTGGTGGAGATTGCGCGGCGGGTTGGCTGCCGGGTGCGAGGCATCAGCCCTAGCGGTGCGTCGTCTCCGGAGCGGTGTGCCCCTCCGGCGAGGCGACGCTTGGCACGTCGCCAGCCAACCCAGGCGCCGAGGGATGCCGCACTGTTGCGGCGGCGCTGCTCGAGCCCGGCCCGCCCGTCGCCGGCCCCGAAGGGAAAGCCCCGGGAGGCCGGTGACCGCGACGACGAGGTGAGGGCCGCGCTGTGATTGTCCTCACACCGGGGCCTGCGCACGGCGAGGGGGTGCTCCTTTGAGAGATCCCCCGCGTGGTCGCAGTCGAGGATGGTGGGCCGCGGTACACGCCATGCGGCACTTGTCTCCGAGTCACCAGTATCGGGGTACTTGCGAGATAGGTAGATGGCACTGGCCCCGGTTACTGGCAGAAGGTAAAGACTCGGTCAAGTGGCTTGCGAGTCGTGGTACCAGCCGACAGAGTCGGCTGGTAGTTCCGGATTCGGGTCGGGGCATGGGCTTGAGAGTGGTCGGCATGGTGCGGCGGGGGCTGAGGCTGTCCTGGTTGGTGGGTCGTCGTGTGAGTCTCTGCGCGCGGAGGGGTCAAGTGATCGCCGCGGTGGTCGCGGCGGCGGTGGTTGTGGGCCTTATGCCGCCGTCAGTGGCGGTCGCGACGACCTCGTCGGTGGTTCGGGGGGCGGTGGTGGCGGCGACGGCGTTGCCGAGCGAGGACTGGAACGCGACCCCGGGAGAGGGGAATGGATGCGCGTCGGCGTCGATCTCAGGCTTCGACGAACCCCCTCTGCCGTCGAGGATCGACGTGATGGTCACCTTGAATTTCGAGCCCACCCCCATGGGCTGCTACCCGCGTCTGGATTGGACTGCTGTATGCATGACGGATTCGGGGATGTTCAAGCAGTTCATGGCAGACTCGACCTGGGTGGCCGAGTACGACCCAAGTCCCACGGGCCATGATGACCACCCTATGGCGTCCCTGACGTACTACCCCTGTAGCGGCAGCCAGCTCATCGCTTGGGTGATGCCGGGGGTCAAGAACGAACTCTCACCTTCTGGTGCCGACTCCGTGGGCGGGCTGGCGTGGTCCGACCCGGCGTGGTTGAGCACCACCCAGGATGCGTTCCCGGAGCTCGCGGAGCAGGGTGGCGCCTCACCTGAGGCGGAGAACTGCGACACTCCGTGTCTCGGTGACCCTGTCAACGCGGCGAGTGGTGCGCTGGTGGAGCCGGCCACGGATGTGTCGGTGCCCGGTCGGGGGCTGCCCCTGACGTGGACGCGCACCTATGTGTCGTCGCTGGCCAGTGATGGTGGCGGGTTGGGGTATGGATGGCAGGTGCCGTACCAGGCCAAGCTCACGGTGTCGGGTTCGACGGCGACGTTCACGGACGACGGCGGCACCCAGGTGGTCTACACCAACAAAGGTGGGGCTTGGACGGCGCGGACACGGGTGCTGGCCTCGCTGACGCAGGCCGTGGACGGGACCTTCGCCTTGACCCGGTTCGGGAGCGGCAAGACGTGGATGTTCGACAGTTCCGGGCTGTTGACCGCGCTGAAGGACCGGGCCGGGGTGGTGACCACCCTTAAGTACTTAGGTGGGCGACTCGCCTCGGTGACCGACAGCACCGGACGGGCGGTCACGCTGACCTGGACCGGGTCGCACATCAGCGCGGTCACCGACCCGGCCGGGCAGGACACCACGTACAGCTATGACGGGTTGGGGGATCTGGAGACCGTGACCGATCCGGGCGGGCGGGTCACGCAGTACGGCTACAACGCGGCGCATGAGCTGACCAGGATCACCGACCCCGACGGCGGAGTCGTCGACAACACCTACATCGGCGGGCGGGTCACCCAGCAGGGTGACCCGGCAGGACTGACCACGACGATCGGCTACTCCGGCGACCCGAGCAGCGAGACCGGGTCGACGACGACGATGACTGACGGCCACGGGGTGGTGACCAAGTACCGGTTCAAGCGGCTGCTGCTGCAGTCCAAGACCACCGGCTACGGCACCGCATCGGAAGCCACCACGACCTACAAGTACGACCCGATCACCCTCGGGGTGTGGATGGTCATCGACGCCGAAGGCAACGTGACCGAGCAGGAGTATGACACCCGCGGCAACCTCACCCGGGCCGTCGACGGATCCGGCAGGGCGGTCGCCTTCACTTATGACGGCCAGGACCGGGTCACCTCCCAGACCCTGCCCTCGAACCGATCCGCGAACTGGTCCTACACCGACGCCTCGGGCGAACCCAGCGCCTACCCACAAGGACTGACAACCAAGTACGGCAGCACGGTCATAGCCACCACCAGCCTGCACTACGACGACACCGCCCACCACGGGGACGTCACCAGCGTCGTCGACCCCGACGGACGCACCACCAGCTACACCTACGATGCGTACGGGTACCCCGCCGCCACCATCGTGACCGACACCCACAACGTCACCCTGACCGCACAGACCCGCTACGACGTCCTGGGCCGAGCCGTCTGCGAGGTGGCGGCGGGCAAGTACCTCGACGGCGTCCGCTGCCCTTCGACCGGCACCCCACCGGCCGGGGCATCCTCGGTCATCTACGACGGGTCCGGGCGGCCCACCTCCAGCACCGATGCCCTCGGCCACACCACCACCTACACCTACAGTGGTCGGACCACCACCGTCACCGACGCCGCTGGACATGTTGCCCGGCGGGTGCGCGACAAGGACTACCGCGAGGTCTCAACCACGAGCGGGTACGGGTCGGCCACTGCGGGCACCACCACCACCGCCTACGACGTCGAGCCCGGAACCGGAGACTGCCCGTCCACGACCGGGGTGGCCTGGTGCACCACGGTCACCGACCCCGAGGGCCGTGTGACCGTGCACGGGTTCGACGCCGCCACGAACGAGATCCGCACCGTCCGCCCCGGCGGACAGACCACGGCCACCAGCTACGACCTGACCGGCCTGCCTGACGTCGTCACCAACCCGGACGGCACCACCACTACGTACGGCTTTGACGGCGCCGGCCGGATCCTGTCCAAGGACTACTCCACCAACGACCCCGCCGACGTCACCTACAGCTACGACCTCGACGGGCGACGGGCCTCGATGAGCCAGGCCACCAGCCCGACCCGCACCACCGACTACGGTTACGGCGACCTGGGGCTGCTCGCGTCGGTCACCCAGAAGGACGGCGGTACCGTCACCTCGAACGTGTCCTACGAGCGGGACAACTCGGGCCACGTCACCGCCATCCACTACCCCGACGGCCGGGTTGTCACCCAGCACTACGACACGGCCTCACGGATCGACACGATCACCGACGCCGCCACCACCGGCCGCACCATCGGCTTCGGCTACGACCCGGACGGTAACTTGACCACGACCTCGCTGCCCGGGTCGGTGGGGTCGATCACCTCGACGTTCGATGCCACCGGGGCGATGACCGGCACCGCTGCCAAAGACGGCTCCGGGACCACGCTGCTAGGCCTGACGTACGGTCGCACCGACACCGGACAGGTGGCCGCCGAGACCGCGACCGGGGCCGCCACCGGCGGCGGTACCTACGGATACGACGACAACGGCCGGCTCTCAGGGGCGGGTTCGACGTCGTTCGGGTACGACCTGTCTGGCAACCCGACCGGCCTGGGGACCACCACCCAGACCTTCACCACCGCCGAGGGACGCCTGGCCACCTCCGACACCGCCGGCACCGGCCAGTCGTTCGGGTACAACGCCAACGGCGACCGCATCAGCGCCGTCGGGGATGTCACCTCGACCTACACCTACGACCAGGCCTCGCAGCTGACCTCGTCCCAGACCTCGCTGACGCCGGCCTCGGCCGGGGAGTTCAAGCCGCTGACCCCGGCGCGGATCCTGGACACCCGCTACGGCATCGGGGCGGCACAGGCCAAGGTCGCAGGACACGGCACCGTGCACCTGCAGGTCACCGGCGCCGGCGGTGTCCCCTCCTCGGGAGTGTCGGCGGTGGTGCTCAACGTCACCGACGTCAACGCCGCAGCCACGGGATGGCTGCGGGTGTACCCGACCGGTGATCCCCAGCCGAGCACCTCGACGATGAACTGGGACGCCGGGGAAATCAACGCCAACCTGGTCATGGTCAAGGTCGGCACCGGTGGCCGAGTCGACCTGTACAACGGGTCCACCACCGGCACCGCCGGCCAGGTCGACCTTGTCGCCGACGTCGCCGGCTACTACCTCGACGCTGCCTCCCCCGACGGCGCCGGCGCCTATGTCCCGGTGACGGCCACCAGGGTCTCTGACAGCACCGTCACCGCATCCAGCCCCGTCACCATCGGCATCGCCGGCGCCAACGGGGTCCCGGCCGACGCCGCTGCAGCCGTGGTCAACCTCACCGCCGTCGCCGACCCCTCCCACGCCGGCTACCTGACCGCCTACCCCTCCGGCACCAGTCGGCCGGGCACCTCCAACCTCAACGTCTCCGCCGGCGACATCACCGCCAACCTCGCCGTCGTCAAGATCGGCACCGACGGCAAGATCGTCGTGTACAACGGCTCCGCCGCCTCCACCCGCGTCATCGTCGACCTCGTCGGCTACTACACCGGTGGGGCCACTACCGGGCCCGGCGGGTACGTGCCGCTGAGCCCGGCCCGTGTCCTCGACACCCGCAACGGCCAGTCCTGCGCCAATGCCACCCCTGTCGCCTCCCACGCCACCGTCGACCTCCAGGTCACCGGCGCCGGCGCCGTCCCCACCAGCGGGGTCGCCGCCGCCGTGGTCAACCTCACGGCCGTCTGCGGGTCCACCGCCGGCTACCTGACCGCCTACCCAACCGACCAGACCCGCCCGACAGCCTCCAACCTGAACTGGGTCGCCGGCGAGACCGTCGCCGTCCTGGCCGTCATCCCCCTGTCCGCCGTCGGCAAGATCTCCCTCTACAACGGCTCCGGCGGCACCGTCCAATTCGTCGCCGACATTGAGGGCTACATCACCTCCGCCGCCGGCATCACCGGCACCACCGGACCCACCACCACCTACACCTATGACGGCGACGGCCTCCGGCTCACCAAAACCACCGGAGGGGCCACCACCCGGTACGCCTACGACGTTTCGGGCGCCGTGCCCAGACTCCTCACCGACGGGGTCTACGACTACATCTACGGACCCGACGGCACCCCCCTCGAACAGATCAAGATCACCGGCGGAGACACGGCCTACTACGTCCACGACCAACACGGCGACACCCGGGCCCTTCTGAGCACCACCGGCACCATCGCCGCCACCTACGCCTACACCCCCTACGGCCAACCCACCCAAACCCAGACCAACCCCACCGCCAGCACACAGCTGCTCTACGGCAGCGGATACACCGACCCCGAGACCGGCTTCATCTACCTCACCCACCGCTACTACGACCCCGCCACAGCCCAATTCCTCACCACCGACCCCCTCCTCAACCTCACCCGATCCGCCTACGGCTACGTCGACACCGACCCCCTCAACGCCCTCGACCCCGCCGGCCTATGCACCAGCGACTTCTACTGGAAGGCCCTGGGAACCATCACCAACACCATGGCCATCGTTAGCATCTTCGCCCCCGAATGCCTGGTCTGCCTCGCGATAGCCACCCTCGGCTACGCCGCCCTCGCCTACCATGACGCCCAATCTGGCGACTACCTCGGCGCCGGCCTCGACCTACTCGCAGCGGCATCATTCGGCAGCTCCGCCTGGGCCCTCAAGGGCGCCCGGGCGGCCGCAAACGCAGTTCCTGAGACTCTGAGTTTCGGCAGCAGGGCCGCAGCCCGCGAGGGACTTCCCGGTGATCTCGCTGCTGCTGGCAACCGATTCTTCAGAGGCGCGACCTCGAAGAGCCAAGACTTCAAGGCGACTGGACTCCCTGACGGCGGCTACCGACTGGAGTTCTTCTCGCCGGCCAACAACCCGGGCTACGGGAAGCTCTATGTCCAGGAGATCGACCGCACCGGACAAGTCCTTCGTGAATACAAGAACACGATGGGACCAGACGGCCTCATCGAGACGAAGTGGGTGCACGGTGGACCTTAACCTCTCCGGGCTCCTCGATCGCGCTCTTGGCGGCGATCCCGAAGCGGTCACGCAGATGAGCCGCTTCGATCACGCTGCGCTCTTGGAGGCACAGGCCGCGGGGCGGCCCCTGATCGTCACGAGAGAAGCGACTGTTATTGTCCTTCGCGGTCTGCTCGACCATCGCTTCACGCCACCAGTCGTTCAGTCCTGGGCCTCGCTCATACGGCGCGGGTACATCGCTCGCCCCGAGGTAAGCCTGCCGATTCAGCCACTCGAGATCGAGTTTGACGACACGTGTGAGGACGCAATTTCGGAGACCGTGTCACGGCTGGACGAGATTGGGGACGTGGTCGACGGGGAGGTCAACAGCAGCGAGATCCTCGACCTTCTACAACTGCTGGGCGAGCCATGAAGCGACTGATTGTGGCTTTCGTCTGCCTGCTGGCAGCCATATTCGGGCTGTTGCCAGGGTCAGAGTCGGCGGCGGCTGCTGCTGCGCGGTCCGTGCCGGGCTACACGTATGACGGCGCACACGGTCTCACGCAGGCGCCAAGCACCACGTCGGTGCGTGGCCCTACGAATGCCACCTACGACTACACCACCGACTACCGGTCGCACGGCGCTTCGGCACGTCCGGAGGGGCCACCATCTGGGGCTAGGACCACCTACACCGCGTGTGCCCAGTTCGGGAATGCATGGAGCGGTAGAACCGGGCCTGTCCACTCTCAGTTCGCAGACACGGGACTTTCGTCGCTCGCGCCGAGGAGCGTTGCCGCAAACGCTGGAGAGGACAGCGTCCAGCTGTTCAGGAACGTCGATGCGAGGGAGTTCGACGCCATCGCTGAGTCCGGGAGGTTCACAACCGGTGACGGGATGATGGAGGGTAAGTGGTTCGCGACCACAGGTGAGCACGCCGAGCAATGGGGCACGAAGCTGAACGGCGGGCAAGGGCTCACCGTCGAGACGCGGATCCCACGATCCGTTGCCGACCAACTTCATTACGAAGGCGGGAAGCTCGACGGCATTGGCCCGGGCTGGTATGCGGATGGAGGCGGCCTTGACCTGATCAACCGCTCCATGGATGGGATCAGGCTCTGGCCATGATCGAGAACATCGAGAACCCCGTTGCCATCGCTCTGGTGGACTGGTTGCAGCCGTCGGCCGGGGGGCGAACGTCCGGGCCGCCGACAGCTCCCGTATACGCGGCGAACTGCACGTTCCCCCTCGGAGGCGAGCGCGAGACTGTCCCCGGTTGGCCCGCAACGGCGGAGAAGTTCAGCGTCTTCATCCAGAAGGTCGACGACGGGCCCGACGGTGCGTGGATCTGCAAGATCGACTTCATCGCGCCCGACCTCGTGGCGCCGTACCTCGGCCGCGGCGTGCAGATGCTCGTCATGGAGGGCCCGAAGGTGGTCGGCCAGGCAACGATCACGGACGTGTTCGAGATCAGCAACGCGACGGACCCGACGACATGAGGCGTCTGCTCGTCGTCATCCTGGCCATCCTCGCATCCTGGTTCTTGGGGGCCCTTCCAGCGAATGCGGGGCAGTGCCTGCCGACAGATCAAGACTCCGTCCACGCCTGGACGTTCAGCGCGGATGACTCTGCTGCGCCAGGCGACACGGCCACCGAGCGTGCTCCTCCCGGCTGTGGCTGCACCGACACTATCTATGCCGCCGTCGGTGTACGGTCGCCCGGCACTGCGGAGCGACCTGATGCGCATGCGCGCTGGATTACCCTCACCTACGACTACCCCGGCGCGCTCGTGCACGCCGCGCGGGGATGCGGGTCCGATCGCAGGGGGGTACGGGCCACCAATGGGTACTCATTCGCCTTCGAACCGAGCCGTGTTGCCGCAAACACCAGTGCGTTCTCGAACCTCACGCACTCTTCGTCGGGGATCGCGCCGTACAGCGTGCAGCGGACGGTGACCGCCGGCCAGGGCGGGAGCATCCAGGCTCACCATCTGATCGAGAGAAGGTTCGCCGACGTGATGGGCCAAACCGTCGGGGACATGCCGTCGATTGTGGTCACCCGGGCGGAGCATCAGGTGTTCACCAACGCCTGGCGGGAGGCGATCCCGTACGGGCCGACAGGCACCGGGCGAGCGACCCCAGCCCAGGTCGAGGCAGCAGCTCGGCAGATCTACCGTGAGTATCCGGAGATCCTTCAAGCGTTGGGGCTCGGATGACCGGCTTCGTCGAGTTGTACTGGAAGCGCAACCGTGGCTGGCCTTGGCCGGAGGACTCGTGGGGTCTGACGCCGATGTTCGGCGAGGATGGGTGGTGCCGTTCGTGCGGGGTGCCGAAGCGCCATCAGTCCGGCTCGCTCGTGCTTCAGCGCAGGGGCATGAGGGTGGAGGGGGCGTGGGTGCCCAACTGGCGCTTCGATGTCATCTGCCTGGAGCGCGACGTGGCCTTGGAGGCGGCGGCACAGTTCGATCTTGAGACGCGTCCGGTGGACTGGCATCCGACCTCACCGGGCGAGGCGGTGCAGATCGTCGTGCCTACCCGTGGTGATGCTTGGTTCGACGAGGAAGAGCTCAGGACGGCGGCGATCGCACACCACGGTGTTGACGGCGCTGCGTGCCCTGAGTGCGGAGTGTGGCGGTGGATGCCGCTCAATTTCGACATCTTGCCGCCACGTCGGGTCACACCGCCGTTGGGTGACGTGGCGATTGCTGGCAGCCCTGAGTGGTTTGGAGCGGGCAAGCGAGCGTTCCGGCAGCTCCTCGTACGACGCGACCTGGCCGAACTGATCGCCGCCGCAAGTCCCCGCGACTTCAAGGTCCAGGACATCTCCTGATGTGGGGGCTCGTCAGTCGGCTGGCCGCCCTGCTGGCAGTCCTCCTCGTCGCGCCGATCGCCGGTGCGTCGGGCATGCCCCTGTCGGCAGCCGCGTCGGCTGCCCCAGCGGCGTACACCTACGACGCGTCCGCCTACGTCTACGACGCCCCCGCGCTGTTGTCGTCACCGGACACCGCGGCGTCGTACGTGCGAGGTTCGCCGTCAGGGCCTGAAGTCGCGTCGTGGGGGAGGTCTGTCTCCGCCGGCGATCGCGGTGTTGCCGCAAACACCGCGGAAGGTGCTGCGGATGCTGCCCTCGCGGCGGGCAAGACGCGAGGGGCTGCGAGTGCCCTGCAGTTGGCGGACGGGAGCCCACCCATCGTTGACGTCTCTGGCTCGGCAAGGGTCATCAACCCGGAGATGCAGGCCGCGCTTGATTCGATCCCGCAGGACTTGCGCCCAGGGTTCCATGGCTGGTGTTCTGAGATTGGCTGCATGAACCAGGCGCTGAATGAGGGTCGCTCACTTGCCGGAGGCACGATGCGGACGGTTGCGATCGGTGACAGCCCGCCGGGACACTCGCTTCCCAAGGCTCCGTGCCCGACGTGCGAAGGCGTGATGCGACTGTTCGGGGTGAGCGCCGAGTGATCGCGTCGGACCTGGTTGCCGCGTACGACGACGGCGAGAAGGTCGACAGCGCGGAGCGGTGGCGCGCCTTCTCAGTTGCCCTCCTCGAGTTGATCCGGCGACTCATCCCACTGGCTGAGTTGCCGCGAGAGATCATCACAGGCGGGCTGGCGGCGTGGGGCACCATTCCGGTTGAGACGGAACGCTTGGCGGACTTGCGGACATCCGTCTGGCGGCATCTTGAGGAGAAGCATGGGAACTCGTGGGCGATCTCCGACAGGGAAGACGCGGTGCTGAGGGCGGCCCTCTTCGGCCTAGCACCTGATGGAGACCGGGACGCGGCGGTCGAGGGAGCCGGATGGGTTGAGGACTTCCTGACGGACTCGGTCGGGTAGTCGGTGTTGCCGCAAACAGCGCAGCGCCGATGGATAGCTTGGGTCTGCTGCACGGATAGGTGACATCTGATCTGTGGAGATGGGAGTCTCCGCTGGAAGGATGTCGATCGTGCCGAAACCGTTTCCGAGGGAGTTCCGCGAGGACGTGGTCCGGGTCGCTCGCAGCAGTGATGCGTCGGTGGCGCAGGTGGCCAAGGACTTCGGGATCTCCGAGTCCTGCCTGCACCGTTGGCTGGCGCTTGAGGACGTCGAGGCCGGTAAGCGCCCCGGCGTCACCGCGGGTGAGGCCGCCGAGCTTCGCGAGCTGCGCAAGCGCAACAAGCTGCTCGAGCAGGAGAACGAGGTGCTGCGCCGAGCGGCGGCGTATCTGTCGCAGGCGAACCTGCCGGGGAAATGATGTACCCGCTCGTCCGCGAGCTGGCCGCCGACGGGATCCCCGTCGCGGTGACGTGCCGGGTGCTGAAGATCGCGCGTCAGCCCTACTACCGCTGGCGTGCCGACCCGGTCAGGGACGCCGAGTGGGTCGCGGCCCATCGGGCGAACGCGCTGTTCGACGCCCACCGTGACGACCCGGAGTTCGGCTACCGGTTCCTGCTCGACGAGGCTCGCGATGAGGGCCAGCCGATGGCCGAGCGCACCGCCTGGCGGATCTGCTCGGCCAACGGCTGGTGGTCGGTGTTCGGCAAGCCCCGTGCTCGCAACGGCAAGAAGAAGCGCACGCCGGGCACGGCGGCCTTCGACGACCTGGTCAAGCGCCGCTTCACCGCCGACGCTCCCAACATCCTGTGGCTGGTCGACATCACCGAACATTGGACCGGCGAGGGCAAGCTGTACTGCTGCGCGGTCAAGGATGTGTTCTCCAACCGGATCGTCGGCTACTCGATCGACACGCGGATGAAGGCCCGCCTCGCGGTCGCCGCTCTGAACAACGCCGTCGCCCGACGCGCTGCGGCCGGCGCCGAGGTTGCCGGCTGCATCGTTCATGCGGACCGCGGGTCGCAATTTCGATCAAGGAAGTTCCACCGCGCCCTGACCCGCCACAACCTGGTCGGCTCCATGGGCCAAGTCGCCTCCGCGGCCGACAACGCCGCAATGGAATCGTTCTTCTCGCTGCTGCAAAAGAACGTGCTCGACCGGCAGGCCTGGCGCACCCGCGAACAGCTCCGCATCGCGATCGTCACCTGGATCGAACGGACCTACCACCGACGGCGGCGCCAAGCCGCGCTCGGCCGGTTGACCCCCGTCGAGTACGAAGCAATCATGACCCCAACCGCCACCCAGGCGGCCTAACCGCACCTGTCACCCGTTCGTGCAGCAGACCCCTTCCTTGCGAGCGGCGCGCGCGTGAGCGAGAGCTCGACCGCGACGGCGATTGGGGATGATGCGAACACCTTGGAGAACTTCGCCCGATCGAGGGGGGCTGCCGGTCACGATGTGATAGTCCACGGAGACACAGCAGGGAACTTCAGGGTCAACGGGGACATCACCCATCCGCAGCAGATCGCTGATGCGATTCTCGGCAACCCGGGTTATGACGGCGGCCCGATCAACCTGGTGACGTGCCACGGGGCTTGTGGTGCCGCCCAGGAGCTTCAGGAGATCATGGGTGTACCGGTCAACGCCCTGCCGGGCCTCGTTGACCTCGATCCCGCAACCGGCCTGCTTCGGAGCCTTGGATGACCACCGTCAAGCCACTCGGCGTCTTCGGGCCACGCAACCGGGCGGAGTTCGACCTGGATCGCGCGACGCTGCTCGCCCAGGGCACTATCGATGCCTCCACGCGGGAGCACGTGGCGGCCTACCTTCGTTCGGGAACACTTGTCCTCGCGCTCATGGAGTACACGGCCGACGTGATCGACGGAGCCTTTGGTGTCTCCGGCGGGTCCGGCATCCTCACGGATGGCACCTACTACTGGCGCGTCGATGCGGCGTACTACGTGGAGCACCACGGCATCGCCATCGAGGACGAGCTAGTCGCCTGGATGGAGCAGCACGGGTGGCGAGCCCCTGAAGTGTCGTCAGGCGAGCTCGCAGTGATCGACGGGCTCTTGTTCGAGCGGCTTCGCTCATGAAGCTGGCATCCACACGTCGACAGTCGGCTGCCTTCCTAGCCGCGATCCTGATCGCGGTTCTTGCCGCCATGGCCGGTCTGTTCACCGCCGGACCGGCGTCGGCGGCAACGCCCTCCGCGGCGCAGGACGCCGTCGGGGCCTTCGCCTCCACGGTCGCGGTCGCCGTCGGGCCCTTGGAGGATGTTGCCGCAGGTCAGCGGTGGGCGAAGGCGCCTTCGCGGGCCGTTTCGGTGGTGGGTCGCGGTGTTGCCGCAGAAACCGCGGGCGGAGGTGCGAGGTCCGTAGTCACCTCGACCGACGTCGTCACGAGCCCCTCAGCGATGGAGGGACTGACGGCGAGCCAAGTCGACGATCTGGCCAGAAACGCCGGCTACGAGGTCCTGTCGGGCAAGGCGGGCGCCGCGAATCCTGCGACGCGCTACTACGCACCGGGCACCAACCGCTCCGTTGGGTTCCGCGTTCTGCCCGAGGGAGTTGCGGGGCAGTCTGGGTTGAAGGCCGGGCCCTACCTTCGCTTCTTCGGTGGGCCGAACGCGGGCCAGCGAATCCCCCTGGGGGCATCATGACCAACCTGACACCACTACACGAGGCGCTGCTGGAACTCGGGCTCGAAGACTGGATCCCTCTCCCCGAGATACTCGACGCTCCGGAGGTGCGCCCGCTTGTCGAGGAAGGGAAAGCGGTCGGTCTCGTCGCCCGCGCGCTGGTCGACCTCTTGGCGCAGGACCGGATCCAGGTGTGGTTCGGGCAGTGGTCGGCGGACCCGAGTCCTGCACCTCGTGAGCTGGCCGAGGAGTTGCTGCTCGACGAGCGCCGGTACTCATTCGGCGCCGAGGACGCTGGCCTGGACCGGGTGTACTTCGTGAACGTCGCGAACTTCCGTGCCGAGTAGCGAGCGTCTTCGAGCCGCCCGCCGAAGAGTCGTCCTGCCAGACTCGGCCCCATGACCATGGCGACCCGCACGGCTCGGCGGTCGCGCTCGGCCCTGATGTTCCTCGCCGCCGTCCTGGCCGTCGCGGTCGGCCTGATCGCTGCCGGACCCGCGTCGGCCCTCACGGCCTCCGCGGCCGAAACTCGCGTCGGGGCTTCCGCCTCCGCGGCCGAGGTGGCTGTCGAGCCCTCAGTCAGCATCACCGCAGGTCAGCGGCTAGGGAACGACCCCCCGCGGCCCCAGATCGTGGTGGCTACCGGTGTTGCCGCAAACGCAGAAGCGCCGCTGATCCGCCTCACCGCCGTGGAGAGCCGGGCCAACCCCAAGACCCTCGCCGATCACTTCGGCCGGCACGGCGGCGACTTCGGGGCGACATCGGCCGATGAGTACGCGCAGATGGCGTCGGAGTTCTTCCAGCGCGGCGGGGTAGACGGCCTTCCGACGAAGATCGCCTCGGACGGAACGATCAGGATGTACGACCCTGCGTCGAACACGTTCGGTTCGTTCAACCCGGCCGGACAGACAAGGACGTTCTCCAAGCCTGATCCGGCTATCCACGGCTACCCGACCAACTGGGACTACTGGGTCTCGTAGCCGGGGGTGGCGCCATGACGAACGTTCAGTGCCCCGTGTGTGGCTTCGCGGACCTCGCGGAGCCACCTTGGTCCGAGGCCGGGGCCTCCGATGAGATCTGCCCTTCGTGCGGAATCCAGTTCGGCTACGACGACGCGGCAGGTGGTGACGCTGCTGGGCGAACCGAGTTCTATCGACTCTGGCGCTCCCGCTGGGTGAGTGACGGAATGCCCTGGCGGAGTCGCGGCCAAGCCACGCCCGACGGCTGGGATCCTGTGGCGCAACTCCGTCGCATCGGGGCCATCGAGTGGTAGCCGCGGCGAGGCAGGCGCTGCGGTCGCTCAACGCGGTCGGCCACCGCGCTGGGCCTTGGCCTTCCTAGCCGCCGCCTGGCCTCTGTTCTGGCCATCGCCATCGGCCTGGCGGGCGCCAGGTCGGCGTCGACGGCAACGGCCTGCGTGCCGAAATTCGCGTCGGGGCCTCAACCTCCCGGACCATGTCGACATCGGGCTCTCGGCGGGCATCAAAGCAGGTCAGCGGTAAGGAAGGGGCATGAGGACGATGATTTCCTGGGTTGGGCGATTGAGGGGGTTCAGTCATAGTTCGTGCATCTTGTGGCGGGCGACTGGTCCGGCGGTGAGTACCGAGAGAGCCGGTCTCTTGGCAGCGGTCGCCCGCCTAGCCAGTGGCTGGGGTGGCCGGGTGTTGCTGATGGGATCTGCAACCACTGCGACGAGTGCGGCCCGGCGGTCGCGCTGGGCACCGGCTTTCCTAGCCGCCGTCTTCGCCGTCGCAGCTGGTCTGTTCATCGCCGTATCGGCGGCGGCACCGCCCTCCGCGGCCCAAACTCGCGTCCGGCCCTTCTCTCCCGCGCCCGGCCCCGAAGGTCAGCGATGAGGGTTGCCGTTGCGTGCCGGGGCATCAACGCGATGGGGCCGTTGCGGCGGCGGTGGTCATGGGGCGATCGTGGGGTGGGCGATGTCGTCGATGGTGTGCTCGTCGAGGGTTGCCATGAAGGCGTTCAGGGCCTGGTCGAGCAGTCCTTGGAGTCGGCAGCCCGGTGGCGCGAGCGGGCAGGGCGGGTGGTCGCAGGTGACGACGGGTTCTTCTCCTTCGAGGGCGGCGACGACCCGTCCGACGGTTGTGGCGCGTCCGGGTGCGGTGATGGTCAGGCCGCCGCTGCGGCCGCGGCTGGTGGCCACCCAGCCCTGTCGGGCGAGGCACTGGACGACCTTGGCGACGTGGGTTCGGGGGACGGCGAGCTGGGCTGACAGGGCCTCGATGGTGGTCTGCCGCTGTGGGTCGGCGGCCAGGGTCATCAGGATCCGCAGTGCCACGTCGGTGGCCTTGGTGATTCGCATGGTGGTCCCAGCGTAGGCCGCAGATGCGCGCGGTCCGTGGGGACGCGGGCCGGGGGGGTAGTTGTGGTGTCCCGGCCCGCGTCTGGTTCATCCGACGGTGGCCAGGTCGGCCCCGTCGGTGGACTGCGCGACGTCGGTTCCGGGGATGAGCTCGGTGACCGGTAGGTGGGATCGTCGGAACAGGCCGAGCGCGCCGTCGAGACCGATGGTCATGACGATGTTTGCCAGGAAGCACCCGAAGGCGATGAGCAGCAGCGAGCCGCTGAGGGCGGCGAGCAGCATGTAGGGGAAGAACTCGCCGTTGGTGTAGATGGTCCGGCGCAGCATGCCGTGCAGCCCCGCCATCCCCATGAAGGCGCCCATGCCGATGCCGCCGAGCAGGTGGGCCCAGAAGTGGATGGTGGCCAGGCGTTGGCTGTAGAGCGTGGCGCCGTTGGTGAGGATGGGAAGGAGCAGGTAGACCGCCGAGTACAGGGTCATCGTCAGGCCGACAAGGATGGCGACGTGGACGTGGGGGCCGATGATCCACTGGGTGTTGTGCAGGATCCGGTTGAGCCCGGCGTCGGCCTGCATGATGCCGGCCGGCACCGCTAGCGCAAACCCGAGGAGGCCGCCGAGCAGGAACTTCAGCTCGTTGGTCATTCTCAGCGGACGGGCCTGCCACAAGGTGACGACGGTGATGAAGAACGCCAGTCCTTGGGTGATCAGCTCGAAGGCGGTGACCATCTCGCCGGAGCCGACCTTGAGGAGGGCCGGTTGGGCCTGGTCGGAGAGCAGGTGGTGGCTCCACACGGTCCAGGACACGACCAGCTCCAGGCCGAGGGCGAAACGGGCCCAGCGTGCCATGAAGACCCGGCGCCCGGTGATCAGGGTCGCCAGCAGGTACCAGGCCCCGGCGACGAAGACGAGGACGAGGCCGTCGGCGACCAGGTCAAGGCCCCACCAGTACCAGTTCTTGTACAGCAGCGCGTCGATGGCGGAGGTCTTCAGGGAGTGCCCGGCCAGCTCGAACACCATGTACACCAGGATGAGTACCCCCGAGAACAGGATGATGCCGACGTTGAAGAGCACGTCCACGCTTCCTCGGGCGATGGCGGCCACGGGCAGGTCGACGTAGTGCCTCTGGGGGGTGCGCCTGCTCAGCTGTCCTTGCAGGAGGCGCTTGAGGGTGGTCAGCCCGAGGGCGTCGCCGAGGATCCTGCCTGCCGGCTGTTTGGCCCACCCGGCGGGGGTGTAGGTGATCGTCTTGAAGATGTTGAGCACGTACAAGGCCGTGCCCGCCATGACCAGGGCCACGCCGACGATGAAGATCGCCCCGGCCAGGGCGTCGAACTGGTGGAAGTCGGCCGGAAGGGGCCAGTAGAGGGTGTACAGCGGCGCGTAGTGGGTGATGAAGCCGTCGGTCCAGAACGTCGCCACCCCGCCGACGATGAGCCACAGCGTCCAGGTCGCGACTTTGAAGGACCAGATCGGCTTCTTCATCAGGTATGGGACCAGGAAGGTGAAGGCGCCGAAGACGAGCAGGTAGCTTGAGCCGAAGATGCCCACCAGGGGGTGGGCGGTCAGCATCGCGAAATACCGCTTGTCGTAGAGGAACCCGATGGGCTCGACCGCGTTGGCCCGCATGAGCATGCCCTCGATGGCGGCGAAGCCGTACCAGATCAGGCCGAAGACGACGTACTTCAGCGTCAGCTTCTGCATGGGCGTGAGCGTTTCGGCGCGGAAGGACCCGTGGTTCCCGTGCATGAGGGTGTCGGTGAACGTGCTCATGGGGTGTCTCCTTGGGCGTTGTCGTGGGCGCCGCATCCGGTGACCTTGACGGCGTCCGGGACGAGCATGTGGGCGCCCAGCGGGCCGGAGTACTCCGTGGATCGGATCGTGTAGACCCCGTCCTTCTGGAAGGTCCACAGCAGGTTGTTGGCGTGACCTGGCACGACCTGCATCTGCGTGATCATCGAGTTGTCGTGCCGGAAGATGCCGAACCCGTAGGTCAGGTCCTCACTCGTGACCGAGAAGCGGACGAGCTTGCCGCACGGCACGTCCAGCTGGGCCGAGGGCAGGGTGAACTGGTGGTTGGCGACGGTGATGTCGTAGCTGGCCACGAAGTTCGGGTTGCTGTGCAGGTCGTCCTTGACCCACGGGATGGTGTTGTAGGTGACGATGTGCAAGGAGACGCCGAGCACGACGAGGAAACCGACCCAGCCGTAGAAGACCGCCGGGGTGACCCGGCGTTGGCTTTGGGGTCGGGTGATCCGAAGGGCGAACCAGCCCATCACGCTGATGATGGCCAAGCAGTAGGCCGTGTACATGATGGTCTGGCCCCACAGGACCGTGTCGGACTCGACGGCCGCCCGCAGCAGCGCGGGAGCAGTCGCGATCATGAGTGGTTTCCTCCTGCGGCCTCCTCCAGCAGGAGGCTCGCAGCCCTAAAATAGGTACCGCACATACCTGATTTGTAGGACGGTGGCATGTGTCCTTCGTCTCTTCCACGCAGGGGTCGCGCGCGACCGCCCCGCCGGGTCCCGCGCTGCCTGGTGCGCCGACTGGTGGACGCTCGCCCGGTCGTTAGAGCGACGGCCGCGTCCACCCACCACAACGGCACCAGCCGTGCCACACCTCGGGCGGCAGGCCGGCCGCCGGGTGGCTCGCCCCCGACCGCGCCCGCGGGTGCGGGGCGCCTGCCGCAGACCCGGGCGGAACAACCCTGCCAGGTGGCACCGGTCCACCGGCGGGCAGCGCGGCGCTGCCGACGTGAGCCGGCCCCCAGGAAGGCTCGAGACGCCGGTGCCCACCGGGACGGTCGGCACGGCCCAACGTCGTGGTCCCGGCAGCAGCCGACCCTTGACGTTCAGGGCTGGCGGGCGGACGCACCGGTGGGCATAGGGTCGGCATCAGCCCCGGGCGAGTCGGACCGCCCGAAGACCAACCGCCAGGAGAGCAGATGACACCTAGGCGCACGTCGAGGGCCCTGCCTGGGTGGAGCCGCCGGGTGGGTCAGCCGCGACCAGACGGGCTGGTCGAGGCGGTCAGGCTTCGCGGCCCGCTGTTCGGCCGGTACCTGCTGGCAGTGGTCGGGGAGGATCTGGTCCTGGTGCGCCAGCGCCGGCTCGGCGCCCCACCTCGGGCGCAGATCGGCCGAGCCCTGCCGTTGGCGGCGGTCAGGGCCGTCCAGGTCCAGCGGGAGCGCCGCCGGTCCCGGTGGCGGCTCGTCGTGGCGCTGGCGTACGTCGATCCCCACCCTCCGGGCTGGCCCTGGACGGTGCGGTACCTCAGCTGGCAGCCACGGAGGATGCCGCCGGGGTCGCAGCTGCGGCGGGCCGCCTGGCCGGTCACCAGCAAACTGCAACGCCTGACCCAAACAGAGCCCGGCCCTGGCGCCCCGCCCGAGCCCTCCCCGCCCCGGTGGTCCGACCCCAGCCCCCGCTGACCTGGGCCCCGGACCCGCTGGAGTTCCCGTGCGGGTCCGGAGCTCCCGGAGCACACGAGCCCTCCGTGGCGGTCCTGGTGAGGGTTTCGTCGAGACGCTCTTGACCTTCCGTTTCGTTCATGCGAATCTTCGCATGTGCGAATGAACGTAGGTGTCCCGGTCTACGAGGCGAAGGCCGACCTCTTCAAGTCGATCGGTCACCCGGTGCGGATCCGGGTGCTGGAACTGCTGTCGGAGCGGGACCATGCGGTGCGCGAGCTGTTGGAGAGCATCGAGGTCGAGCAGTCGGGGCTGTCCCAGCACCTGGCGGTCCTGCGCCGCACCGGGCTGGTGCGCCAGCAGCGATCGAATGGCCAGGTCGTCTACTCGCTGGTCTCCGCCGAGGTCGCCACCTTGCTGGCGTCGGCGCGCCGGCTGCTGCGCGAGCTCGTCGATGAGGGCCGCAGCCTGGGTGAGTCGCTGGGGTCGGAGGACGGCCGGTGAGTCTGGTCGCGCTGGTCCGCCGCATCGGCGCGGGTCGTCGTACTGCAGAACCGGCGCCACCACGACCCGTCCCTGACGAGCGGGGCGCGCTCTTCGGTGGCAGCGTCCAGGTTCGTCACGTCGATGCCGGCTCGTGCAACGGCTGCGAGATCGAGGTCGGCGCCGTGTTCGGCCCGGTCTACGACGCCGAGCGGTATGGCGCCCGGCTGGTCGCCTCCCCGCGGCACGCCGATATCGTCCTCGTTACCGGGGTGGTCACGCACAACATGGCCGAGCCGTTGCGCCGGACCGTGGAGGCGACCCCGCGGCCCCGGCTCGTTCTCGCCGTCGGCGACTGTGCTCGCGACTGCGGTGCGTTCCGTGAGGGGTATGGCGTGCGGGGAGCCGTCCACGACGTCGTCGACGTCGACCTCAGCGTCGGGGGCTGTCCGCCCAGGCCGGAGGCGATCGTGGCCGCGCTGCGCGAGGTAACCGGTAGGTGAGCGGGTTCGAGGTCGGCGTCCTGGCCCAGCTGGCCCTGGCGACCGTCGCGCTGGGCGCGGCACTCGGGATGCCCGCGACCGTCCTGCGAGGGCGTGTCGCCGGCGCCGCGGTGGTCGCCCTCGGCGCAGCGGGGTGCCTCACCGGCGGTGTCGCGCTGGCCGGCTCGTCGGTATCGGGCGCGGTATCGGGTGCGGCGCAGGGCGCGGCAGGCGGCCTGACCCTCGCGACCCCGGTGGCTGGTCTGGACCTGGGCTGGGCGCCCACTCCCCTCGGTGGCCTGTTCACCCTGCTCGCCGGCGCGGTCGCTGTGCTCGCTGGCCTGTACGCGATCGGCTACGCCCACGGCCCGGCCGGGTCCCGCACGGCCTGGGGGGCCCTGGCCGTCTTCGTCCTGGCGATGCAGCTCGTCCCGCTTAGCGCCGACGTCGTCACCTTCCTGTTCGGGTGGGAGGCGATGGCGATCGGGTCGAGCGTGCTGGTCCTGGCTGAGCACGCCCGCCGGCCCGCTGTGCGGACTGCCGGGCTGTGGTATGCCGTGATGACCCACCTGAGCTTCTTGCTCGTCGCGGCCGGGTTGGCCGTCCTTGCTGCCCAGGCCCACGACGTGCGGTTCGCCCGGATCGCCGCGTCCACGCCGTCGACGACGGCGGCATCGCTGGCCTTCCTGCTGGCCACGACCGGCTTTGCGAGCAAGGCTGGGGCCGTTCCCCTGCACGTGTGGCTGCCCCGCGCGCACCCCGAGGCGCCGAGCCATGTCTCGGCGCTGATGAGCGCGGCCATGGTCAAGATGGGCATCTTCGGCGTGCTGCTTGTTGCAACCGTTCTCCTGCCGTCCGGCCCCTCGTGGTGGGCGCTGGTCCTTCTTGGTCTGGGGGTGCCCTCCGCGCTCTACGGCATCCTCCAGGCGTCGGTGGCCAGCGACCTGAAGACGCTGCTCGCCTACTCCACCACCGAGAACGTCGGCCTGATCCTGCTCGCCGTCGCGCTCGCGATGCTCACCCACGGGTCACGCCCCGCCGTGGCAGCCACAGCGCTCACCGCGGCGGTCCTGCTGACGATCAGCCACGCCGCGTTCAAGGCGACCCTGTTCCTCGCCGCCGGGTCCATCGTCCACGCCACCGGCGAACGCAGCCTCGACCGGATGGGCGGGCTCGCCACCCGGATGCCGGTCACCACCGTTGCCCTCGGCATCGGCTCGCTCGGTGCGGCGGCGCTGCCGGTGACCTCGGGCTTCGCGGCCGAGTGGGCCCTGCTGCAGTCCCTCATCCACGCCGACGCCCACATCGACCGGCTCACCACGGCCCTGCTCCCCCTCGTCATGGCGGTCGTCGCCCTGACCGCCGGGCTCGCCCTGCTCACCTTCGCCAAGGTGTTCGGCATCTCCGCCCTCGCCCGCCCCCGCTCGCCCGCCACCGCCGGGGCCCGAGACGTGTCGACCACGATGCGCGCGGCCATGCTCCTCGGCGCCGCCCTGGTGCTCGGGCTCGGCCTGGCGCCGGGTTGGGTGGCTCGTGCGGTCGCGACGGCCCTGCCACCCGGAGCGGTCGCGTCCACCGCCACCGGCGCGCTGGTGCTGCCCGGGGTCCGGGCGAGCCTGCACCCGGTGGCCCTGAGCCTGCTGGCCCTGGGCCTGACCGCGCCGGTGGTGGTGGTCTGGCTCGTCCTGGCGCGACGCGCCCCGCGCGAGCCGGTCGAGCTCGGCTGGGGCTGCGGCGGGGTGCGCACCAGCCCGCGGATGCAGTACACGGCCAGCTCGTACGCCGAGCCCCTCCTGCGCGTCTTCGACGACGCCCTCGCGCCGACCCGGGACGTCACCGTCAGCCACGCCGAGGAGTCGCGGCATACGGTCCGAACGATGGCCTACACCCAGCGCGTCGCCGACGTCGTCGAGGTGAGGGTCTATGCGCCAGCGGTCGCCGCCATGGTCCGCCTCGGAGACCGGGCCCGGACGGTCCAGAACGGCAGCATCCACCGGTATGTCGCGTTCTCGTTCGCCGCGCTGCTCCTCGTCCTGCTCGGGGTGCTCGCGTGAGCGGCTGGGCCGAGGCGGTTGCGGCGGTCGTCGTCCAGGTCCTCACCGTCGTGGCGCTGTCTCCCGTCGTCATCGGTGTCATGCGCCAGGTCCGTGCGCGAGCCGAAGGGCGCGTCGGAGCCGGGGTCGGCCAGCCGTGGCGCGACCTGCGCAAGCTTGCCCGCAAGGGGCCGCTGACAGCGGACGGCTCGGTCCTGGGCCCGGTGCTGCCCGGGTTCCTTCTCGCCGCAAGCCTGGTCCTCGTCGCGCTGCTGCCCCTGGTCTCGACGCTCGTGCTGCCGGCGGTCCCCGACGACCTGTTCGTCGTCGTGTCGGTCCTGCTCGTCGGGTCGGTCGCGATCGCCATGCTCGGGCTGGACTCCGGCTCCGCATTCGGTGGCATGGGGTCCAGCCGGCACATGATGATCACCGCGCTGGTCGAACCCACCGTGCTCGTCGCCGTGTACGCGTTGTCGATCCCCGTCGGGGCCTCGACCCTGTCGACGATCCTCGCTGCCCGGATCCGCGACCCCGGCTCGGTGGTCAGCCCGGTCAGTGCACTCGCCCTCGTCGCCCTCGTCCTGGCCGTCGTCGCCGAGACCGGAAGGCTTCCGGTCGACAACCCCAGCACGCACCTCGAGCTGACGATGATCCACGAGGCGATGGTCCTCGAGGCCTCCGGGCGCGACCTCGGGCTCATCGAGCTCTCGTCGTGGCTGCGCTTGACCGGGCTGCTCGCCCTGGTGACCAACCTCGCCGCGCCGTGGGGCGTCACGCAGGACCTCTCCGGGACGGCTCTGGTCCTCGGCGTCGTCGCGCTGAGCGTCAAGGTGCTCCTCGTCGCCGCGGGGCTCGCAGCGCTCGAGGTGTTCCTCGCCAAGGTCCGCCTCTTCCGGGTCCCCGAGCTCATGGCGGCCTCCTTCGTCCTGGCCTTCCTCGCCGTCACCGCCTCCTACCTCACCGCCTGAGGACCCCATGCACGAGCTCACCGCCGCCACCTCGCTGACCGCCCAGCTGCTCTCCACCGCGACCGGCACCCTGCTCCTGACCTCGGTGCTGCTGCTGTGGCGGCGGTCGGTGTCCGGTGCCACCGCCCTGCTGTCCCTCCAAGGCCTCGCCCTGGCCACGCTGGCCGCCCTCGTCGCCGCCCAGGGAGAACCGTCCCTGTATGCCGTGGCCGCCCTGCTCCTGGCCGTCAAGGCCGTCCTCATCCCCGCCGTCCTGCTGCGCACGGCTCGGCGTCTCGACGTTCCGGTGGAGGCCGACCCCGTCGTCAACCCCACCGTCGGGATGCTCCTGGCCGCCGCCCTGACCACGGTGGCCTACCTCGTCACCCGCCCGCTGACCGGCGCCGACGGATCCCACTGGAGCGCCGCCGTCGCCGTCGGGATCGCCTTGGTCCTCGTCGGGTTCCTCGTGCTCGCGACCCGCCGTCAGGCGCTCGCCCAGGTCATCGGCGTCGTCACGGTCGACAACGGCATCGGCGCCACCGCCTTCCTCAGCTCCGGCGGCCTGCCCCTGATCATCGAGCTCGGGGTCCTGTTCGACGTCGTCCTCGTTGTCCTCATCCTCCTTGTCCTCACCGGCCGCATCCGCCGCGTGTTCGCCACAACCGAGCTGCACGAGCTCTCCGAGCTGAGGGACTGATGGTCCTCGCCGTCTGGGCCGCCGTCAGCCTCCCCGCCGCGCTCGGCGCCGTCGCCCTGGCCCGTCCGGCCGCCACGTGGACACGGCACGCTGCCGCCGCCGCCGCCGCCGCGGTCCTCGTCTCGGGTCTGGTCCTGCTGGGGCACGGCGCCGCCGTCACGACGAGTGCCGGCGGGCTGCTGCGGGTGGACGCGCTGAGCGCATACCTGCTCACCGTCGTCGGCGCGGTGGCCGTCGTCGCGACCTGGTCGACGGCCACCGAGCGCCCCAACGGGCGCTTCTCCGCGCTCATGTGCCTCTTCCTGACCGCGATGTCGCTGGCGGTCCTGGCCGACAGCCTCGGCCTGCTCTGGGTGGCCATCGAGGCCACCACCATCACCACCGCGTTCCTCGTCGCCCATGGCGGTCGGCGGCACGCGCTGGAGGCCGCCTGGAAGTACGTCATCCTCGGCTCGGTCGGCGTCGCCATCGCCTTCCTCGGCATCGTCATCCTCTATGCCGCCACTGGCGACCACGCCACCTTGTCCTGGGTGGCGCTGACCGGCGGCTCGCCGCTCGCGCTCGGGCCGGCGCGGGCCGGCCTGGCGCTGGCGGCCCTCGGGCTGGCCACCAAGGCAGGTCTGGCCCCCATGCACAGCTGGCTGCCGGACGCCCACAGCCAAGCCCCCGCGCAGGTCTCCGCCCTGATGTCCGGGGTCCTCCTCTCGGTGGCGTTCTATGCGATCCTGCGGCTGAAGGCGATCAGTGACCTCGTCCTCGGGCCCGACCTGATGCGCACCCTGCTCACCATCGCCGCCCTGCTCTCCCTCACCGTGGCCGCCGCCCTCATGCTCACCCAGCGAACTACAAGCGGCTGCTCGCGTACTCCAGCATCGAGCACATGGGGATCATCGCCCTGGGCGCCGCGATCGGCGGGCCGCTCGCGACGACCGCGGTGCTGCTGCACATCCTCGGCCACGGGCTGGCGAAAGCGACCCTGTTCGTCGTCTCCGGCCGGGTCCTGCGCGCGACCGGCACCCACGAGATCGCCGGGGTCCGCGCGCTGCTGACCCGCCAACCGAGCCTGGCCCGGCCCTGGCTGGCCGGAACCGCGGCGCTGCTCGGCTTCCCGCCGTTCAGCCTGTTCCTCACCGAGACCGCGATCATCGTGGCCGGATACCAACGAGGGATGGCGGCGCCGACGTCGATCGCGCTGGTCCTGCTCATGGTCGTGTTCGCCGGCTTCACCCGGCACACCGTGGCCATGACTCTCGGGACGTATGCCGGCGCACCCGGCCGCGCCGAGACGCCCGGTCCTTCCGACGAGACAGACCGTGACGACGCCGTCACTGACCCGTCGACCCGAGGGCAACGACGGGTGACCACCCTCGCCCTCGTCGCCGTCGCGGCCCTCGTCCCGCTCGCTTGGCCACTGCGCGACGTCCTGCTCGCCGCCGCGCGAACCCTCGGAGTGACCTCGTGAGCCCCGCCGGACGTAACGGCCCCGCGCGGCGGGACCCGGCCAGCCGCGGCATACCGCTGCCGGCACCCCGGGTCGTCGAACCCGGGCAGCTCGTCGAGGCGGCGCGCGAGCTGCTCGGCTCGGGCGCCCGGCTCGCGCTCGTCGCCGGGCACCACGACGACGACATCGTCCGGGTCGTCCACACCTATCTCGCCCCGCGTCGACCACCCCTCGAGCTCGAGGTGAGCGTGGCCGACGGAGTCGACGGCATACCCAGCCTGGCGACCGTGTCCTACCCCGCCGGCCGGTTCGAACGCGAGGTGCGCGACCTGTTCGGGGTCACCCCGCTGGGCCACCCCCTGCCGCGGCGCCTGGTGCGCCACGGACACTGGCCCGCCGGCTACTACCCGATGCGCCACGACGCACCCACCGCGCCGGCGTTCGGGGCGGACGAAGGGTCGTTCCCGTTCCTCGAGGTCAGCGGCGACGAGGTCTACGAGATCCCGGTCGGGCCCGTGCACGCCGGACTCATCGAACCCGGCCACTTCCGGTTCTCTGTCGTCGGCGAGACCATCCTGCGGATGAAGGCGCGGCTCTGGTTCGTCCACCGCGGCGTCGAGAAGCTCTTCGAAGGCCGCCCACCCGAGACCGGGATCGAGCTGGCCGAGCGCATCAGCGGCGACACCGCCGTCGGGCACTCCCTCGCCTACACCCTCGCCGTCGAGCAGGCCATGGGGATCCAGGTCGACCTGGCCGACCTCGCGCTGCGCTGCATGCTCCTCGAGCTCGAGCGGCTGCACAACCACGTCGCCGACCTCGGAGCCATCATCAACGACGTCGGCTACGGCATCGTCCACGCCCAGGCCCAGGTCCAGCGGGAACGGCTGCTGCGCCACAACGAGCACGTCACCGGACACCGACTACTGCGCGGGGCGATCGGGATCGGCGCCACCGACGTGCTCGCGATGCCCGACCTCGCGCTGGTCGCCGACGTCGCCGGCAACGTCGCCGAGATCGTCGACATCGCGCTCGGCAACCACGTCGTGCTCGACCGGCTCACCGGCACAGCGGTCCTCGGCCCGGCCGACGCCCACCGGATCGGGACACTCGGATACGTCGCCAAAGCCAGCGGCCTCGCCCTCGACGCCCGCCACGACCACCCCCTCCACCCCGACCTCCCCGACATCGACCCCGTCGTGCACAGCACCGGCGACGTGCTCGCCCGGTTCCTCGTCCGCGCAGCCGAAGTGCAGCAGTCCGCGGCGCTCGTCGGCGAGCTCGCCGCCATCGCCGGCCCGCACCAGACGACCGGACGGACGGCGCGAACGACCCCGGACCCGCACCCGCCTTCAGCGCGGGCGGCCCAGGGCGGCCCGGTCAACCGCGGCCTCGGGGTCGTCGAGGCCTGGCGGGGAACCCTGATCCACCGGGTCGAGATCCGGGCCGGCACCGTCTCTCGGTGCAAGATCATCGACCCGTCGTTCTTCAACTGGCCCGCGCTGCCCCTCGCGCTCAAGGACACGATCGTGCCCGACTTCCCCCTGGCCAACAAGAGCTTCAACCAGTCCTACGCCGGCAACGACCTCTGAGCCTCACCAGAAGCTCCATGTCCGACCGCTCGAGGAGCATGGACCGCCGGCATGTCCGACGCCCGGGGCATGCCCCGAAACTCCCCCGGGGATTCGAACCCAAAGGGGGTGGTCGAGTTGGAGGACGATGGCGGGAGCCGCGGCCCAGGGCTCGCCGTCGCCGTCGCCGACTGTGCCCGTGCTGCCGAGCCCTCAGGGTGAGCGCGGTAACACCCGCCGCCCTGACGGCATAGTCAAACCCAGCAAAGACCCCGCGACGGTCACTTACACCACGCCAGGGGACTCAGCCGAACGGAAGCCGGCCGGACTCGACCCGCGATGCCCCGCCGGTGTTAGCAAACGGCGTTAGCAAGAACCGGCCCAACAGAGCGGGCCGGCAGCACCGACAGGCCCGTGACCTGCGGCATTGTGTCGTGGCCAGGGCGGAGTCGAACCGCCGACCTTCAGTTTCAGATCCGGTCGAGCGGCCTCCGGAGGTGCGAATCCGGTTGTCCGTGCGGGCGAACCCAGCCCAGGTGGGCGCCCGGATGCTCCAGGACTCGCTCTCTGGTTAGCGCCCGTTAGCGGCCGTTTTCGGCCGCCACGGAGTCCCGAGTCGTTGGGGCAGCCCACCAGAGAGCGCCTCACCGCACCGAGACCGAGTCTGGCCAGAC
>Ga0187809_10000326_pt1 | contig 27603 bp, 26 predicted proteins | sample NC_wetland_sal_i_8_FD_132415 | JGI IMG/M metagenome (GOLD analysis project Ga0187809, IMG submission 132415) | Wetland sediment microbial communities from Neuse River Estuary, North Carolina, USA - ASW_4 | ecosystem: Environmental > Aquatic > Freshwater > Wetlands > Sediment | place: USA: North...
ACCCAACAAGGCAGGCCCTGGACGCGGGTGTCTCGGTTGCCATCCGGCCCGACGACGTGGGTTTACGCCACCGCGCTTCGGGCGAGCAGCACGTCGCTGTCGCGCCGCCGGGTGCGTCGCGCGGTGATGCCTAGCCGTTGACAGCCGCGATGCGGAAGGGTGTACCGGGTGACGACCACCGAACCGCCTCTTCTTCTCGCGCTTGACTTGGCGGGCACGTTCGCGTTCGCCCTCAACGGTGCGCTGACGGCGGTTCGAACCGCTCGGGTCGACATCGTCGGCGTGGTCGCGCTCGCCATGATTACCGCAATCGGCGGTGGCATCGTCCGCGACATCCTGATCGGCGATCTGCCGCCGGCGACTTTTCGCGACTGGCGGTATCTCGTTGTCGCGGCAGGCGGCGGTCTGCTCGCTTTCGGGTTCAGTGGTCGGCTCGGTCGCTTGCTTGGTCCGATCACCGTCTTGGACGCCGCTGGCCTGAGTCTGTTTGCCGTCACAGGCGCGAGCAAGGCGCTGACGTTCGGTGTCGGCGCCGGGCAGGCGGTGATTTTGGGTGTCATCACCGGCGTCGGCGGCGGAACGTTGCGTGACGTGCTGATCCGGCGAGTGCCGTCAGTGCTGACCAGCGGTCTGTACGCGATCCCCGCGCTGATCGCGGCCACCATCACCGTGGTCACCATTCGGCTCGACGTTTACGGCACGCCGGCCGCGCTCGGCGCGGCGGTCGCCTGCTTCGCGGTTCGGATGGTCGGCGTTCGACTGAATCTCAACGCGCCCGCGCCACCTGGCGCAAAACGCGAGCGAGACGCGGTCTGACGGCGGACCATCAAACCGGTTAAACCGAAACGCGTAACAGCGGCCGCCCCACCGTGTCGTCCTCCGTTGCGACGGGCCGCATGCTCAGACCACTGCCCGCGAGCAACATCCCGGCCGCCGCTGACACCCACACCTCGCCTTCGCCAGCGGCGTTCGCGATCCGTTCCGCATGCTGCACGCCCGGCCCGTCGGCGGTCGTTGTTTCCCTGCTCAACTCGGCGATCGAGACACCGAGTCGGGCGGCCGAACCGGCCTTGCCCAGCGCCGAGCGCACCGCGGTGGCTGGCCCGTCGAAGGTCACGACCCGCCGCCCGGAAGGTGTGGTCCGGGCGACGCCGCCGCAGCCGACGAGATGGTCGACCATGTCGCTCGCCGGGTCGTCGGCGACCGCCACCACAGCGACGAGGGCCAATGGCTGGGCGGCCGCCAGGCCCGCTGTTTGCAGGAAATTCTCAACTTCATCAAGGATCTGATCCGAATCCGCGGCGGGAAGATGGTCGTTCCCCTCGAGGAGCCGGAGCCTCGCCGACGAGATGTGGGCGGATAGGTAGCGCGCCTCGTCAACACTGAAGAGGGCGTCGCCACGACGGTGCAGCACCAGCGTCGGCACCCGCACCGCGGCCAACACGTCTCGCACGTCAACCGCCGCGTTCATGTCCATCAGCGCCCTGATGGTCGACGGCGTCGCCGCCGCCCGTACTCGCTGGGCCCACCAGCGCTGCATCTGAGCGTCGCCAGACGGGCAGCGCCGCAGTAGGTCGGATTCCCAGTCCCAATTCCCGATCAGCCGGTCTGTGTGCGTGCGGCGTTCTGCCTCGGTCTGGCCCCACGGGTAATCGGCGGTTCGGGTCCGTTTCGCATAGCTGCCGTACAGCACAAGCGAGCTGACCCGCTCCGGGTGCGTCGCGGCCATGAGGATCGCCATCGGACCGCCCTCGGAGTACCCGAACAGGACGGCTTGCCGCGATTCGGTCGCGTCCATGACCGCGAGCACGTCGTGCATTCGCGCCTCGAGGTCGGGAAGCCCTTGTGGCCGATCAGACATCCCGGTACCGCGTTTGTCGAAGCGAATCAGCCGGCCCATGCGGCCGAGCCGGTCGAGGAAGTGCGCGTACCGCGGGTCCGCCCAGTCGAGTTCGAGGTGGGAGACGAAACCTGGGATCAAGACGATGTCGGTGTCGCCATGCCCGGTCACCTGGTAGGCGATATGGAGACCGTCGCTCACGGTGTAGCGAGTGGGATTTCGCATGCCGGCGGGGCGGAGTTCGGCTTCGGACTCTCGTTCCTCGCCGTCTTCGGCGGACAGCGTGCCGACGAACCGATAACCCCGGCCATGCACGGTGCGAATGACGCGCTGATCGCGGCCGTCGTCGCCGAGGGCGCGACGGACCTGTTTGATGCGGCTGGTGACGGCCGCGTCCGTCACGAACCGCCCGCCCCAGATCGCGTCCATGAGTTCCTGTTTGGAGACGACGCGGTCCCGGTGGGAGACGAGATAGGTGAGCACGTCAAATGCCTGTGGCTCTAGCGGCACTGGTCGATCGCCTCGGCGCAGCTCGTAGAGCACCGGATCGAGGACCAGGCCGTCGTCGAACGCCCATGGCATCTCAGCATGCTCGCACGCGGCACGCTCAGCGGACGAGTAGCAGATCAATGAGGAGCGCGGCGGCGAGCCCGAGACCGGCGCTGAGGGCAAGGCTGCGCCGCGCGGCGGCGACCGCGGCGATTCCGACAAGGCAGCCGACCGCGACGACCTGGACGTCCGGTCGATCCCCTCGGATGGCTTGGACAACGCCTGCGGAGATAAGCGCGGCGAGCACGGCAGGCGCCGCCTGGCCGAGCGTGTTGGTGAAGCGCGCGGGCAGCCGCTCACGTGGTACGAACACGATGAAGGTGAGCCGGAGCAACCAGCAGCTCGTCGCGACCAACAACAGGTAAGACAAGCCGTTCATGATGCGCGGTCGCGCTTCCGCGCGGCCAGACCGGCGCTGATCCCCGCCGCGGTCCCGACGAGCACGCCGAGGTTCGGCGTCGCGAGCGCCGCGAGCGGTGCGACGACGCCGGCGACCAGCGCCGCGACGCGACCAGTCTTCTCGCGCATTCGTGGCATGAGCATCCCGACGAACAACGCGGTGCTCGCGAGTGACAAGTGCGGCAACGTCGGCAGGTGCGGTCCCAGGGACAAGCCGAAACCCACGGCGGCGGACCACACCGCACCCACTCCGCACCCGACGCACAACCAGTACGAGCGGAAGAATGAGCCTTGGTGCTCGGGCCTGCCTTCAGCTGAGAGATAGGTCTGGTCGGTGATGAAGTGCGGTCCGACGAGCCGGAACCACCGAGGCTGTCCGTGAAAGCGCGGCGCCAGCGAGGCGCTGTAAAGCACGAGTCGCGCGCTGACGGCGATCGCTGACGCGACTATCGTCAGCAAACCAGCGCCGCGGTTGAAGAGCGTGGTCGCCGCCAGTTGCGCGCTGCCACTGTAGACAGCCGGCGCGCCCAACCAGCCCGCCATGTCGCCGGTCGAGGTCGCGGCGACCACGACTCCAAGCGTGACGCCGAACGGCACCAGCGCCGGTGTGACAGCGACGATGTCGCGGACGGCGTCTGCGCGCGGTGAGTTCATCCCGGCAGCGTCACATCGTCATCGCTCGAAAGCTTGGCGATCTCGTGGAGATCCGGTGATTGTTCGCGCCCGCTGGTCTCCACGGAACCTCCACCGGATCACCACGTTTTGCGTCGTCCGCCGGTGCAGAGTTCTAGCTCCAACCTAAGGAGCAGCTATGAGCATCACCACCACTCGCGGTCCCCTGAACGGGGTCGACACGCCCACGCTGTTCGCGACGCTCGACGCCGTGAAGAAGCAGCCGGAGATCGCGAAGTTCCAGTTCCGCGCCCGCAACACGTGGCTGTCGGGGACCCACAGCCGTTCGACGGCGTCCGACTTTCACGGTGCCACCCAAGAGCTGGCGCATAAGAGCCAGACCGTTCTCGAGTTCGACCACCCGACCGTCCTCGTCGGCACCGACAACGGACCAACGCCCGTCGAGTATCTGCTGCACGCCATCGCAGCTTGCTTGACGTCGGGCATCGCCAACATCGCGGCTGCCCGCGGCGTCGAGCTGACCAGGGTCAGCTCGACGGTGGAGGGCGACATCGACCTACTCGGAATCCTTGGGCTCTCCGACGGGTCGATCCGCAACGGTTACGAGCAGATTCGGGTCACGTTTCACATCGAAGGCGACGCCGACGACGACACGTTGCGCGGCATCGTCGAACAATCCCGACGGCGCTCAGCTGTCTACGACGCGCTCGTCAACCCCACGCCCGTCGTCATCGACGTCGTCGTCGGCTGAGCAGCGGTCGGCAACGCCCATGTCAGGGACCGAAACGGAGGCGGCGGCATGACGAACGACTACGACGTGGCCATTGTCGGCGGTCGGGTGGCTGGCGCCGCGACGGCGTTGTTGCTGGCCCGGGCCGGCGTCCGGGTGGCCGTCATGGAGCGAACCGCCTATGGCACCGACGCGCTTTCGACGCACGGCCTGATGCGTGCCGGTGTCATGCAACTCTCACGCTGGGGTGTGCTTGACGATGTGATCGCGGCTGGCACACCGGCCGTCGGAGAAGCGGTGTTCCACTACACCGAAACCGAGCCGGTGCGGGTGGCCATCCGCGTCACGCCGAGGGTGCCGGCGCTTTACGCGCCTCGCCGCTACCTTCTCGACCGAATCCTCGTCGACGCGGCGGCCGAAGCCGGCGCGGAGGTGCGGCATGAGTCCACGGTGACCGGTTTGCTCGGCGACGCAGACGGGCGTGTCGCCGGCGTCCGCACTCGCGATCGGTCGGGGCAAACGAGCGCGCTGCGTGCCTCGATCACGGTGGGCGCCGACGGGCCGCAATCCGCCGTCGCGAAGTTCGTCGACGCGCCACTGCGCCGGCAAGGCGCCGCCGCCAGCGCCGTCCTCTATCGGTATTTCAGCAACCTGCCGACGACCGGATACGAGTGGGCGTACGGATCGCACGCGGCCGCCGGGTTCATACCGACGAACGAAGAGCTCACCGCGGTGTTCGTCAGCACCACCCGTGGCCGGATGCGGGAATTGATCCGTCGGGAAGGGGCCGGCGGCGCACTCGAGACCCTGCTCAAGGCGATCGCGCCTCCGCTCGCGGAAAGGGTCGCCGCGGGCGGCGTGGAAAGCCGCGTACACGGCTGGGCCGGCCGACCTGGACATGCGCGGCAGTCGTGGGGTCCGGGTTGGGCGCTCGTCGGGGATGCCGGCTACTACACCGACCCCATCACCACCCACGGCATCACGAACGCCCTCCGCGACGCCGAGCTGGTCGCGCATGAGCTGCTCGAAGTGCTCAGCGGGACGGCGCGCGAGGAGCTCGCGCTCGCGCGCTACCAGTCGACGCGAGACCGACTTTCGAGTCGGCTGTTTGACGCCACCGAGCGCGTCGCGTCTTACGACTGGGGCAGTCACGACATACCTGCGCTGCTTCGGGAGGTCAGCTCCGCGATGAGCGCGGAGGTCGACTACCTCGAGACACTTCCCGTCCACCGCGAAAGCGACGACTATGAACCGCTTTACGGCTGAGCTGGCCGCCGAACGCCGGCGCCAACTGCTGACCGAGGCAGCCGACCATCGCCGCGCGAAAGCGGCTGCTGCGCGCGCGCGGCGGCTAACGCCACGCCCGGCCGCGGGCAACCGGCTGGTCACCCGTCTTTACGCTGGACTTCGACACGCGTGGCCGTCTCGGTGGCTCGTGACAGGGAGGTCTGGCGTTGGCGAACCGGCTTGCGGGCTCCACGAGCCCTTACCTGCTTCAGCACAAAGACAACCCGGTTGATTGGTGGCCGTGGTGCGAGGAGGCGTTCGCCGAAGCGAAGCAGCGCGACATCCCGGTCTTGCTTTCGGTCGGCTATGCGGCCTGCCACTGGTGTCACGTGATGGCGCACGAGTCATTCGAGGACGACGCGACCGCCGCCCAAATGAACGCGCAGTTCGTGTGCGTCAAGGTCGACCGCGAGGAGCGGCCGGACGTCGACGCCGTCTACATGGACGCCACCCAGGCGATGACCGGGCACGGTGGTTGGCCCATGACCTGCTTCCTCACACCGGACGGCAAGCCCTTCCATTGCGGCACCTACTTCCCGAAGCTGCCGACGCACGGCATGCCGTCGTTTCGCCAGGTGCTCGACGCTGTTTCGCGGGCGTGGCAAGAGCGGCGCGAAGACCTCACCACATCAGCAGGTGAAATCGTCCGGCTGCTCGGCGAGCGCTCCGCGATACCCGAAGAGCAGACTCCGCCGGACGCCGCGCTGCTCGACGCCGCGGTGAGCGCGTTGCGCGCGGAGTACGACGCGACGCGTGGTGGCTTCGGCGGCGCGCCCAAGTTCCCGCCGTCGTCCGTGCTTGAGTTCTTGTTGCGACACGGCTCGCTTGGCGCGATGGAGATGGTCGAGCGCACCTGCGAGGCGATGGCGCGCGGCGGCGTCTACGACCAACTGGCCGGCGGCTTTGCCCGTTACAGCGTCGACGCCGGCTGGGTGGTGCCGCACTTCGAAAAGATGCTGTACGACAACGCGCAACTCGCCAGGGTGTACGCGCATTGGTGGCGCGCCAGCGGCTCGCCACTCGCCAAACGCGTCGCCATCGAGACCGCCGAGTTCATGTTGCGCGACTTGCGCACCGCGCAAGGCGGGTTCGCGTCGTCACTCGACGCCGACACCGACGGCGTCGAAGGCCTCACGTACGTCTGGACGCCGGCGCAGTTGCGGGCGGCGTTGACCGAGTCGGACGCCGAATGGGCCGCCGACCTGCTCGCCGTCACGGCACGCGGCACGTTCGAGCACGGCGCTTCCGTACTGCAGTTTCCGCGCGACCCGGACGACGACGCGCGATGGGCCGATGTGCGGTCCCGGCTGCTTGCGGCTCGCCGGCAGCGCCCGCAGCCGGGCCGTGACGACAAGGTGGTCGCCGCCTGGAACGGGCTGGCGGTCGCCGCGCTCGCCGACGTCGGCGTGTTGTTCGACCGCGGTGATGTCCTCGACGCGGCGACCGCGGCGGCGCGGCTGCTGCTCGACGTCCACCTTGTCGACGGACGGTTGCGGCGGGTTTCCCGCGACGGCGCGGCCGGCTCGCCGGCCGGAGTGCTTGAGGATTACGCCGACCTCGCCGAAGGGCTGCTCGCGCTGGCGCAAGCGACCGGATCGGCCGCGTTCCTCGGCAGCGCCGGCCAGCTGCTTGACGTCGTCCTTGATCACTTCGGTGACGGCGCGGGAGGGTTCCACGACACCGCGGACGACGCCGAAGCGCTGGTGCGGCGGCCGCGCAGCGCGACGGACGACGCCACGCCGTCGGGGCAATCGGCCGCCGCGCAGGCGCTGCTGACCTATGCGGCGCTGACCGGCTCGAGCCGTCATCGCCGCGCGGCGAGCGCCGCGCTTGGCGCCACCCGGGTGGTCGGGGCGGCGTACCCGCGGGCCGCCGGTTGGGGGCTGGCCGCGTCGTCCGCGTTGTTGGCTGGGCCGCGGGAGATCGCGATCGTCGGCGACGACGCCGGGCTGGTCCGCGCGGCGCGCATGGCGCCCTCGCCGGGGGCGGTGGTCGCGGTCGCGGCCGACCCCGCCACCGCGGCCTGGGCGCCACTGCTTGAGCAGCGCGGTCTGATCGACGGTCAGGCCGCCGCCTACGTCTGCGAAGGCTTCGTGTGCCAGCGACCGGTGACCACCGCGCGCGAGCTCACCGAGCTGCTGGCCCGCTAACGCTGTGAGCGAACACGAGCTGACCACCATTGAGCTTGCAATGTAATCGTGTAATCGTCAGGCATGACGCAACGACAGCGAGTTGACGAGGTCGTCCGTGGCTGGTTCGCCGGGCGGCTGCCGTCGGAGTGGTTTGTCTCGGCGCCCGAGATCACCATCGACCGCGAGGAGATCACCGTCGTGGGGGAGGTCGGGGCGCCGCAGTTGGCCGAGGACGCGTCGGACGCCGAACGCGCGGCGGCGTGGGCCGGGCGCGTCAAGGCGTTCCGAGAGGACACCCGCGGCCGGCGGATGGCGATCGCCGACGAGGCCGAGCATCGGTTCGGCCGCAAGGTGGCGTGGGGCGCCCGCTGCGGTGAGCGCGCCGAACTGTTCACCAATCTGTCAATCCCGGTCATGACGCGCCTGCGGCAACGTGACCGGGTGGTGCTCGACACCCTGGTCGACGCTGGCGTGGCGCGCAGCCGCAGCGACGCCCTCGCATGGTGCGTGCGACTCGTCGGAAAGCACTCCGAGGAGTGGTTGGACAATCTTCGTGACGCGATGCGCACGGTCGAAGAGGTGCGGTCGACCGGCCCAGACGCTTCGTAAGCGCACTTTGCGCTTGCGGGGGTAACCTCGCCCGAGGAATCCCCATTCGCTTCTCGGGCGGAGGTCGGTCGCGGCGCATGGATCTGCGCGGACTGCTCTATGGCGCGTACGAGCGCCGGCTCGCTGCCGCGCTGCCCCCTGACCGCGTGCCGCAGCACGTCGGAGTGATCCTCGACGGAAACCGGCGATGGGCTCGCGCAGCAGGGATCGGGCTCGCGTCCGGCCATCGCCGCGGCGCCGACAAGATCGACGAGTTTCTCAGCTGGTGCGCCGAGCTGCACATCGACGTCGTCACGCTTTGGCTGCTGTCGACCGACAATCTCGCGCGGCCAGCCGATGAGCTCGCGCCACTGCTGCGAATCATCGAGGACGCCGTCCGCGAACTCGCCGCGTCGCGGCGCTGGCGGATCAACCCGGTCGGCGCCCTCGACCTGCTGCCCGACGCGACCGCCCGCGCATTGAAAGAAGCCCAAGACGCCACCGCCGAGATTCCAGGATTACTGGTAAATGTCGCCGTCGGATATGGCGGACGACGAGAAATCGCCGACGCGGTTAGGGCATTGCTGCACGAGCACGCCAGCCGCGGCACCAGCATCGAGGACCTCGCAAATCTCCTCGATATCGACCACATCGCCGAACATCTCTACACCAAAGGCCAGCCGGATCCTGACCTGGTGATTCGCACGTCAGGGGAGCAACGGTTGTCGGGCTTCCTGTTGTGGCAGAGCGCTCACTCAGAGCTGTTCTTCTGCGAGGCCTACTGGCCCGACTTCCGTCGCGTTGACTTCCTCCGCGCTGTGCGGTCTTACGTCGAGCGTGAGCGTCGCTTCGGTTCGTAGCTGGATCTTCCAGTCGGCAGGTAACTCGACATCGAGATATCTAACTCACTCCCGATTATCTCTCGATATCGAGACACATGCGCAAGCGGTGTGTGTGCGGACCTCCCGAAGCCGCCGTCAATCTGTCGACAAAGTGCTTAGTTTTCGGCAATTGCACGCTCTGTCACGACGCGAGTGCAGAGCGTACGGCTATCGCCGCCAGGCCAACTAGGCAAGAAAGTTGTCCACTGGAAGTGAGTTTTCATACTCAGCTGTCACATCGTTCACACCTGATCACGACTGTGACATCCCTCACCCGATCTCGATTGGCTTCGCGAGGTTAGCTCAGGCATGCTTTAGCGCATACCCCGTGCAGCTAGCCGGCTGAGTTTGGCGCGGCTGCATGACGTACCGCTCTCCTACGCGCTTATGCGCCGCGGTACTGGCATGACCTTTTCGCTATTTGGTCGCGCCTGGGTTTGCCGGGCCCTGCTTTGGCGTATTCGCGCTGGGCTCGCGCGGCTCTTTGCGTGTGATACCCCGAAAGGAATCCTTTTATGAGTCGGATCCCGGTACGCGAGGCGCTCGTCGCCTCGGGCACCGTCTCCGCCGTCGTTTCGCTCTGCATCGTCGGATCGATCGCCGCGTCGGCGTCGGAAGCACCTGAAAGCGGTCATCCAGCCCCAACTCCCACCGGGCTGGCTGGCGAGGCGAGTGTTCCGTACTCGCCGCTCCTCTCGCCTAGTCAGGCGGGTGATCGAAGCTTGATCGCTGGTTCCTATCGGGGGGTTTGGTTCGGGCTTCCGGACGGCGCTGGCGCTGACTCCCTTTCCGCGGCCGACGCGCTGGCGCCCACGACGCCGGCGGCCAGCACTGCCGCAGGCTCGCCGTCCGCAACCCCAACGCACACCGCGGCGCCTGCGCCGGTGCATGAGCAGTCGCGCACGTCCGTGTCAGCCGCCATCTCGGGCGGCAACCCGCGTGACATCGCGCAAGCGTTGGCCGCGACGTACACCTGGACCGGCAACCAATGGACGTGTCTCGACAAGTTGTGGAGCCACGAGAGCAAGTACGAGACGACGGTGCGCAACCCGACGTCGGGCGCCTACGGCATCCCGCAGGCGTTGCCAGCTTCGAAGATGGGCTCAGCCGGCGCTGACTGGCGCACCAACCCGGTGACCCAGATCGTCTGGGGACTGGGCTACATCCAGAACCGCTACGGCTCGCCATGCAACGCGTGGTCGTACTGGTTGCGGCACTACTCCTACTAGGGAACGGGTCTTACTAGGGAACGGGTGACGCGCTACCGGCTCGCCGGCCGCGTCATCGCCAACACGTCGAGGGCCTCATCGAGCTGCTGCTCGGTGAGCTTGCCCTCGGCGACGTAGCCGCTTTCGACGACGACCTGGCGAATCGTCTTCCCCTGCGCGAGCGCGAGCTTCGCCACCTTGGCGGCCGCCTCATACCCGATGTACTTGTTCAGCGGCGTGACGATCGACGGCGACGACTCGGCGAAGAACAGGCACCGCTCCGCGTCGGCCTCAATGCCGTCGACGCAGCGGTCGGCGAGCAGCCGCGAAATGTTGGCGAGCAGCCGAATTGACTCCAGCAGATTGCGCGCGATGACCGGCAGCATCACGTTCAGCTCGAGGTTGCCGGCCGCGCCGCCGAACGCGATCGCGGCGTCATTGCCCATCACCTGAGCGACGACTTGGCAGACCGCTTCCGGGATGACCGGATTCACCTTGCCCGGCATGATGGACGAACCCGGCTGCAGGTCTGGCAGGTGGATCTCGGCCAATCCGGTGCGCGGGCCCGACGACATCCAGCGCAAGTCGTTGGCCATCTTGTACAGGCTGACGGCGACAACCCGCAGCACACCGCTCGCCTCGACGAGCGCGTCGCGCGAGCCTTGCGCCTCGAAGTGGTCGCGCGCCTCCGACAACGGCAACGACAGCGACTGCGCGAGCGAACTGATGACTTTCGCGGCGAACCCTGGCGGCGTGTTGATGCCGGTGCCGACCGCGGTGCCGCCAAGCGGCAGCTCACCAATGCGCGGGAGCGCCGCTTCGAGCCGCTCGACACCGATGCGCACCGACGCCGCATAACCGCCAAACTCTTGGCCCAGCGTCACAGGAGTGGCGTCCATCAGGTGCGTGCGGCCGCTTTTCACGACGTCCGAGAACTGTCGTGACTTGCGGGTCAACGCGGCCTCAAGGTGCCGCAGCGACGGCACCAGGTTGACGATGATGGAACGCGTCGCGGCGATGTGAATCGCCGACGGGAAGGTGTCGTTCGACGACTGCGACGCGTTGACGTGGTCGTTCGGATGCACCGGCGCCCCGAGCCGCTCGGTGGCGAGCGTGGCGAGCACCTCGTTCGCGTTCATGTTGGACGACGTGCCGGAACCGGTCTGGAAAACGTCGATGGGGAAGTGCGCGTCCCAGTCGCCGCGGGCCACCTCGGTGGCGGCGTCCGCGATCGCCTTCGCCACGTCTTCCGCGATGACACCGAGCTCGGCGTTGACGGTCGCCGCGGCGCCCTTGATGGACGCGATCGCGGCGATGAGGTCGCGGTCGATCGTCAAGCCGGACACCGGAAAGTTCTCGACGGCGCGTTGCGTTTGCGCGCGCCACTTGGCGTCGCGCGGAACGCGGACGTCGCCCATGGAGTCGTGCTCGATGCGGTATTCGCTGTCAGCCGAGGTCATGCCCTAAGGGTAGGTCGGCGGCGAGTTCCCTAGGGCACGCGGGTGCGGTCTGGCGACGCGACTCGGTCGTGGCTCGGGCGGTCGTAGTCGACGATCGCGTAGCCGCGCAGCTTCGACAGCTGGTGCTCGCTTTCGATGGTGCGGATCGTGCCGCTCTTCGAGCGCATCACCAGCGAACTGGTGATGGCGCCGTCACCGCGGTAGCGCACGCCGCGCAGCAGTTCTCCGTCGGTGATGCCGGTCGCGACAAAGAAGACGTTGTCGGACTTGACCAGCTCGTCGTTGCGCAGGACTTTGTCGAGGTCGTGGCCGGCGGCGATCGCCTTCTCCCGCTCAACGTCGTCGCGCGGCCACAACTTGCCTTGGATGACGCCGCCGAGGCACTTCACCGCGCAGGCCGCGATGATGCCCTCAGGTGTTCCGCCGATACCGAGCAACAGGTCGACGCCGGTGCCCTCGCGGGCCGCCATGATGGCGCCGGCCACATCGCCGTCCATGATGAATTTGATCCGCGCGCCGGCGTCGCGGATTTCTCGGACGAGTTGTTCGTGGCGGGGCCGGTCGAGCACGACGACCGTGACGTCTTCGTTCGCGCAACCTTTCGCGGCGGCGACCGCGCGAATGTTCGCCGACACGGGTGCCTCGATGTCGACGTAAGGCGCGGCGACGGCGCCGGTCACCAGCTTCGACATGTAGAAGACCGCGGACGGGTCGTACATCGAGCCGCGCTCGGCGACGGCCAGCACGGAGATCGCGTTGTTCATGCCCATCGCGGTGAGTCGGGTGCCGTCGATCGGGTCGACGGCGACGTCGCAGTCGGCCCCGGTGCCGTCGCCGACCCGCTCGCCGTTGAAGAGCATCGGCGCGTCGTCCTTCTCGCCCTCGCCGATGACGACGGTGCCACGCATCGAGACGGTGCCGATGAGCCGGCGCATCGCGTCTACGGCGGCCGCGTCGGCGTCGTTCTTCTCGCCACGGCCGACCCACCGACCGGCGGCCATCGCGGCCGCCTCGGTGACCCGCACCAGCTCAAGGGCGAGGTTGCGATCGGGTGTCTCGAGCACGCCTGCGTCGGGGGCACTTGAGTTCAGGCTCACGCGCGCGTCCCTTCGATGATCAAAGTCGCTGTGGCCTAGGGCCCGTGTCCACAGCATGCCCGATCGGGGGAGCATAGAGACATGCCCAGTGCGCAGGCGAGTCCTCCACCGTCGGTCAAGGTGGCGATGCACGTGCGTCCGCCGGGCGCCGACGGCGCGACGCTGCGCGGGGCGCTGCGTCCGAGTCGGCGCAGCCTGGCCGTTTGGGTGGTCGCGATTCTCGCGGTCGCGATCGGCTTGCTTGTGGCGCTGCCCACGCCACGGGCCGACACGGTGATCCCGGTCGACCCGTCGCCGGCGATCGAGAAGGCGACCGCGGTGCCGGGCTTCGCGGTGTTCGTTCCCGAACCGCTGCCGAGCGGGTGGCAGCCGAACAGCGTGCGGTTCCAACAGACCAAGACCGGCCCGGAGCTGCACATCGGCTATCTGGCGCCTGACGGCGGCTACGTCGGCCTTGAAGAGGCGAATCCCCCCAACAGCTGGCGATTCGTCACGATGCGCAGCGCCGGCAACGTGTTCCAGGATCTGCGGACCATCAACGGCCAGGTGTGGGCGCATCTGGGCAGCGATCGCAAGTCACAAGACTCGCTCGTCTGGTACGGCCCGCACAGCGTCGTCGTGGTCACCGGGACGACGAGCGTCGCCAACCTCGAGCAGCTCGCCGCCAGCTTGCACGTCAGCCCGAGCGATTAGCCGCGCTAGTCGGCGTCTTCGAGTTCGTCGTCCGCGTCGTCTTCGTCGTCCGCGTCGTCCGGGCTTTCGGTCGCACGACGGGCGGCCAATCGCGCGCGGGCGCCGTCGAGCCAGGTCTGGCAGATCTGCGCGAGCTCCTCGCCGCGCTCCCACAAGGCGAGCGACTTCTCCAGCGGGAGGCCGCCGGACTCGAGCTGCCGGACGACCTCAAGCAGCTCTTCCCGAGCCGCCTCGTACGACAACTGCTCATCTCGCTTCGCCGCCATGGAGCGCAAGCCTAGGACGTTCCGGCAGGACGCTCGCCGGCGTCGACGATCTTCGTGACGTCGGCCGCGATTCGCCCGCTCGCGAGTCGAATCTGCAGCTGCTTTCCTGGCGCCGTCTGCGCGGCGGCGGTGACGACGTGCCCCGCGCCGTCCTGCACGATCGCGTAACCGCGTTCGAGCGTCGCGGACGGCGACAACGAGCGCACCCTGGCGAGCACGTGGCCGAGCTCGTCGGCGGCCCGGTCGAGCCGATTGGTCAGGCACCGGGCCGCGCGGGCGGCCAACTCGCCGATCTCGACGCCGCGCCGGTCGAGGTCGCGGTGGGGCGCGGCGAGCGCGGGGCGGGCTCGCAGCGCGTCGAGGGCGTGCTGCTCGCGGTCCAGCCGCACTACGAGGCTGCGGCGCGCGCGGTCGCGCAGCTGGCCGATGCGGTGCTGCTCCTCGGCGACGTCCGGGACGACCAGCTTGCCGGCGTCGGTCGGGGTGGAGGCGCGCACGTCGGCGACCAGGTCCAGCAGCGGCGAGTCCTGCTCGTGTCCGATCGCGCTGACCACCGGGGTGAAGCACTTTGCCACCGCGCGTAACAGCGCCTCGTCAGAAAACGGCAGCAGGTCTTCGACGCTGCCGCCACCGCGCGCGATGACGATGACGTCGACGGACCGGTCCGCCTCAAGCGTCTGCAGCGCGTTCGTGATCTCAGGGACGGCGTACGGGCCCTGCACGGCGACCGCCTCGACGCGGAAGTTGACCGCCGGCCACCGTCGCCTCGCGTTTTCCAAGACGTCGCGCTCGGCCGCCGACCCGCGGCCGCAGATGAGCCCCACGGTGTTGGGCAGGAACGGCAGCGGTCGCTTGCGCTCGGTGGCGAACAGGCCTTCGCTGGCGAGCAGCTGCTTGAGCCGCTCGATGCGGGCGAGCAGCTCGCCGACGCCGACCGGGCGGATGTCGAACGCCTTCAGCGTGAAGGTGCCTTTGGGCAGGTAGTACTCCGGCTTGGCCCACACCACGACCCGCGCGCCCTCGGCGACCTGCAAGCTGTCGACCAGCTGGCGCGCGGCGGTCACCCGCAGCGAGATGTCGGCGGCCGGATCGCGCAGGGTGAAGAACACCGTGCTGACGCCAGGCCGGCGGCTGATCTCGGTGAGCTGGCCGTCGATCCACACCCGGCCGAGCCGGCCGATCCACTGGGCGATCAGGTTCGCCACCGTGCGGACCGGGACCGGCTGCTCCGCGCTCGATTCCAACGCCACGCTGAAGCAGCCTAGGCGCTGCAGGCCGGCCGGTTGATCACGTTTAGGACGTGTACAGGTCCGAAGGCGCCCCTGTGGAGGTGTCCTCGGGCTTGGCAGCCTGTCCAGGGCCGCCCGGGAGGTCGCCACTTACGATGGGGAGCATGACTTCTGCGAAGCGCGTCCTGCTGGCCCAGCCACGCGGCTACTGCGCCGGCGTCGAGCGGGCGGTCGACACGGTGGAGAAGGCGCTCGAGGTGCACGGCGCGCCGGTCTACGTGCGCAAGCAGATCGTGCACAACAAGCACGTGGTCGCCGACCTCGAGGCGAAGGGCGCGATCTTCGTCGAAGAAGCCGAAGAGGTGCCCGAGGGCTCGATCGTGGTGCTCTCAGCGCACGGTGTGGCGCCGAGTGTGTACGCGGCGGCCGACCAGCGCCAGCTCAAGACGATCGACGCCACCTGCCCGCTGGTCACCAAGGTGCACCACGAGGCGCGCCGCTACGCGGCCCAAGACCTTGAGATCTTGCTCATCGGCCACGCCAACCACGAAGAGGTCGTCGGCACCACCGGCGAGGCGCCCGATCGGGTCACCGTGGTCGACGGGCCGGCGGCCGCAGCCTCCGTGGAGGTGAAAGACCCGGACCGCATCGCCTGGCTGTCGCAGACCACGCTGTCGGTCGACGAGACGCTGGAAACGGTCCGCGCGCTGCGCAAGCGGTTCCCCAACCTGATCGACCCTCCGAGCGACGACATCTGCTACGCCACCCAAAACCGCCAGGGCGCCGTGAAGAAGATCGCCGCGCTGTCTGACCTGGTGATCGTCGTCGGTTCTCGAAACTCGTCGAACTCGGTCAGGCTCGTCGAGGTCGCGCTCGACTGCGGGGCTCGGGCCGCTCACTTGGTCGACGACGCAGGCGAGATCGACGAGGCGTGGCTCGAGGATGTCGAGACCGTCGGTGTGAGCAGCGGCGCCTCAGTGCCGGAGTCGTTGGTGACCGGCGTCTTGGCCTGGCTCGCCGAGCGCGGCTACGCGGACGTCGTCGAAATCGAGGCCGAGCGCGAGACGCTCACCTTCGCGCTGCCGCCCGAGCTGCGGCGCGACATCAAGTCTCGCAACTAGCGCCGGCCGCTCTCGCGCAGCCGGTACCAACCGATCGCCGCCGCCAGCAGGCTGCCGACCCAGATCGACGGCGCGCCCGTGACGAACGCGTTGCCCAGGTAGAAGCCCTCGCGGGTGAGCAGGCCGCCGGTCAGGCCGCCTTGGTCGATCAGGCTCATCAAGAAGATGAGCAGGCAGTACAGCAGCGGCGGCGCGACCATCGCCACCCGCAGGTCCTTCTTTCGGACGGCGATGGCGCCGAGTGCGCTGGTGATGACAAACAGGACGCCGAACAGGTGGCTGCGGTGTCCAGACACGGCCATGTCGACCAAACCGCCGACGAACGTCAGCCCTGTGATCACCACGCAGACGCCCCGACCGGTGAGGCCGGGCACCCGCTTGGTCGGCTGCGAGGCGCCGCGGGGGTTCAGCGCCTTCGGCAGCGCGGCAGCTGACCTCTCAGCCGGCCCGGACCGCTCGTCGGCGGCCGCGGTGACCGTGGCCGCGGGTTCTGCGACCGGCGCCTCGGCCGGCGCCGGCGGATCCTCGGGACTCACCTGGTCGTCATGCTCGTAGGCGGCTTCAGACACACCCGCCACGCTACGGCTGGCGCCCGCCGGCATGCACGCGCGACGCGCGCGACCCGGCTAACTCGCGGCGTGCCCCGGCGTTTGGTCGGGCAGCGAGATCAACATGTCGGACGCCGAGGCGACCAGCTCCGGCGCCTGCACCTGCTTGGCCACCAACTCGATCTGCTTCGGGGCGTCGAGGTCGTCGGTGGTGACCTTCAGGTCGACCAGCTTGCGCGCGCTGACCAGCACCCGGCCTTCGAGCGACGACACGGTCTTGTTGTAGCTGTCGACCGCGGAGTTGAGCTGTCGCCCCAACTTGTCGACGTGGTCGCCCATCGTGGCCAGCCGGCTGTACAGCTCTCGGCCTAACCGCAGCACGTCTTGCGCGTTTTGCGCGAGCGCCTCCTGCCGCCATGAGTAGGCGACGGTGCGCAGCAACGCGATGAGCGTCGCGGGAGTGGCGATGACGACGTTGCGCTCGAACGCGTGCTGCAGCAGCGCTGGGTCTTGCTCAAGCGCGGCGTTGAGAAATGTCTCGGCCGGCACGAACATCACGACGAACTCTGGTGTGTTGGGCAGCAGATCCCAGTACGCCTTTGAGCCCAGCCGGTCGACGTGCTCGCGCATGTGCCGAGCGTGTCGGCGGAGCTGGTCCGCGCGAGCGCCGTCGTCCGAGGCCCCCATCGCGTCGAGAAAACCGATGAGCGACACCTTCGCGTCGACGACGACGTGCTTGCCACCGGCAAGTCGGACGACGAGGTCAGGTCGCAAGATTCCGTTGTCGGTGAAGCCGGTGTTTTGCTCGAGGAAGTCGCAGTGCTCGACCATGCCGCCGAACTCGACCACCTGGCGAAGCTGGTGCTCTCCCCACGCGCCACGGGTCTGCGGCGCGCGTAGCGCGGCCACCAGTTGGGTGGTCTCCTGCTGCAGCTTCTCTGAGCTCTTGCCCATCGTCTCAACCTGCTGGCGCAAGGCGGCGTAGGCGTCGGTGCGCTGCTTTTCGACGTCCTGTATTTGCTTTTCCACCTTGGTGAGCGACTCGCGGAGCGGGCTCACCAGCAGCTCGATGGCCTGCTGGCGCTTGGCCAGATCGCCATCGGCCGTGGTGGTGACTTGCTTCAGCGTTTGCTCGGCGAGCTCGACGAACGCGCGGCTGTTCCTGTGCAGCGCGTCTGACGACAGCGCGGCGAACGTCTCGCGCAACTGCTCCTGGGTGATTCGCGCGCTTTCGACCTGCTCGGCGGCGGCTTGCTTGGTGGCGTCGAGCTTTGCCGACAGGGCAGCGATTTGCGCGCTCGAACGCGAGTGCGCAAGCAGGTAGCCGAGCGCGGCGCCGACGGCGAGGCCGACGACCAGCAAGACGAGCGAGAGTGCGTTCATGCCAGGCATGCTGGCAAAGCCGTCGGACAGTTCCTCGGAAGCGCGCCGACGAACTGCGAATTAGCGCCGACCGCGGCGGCGTTCGAGCAGGTAAAGCGCGGTTGCGGCGGCGCCAACACCCAAGATCACGGACGACGCGTGCGCCGCGTCGGACGTGTGCGCCCGTCGGCTGGCGAGGGCCGAGTCGTACGACTGGTTCGACAACAGCGACCAGCGCGACTGGTTTGACAGCGCCGAGCCGGTGCTCATCGACGAGCCGATCGAGAACATCGACGCGAACGAGCCGACGCTGCCAATCGACGCGACGGATCCCACGCTGCCGATTGACAACACCGACCCGCGCGATCCGATCGACAGCACGGAGTCAGTCGACCACAACGACCAGCGGTTGCCCGTATTCATGACAGCTATCGTCGCGCAGCGCTCTATCCTCGGTCGATGTCGATCGAGATTGCGCGCGGGCCGCTGTTGATCCGGTCGTGGCAGGTGGCCGACGCCGAGGCGCTGAGCCACGCGATCGAACAGAATCTCGAACACCTGCGGCCATTTCTCGCATGGGCGCTTGATGAGCCGAAGCCGATCGGCGAGCGGCGCGCGATGATCGCGGCTTGGAACGAGCAAGCGACCGCTTGCGGCGACGAGACCGTCGGCTTGTTCTTCGGCGGAGGCGTCGTCGGCGGCGCCGCGTTGCACCAGCGAATTGGTCCAGGCGGCCTGGAGATCGGCTATTGGGTGCATCGCGCCTACGCCCGCCGGGGTTTCGCGACGTCCGCCGCCCGCGCGCTCACCGACCACGCGTTCGCGACGCCGGGCGTCGACCGGGTGGAGATCAAGCATGACGCCGCGAACGTCGCGAGCGCCGGCGTGCCCGCACGGCTCGGCTTCCGGCGGGTTGGCGGGGAGCCCCGCGAGCCGAAGGCGCCGGCCGAGACCGGCGTCCACGTCGTGTGGTGGGTCACCCGTGAGGAGTGGGCAGCGGCCAACCCCACGTAGACTCGCCGGTCGTGGCCCTGACTATCGGCATCGTCGGACTGCCCAACGTGGGCAAGTCGACGCTGTTCAACGCGCTGACGAAAAACGACGTGCTCGCGGCGAACTATCCGTTCGCGACCATCGAACCGAACGTCGGTGTGGTCGGAGTGCCCGACGCGCGTCTCGACGTGTTGGCAAAGATGTTCAACTCGGCCAAGGTGGTGCCGGCGACGGTGAGCTTCGTCGACATCGCCGGGCTGGTGAAAGGCGCGTCGGAGGGTCAAGGCCTTGGCAACAAGTTCTTGGCCAACATCCGCGAATCTGACGCGATCTGCCAAGTGATCCGGGTGTTCACCGACCCCGACGTCGCGCACGTCGACGGTCGGGTGAGCCCGAAGGACGACATCGAGACCATCAACACCGAGCTGATCCTGGCCGACCTGCAAACCATCGACAAAGCTTTGCCGCGGTTGGAAAAAGAGACCCGCCTCGGCGGTGCCGCAGCCAAAGGCAAGGCGGACGTCGTCGAGGCCGTTCGCCGCGCGAGCGAGGTGCTCAACAGCGGGCAGACCGTCTTCGCCGCCGGGCTCGACCCCGAGCCGTTGCGCGAGTTGCAACTGCTCACCAGCAAGCCGTTCCTGTACGTCTTCAACGTTGATGACGAAGAGATGACGAACGAGTCGCTGAAGGCTGAACTGCGCTCTTTGGTCGCGCCCGCGGAGGCGATTTTCCTCGACGCCAAAATCGAATCGGAATTGATCGAGCTCTCGGACGACGACGCGCTCGAGTTGCTGCAGTCGATCGGCCAACCGGAGTCTGGCTTGGCGATCCTGGCGCGGGTGGGTTTCGCGACTCTTGGCCTGCAGACGTACCTGACGGCGGGGCCGAAGGAGGCGCGGGCCTGGACAATCCGCCGCGGCGCCACGGCGCCCGAGGCGGCCGGCGTCATCCACTCTGACTTCCAGCGCGGGTTCATCAAGGCCGAGGTGGTCCACTACGACGACCTGATCGAGGCCGGCTCGATGGCCGAGGCAAAGTCGCGCGGCAAGGTCCGTATTGAAGGCAAGGACTACGTGATGGCCGACGGCGACGTCGTGGAGTTCCGCTTCAACGTGTGATCTATGGGCTGGCGGAGCTTGCGCCAACGGAATCCTTTGTGCTGCCAGCGTGAGCTGCGCGCGAGACGGCGTGTAGAAAGACCTTGTGCACCAGCTTTCGCGTACCGACGCACGGCGCCTAGCGATTCGCGCGCAGCTGCTCGACAGCCCTCGACCGACCGATCTGATTGACGTCGTCCGGCGACTGACCCTCCTCGACATCGAGCCGACCGCCGCCGTGGCCCCGAGTGCCGACCTGGTGCTGTGGAGTCGCCTCGGCGGTGCGTACGAGCCCGATGAGCTGCAGGTGCTGCTTGAGAATCGGGTGCTGCTCGAACTGCGCGGCGTCATCAGGCCAAGCGAGGACATCGCGCTCTACCGCGCCGACATGGCGGAATGGAAGCGCGGCGACAAGCTGACTGGCTGGCGGAAGTCGCGTAACGACTGGGTGATCGCGAACGACGGTTGCCGCCGCGACATTCTGCGCCGGCTCGCGGCGGACGGTCCGTCGCTGACCCGCGACCTGCCGGACAGCTGCGTCGTGCCGTGGCAGTCGACGGGCTGGACCAACAATCGCAACGTCAGCCAACTGCTCGAACTCATGGTGCTGCGCGGTGAGGTGGCGGTCGCCGGCCGACGCGGGGGGCAGCGGCTGTGGGACCTCGCCGAGCGGGTCTACCCCGACGATGTGATTGTGGCCGCCGACGAGGCGCGTCGCACCCGCGACGAGCTCAGGCTGCGCTCCCTCGGAATCGCGCGAGCACGCCGAACCGAAACGCCGATCGAACCGATGGACGTCGGTGAGGTAGGCGAACCAGCCGTCGTCGAAGGCGTCAAAGGCGACTGGCGGGTTGATCCGGTGTATCTCGACGACGCGAACTTCAGCGGCCGGACGGCGTTGCTCCCGCCGATCGACCGGCTCGTCTACGACCGCACGCGGTTGCTTGAACTGTTCGACTTCGACTACCAGTTGGAGATGTACAAGCCGGTCGCCAAACGGCGATGGGGTTACTACGCGTTGCCGATCCTGCACGGCGATCGGTTCGTCGGAAAGCTCGACGCGGTCGCCGACCGGAGGGCGGGCGTCTTCCGGATAACCGAGATCCATCGTGATGTGCCGTTCACCAAAGCAATCACCGCCGCGATTGATCAGGAGATCGACGAGCTGGCCGACTGGCTGCACCTGGAACGGATGACGCTGAACGACTGAAACATGCAACGGACGACGCCCTGTTGCCGCCAGCGTCGAACTCCGAATTTTTCCCATGCGCGAGCAGCTCAAAACCCAATGGCTGACTGAGAAGTTCGCACCTCGGTGACTCTTTACAGCTGATCGTCGCGGGCCTTAGCGTGCCTCGTCGTCCCTTCTGTCGGGACTGGTCGACAACCGCGAAGAGAGGCCTGCCATGGTCCGCCCCTTGCGCACCTTCATTGCCATCGCCGCCGGCCTCGGACTTGTCTGCGGCGCTCTCACCAGCACGGCGTCGGCCGTTCCGTCAGCTCCCGCGGTCAGCCAAGCTCCCGGTGGCCCTGGGGCGCTTAGCCATTTCGACCAAGCCCGCAAAGACTGCCTCGGCACCGCGCGCAACACGACGTCCAAGATTTGGTACACCGTCGCAAACGGCGTGCTCTCTGACGTCTACGCGCCCACGATGGACACCACGAACGTCGAGACGATGCAGTACATCGTCACGGACGGTTCGACCTTCACCGACCTTCAAACGCGCGACACGACCTACACCGTGCAGTCCGACCCGACCGGCATGGTCTGCGCGGTGACCTCGACGGCGAAGACCCACGGCTACCGGCTGACCACCGTCTACTCCACCGACCCGGCACGCGACAGCGTCGTCGTCCACACCCTCTACACGCCGCTGACGCCGGCCGCCGCGCATTACCAGCTGTTCGTGCGGCTCGACGCAACGGCGGCTGGCAACGGTGGCGGCGGGTCAGGCAACGGGGGCGCTGACTCCGCGACCATCGACATGTCAACCGGTCGCGCCGTGCCGGTGTCGTTCGACACCACCACGGTCACGAACGCCGCGAACCGCGACTACGCGGTGCCGACGTATCTCGCGCTGCGCGCAGACCGGCCGTTCACCGCCGTCAGCAGCGGTTTTGTCGGGACGGCGAGCGACGGCCTCACCGAACTCGACAGCTCGCACACGTTGTCGCCGCTCTACACCGACGCCACGAGCGGGAACGTCGAGCAGACCGCGCAAATCGACGTCGGCCGTGGCCGCGAGTTCACCCTCGCGCTTGGGTTCGGGACGACGCAGGCGAGTGCCGTGCAGACGGCGAGTGCCACCGTCGCGCATTCGTACCTGGCATCGCTGATCTCGTACGTCGCCGGTTGGCTGAAGTACGACAGCAAGTTGCGTCACCCGTCAGCCCACCTGCCAGGGATGTCGTCGGCGCAGTCGGCGCGGGCAGACCACGCCTACTACGTGTCGGCGAACGTGGTAAAGGCCAGCGAAGACAAGACCTTCTCGGGCGCCATCGCGGCGTCGCTGTCGAGCCCGTGGGGTCAAGCGGTCTCGGCCGGTGACCCCGCCAACACCTACTTCGGCTCCTATCGGGAGGTGTTCGCGCGCGACCTGTACGAAGCTTGGACGGCGTTGTACACCGACGGCGACCTCGCCACCGCGCGTGACGCCGTGCGCTTCCTGTTCTTACGGCAACAGCAGGCTGATGGATCGATGCCGAGAAACTCTTTGCTGAACGGCAAAGTCGCGCCTGACTCGTTCAACACGCAACTCGACGAGGCGGCCTACCCGATCCTGATGGCCGAGCAGTCGGGGTTGTCGGCCGACAACACGCTGTGGCCGCACATCAAGGCTGACGCTGACTTCCTGATCAGCCACGGCCCGGCCAGTGGCGTGGAGCGCTGGGAGGAGCAGGGCGGCTACTCGCCGTCCACGATCGCCGCCGAGATCGCTGGATTGATCTCCGCGGCCGACATCGCCGACGTCCACCACGACGCCGCCGACGCGCGAATCTGGCGGGCGACCGCAGACCAGTATCAGCGCAGCATCAAGGGCTGGACGGTGACCACGAACGGAACACTGTCGTCGCAGCCCTACTTCATCCGGTTGTCGAAGACCGGCGACCCGAACGCGGCGATCTCCTACAACCTCGGCAACGGCGGTCCGACGCTCGATCAGCGGTCGGTCATCGACGCCGGTTTCCAAGAGCTGGTGCGGTTGGGCGAGCTTTCCGCGTCCGACCCGGACGTCGCCAACTCGCTGAAGGTCGTCGACGCGAAGATCATGCGGACGACGCCGAGCGGCCCTGGGTTCATGCGCTACAACGGGGACGGTTACGGCGACTGCAACCCGAGCCCGGAGCTTTCATGCACTGTCCTTGGCGCGCCGTGGGCGCCGAGTAATAAGGGCGCGGGCCACATCTGGCCGGTGTTGTCAGCGGAGCGCGGCGAGCAGGATCTCGCCACCGGTGACGCTTCGGCCGCCGGAAAACTGCTCGTGAGCATCAACAAGTTGGCCGGTGGCGTCGGCTTGGTTCCCGAGCAGGACTGGGATTTCGCGGACGTTCCGGCCTCGCCGTACGGCAGTGACCCGACGACCGCGTCGATCGGGTTCGTCGACGGTCAACCCGACGGGTCGGCCGCGCCGTTGACGTGGGGGGCGGCGGCAGAGGTGCGGCTGACCGCGGATCTCACCGCCGGTCGGGTGCTGGAGAAGCCGTCGTCGACGACGAACCGTTACGTGACGCACCAGCAGGGCGCCGCGCAGCTGACAGTCACCGCGCCCGAGAACAACTCGGCGGCAACCGGGTCGACAGTAGACGTGACCGGGACGGCGACTCCTGGCGCCACGATCGACGTCGCGTCGGTCGGCACCGACAGCAACAACGCCACCATGTTGTTCAGCGGGATGGCTGACGGCTCAGGCAACTTCACGATTCCGGTGAACATCGCCGCCGGGTCGAACGTGCTCGTCGTGACGGCGACCACGTCGTCCGGGGCGACCGCCCAAACCACGCGCTCGCTCGTCAACGACGTGGTCAACGGCACCCTGTTGTTCGACACCGCCGACCCGACGAGTGACGACAACGGTCCGGGCAACTACGCCTACCCGACAGCGAGCGACTTCCACGCAGGCGCGTATGACATCGAGCGCTTCCAGGTGTACGACACCGGCACGTCGGTGACGTTCCGGGTGCAGACCCGCGACCTGTCACCGACGTTCGGCAGCGACATCGGCGCGCAGCTCGTCGACGTCTACGTGCACGATCCTTCGGCGTCGCCGACCTCGACGGCGGCGTCGTTCCCGCAGCGCAACTACACGATCGCGCCTGCTGACGCTTGGAGTCGGCTGATTGAGGTGCAGGGCTTCGGCCAGCGGTTCGTCGACGCCAACGGCACCACTGTCGGAACGGTGAACGGCATTAAGGGCAACGCAATCTCGCGCTACATCACGTTCTCGGTCGACAAGAGCGCGCTCGGGGGGACGCCAACCTCCGGTTGGGCCTTTACGGTGACGCTCACCGGCCAGGACGGGTTCAGCCCTGACCAGGCGCGGTCGTTCGCGGCGACCCCGCAGGCGTACCAGTTCGGCGTTTGCGCGGCGGCGTCGAATGACCCGCATTGCACCTTCGACCCGAATGCGGTGCCGAAGGTGATGGACACCATCACGCCGAGCGGCGTCAACCAGTCGACGGAGCTTGATTACACCCTTGGACCGGTGGTGCTGCAGGGTGTCGACATGCCGTAGCGGCTCATGGGCTCCACGGCGCTCCGCCCGCAGCATCGGCTTTGATGGTGCGGGCGAGCGCCGCGACGACCGCCGCGTCGGCGGTGAGCAGGCCAAGTTCGCGATTGTGATTGAGCGACGCCGCGGAGAAGTTTTGCGATCCGACAAAGGCTTTCCGCCGCGGCGTCGCGTCGTCCACCACGATCGCTTTGGCGTGGATGTACAGCGGCGCCGTGGGTGAATACGTGCGAACCGCGACGCCCGCACTCGCGAGCCGGTCGAAGTCGGGCGCCCAATCGGTTTGTCGTGTCATGACGACGGTGACGTTGACGCCGCGGGCCGCCGCGCGGGTGAGCGCCGAGGTCGCGGCCGGCAACGCCATTTCCTCGTTCTCGACGAGGAGTGTGCTGGTGGCGGAGTCGATGAGACTGAGCAGCGTCGGCTCGGCGCCGGGGCTCCAGACCAGGTCGTCGCCGTTGATCGTTGACGCCTTGTGGTGCTTGAAATCAGCGTCGAACGTCGCCTCGATCGCTTGCACATCTTGTGGTTGGCGGTCCAGGACGGCGAAGTCGCGGGTGTCGCTGTAGTACCGAGCGGTGAGGTTGAGCGACATCACCGCGGCGACGGCGTTGTCGATGACGACCGACTTCTCGTGGGTCGCGGCGTATCGCGGGTCCGCCCACACAACGTGAACCCCGTGCGCCGACAGGTCGTCAAACGCCGGCTTGTTCGCCGACTTTTCCCGGTTGGCGTCGAGAATCACCCGGACGACGACGCCACGCGCGGCGGCCGACTCAAGTGTCGCGACCGCCTGCGGGTCGACCAGCTCGTACATCGTGAGGTCGACGCTGTGCTTCGCCGAGGCGAGCAGCGCGTAGATCGGGGCCACGCCCTGGTCGGGCTCGGTCAACACGCTGAGCGCGCCCGCTGGCGGCGTAGGCGCGACGAGCGGCCGAGGTGGCCGCGCGGAACTCGCGCTGCACCCGGCCAATGCGATGACGACGAGGACTCCCAGCAGACCACGCATGCGACGACGCTAGACGCGCTGGGATGCGCGAACGGCGGCTCGCTGGTAAGGATGTGGAGACTGCTACGTCGCGTTGTGGGCAGCCGCCAGCTCATCGATGCGGCGCGCCAGCGTGACGTCGGCGTCCGTCACGCCGCCCTTGGAGTGCGTCGCGCAGGTGAACGTCACCGTCGTCCAGCGAATGTCGATGTCGGGGTGGTGATCCAGCTCGTCGGCGACCTGCGCCACCGCGTCGACCAACCGGATTCCGGCGGCGAACGTGGGCGCCTTGACGTTGCGGCTGATCTGCTTCTCGTCGCCCGACCATCCAGGCAGTTGCGCCAGCGCCGCGCGCACGTCGTCCGGATTAAGCAACTGTGCCATGATCCCACCGTCCGCTCGGAACGCGCGCGACGTCAAGCGTTCTGGCAAAGTGACCCCGATGAGCGAACGCACAGTGGTCGTCGGGGCGGCCATTCTCCACCATGGCCGGCTGCTCGCGGCGCAGCGCGCGTATCCGGCGCAGCTTGCGGGCAAGTGGGAGCTCCCTGGCGGCAAGGTCGACGCAGGGGAGTCCGACGAGGCTGCCGTGATCCGCGAATGCCGGGAGGAGCTCGGGGTCGAGATCCAGCTCGGACGTCGAGTAGGTCGCGACTGGCCGATCCGCGACACGGCGGCGATGCGAGTGTGGCTGGCCACCGTTGTGTCCGGCGTGCCCGAGGCGCGCGAACACTCGGCGCTGCGTTGGCTCACGGTTGACGAGTTGCACGACGTCGACTGGCTCGCGCCCGACCTGCCCGTCATCGAAAAGCTAGCGACGTTGATGGTCGATGGCGACAGCACACCGGTGCGGCTGCGCGGCGGCAACGTCGGTGGCGCCACTCGCGTCGGCGCGACCGTGCGCCGTCCGACCGGTTCGTGGACGCCCGCCGTGCACGCTTTGCTCGCGCACCTGCACAGCGCCGGGCTTGACGCGATCCCGCGCGTGCTCGGAATTGACGACGAGGGAAGGGAAATCCTCGAATACGTGCCTGGTGACACCGCCGACGCGCATGACCCGTGGCCGGCGTGGGTCTGGTCAGACGGCTTGCTCGTGCAGGTCGGGCGTTGGTTGCGCCGCTACCACGACGCGGTCGCCAGCTTTCGACCGAGCGGCGCCGTCGAGTGGCGCTTCGGGTCGCAAACTATGTCGGACGACGAGGTCGTGTGCCACCACGATGTCGCGCCATACAACATCGTGGTTGGGTTCGACGGCTCCGGCGAGCCGGTGCTGCGCTGCGTCATCGATTGGGACGTCACCGGTCCCTCTGATCCGCTTGACGACCTCGCGTTCATGGCATGGAGCTTCTTGCCCTGCTACGACGAGTCCGCCCATCCCGACGCGGAGGTCGTGCGGCGGCTGCTGCTGCTCGCCCAGGCGTACGGGGTCTCGCCGTCCGAGATCTTTGAACGGCTCGAACCGAAGTACCGGCGGATGGTCAATGCGATCCACTCTGGAGCGGCGGCGGGTGACGCCGGGATGCAGAACCTGATCGACGGCGGGCACGCGGCTGACAACCAGGCGGCGCTGGACGCGTTCGTCGTCCGGCTGCCGCGGTTGCGGGCGCTGCTCACGTCGTCCGGGTGGCCCGAGCGGGGCGTAGACCCCCCGAGCTAGGAGTGCACGCCACGCTCAGGGAGTCTCGGCCCCCTGAGCGTGATCAACTTCCGGCGGTGTCGGCGCGCTTCGCGGGGGTGCGGGGTTGCTCCGGGCTCTTGCGGCGGCGGATGAA
>Ga0187809_10000327_pt1 | contig 27556 bp, 20 predicted proteins | sample NC_wetland_sal_i_8_FD_132415 | JGI IMG/M metagenome (GOLD analysis project Ga0187809, IMG submission 132415) | Wetland sediment microbial communities from Neuse River Estuary, North Carolina, USA - ASW_4 | ecosystem: Environmental > Aquatic > Freshwater > Wetlands > Sediment | place: USA: North...
AAGTTTCGCAGCCAAGTTGCGCGCAATCTTGCGGCTTGACCCGGACATCGTGATGGTCGGCGAGATCCGCGACAACGACACGGCGCGTACCGCGTTGCAGGCAGCGCTAACCGGGCATTTGGTGCTTTGTACGTTTCACGCCAACAATGCGGCAGCGGCACTCACGCGCCTTGCGGACGTCATCGGCCAGAACCCGTTGTTTGTTTCGTCCATCCGACTTGTCATGGCACAGCGCCTGGTGCGCCGGCTTGATGACTCGACCAAGCAGCCATATACCCCCGATGATGCTACTAAGGCGAGGTTAAAAGAGGTTATTGACTCGCTAGCAGAGGGCGTTGAACGACCGGATATCAATACGTTGCAGCTTTACAAGCCGGGCTCTTCGCCAGAAAACCCGTACGGCTACAGAGGCCAGGAACCGGTGCGTGAACAATTCCTGATGACCGGCGCCATCCGCGACCTACTGTCGAACCAAACCGGCAAGATCATCTCTACCCAGACTATCGAGGAAGCGGCTATCAAGAGCGGTATGCGTACCATGCTACAGGACGGCATCTTGAAAGTGTGCGCCGGCCTTACTACGCTTGACGAAGTTTACCGCGTCGTCGGTTAACGAATCGCCTTCGAAACAGCTTCTAAAATCCCCTGGTCGAATGGGCCGGGAATAATTTTGTCCGGAGTCGGGTCTGAAACGAGCGCGGCCAGTGCCTCTGCGGCGGCGATTTTGTGCTCGTCAGTAATTTGGCGGACGCGGGCGTCGAGTGCACCGCGGAAAATGCCGGGGAAGGCCAGGGAGTTGTTCACCTGGTTTGGAAAGTCACTGCGGCCGGTAGCTACGATAGCTGCGCCTGCAGCCTTCGCTTCGTCTGGCATGATTTCAGGCACAGGATTGGCCATCGCTATGATGATCGGGTCCTTATCCATGAGCTTGACCATCTCAGTCGTGAGAATGCCGCCTTGTGACACGCCGATGAATACGTCGGCTCCAGCCATGACATCTTCTATTGAACCGGAAATAAGGGATTCGTTCGTAAACTCCAACAGCATTTTCTTTGACTCGTTCAAGTCTGTGCGGTCGTGGCTGATAATCCCTTTACTGTCGACGGCCATGATGCGCGGCTTGGCGTACTTATGAAGAAGCTTGGTAATAGCGACGCCAGCTGCACCTGCGCCGACTATAACAATTTTGCAATCTTCCAAGCTGCGGCCGGTTACTTTACACGCATTGATGAGTGCGGCTAGCGCGACTACGGCAGTACCGTGCTGGTCGTCGTGCATCACCGGAATTGGAAGCTCTTCGGCCAACCGGTTTTCGACTTCGAAACAAATCGGTGCGGCGATGTCTTCCAGGTTGATGCCGCCGAAACTTGGCGCTATAGCTTTTACTGCAGCGACAATTTCATCTGCTGAATGTACATCCAGAACGATCGGCACCGCATCAATGTCACCGAATTGCTTGAAAAGCATGCATTTACCTTCCATAACCGGCAGTGCACCAAGTGGGCCGATATTTCCGAGGCCGAGTACCGCAGAGCCGTCACTTACGACGGCGACGGAATTATTTGTCCAAGTATAATCACGTGCTTCTTCCGGATGTTCAGCGATGTAGCTTGAGACTGCGCCGACCCCTGGCGTGTAGTACGTGCTGAGCTTTTCTTTGCTGTCGACCGAATCTTTCGGCGCGACCGCGATTTTACCTTTCAGCTCCTTATGTTTGTCGAGTGCGAGTTTTGAATAATCAGTCATTAAAGCATTGTAGTCCCATTTGAACATTAAAAACAGATGTGGTATACTTGAATAAATCGAAAATTTAGTGTAAGGTTAACTACTAGCTATGGAATCTATTGTCAAAAAATTTGAGAACCAGTTTAAAAAAGGCGCCGTTGTCGACGTCCAGTCCGGTGATACCGTAAAGGTTCACCAGAAAATCCGCGAAGGTAACAAGGAACGTGTACAGATTTTCCAGGGTTTGGTCATCCGCACTGACCGTAAGGGTTCGCACACCAGCCGCATCACTGTCCGCCGTATTGCCAGTGGCGTAGGCGTGGAGAAGAGCTTTTTGCTACACAGCCCACTTGTCCTGAAAGTTGAAGTTACAAAGCGTAGCAAAGTCCGTCGCAATTATCTGACGTACATGCGCTCACGCACCGGCAAGGCTGCCCGTCTGACGGGCGTTGACTTCGACCGTGAGGCAGTAAACACAGTCGTCGACAAGAAGGCCGAAGAAGAAGAGGCTAAACTTCGCGAGGAAGTCACTAAGGCTGCTGAAGCAGAAGCTGCCAAGAAGGCCGAAGAAGAAGCCAAGAACGAAGCCAAGTTCGAGGCAGCGCAAGCGGCACACGAGACAGAAGAAACAAAAGAATAAATTCAGACACTACCGAACGAATCCCCGAGTATGATCTCGGGGATTTTTTTATGTGGTAAGTTTACACGTCTGCTCGTCGTAACCATGATTGCTTTAAAGATCCGTATATAATGCAAGTACATGATTGTAGGTATCGATGAAGTAGGGCGAGGTTGCTGGGCCGGCCCATTAGTGGCAGGAGCCGTGGCTTTGCACGAACCGATTATCGGATTAAATGATTCTAAGAAACTGACTAAGTTGCAACGCGAACGGCTGACTGCGGAGATAGAAGTCTCGGCCGTGGGTATAGGCCTAGGCTGGGTGACGCCCATGGAGATTGATGAATTCGGGCTAACGCAGGCAGTGCGGTTGGCTATGCATCGCGCGCTTGCACAGATTACCATCCCCTATGATGAAATAATCATCGATGGCAACATCAACTTCTTTGCCGATGACCCTCGGGCAAAGGCGATCATAAAAGCGGACGGCAGCGTGCCGGCGGTGAGCGCAGCTTCGATCGTTGCCAAGGTTGCCCGTGATCGTTGGATGCAACGAGCGGCACTGGAATTTCCTGTTTACGGATTTGAAAAGCATGTCGGTTACGGGACGAAGCAGCATCAGACAATGCTACAAACGTATGGCATCTGCAAACTGCACCGTAAAAGTTACAAACCCGTGCAAGCAGTCCTGGAGTCTACCTCGTGACGACGTATACTGAATTACTTCGAAAAGTATTGTATGATCAGCGGTTCTTCACGTTTGCGCCACGCGACGCGGGCTTCGATCTCGGAGAATGAAATCGAGATATTGCGTTTCAGCGACATATCTTCCAGCATAGGCTCGAAGAATGCCTTATGACGCTTTTGCCATTCCGGCGAAGAAATCGGGCGTGATGCGTACCAAATGAAATATTCCATCTTCTTGCCTTCGCCGAATTGCTTGGCAAGGTATGGCCAGCGGTCTTGCAACCACTGCCAGGCATCGGCGCGGGTGTGGCGGTTGCGCATCAGGTACGCGAAGAAGTGGTCGATATCTTGCGGCTTGATGATGCGTTCGTTGAACATGCCCCATTTGATGACTTGCTTGCCGACGTTTTCGTCGCGGGTCGAGCACAATGCGGAAGCGATACAGTCTTTAACATCCGGGTTGTTGCTTGTCTCGTACTCGTTCATGAGCTGTTGGACGTATTCCGGCTTGCCGAAGCGAACAGCGGCACCGGCAATGAGTGCTCGCTGTTCTGCTGGCAGCGCCTCGACGTTCTTCGCCGCAGCGAACCTATCGAGTGCGATCTTGAGCGCCTCTGGATCTTCACCACCAACACTCAAAGCTACTGCGGTAATGCGCAGATGCTTGGTATTCGGGTCGTCACCTTCGCGGTCGTCCCAGCCGAGTTCGTTGTACCAGTGTGCGGCCAGATCGCGACGGTATTTTCGTAACTTCTCTTCGATATCTTCGTTGCCATCTGTCAGCGTCAATGCGCTTCCTGCGACGCGCATGAACATGGACCAAACTGCATCGCGATCTTCCGTGTTGCAGTTGGCAACCAGTTCCAGCATCTCGGTCAGGTTTTGTTCGCCCTTTTTGGCAAGTAGCAACATGTCGCTCAAGGCGATAATCCTGCCAGTAGATGTTAGCGTGCGATCTTTAATCTTCTCGTGCAACGCTTTTCGCACTGCTTCGTCTTTGTAGTTAGCAATAAAATGGCCACTGCCGGTCGGGTTGAATATCGGAGCGTCTTCGTCGGTCAGTGGCACGCTAGCCGAGTGCTCCTTCATGACATCGAGTGCGAGCGGTTTGTTGGCGAGCAGTGGAATAGGCCATATGGAGTCTTTATCTTCGCCGTCGAGCAAGAAGCGCTCCTGTGTGAGTGACAAACTACTGCCATCTTGTTTAACTTTCAGTTCGGGCGTACCGGATTGCTCGATCCATGGTGTCATTAAGGCGCCAATGTCGAAACCGCTTGCGGCGCTCAGTTCTGCCCAGAGGTCGAGGCGCGAAGTGTTCTTGTAGGCATATTTTTTGAAGTAACTCTCGAGTCCTTTACTGAACGTCTCCTCTCCGACGAAGTCGAACAGCATTTTCAGGATGCGCGCGCCTTTGGCGTAGACGATGGCCGGGTCAAATAACGTTAAGATCTCGTCCGGGTGTTTCACGCGCACGCCGACGGGCTGCACGTCTTTATACACGTCGCGGTCGGCGGCGCCGATGACGCGGCTGGAAGTGAAATCTTCCCACTCCTGCCAGTCGGGGTGTAACTTGTCTGGCGCTAGCGATTCCATGATGGTCGCGAAACTTTCGTTCAGCCAGAGGTCGTCCCACCACTTCATGGTTACCAGGTTACCGAACCACTGGTGCGACAGCTCGTGTGCGACGACTTGTGTGATCAGGCGTTCGCTGGAAATGGAACGGTTGACCGGATCAGCGAGCAGGCCGACCTCGCGGAACGTGATAAGCCCCCAGTTTTCCATGGCAAGGGCATCGAAATCAGGCAATGCGACTTGATCAAGCTTTGGCAGCGGGAACGGGGTTTTGAAGTAGTCCTCGAAGAAATCGAGAATGTCGATCGCCTCTTTGTTGGCGTATTCGAGGTGTGACTTCGGCTGTGCGACCGATGCCCACGAACGCACATCGACGCCGCGCTTGGACTTGCCCTCAACGCAGTGCAATTCACCAAACACGAATGCGAGCAGGTAGGTGCTCATAACCGGGGTCGTTTCAAAAGTTGTTACAAGTTTGTCGCTTGATTCTTTCTGCGACTTTATCGGTGTATTGGCCAGCACCTGTTCACCCCTTGGTGAAACCAGAGTTAAATCGAATGTCGCCTTGGCCTCAGGTTCGTCAACGCAGGGGAAAGCGGCACGCGCATAATGGCTCTCGAATTGTGTGGCGATGAGCTTTTTGCCCTTGCCGTCGTGCTTGTAGAAGCAAGGGTAAATGCCTTCCATAGTTTCGGTGATGATGCCACTAAACTTCATCGTCACGGTGTAGTCGCCCGGGTAGAGCGTCTGCGTGGCATGCAGGCGTACCTCGCTGAATGAGTCTTGCGGATTGATACGCTCGATCTCCATCGGCTGATCGCCCTTTTTGTCATGTCGGACGATCGATGCCTCGGTGACCTTCAGACGGCTTTGGTGAAACGTTAGCCGACTGCTTGGCGGACCGACTTTCTTACCCTCGGCAACGACGGTACCATTGAATGTCATACTTTCGGGATCGATGTCCAATTCGACGTTATAGTTTTTGGGTTGAAATTGCTGGAATAGCCTGCGTACTTCTTTACTCATACTTATAATTCTACAATACGAGACCTGAGGCGCGGGCAGGTTATGCCGATTTGACAACGTTTGACAGTTCAAGCACGGACTGATATATTGAAAGGCAGTGGTCGGCCGGCAGGTCGACTTTTTTCGTACAGGGGCTACTTTAAAACTAGGAAAGGAAAAATTATGGAATTTGATATGAAATCACTGGCCGTCGCCATTCGGGCGATCGCCGAAGAGAAAAACTTGCCTGAAGACACGGTAAAGGAAGTCGTCGAACAAGCGCTTGCAGCCGCTTTTCGCCGAGATTACGGTGAGCGTGAGCAGGAAGTACGCGTAACGATGAACTTGAACACGGGCGACGTCGACGCGTATGTTGCCAAGGAAGTCGTGGAGAAGGTTGAAAATGCAGCCTATGAGATTTCGCTGAAAGATGCGCAAGTCATGCAGAAAAATGCCAAACTTGGCGACACCATAGAAACGCACCAAAAGGTCGAGCAATTCGGTCGTGTCGCAGCACAGACCGCAAAGCAGGTTATCCTGCAGCGTCTTCGTGAAGCTGAGCGCGAAATCGTGATGGCTGAATACGAGGACAAAATCGGTACGGTCATCAACGCAACCGTTTCCCGCGTAGAGGCGAACATCGTCCGTGTCGACCTTGGTAAGGCGCAGGGCATCATGCCGCGCAGCGAGCAAATCCAGGGCGAACGTTATTACCCCGGCCAGCGCCTGAAGGTATACCTGAAAGACGTCGAGCGCGACTTCCGTGGTCCGCAACTGGTCGTGAGCCGTGGTAACAAAGAATTCATCGAGTGGCTCTTCCGCGCTGAAGTCCCGGAAATGGACAATGGCGCTGTTGAAATCAAGGGCGTTGCCCGCGAAGCCGGTGTTCGCAGTAAGATCGCCGTTGCCAGTAACGTGCAAGGCGTTGACCCGGTCGGCACCTTCGTCGGCGGCCATGGTACTCGTGTGAACGCGGTCATGAGTGAAGTCGGCGAACAGGAGAAAATCGACATCATCGTGTGGGATAGCGAACCAGTCGCTTACATTACGAACGCACTAAGCCCGACAAAAGTTTCGAAAGTCGAGCTCGACGAGGCGAAGCAGAAAGCTAAAGTCATGGTCCCCGAAGACCAGCTCAGCATCGCTATTGGCAAGAGCGGCCAAAACGTCCGGTTAGCAAGCAAACTGACCGGATACGAACTCGATATCGAGGCAGACAAGCAGTCTCCTGCAGAAAAGCCTGCAACTGCAAGCAGCGAAGTAGCCAAGCCGGCAGCCGCGCCAAAGCTCAAGAAGAAGAGCGATCTAGAGAACGAACTTCTCGAAGCTATTGAGGAGCACGGGGAGTAGTCAGAACTATCTGTAGTGCCTCTTTCCAGCCTGGCCCGTAGGCCGCTAGGTCTGCCTGTTCCGGGCTGTTATGGATCGTGGCTCCGCCTGACTCATCGACAACCACACAAGCTGGATCGGCTCCTATGCGGTCCAGCTCAGCTTTCGTGGCGACACTTATTTCAGGCCTGACAGCCGTCCGCAAAGCCGCTAAGAGCTGACTTGCTGCATCAAATGCTGCTTGCGCAGCTTCGGGCCGTAAGCGCAGGCGCTGTGCGAACCTATCCACACCGGAAGTCTCTTCTGGATTCTCTGGGGCTCGATACAAGCGGTCTAGCTTTGTCATATTGTCAATTTTACGTTGGTAAACATTGCATAATCTGTGAACTTCATTACACTGCGTGCGGCAGTGTAGGAGTATATATAGATTATTAGCCCTATGCGCGCTTGCAAGGTGAGAGTCTCAGCACGTAGGACTAGGGGCCAGTATGTGACAATTAGCACTCTTGACGTGTGAGTGCTAGTCACGATATTATGGTTACAGCGGACAAAATCCGCCACCGGCTGCGGGCAATTCACTAAAGAACTTGAATATAAAAGTCCGCAGGAAAATATGGGTAAAGAAAGGTTGGAGATATGATGCCAAATACTCCTGACTTCCAAGAATTTTTGAATCACTTGACAAACAACGCGCTTGCAAGTTTAAAGCATGCCGACGCGATTGCTCGTGGGTTCGGTAGCGCATACGTCGGTACTGAGCACCTGCTACTTGGCGTACTCGCACAAGATTCGAGTATGGGAGCCAAGATTATGGAAGATCATGGCGTGACGCTTGACCGTGCACGCGTGGCGCTGAACCTGACACCGAAGAGCTTAGTTATCAACATGGGGGCGAAGGGCCTAAGTGAAACGGCAAAATTAACGCTAAAGATGGCGTACGACACTGCCCAAGATTATTCACAAGAATTCTGCGGTACCGAACATATCCTTTACAGCATCCTCAGCCAGAAGAACGCTCGCGCAACGGTACTCCTGAGGGATATGAACATCGATGTCGATTCGCTTATGAACGAATTGGAGCAATTCCTGAATCGACAACAATACGAAGACATGGACGCCAGTGGCGCCGATGCCGGTTTACCGCGTACCAAGACGAAGGGGCGTAAGACAGCCGTCGATTTTTACGGCACAGACCTGACAGCAGAAGCACGTGCTAACAAACTCGACCCGGTCGTCGGCCGGGAAAATCAGATCCGTCGTGTCGTGACGATCCTGAACCGACGTACTAAGAATAATCCGGTGCTCATTGGGGAACCAGGCGTCGGCAAGACGGCCATTGTCGAAGGACTGGCGCAGCGAATCGTGAGCGAAGATGTACCCGACAGCCTACTAGATAAGCGTATCGTCATGCTCGACCTTGCAGGTATGATTGCCGGCACCAAGTATCGGGGTGAATTCGAAGAGCGACTCAAGAAAGTCATGGCTGAGCTCGAGAAAGATAAACGCACAATTATCTTTATTGACGAGTTGCACCTGATTGTCGGCGCGGGTGCTGCCGAGGGCGCCATGGACGCTGGCAACATTTTGAAACCAGCGCTTGCACGTGGCAAAATCCAACTCATCGGTGCCACGACGACTGCCGAATATACTAAGCACATCGAAAAAGATGCCGCGTTGGAACGCCGTTTCCAGCCTATCCAGGTGCCGGAAACGACGCCGGCCGAGACGTTGGCCATCCTGAAGGGCCTGCGCAAACATTACGAGAAGTTTCACAGTGTGACCATCAGCGACGATGTGCTGGAAGACACGGTTAACCTTTCCAAGCGGTACATCAACGACCGGTACATGCCCGACAAGGCCATCGACCTGATTGATGAAACTGCAGCTCACCTGCGCGTCGACAAGGGCAAGACATCGCCAGAAGTCCGCAAGTTGCAGAAAGAGCAAAAGCTTGTTAACACTCGTATTGAAGAAGCGGTAGAGGCAGAGGATTACGAAAAAGCGGCTCGTGAGAAACAACGTGCCAGCCAGATACGCGAAGAACTTACGAAGATGCAGTCAAGCGGCAAGAACGTTAAACGTTTGACGGTTACCTCGGAAGATGTGGCGATGGTTGTATCGCGCATGACCGGCGTGCCGGCGACTAAAGTGATTCGCTCAGAAGCGAAGTATCTGCTGAATTTAGAAAAGACCCTGGGCAAATTTGTCATCGGGCAGCAAGAAGCCGTCGAAGCTGTCGCACGAGCTGTGCGCCGGAACCGATCCGGCATCAGTAGCGAAAAGCGGCCGGTCGGCTCGTTCATTTTCCTTGGTCCGACCGGTGTTGGCAAGACAGAGTTGGCACGTGTACTCGCTCGTGAATTTTACGGATCCGAAAACGCGCTCGTTAAGATAGATATGAGTGAATTCGGCGAGCATCACAATGTGTCGCGGCTTGTCGGTGCTCCGGCAGGCTACGTCGGTTACGACGATGGCGGCCAGCTGACGGATAAGATCCGCCGCAACCCATATAGCCTGGTACTCTTCGATGAAATTGAGAAGGCTCATCCGGACACGTTCAACATGCTGCTGCAAATCCTAGAGGACGGTACGCTGACCGATGCAAAGGGTCGCAAGATTGACTTCACGAACACTATCGTCATCATGACCAGCAACATTGGCGCGGAGAAACTGCAGAAGGAAGCGAACCTTGGTTTCCACGCTTCCGAGTCCGGCAAGCAAAAGGATCTGGATGAACTGCATGAAGCGAACAAGGACAAAGTACTCGATGAGCTGAAAAAGATGTTGCGCCCTGAACTATTGAACCGTATCGACAAGACCATCGTCTTCCACGCCCTCACAAAGAAAGACATTTACCGCATCATCGATCTACAGATCGACGAGCTGCGGGATCGTCTGCGCAAGCAGGGAATCGGTATCCACGTCACTACACAGACCAAGCAGTACCTGCTCGATCACGGCTATGACGCCAAGAACGGTGTCCGACCACTCAGACGGCTGATCCAAGACACTATCGAAGACCAGATCGCCAGCGAGCTTTTGGGCGAGAAATACCAGCGCGGCGACATCATCCAAGTCGGTGCCAAGGGTGGTGAACTCGCCTATTCGACCACAAGCGAATAGCGTCCATTCAAAATGATTGCGGGCTTGGCACAAGGCTCGATATACTAACCATATGCGGAAACGACAATTAGGTTTGAGCGCCACCGTGCTTATGGTGGTATTCATCGCTTGTGGCGCAGCAGCTGTGGCTGCGGAACGGCAGAATCTATCTGATTGGTGGCGGCTGCGAGGATATACTGCGCCCGCTATTGTGGCGCAGCTTGCCACGCAGACGACCATGGATGCGTATGCACGCAAGATTTTCTACGTGAATCACCCGGAAGTCGAAAGTAAAGATAACTTTTACAAATCGTGCCCGAATAACGGCGGCGAAAAAACGGTGGTGCTCGGATGCTACCATGGTGATCAGCAAGGAATTTACGTACTTACAGTGAAAGATTCGCGCTTGAACGGCGTAGAACAGGTGACAGCGGCACACGAAATGCTGCACGCTGCATACGACCGCTTAAGCGCCCGTGACAAGACTTACGTCGACGGTCTGCTCATGGACTATTACAAGCACGACTTGCACGACCAGCGTCTGCTTAACACGATTGCTGCCTACAAGAAGAGCGAACCGAACGCTGTGGTAAATGAAATGCACTCGGTGTTCGGTACCGAGGTAGCACACCTGCCAAGGCCACTCGAAGATTATTACAAACGGTATTTCACCAACCGACAGGAGGTAGCTGCCTATGCAGCACAGTACGAGGCAGCATTTACGAACCGTGAGCAGCAGGTTAGCCAGGACGATGCGACGCTTGCGGGTCTGAGGACTCAAATTAATACGGACGAAGCGGAGCTGCAGACACAAAAGCAGGCGATTTCGGACGATCAAAGTCAGCTAAATTCGTTTAAGCAAAGCGGTGATTACAGTGCATATAATGCCGGAGTGCCTGCGTTCAATAGCAAGGTTGACGCATATAACGCACTAGCAGACGAAACAAGAGGGCTTATCGCGCAGTACAATCAGCTGGTGGCAAAGCGCAACGCGATCGCTTTGGAAGAAAATCAGCTGGTGGATGACATCAGTTCGCCGCCCGCACCTATAAAGTAGTGTTACACTAGAGTCTAAAGAGGGATTATGGCGAAGAAACAGGCAGCAAAATATGTATGTCAGAACTGCGGTGCGATGACGAGCGCATGGGCGGGGCGTTGTCCGCAGTGCGGCGAATGGAACACGCTGCAAGAAGAAGTAGCAATCGTGACAAGTGGCAGAGTAAGCACTGCTACGGGGCAGATTCTGCAGCCTGAGCCGGTAGACAAACTTGTTTTACAAGATCAACCACGGCTTGTCACCGGTATTGCCGATGTGGACGCTATTTTGGGCGGTGGCATCGTCGCCGGCAGCGTGAACCTGCTTGCAGGGCAGCCGGGTATCGGTAAAAGTACGTTGCTACTACAGCTTGCGTATGCCGTGGCTGCCAACGTGCCAGTACTGTATGTAAGCGCCGAAGAGTCGGCACACCAAGTAAGTTTGCGTGCGGCCCGGCTTGGCGCCGTACGGCCGGAATTACAGCTTGCAACAAGCACGTTGGCCGATGATATCGCTTCGACGATTGCCACCGGTAAGTATAAGCTGGTTATCGTCGATTCAATCCAGGCAGTGAGCTGTGAGGCCGTCAGCTCTGCCGCCGGTACGGTTTCTCAGATTACTAACAGCACGCATCTGTTGACCGCCGCAGCCAAGCAGACGGACACGGCAATGGTTTTAGTCGGTCACGTTACCAAAGAAGGTATGATTGCGGGGCCGAAGATACTCGAACACGTCGTGGACGTTGTATTGCAGCTCGAAGGTGACCGGTACGGTGGCTTCAAAATATTGCGTGCGGTCAAGAACCGGTTCGGCTCAACCAGCGAGGCCGGCATATTTGAAATGGCCAATAACGGACTAAAGCCCGTCGATAATCCTTCCGCTGCATTGCTGGCCGAGCGTCAGGTGAGCGATGGCTCAATCGTGCTCGCTACTATGGAAGGCACTCGACCGCTCCTGGTCGAAGTACAGGCATTGGTAAACAAGACCAGCTATGGCTACCCGAAACGGGCAGCGAGCGGTATCGACTTGAACCGTGTCAACCTTCTGATAGCAATGCTGGAACGGCGCACCAAGCTGAAACTTGCCGACCAGGATATTTATGTAAACATTGTCGGTGGGATGAAGATTACTGAACCAGCAGCAGACTTGGCAGTTTGTATGGCAATCGGTTCGGCAGCCAAAGGTTTGCAACTGAAAGCGAATGCAGTTGTGTTCGGTGAGGTTGGCTTGAGTGGCGAAGTACGCCATGTGCCATTCGCTGAAAAGCGTATTGCGGAAGCAAAGAAGCTCGGCTTTGAGGCAGCCATCGGCCCCATGCAACGTTCGGGCAAAAAACCGACGTTATTGCATGGGATGCCCGATGTTCGCACCGCACTCAACCAATTTCTTGAGAAAGAGTAGTAGTCTCGAGCTTATCTCTTTAAGCTCTACCCACCAAATCCGCCAACAGGAAACGTGCGTTTGCGCTTTCGATCCAAGAAAGCTTGCGGACCATTACCATTATTACCACCGTTACCACTAACAGAATTCTGGACAGTGACAGGACTTCCGTCGGCCTGGCTCTGGTATAGCACACTATCAGTTACTTCAGCCGTTACAGTTACACTGCCATCTTTCGTCGGTGTGTAGTTATAGGTGCACGGTAGACTCGGATTGGGCGTGTTGGAGCCGAGCGTACAAGTCTTTACGGCTTTACCGTCGATACTTATGGTAATTTTGCCGGGGAATTGGTCGCTGCCAAGAGGGTGTGTGCCTTGGGTGGCGGTTACAGTAATGTTACATCCTGTTTGGTCGCAAGTCGTTGTTTGATTACCTGAACTGTCGGCGACGACAAGACTTGCAGAGGGCTTGCTGTCGTCACAATTATGGACATCGTCGGTCGCGTTCGTGTTGTACTTGCTGCCAGAGTAGCCGCCATTGACGTACGGGTCGACTGAGAATGCGTTTGCATTGCTGTTGGTTACGTAGATCTTGGCATCGTCAGGCGTACAACTGGTAGCTACCTTGTTCGATACTTTGTCGATTACGACGTTTGAGTTGCCGCTGTTCTTCGGCGTGTACCACGATGGGTACAGGTCTGTGCTCGGGCTCGGTTCGACCGAGCCAAGGCCTACGTGGCTCGTGACGACGAATGCAGGTTCTGTTTTAACGTCTGACGGCTGCTTCCAGTTGACTGCTTTGGAGTGTGTGCTGTCGAGCGCGTATTGGATCCACAGGCGTGTCAGCGGTTCGGTCATGTATTCCATGCCGCCTGCCGTCATCGCTTTGTTTCGGGTGTGGTAGCCGACCCAGCTTGCAACCGCGTACTTCGTTGTCCAGGCTGTCATCAGGCCGTCAAAGTTGTCGTTTGTCGTACCGGTCTTCACGGCGATTCTCCAACCGTTGTAGTGCTGGAACTTGTAATTAGCGCCACCGTAAAATCCAGGACAAGTGTAGTCACTACACGAACCGGATCGGTTCGGTAGATACGACGCGTTCGGGTCGCTCAGCATGTTGTCTACGATATATGCGGCATCGGCTGTGACGACCTGCTGTGGTTTTGGTGGCGTCCACTGGTAGACGCTGTGTCCGGTCGCGTCAACGATCTTGTCGATGTATGTTTGCGGGATGTATTGGCCGAGGCGCCCGAGCGTTGATAGACCATTCACGTGGTCGTCCAGATGCAAGTAAGCACCGTCACCGATTGCTGAAGAACCGTAACACTGATCCTCGTCTTTCTTTGTCGCTGTCATGACGTTGACGCCTTGCTGGTAACAGCGGTATCCATCCGGGTTTCCCATCATCGAGTCGGCAGTGTTGATTACTTTGTTCGTGCCGACGATGAGCATCGCTTTTACAGCGGGTACGTTACGTGAGCCGGCAAGTGCGTAGCGGAGTGTCTCCGGGCCTGGATAGTGGAAGTCATAGTCTTCAAGACAGTTACCGCCATACTTCGGTAACGTGTGGTTCGTACACGGATAGCCGGGTAGAGCGCCCTGTGTGTCATAGAGGACCGAGCCAGCACCTACGTCTTTACTGAAGTTAATAAGCGAGACGTAATCATACGGCTTGACACTCGAACCTGGGGAGATATTTGTTTGAGCAAAGTTAATCTGGCCATAATCGGGGTTGTTGAAATCAACACCGCCTACAAGTGCGACAACCTTACCGGTCTGTACGTCCTCACCGACCATAGCTTCGTCGTCACCACCGTACGATTCAACGTTTGGCAAGTTCTGCTCTACGAGGTGTTCTGCTTCGTTCTGCAGATTCATGTCGAGCGTGGTCGTAACGCGCCAGCCGCCCCGGTTGACTGTCTGTGAGCCGTATTTTGCTTCTAGCTCGTGTTTTGCGGAAAGCACGAAGTATGGCGCCTTAATTCCTTGATACTTGGGAGTTAACGTATGAACCTGCGCAAGAATATCCACCGCTTTCGCTGCGTCTGCTTGCGATTGCGAGATCATGCCTTGCTGAACCATTTGGTCGAGCACATAATGCTGGCGGGCGATAAGCCCCTGCTGGTCGAAGTAGTCGCCGCTTGCGGATGGGTTGTACTTCGGGTCGCTGTATGGCGAGTATCCGGTCGGGTATCGAGGAATCGATGCGAGCATTGCTGCCTGTGCGAGCGAAAGATCCTTACACGAAGTATGGAAGTAGTCACGTGCGGCCGATTCACAGCCATACTCGATACCGCCGTACGGCGCTACGTTCAGATAACCTGTCAAGATATCGTTCTTGGAGTATTCCCGGGAAAGTTCGACCGCCAGAATCAATTCCTTGATCTTGCGCGTGATCGTCCGTTGGTCGGTCCAGTTTTCGTTCAGCTTGACAAGTTGCTGTGTAATCGTTGAACCTCCCTGAAGGCCACTACCCTTGTGGAGCAGGTCTTCGTAGGTAGCGCGTGCAATGCCACGGACATTGAATGCGCCTTCGTGATAGAAGCTTTTATCCTCGATTGCGATGGTCGCATTCTTCATATACGGCGATATGTCGCTGCTACTGACTGGGGTGCGCTTGACCGCATCATAGTCCTGCCACAGCAGTGTTTTGCCGGAACTGTCGTAATAACTGATGCTGCCCGGCAGGTTGTTGCCTGATACATCAGTAATGTTCGGCAGGTCTTTGCGGAAGTACGCGAACATGCCGACAAGCAGCAGGAAACAAACCACAATACCGATGCCCAGAATCTTGAGTGCCATAATGCCGCCCTCGTGGCTGAACCAGTAGTGATACACACGCTGCGGGTGCATACGGTAGGCGAGTCGCTTCCAGCGGTTCTTTGGCAAGGTGCTCAAATAGAGGGCACGCTGGCGAGCGCGAGCATCTTTGCGGGCGGCGCGGCGACCGCTGAAACTGCGATTCAGCTTGATGCTATTGCCACTTTTGGTCGTGAACGTGGTTGCGCTCCGGCGGCGGCGCGGGCCTTGTGGAATATCCATGTTATTTGTTCTCACCCTCTCCTAAATCGTGCATTATTATACAACCTCCCAGTGGCGGAAATATACAGTTATTCTGCCAAGTCACCCGTCAAGGTCAGTGGCAAATAATGCTCCTTTCATCACATGCATTATAGCAGACAACTCGCGCGGAACATGCAAATGTTTTGGGCAAAATGTAGGGGCTATCTCCAGCTATTTTCCAGATAGGGACTAATGGTATAATCAGTATAAATTATGAAAGTTATCGACCCGATCCGCCATCAATATTTGTATATGGACTAAGTCTTTCCATGTATATTTATATTGAAACCAAGGAGTAATTTTATGTCAGACATGACACTTTCTGAAGAACTGCAGTGGCGCGGGTTCGCAAATCAAACCACATTTGAAGATATTAAAAGACTGGATGGTCAGAAGTGGACTTTCTACCATGGGTTTGACGCATCCGCTGATTCACTGACGGTCGGCAATCTGGCTGGTGTAATGGTTGACAAAGTATTTATGCGTCACGGGTGCAAGGCGTACATTTTGGCCGGCGGGGCCACAAGTCTTATCGGTGACCCGGGTGGCAAAGACAGTGAGCGTCCACTTCAAGACGAAGCCACGATAGAGAAGAACGTTGCAGCGGTAGCCAAGCAGTTAGAGAAGGCACTTGGAGGTTACAACTTCACGTTGGTTAACAACCTAGACTGGACAAAGGGTATGACCGTAATTGAGTTCTTGCGTGACATTGGCAAGTACTTCAGTATGACGCCGCTTGTACAGCGGGATTTTATTGCTCGGCGCATGGGCGAAGGTGGCGCAGGAATCAGTTACACCGAATTCAGCTACACGCTCCTGCAGGGCATGGACTTTCTGCACTTATTTGATGAGTTCGGCGTAAATCTCGAAGTCGGCAGTTCTGACCAATGGGGTAATTGCTTGAGTGGCGTAGAACTTATCCGTCGGGCACGTGACGGCGAAGCGCACGTATTCACCCACCCGCTCGTTATCAATAAAGCTACCGGTAAAAAATTCGGTAAAAGCGAAGCCGGTGCTGTGTGGCTGGATCCTGATAGATCCAGCCCCACGCAGTTTTACCAGTTCTGGATGAACTCAGACGATGAGGGCGTGGAGGGTTACTTAAAGGTATACACAGAACTCGATAAGCCAACGGTAGATGAAGTTATGGCTAAACATCGAGGAATTCCGAAAGAGCGTGTGGCACAGAAGCGTTTAGCTCAGGAGGTCACGCGTCTTGTGCACGGCGAAGCGGAGCTGGCCGTCGCAGAATCCGTTACCGAGGCACTCACCGGCAAGAAGCCGATTGCCGTATTGAGCGACGATGAGCTCAAGGCTATGCGTGGTGAAATCCCTGCAACAACTGCTCGTTCCGGCGACGAACTTGTCAACGTGCTTGTAAGCAGCTCGCTCGCAGAGTCGAAAAGCGACGCCCGGCGATTGATCGCTAGCAATGCGATTGCAGTCAACGGCGGCAAAACGACCAAGGAAAAGCTTGAAGCAAGTGATTTCCAGAACGGCCGGCTACTCATCCGTAAAGGCAAGGCCTTCAAGGATTCGGCGCTTGTCGAATTAGCAAAGTAATATAAAATAGCGAGCATTATGTCTAAAACCACAACCAAGAAACCTACGAAATCTAAGTCTAAACCTGCGGCGAAAGCAAAATCTTCGGCCAAACCAAGCACGAAGTCTGAAAAGCCAGCATTGCGCAAAGCGGATCAATATAACGATCCCAAGCACAACTATTTGCAATATTGGGAGGGCCGCGATTATGAAGATGCAGCCGAGCGTATGGCGATCAAGCGCATGCTTGGCAGTAAGCATTTCCGTCACGCGGTTGACGTCGGTGGCGGTTATGGACGGCTGTGTGTTTTTCTTGAAAACTATGCAGACAAGGTAACGCTTGCCGAGCCGAGCCAGCAGCAGCTTGACATTGCAAAAGATTTTTTGAAAGACCACCCGAAAATAGATCGCAAATTGCTCCAGGCGGCCAATCTGAAATTTCCTGACGGTTCGGTAGATCTCCTGACTACCGTACGCATCTGGCACCATATACCAGATCCTGCGACTGAGTTCAAAGAAATTGCACGCGTGCTTTCCGACGATGGTTACTTCCTCATGGAGTTCGCTAACTACACACATTTCCGCAATCGGCTAAAGCACTTGCTCAAAGGCAAGAAATTACCGACCAACCCTATCGATATCCGTTCCGAAGAATACCGTAACGAAAACGAACTGCCGTTCGTAAATCACAACCCTAAAACGGTAATTAAGCAACTGGCACACGAGGGCTTGCGTGTTGAGAAGGTTCTGTCGGTTTCTAACTTGCGTAGCCCAGGGCTCAAAAAAGTCATACCAAAGGGTGTAATGTTGAGCGCCGAGAGATTGATGCAAAAGCCGTTGGCCGGCATGTACTTCGGCCCTAGTATCTTCTTTTTGATCCGCAAAGCGAAGTAAATCTTAAAAGCAAAAACCCCGGCACTTCATCTATTTATATATCTACAACACCTTTCGGTGGAGAATAAATGATGAGGCCGGGGCTTTCGCACCTTTCTGTTGTGTGGAGGGGTGGGGTGAGCGTGCCATGTCAGCAGCCTGGCGGGAGTGAAGAGCTAGGCTCCATCTCGTGGACATTGCTGCGCGCCTCGCGCTTCTTGCGCTGGTGCAGCACGATTACGATCACCTGTGCGATCGCGTATGTAAGAAGCCCTTCGCCGAGGAACCACCAGAACCATCCGCGGGTCGAGTGATTCTGAATCGCATAGAGCGCGATGAGCGTTATCGGCAGCTCGATGAAAATCGCCAGGAACAGCGTAATCACGAGCAGGAACAACCAGGAGTCACCCTGATTGAAATTGGGCTTGGTGGGGTCGTACGGCTTTGCCATCCGCAGTCACCTCCTTAAGGTGCGAATGATGGAATTTCCATCGCACATAGTATATCAGAACACAAGCAGTTTGTCAATCTGTTGGCGTGGCGGTATACTCTGTTAATAATGACGTTTGATGATTCGCTGCTGCAGTTGAAGGGTGTGGGGCCAGAAGTCGCTAAAAAGCTGGCTAAGCTTGGATTGAATACTACTGGTGATCTGGTTGACTATTTTCCGAGGCGTTATGAAGATTATTCAGAGGTTACGCCCATCAAACGCATTAAGCCTGGCCCTGTAACCATAAAAGCTTCCATCAAGGATATCCATGGCCGCTACGTACGCCGCGGCATGCACATCACAGAGGCTGTGGCTAGCGACGAAACCGATAGTGTGCGCATTGTGTGGTTCAACCAGCCGTACCGCGAAAACGCGCTGAAGCGTGGTCAAGAATATTACATTTCCGGCACGTTCGAGCTGAGCTATCAGCGGCTGACAATTATGAACCCAAGTGTCGAGCTTGTTAGTGATTTCCCGGTCAATACGGCGCGTATCGTGCCGATTTATCGCGAGACAAAAGGCTTAAACTCGCGGCAGATCCGTAAATGCTTGCAACAACTGCTGCCATTCATTCGCTGTCTGCCCGAAACGCTGCCAGCGTGGATCTTGCAGGAACACAGTTTGGTGAGCCGGAGTAAAGCGGTTGAGGCGATGCATTTTCCGAGCACCGGCGCAGAACTTGCGGAGGCTAGGCGTCGGCTTGGTTTCGAAGAGGTGTACGAACTGGCGCTCGCGAGCTTGCTTAACAAATACGAGTTGATGGAAGAACAGGCGCCGCCCGTTGAGTTCGAAGAAGCGGTGGCGAAAGACTTCGTTAAGCACTTGCCGTTCAAACTGACCGACGCGCAGCGGAAAGTTGTTTGGCAGATTTATCAAGACATGGAAAAGACGCAGCCGATGAATCGGTTGGTTGAGGGCGATGTGGGCGCCGGCAAAACAGTCGTTGCAGCAATGGCGGCAGTCATGGTTATGCATCATGGTCACCAAGTTGCGTTCATGGCACCGACAGAACTGCTCGCTCGCCAACACGGGGAAACACTACAGAAGCTGCTTGGACCACTTGGGTATGGCGACCAAGTCGGCCTATTGGTCGGTGGCATGACTGCCGCACAGAAAAATCGCGCACATGAAGCGATCCGTGAGGGCAAGATCAGGCTTATAGTCGGCACGCATGCTGTTATCCAGGAAAAGGTAGATATGCATGAACTGGAGCTCATCATCGTCGATGAACAACACCGTTTCGGTGTGGAGCAGCGCAAAAAACTCCAAGCTAAAGCCGGTCACATGCCGCACGTATTGTCCCTGACAGCCACCCCGATTCCGCGCAGTCTGGCGCTTACCCTATACGGTGAACTGGACATTTCGATACTTGACGCCAAGCCAAGTGGGCGCAAACCCATCATCACGAAAATATGGTCGCCGAACAGCCGCGCCCAACTGTACGCAGAAATCGACCAAGAATTGGCGGCCGGGCGGCAAATGTTCGTGGTGTGCCCGCTTATTTCCGAATCCGATGCAATGAACGCTAACTCCGCTGAAGAGATTTACGAACAGTTTACGAAGCGTGACTTCAAGCATCGCCGCATCGGCCTGTTGCACGGCAAGATGAAGGCGGACGAAAAGAACGAGATCATGCAGAAATTTGTCAATCACGAGCTGGACATCTTGGTGTCTACAACGGTTATCGAGGTTGGCGTTGACGTCCCGAACGCGAGCATCATGCTCATCGAGGCTGCCGAACGCTTCGGCCTGGCACAAATGCACCAGCTGCGCGGCCGTGTCGGCCGTGGTTCCGCGCAAGGGTATTGCTATTTGATGATGAGCGATTCTAGCGCACCGACGCGGCGTTTGCGCGCGCTGGAGACTTCGAACGATGGTTTCAGACTTGCTGAATTCGATTTGGAGCTGCGTGGGCCGGGTGCGATTTACGGCACGATGCAACATGGCCAACTTGACTTGCGGGTGGCAAAGTTAACAGATACGAAGCTCATCAGTGCTGCGCGTGCTGCTGCACGCGGCACTATCGAGCGCGGCGAAGATTTGGTACAATATCCTCAACTGCATGAACATGTATCGCGCCTACGCGCAGTCACAAATTTGAATTAACCATGAAAACTACAGAGAGGGAAAAGAACAGCTTGGGCACGAACTCAGTTCGTAGCCGGCGCAGTGCAGCGGGCTGTAGGCTTGTCTCGTAACTATTTATGTACGCTATTTTTCTTCATGCGCATCAGAAAATAGATCGTGTTGCGCACAAACATCTTGAGCGACTCACGGGTGAGCAAGACGGTTTCCCGTCGGTCAGGAATATACTCCACTTCGAGGGCCGGAAAGGGCCTGATGCGATCAAACTGAAGAACAAACCAGGCGTTGAGCAACCATGGCACTTTGCTAATCCATTTGACGCGCAGGACACAGAACTAGGTGAGTCTATCCAGAACCACTACGACGAGCTGGTTAAAGCACTGAAAGAAGATAACCGTGAGCGGTCCGCATTCGAGGCAGCGTGGCTGGCGCACGCCATTGTCGACGGGTTGACGCCGGCGCACCACTATCCGTACGAAGAGGCTCTTGAGGACTTGCGAGGCGAAGATCGCTCCAGTCGCACGACGTTGAAGAGCCGCATAATGGTGAAGGGTGAGAGCCACCGTGATTCACTGAAGCGCAGCTTGAAGGTTGTTGGCCCGAAGGGTTTGCTTACGACACACACGGCGTTCGAGGGTGGTGCGTATATGATCATGTTACCGCTTAAGCTTACCACTGCGTTTCCAACTGCCGATGAGCTAGAGACGCTACATGAACTCGGTCTGGTGAAGTATTTCCAGCAAGTAGCGCGTGAGATCGGTGCGCGAGGTATGTTCGAAGAATTCCTGAGAACCGGCTGGACGCCGAGGCTGGCACGCATCGTGCGCAACGAAATGGCGCCACGAATGGTGAACGCGGTTACACTCGCGTGGTACAGTGCGCTCGTTGACGCAGGTGTCGTTAAGCCGGAAGTGGAAGCTACGAAGCGCTAGGAATCTATCGTGAGGATTATCGCAGGAAGCCTTGGCGGCAGAATCTTCGACTCGCCGGGCACGCACAAGACACACCCGATGAGTGACCGCGTGCGCGGTGCGATGTTTAACGTTCTGGGAGACTTAGGCGGACTGACCGTGCTGGATGCATTCGCCGGTAGCGGCGCGCTTGGATTCGAAGCTGTGAGCCACGGCGCCAAGCAAGTCACCGTTATCGATTCGGACCGGCTTGCACAAAAAGTGCTCGAACGGAACATCGTGTCACTTGACGTATCTGAAAAGGTGAAGCTCATCAAAGCCTCGGCCGGTGCTTGGCTCAGTACAAACCCGGACGCAATGTTTGACGTGGTGCTGTGCGATCCGCCATATGACAATCTGCAACCGAATTTACTGGTCCGCTTGGCGGAACGGACGCATCCAGGTGGTATTTGCGTGCTGTCACTCCCTCCGAACCATACGTTTGAGTTACCGGACGATACGTTCGATTTGCAAACCACAAAATCATACGGAGATGCTACGCTAGCCTTTTACCGTCGCATCGGTTAAAATAGCCGTTGTTCGTCACATTCGGGGATGTGGTGGAATTGGTAGACACGCTAGCCTTAGGAGCTAGTGCCGCAAGGCGTGAAGGTTCAAGTCCTTTCATCCCCACCAACTAGCTATTGGAACGTGCACTAGTGTTATGATGGACAGTATGGAATTCACAGCAGTTGTCGCTTTCCTCACGGCGGCGATCTCTGTCGCCGTCAAAGTTGTCGGACTGCCTGACCAGATTCGCAGCAATTACCGACGCAAGTCGACGGCCGGCCTTTCGTCTTGGTTTATCGTCACGGCTTTTATTTCTTATATATTATGGACATTGCACGGAATTCAGGTTAACGATAAGGCGCTCGTTGTGGGTCAAGGGCTCGGGGTATTGACTACGGGTATCATTGTCGTGCAACTTATCCTTTATAGGAAGCCAAAGACAGATAAAGCTCCTATGGAACGCTGGATAGCTGTAGGCGAGTATATGATGAAAAAACACACAAGCCATACGCGGAGCCGGGTTGACGTCGCTGTTAAACGTTGACCTTTAGGCTCCTGAAGGCAGTGCGCCTGCAATCTTTATCAGGCGGAATATCCCTGCAAATCTGATACAATTTACTCGAAAAGGAATAAAGATGGCTTTATCAGTCCAACCATACAAAGGTGCTCGGGATTTTTATCCTGAGGACAAACGGATTCAGAAATACATGTTCAGCGTCATCCGTCGGTCCGTCGAAAAATACGGCTACGAAGAATACGACGCGCCGATTCTTGAATCACTTGAATTATATCTTGCCAAAACTGGCGAAGAAATCGTCAATGAACAGACATACGCATTTGAGGACCGTGGCGGCCGCAAAGTGGCTATCCGTCCGGAAATGACGCCAACGGTTAGCCGTATGGTCGCCGCCAAGCGTCAGGAACTGGCATACCCGTTGCGTTGGTACTCAATCCCGAATCTGTGGCGCTACGAACGACCGCAGCGCGGGCGCCTGCGTGAGCACTGGCAGCTGAATGTCGACATGTTCGGTGTGGAAAATATCGAAGCTGAGCACGAAATCATCCTGGTGGTCGACGATATTATGCGTTCGTTTGGCGCACACCGCGAAAGTTACACGATCAAAGTTAACAGCCGCAAACTCATGGATTACGTGTTGCATGAATACCTTGGGCTTGATGAAGTTCAAGCATACAGCATGAGCAAGCTGATCGATCGGCGTGCCAAGATCACACACGAAGAGTTTTACGTCCAGGCGGACGCACTTTTCAGCCCTTCGCAGCGTGAATCAGGCGCGGTCGACAGGCTGCTCGAAGTATTGAACGCCAAACGCATTGAGGATTTGCCGCAAGCAGTCCGGGCACACAACTCGGTTGCAGGTCTGGCGCAACTATTGAAGCTGCTGGATGATTCCAATGTCACTAACGCCATGTTTGACCCATCCATTATGCGCGGGTTCGATTATTACACCGACATAGTGTTCGAGATGTTTGACAACCACCCGGATAACAACCGATCAATGATGGGCGGCGGCCGATACGACGGTTTGGTCGGTTTGTTCGGTGTGGAGCCGGTTCCGACTATCGGCTTCGGCTGGGGCGACGTGACATTGCAGAATTTCCTAGAACTGCACGAGCTGCTGCCGAAACTACAGCCAGAGACCGACGTATACGTCGCGCTTATCGGTGACGTTGTCGAACGCGCACAGCGGGCAATCGCAGCTTTCCGTGATATGGGTTTGAATGTCGCCGTCGACATCAGTGGTCGCAAAATTGATAAGCAAATTAAGATTGCTGACAAAAAGGGCATCCCATACGTCGTAACCATCGGTGAAAATGAGCTGGCAGATGAGCTGTTCCCGCTGAAAAATCTCAAGACAGGCGAGGAAGAACGTCACAGTGCTCCGCGGATCGTGACGATTGTTAAAGACTACCGCGAGAAACACCGTGCTTATATAACACATGCTACCGAAGCGGACGACGACTTCGATCTCGACTAAACGTAAGGCGTAAGCATTGGTCAAAGAAGACGCAACCTGCTACAGTAGGGACTTATGCAAGTACAATTGAAACGAGAAACAGATACAAAAGTGCAGCTGCACATCGTGGCAGATCCGGCCATGCTAACAAAGGCAAAGGAATCGGTATTACGCCGATTGAGTAAAGACCAGGTCAACTTGGCCGGCTTTCGCAAGGGAAAAGCACCGCTTAGCCTAGTCGAGAAGCAGATTGAACCCGGCATGCTACAGAGCGAGGTCATCGAAGAGGCCGTAAGCCAGATGTACTTCGAAGCTGTCCGTGAGAAGAAACTAAGACCTGTTGATCGTCCAGATGTTTCGGTTAAGAAATTCGTGCCATTTACGACACTTGAAGTCGAAGCAACTGTAGAGGCTGTCGGCGACGTAAAACTACCCGACTATAAGAAGATCAAGGTAGCGCGCAAACCGGTGAAAGTGACAGACAAAGATGTCGAGGAAGTCATCGAAGCGTTACGCGGCCGTGTTGCTGAACGCAAGGAAGTGACCCGCGCGGCCAAGGATGGCGACGAGGTCGTTATCGACTTCAGCGGCACCGATGCAAAGACGAACGAACCGATCGCCGGCGCTGATGGCAAGGGCTATCCGCTCGTGCTTGGCAGCAGTACGTTCATCCCTGGTTTCGAGGATAACCTGACCGGCATCAAGTCTGGTGAAGAAAAGGAATTCACACTGACCTTCCCGAAAGACTACGGTGTGAAGGCGCTGCAGAACCGCAAAGTCACATTCAAAGTAACTGCTACTAAGGTACAGGAAACCGTGAAGCCGAAGGTAGATGATGCGTTCGCTGCACAAGTCGGGCCGGTAAAGACCGTCACCGAGCTGAAAGCCGATATTAAAAAGCAGCTTGAAGCCGAACAACAAACGCAAGCCGAACGCGATTTTGAAAGCGAATTACTTGAGAAGATTACCGAGAAATCTGAAGTAGCCATTCCGAAGGTGCTGGTTGATGAAGAAGTCGAGCGCAATGAACTCGACGAAAAACAGAATCTTGTCTATCGCGGCCAAACCTGGCAGGAGCACTTGAAAGAAGAAGGTGTGACTGAAGAGCAGCACCGTGAGCAGAAGCGCCCGGCAGCTGAGCAGCACGTGAAAGCGGGACTGGTCCTTACGGAAATTGCCGAGAAAGAAGGCATTACAGTATCGAACGAAGAGCTCGAAATCCGCATGCAAATCCTGAAAGGACAATACCAGGACGAGCAGATGCAGGCTGAACTCAACAAACCTGAGGCGCGCCGAGAGATTGGCAACCGCATGGTTACCGAAAAGACACTCGAAAAACTCAAAAGCTACGCAACCACAGTGTAAAAATCTAGGTAACTGAGGTAATTAGCACTCTTGACGTGTGAGTGCTAGTTTCCTATACTTAAGATTATGACATTGAAGAAGCTTGCTGGATCTGCCGATGACACCACGCAGCTCTTCGTTAATGCAGTGTCTTGGAGGTGAAATGAGTGTATTAGTCCCAACCGTTATTGAAAACGAAGGCCGCTACGAGCGCGCCTATGATATCTATAGCCGCTTACTAAAGGACCGGATTATTTTTCTTGGCACACCGGTCGAGCAAACCACTGCGAATCTGATTGTCGCCCAGCTCCTATTCCTGCAAGCCGAAGATGCGAAGAAAGACATCTTCTTCTACATCAATAGCCCTGGCGGCAGTGTGTACGACGCACTCGCGATTTATGACACAATGCAGTATGTAACGAACGACGTGCAAACCGTCGGTATTGGCGTACAGGCATCAGCCGCGGCATTTCTCCTGAGCAGCGGTGCCAAAGGCAAGCGCTTCATATTGCCGAACGCCACAGTAATGATCCACCAGCCGTCGAGTGGCACGCAAGGCAAAGTAACCGACCAAGAAATTGATTTGCGCGAATCACTCCGTGTTAAGAAGTTGCTTGAAACAATCATGGCAAAGAACACCGGTCAGAAGGTCGAAAAAATTCACGGAGACATGGAACGTGACAAATGGTTGACCGCAGACGAAGCCAAAAAATACGGTCTTGTCGATGCCGTCATCAACAACCCTCCAAAAGAGCAAGTCAAACAGTAGTTAAACTACTTGACAATTACAGTCTGGTCATTCACACTTAAAATCAAGAAGTAGTGTAAGCTGGGTAGTGCTCGTGTACATACGAAATAGCGCCAAAAACACCCACTTAGAGGCCTTCGCGCGAAAAACCACAACAATGTAACGTTTAGCTTTTACGTAAGACTTGGAAGCAATTTCGACTTTTGATAAGCCAGTTATAGCTCAAGCGACGATGCTTGAGTGCTTCGCTTATGTGAACGCAAACGACAATTAATTAATCTTAATAACTAGGGGGCAGGTTTACTTTTATGGCGAAAAGTACCACCAAAGCACATGCTGCTGATCGCGTCTTTTTCACGCAGCAAAGCAACGCGACACAGCTACCAAGTCTGGTCGACCATCAGACACAGTCTTTCCAATGGTTCGTGGAAGAAGGACTCGGCGAACTGTTGGCCGAGATTAGTCCGATCGACGACTACACGGGCGCAAAACTAAGTTTGCGTTTCAAAGATTATCATTTTGACGAGCCGAAAACGAGTGAAGCAGAGGCTCGCGAAAATAACGTCAGCTACGAAGCACCGCTAAAAGCGACTGTCGAGCTGACTAACAAAGTAACCGGTGAGGTTAAAGACAGCGAAATCTACCTGGGTGACTACCCGTGGATGACCAAGCGCGGTACGTTTGTTATCAACGGCGCAGAGCGCGTGGTCGTATCGCAGCTTATCCGCAGTAGCGGCGTATTCTTTACCTCTGATCCGCATGGTACTACCAACCTGTACGGGGCGAAGGTGATTCCGGGTCGCGGCGCGTGGCTCGAGTTCGAAACCGCCGCAAACGGTGCGTTGTATGTCAAGATCGACCGCAAACGCAAGATCCCGGTAACAACCTTGTTGCGTGCCCTTGGCATCAGTGAAGCTCGCATGCGTGACGTGTTCAAACATGTCGACCAAGGCCCAACCAGTTACCTCGACATCACGCTTGAAAAAGATACGACTCGTGGTCAGAACGATGCATTGATTGAAGTTTACCGCCGCTTGCGTCCAGGTGACCTGGCAACTGTCGAGAACGCACGCAGCCTGCTTGAAAACATGTTCTACAACTTCAAACGCTTTGACTTCAGTCGCGTCGGCCGCTACAAAATCAACAAGCGCCTGGATCTCGATGTGCCGAACACTATCGAAAACCGCACGATGCGCATCGAAGACCTTGAAGCGATTATCGCCGAGCTTATCCGCTTGAACAATACACAGGAACCGGCCGATGATATTGACTCGTTGGCAAACCGTCGCGTGAAGCAGGTCGGCGAGTTGGTCCAGCGCCAGTTCCGTATCGGGCTGCTGCGCATGGAGCGCAACACCAAGGACCGCATGTCGATGAGCGACATCGAAACCGTACAGCCGGGCCAACTGATCAACGCGCGCCCGGTTGTTGCAGCCGTCCGCGAATTCTTCGCCAGCTCACAGCTGTCGCAGTTTATGGACCAGATCAACCCGTTGTCTGAGCTCGCGCATAAGCGCCGCCTTAG
>Ga0187809_10000328_pt1 | contig 27532 bp, 26 predicted proteins | sample NC_wetland_sal_i_8_FD_132415 | JGI IMG/M metagenome (GOLD analysis project Ga0187809, IMG submission 132415) | Wetland sediment microbial communities from Neuse River Estuary, North Carolina, USA - ASW_4 | ecosystem: Environmental > Aquatic > Freshwater > Wetlands > Sediment | place: USA: North...
AGCGGCTTTTCGATCACCGTCTCGCCGGCACGCGGCGAGGCTTCATCGGCGATCGCGAAACCACGAGCGGCCGGATCGAACGCCCCGCCGGCGCGGCCGCGATGCTGGACATGGATGATGCGGCCGCCGTCCGCGCGCGCCCTGACGAGCAGACAAGCGATATTGGCGAGAGCCGGCTTGACGCCCGGCAGCGGCAGCTTTCCGTCGACATATTCGTTCTGCGCGTCGATGATGATGAGCACGACGTCGGCGAGTTTCGGCGGGGTCAGGTCCGCGCCCGCCATTTCCAGCAATGTCTTTGCCATTAGGCAGCCTCGCGGGTGAAGCCGAAACCGCCGGCGTCGGTGAGAAGGAAAGCCTCGCCGCAGGCCTTGGCGAGGTTGCGCACGCGCAGGATATAGCTCTGGCGCTCGGTGACGGAGATGACGCCGCGCGCGTCGAGCAGGTTGAAGGCGTGGCTCGCCTTGATGCACTGGTCATAGGCGGGGAGCACAAGGCGGTGGTTTCCCTCCCCCTTGAGGGGAGGGTGGCCCGAAGGGCCGGGTGGGGTCGCCGCTGCAGTGCTCGACGCCCTGGAGGTGCCCTCTGCACCGCCCCCCTCTGCCCGCTTCGCGGGCTTCTCCCCCTCAAGGGGGGAGATTGGCGCGCCCGCCTTCAACAGCGCGGCGCATTCCCTCTCCGCATCCTCGAAATGCCTGAAGAGCAGTTCGGTATCGGCGTATTCGAAGTTGAAGCGGGAATATTCCTGCTCCGCCTGCAGGAAGACATCGCCATAGGTGACTTTTTCTGAACCCTCGCGACCGTTGAAATTCAGGTCATAGACATTGTCGACGCCCTGAACATACATGGCGAGCCGCTCCAGCCCGTAGGTGAGTTCGCCCGCGACGGGCGCGCATTCGATGCCGCAGACCTGCTGGAAATAGGTGAATTGCGAGACTTCCATGCCATCGCACCAGCACTCCCATCCGAGGCCCCAGGCGCCGAGCGTCGGGCTCTCCCAATCGTCCTCGACGAAGCGGATATCGTGAAGCAGAGGATCGATGCCGATCGCCTCCAGAGAGCCGAGATAGAGTTCCTGCAAATTGGGGGGATTGGGTTTCAGGATGACCTGGTATTGGTAATAATGCTGGAGCCGATTGGGGTTCTCGCCATAACGGCCGTCCTTAGGACGACGGGACGGCTGGACATAGGCCGCGTTCCAGGGCCGGGGGCCGAGCGCGCGAAGCGTTGTCGCGGGGTGAAACGTGCCGGCGCCGACTTCCATATCGTAGGGCTGCAGGATAATGCAGCCATATCTCGCCCAGTAGTCGTGCAAGGTCAGGATCAGGCGCTGGAATGATCGGCGGGGATCGAGATAGTCGGGTGAACGGGTCGTCAAGGGGGCCTCGAAGGCGCTGGCTTACGGGATGCCCGTCCTAAATCGGGCATCCGGAACCGTCAAGGCGACCGCGCTCCCGCTTTTGTGATCGACCGGATGAACAAACCGGACCGTTCCTACCGTTACTCATCGCATGTTCCCGTGCAACAGGAGAGGACAATGACCCGCTTGCCACTGCTTTCGAGACTTCTCGCCGCCGCAGCCTTCATGGCGGGTGCTGCGCCCGGATATGCCCTCGCCGATCCCGCGGGTCCCGCGGTAGATCCGGTGACGGGCTATCAATGCCTTTCCGCATCATGCACGTCGATCCGCCTGTCCAACGCCGATTGCATCTGCGTGAAACAGAATCCCGGCGAAACGGATGTTCGCCACGTCGTGCTGAAGTGCTATACGGGCCATTTCGGCCACTGGACGAGTTGCCCCGTCAAACCGCGTTACGGAATTGTCGAGAACGATCGTTGACCGAAGCGGCGGAGCGGAGCACTTTTGGTGGCAATTGATTCCGCAAGCGATCAGAACCGCCCAGAGGTGTGAACATGCTAGGCCTACGAACAATCGCAGCGGCACCGCTCTGCGCCGTCGCGCTGGTCGCAGCGGGGCTGCTTTTCGGAACGGGTGCGTCGACCGCGGAAGCCAGAAACCGCATGGGCGGCCAACCGGCTCACGATCCGGTCACTGGCTATCTCTGCGTCACAAACAATTGCAATGTCGTGCGGCTCCCCGACGCCTATTGCATCTGCGAGAAGGTCAATCCCGGAGAGCAGCGGCTCTCCCGGCTGCGGCTTGCCTGCTACACCAAGAGCGCGGGGCAATGGCTGTCCTGCCCGGTCAGGCCTCGTTACGGCACCATGGTCAATTAAGGCGAGGGGCGGATACAATCTCGAGACGGTCGCAGTCGATCGCATCCGCCGTACGGCACCTGCTCAGCCTTTCTGATCGCCGCCTTTGTCGTCTTTCGGCGGAGCTTTGCGCGCATTGTCTGGCGCCTGGGCGGCCTTCTTCGGCTCGACCGGCGGCAGTCCAGACACGAGCTTCTTCTCGATGTCGGCGAGCACGTCGGGATCGGGCTTCATATCTTTCGCCTGCCGCCATTGATAGGTTGCCTCGAGCTTGCGGCCCACGCGCCAATACGCGTCACCGAGATGGTCGTTGAGGACCGGATCGTCCGGCTTGAGCGAAACGGCGCGCTCGAGCTGAGTGACGGCCTCGTCATAGCGGCCGAGCTTGTAATAGGCCCAGCCGAGCGAATCGACGATGTAGCCATCGCTCGGCCGCAAACCCACGGCCTTGCGGATCATATCGAGCGCCTGGTCGAGGTTTATGTTCATATCGACCCAGGAATAGCCGAGATAATTCAGCACCTGCGGCTGGTCCGGCTGAAGCTTGAGCGCTTCCTTGAAGTTCGGCTCCGCCTTCGGCCATTCCTTCAGCCGCTCATAGGCGATGCCGCGCTGGTAGAAGATGTTCCAGTCCGCCGGCTTTGGCGGGTTAAGGCGCGCCACCGCCTTATCGTAAAGTTCGGCGGCCGAGCGATAGTCCTTCTTGGCCGAATAGACGCCACCCAGCGCAAGATAGGCACGCATATCGCCAGGATCGGACGCAAGCACATTCTTCAGATGCTTTATCGCTTCGTCGTTCTCATTCAAATCCGCGAGGTTGAGGCCGGTCTGCAACTCGGAAAGCCGCTTCAGCGGCGAAGTATCCGGGATGCGCGCATAGAATTTGATGGCTTCCCTGGGGTTCTGCTGCTGTTCGGCGACGACACCGAGTTGGAGAAGCGTCAGATCGCTGTCCGGCTTCAGGGCAAGCGCATATTGCAAATAAAGGCGCACGAATTGCTCGCCGCCGCCACGATTGAGCGCGGTGCCGAGATCGAGAAGGACTTCCGCGGCGCCGTCCGTCGGGCTGGCGACGAGGCGCTCGACCGGCGTGCCTTTCTCTATTTTCTTGCGCAGCGCTATGATTGGCAGCCGACCGGAGGCGAAGGCATCCGCCTTGTTGAGCACGCCAAGCGCCTTCACCTTCTGACCGTTGCGCGCCAAGAAACCCGCATAGGCTTCGGCGGCGCGCATATAGGTGCCTGGCGCCGCGCCGCCGGCGGCGATATTGTCGAGCGTGGCCTTATAGGCGTCTTCCGCTTCCTTTTTGTGCCCGCCCACATCGGCGATCAGCGCCCGATGATAGCTGACGAAGAGCGTGTACCAATCGGGGCCATTGAGTTTCTTCAGATAGGCGAGCGCCTCGGTCGTGTGGCCTTCCCCTTCCTTGGCCCAAGCCGTCATCAGGCCGGTGATGAGCTTGTCGAGGTCGGATTCAAGGCTGAGCTTCAGCCAATATTGCGCACGCGAATAGTCCTTCTTGCGGAAAGCATCGACGGCAAGCGCGAGGCGCGAAAAACGTTCGATTTCCGGCACCGACTTCAATTTCTCGGCATAGGGCAGCGCCTCCTCGAAGGAGCCGCGCGCGATCAGGGCAAGCATCAGATTCTGCTGGATGTCCCTGTTGTCGGGATCGAAGACCAGAGCGCGCTGGTAATAGGCGACGGCGGCGTCGAGATCATTGTCTGCCTCGGCCACCCTGCCCGCGAGATAGGCGCCCGAGAGGGAATTTGCCTCGATCCTGGGCGCTGCATCCGCATAAACCGGACCGCTCGACAGGGCGATGCCCGCCGAAAGCGCCAGAACGCTAAACCACATACGGCCTTTATTCGGCATCATGTCCCTTCCTAACCCATGACCATGATGCAATTGGACCGCACCATGGCCTCGTCTCTCGTTCGAGCATGATCTTTTGAAAAGCCGCTTCCCACTTTCCGATCATGCTTCGATTGATCTCCGGATGACCTTCCGGACTCAGCCAGCGTTGAATGGCCAAAGCATGGCCTTTTTAGGGTCAAGGTCAATCGACCCGGAGCGATCGCGCCCGCGCCCGCGGCAAGGGCGCTCCCCCGATCAGGACACGCGATCGATGCAGACATCGATCACTTCCAGCAGCGCCGCTTTCTGTAGCGTATTTTCCAGCGGCGCCAGCGCATCGCGAGCGATTTCGCCGAAATGGCGCGCCCTGCCCACTGTGTCGACGATCGTCGAATAGCGCTTCATAATGCCGATCGCCTTTTCCAGCGCCGAATCATCGGTCGAGCCTCCCTCGATCGCCCTCTTCCAGAAGGCACGCTCCTCCGCCGTGCCCCGGCGATAGCTCAGGATGACGGGCAGCGTCACCTTGCCCTCGCGGAAATCGTCTCCGACATTCTTGCCGAGATCCTTGCTGTTTCCGCCGTAATCCAGCGCATCGTCGATGAGTTGAAAGGCCAGGCCGAGATTAGTCCCATAGGAGCGCAGCGCCGTCCGCTCCTCCCGCGACGCCGAGGCGACGACCGGCCCAACCTCCGCAGCGGCGGAAAAGAGAGCAGCCGTCTTGGCCTTGATCACCGCGAGATATTCGTCCTCCGTCGTCTCAAGGTTCTGAGCGGCGGCAAGCTGCATCACCTCGCCTTCGGCGATGACAGAGGCGGCGCTCGAAAGGATGTCGAGCGCATCGAGCGAGCCGACATCGACCATCATGCGGAAAGCCTGGCCGAGCAGGAAATCGCCGACCAGCACGCTGGCCTGGTTGCCCCAGATCATGCGGGCGGTCTTCCTGCCGCGCCTCAAGGAACTCTCGTCGACGACGTCGTCATGGAGCAGGGTCGCAGTGTGCATGAACTCGACGCTGGTCGCGAGCTTGATATGGCCGTCCCCCCGATAGCCGAACATTTCCGCCGCCGCGAGGGTGAGCATCGGCCGCAGGCGTTTCCCCCCCGACGAAATCAGATGGTTGGCGATCTCCGGGATCATCTCGACATCCGAACCCGCCTTGGAGAGAATAAGCTCATTAACGCGCCGCATGTCCGCGGCGGTCAGGTCGATGAGAGGCTGGATCGACGCCAACTCCCGTTTGCCTTCGTCGAGCGAGATGACAACGCCCAAAATACATACTCCTAATGGCGCGTCCCGCCGAAATCGGGAGGCGCCTAGCTGCTTGAGGGTCAGGACCCGCTCTCTTTACGGGGCGCGGCCAGGTTGCAGCAAGTGGCTAATTGGCGCGGCCTTACGAACAGGATAGAAGCTTTCGCAAGCGAAAGCACCACCGAAGAGACGTCATGATCGAACTTATCCGCACCAACGATCCCGTCCTCATCTCCTATGTGGAGGCGCTGATGCGGGATGCGGGCATCGCCTGCTTCGTCGCCGACCAGAATATGAGCATCATCGAGGGCTCGCTCGGCATATTGCCCAAGCGCGTGATGGTGGACGGGAATGCTGTCGAGCGCGCCAGGCGGATCTTGTTCGATGCGGGCGTCGGTCATGAAATGAAGAAGAAATAGCGGGCGACCATGCCCGACGCTCCCGACCATACGGTCGACCTGTTCCACCGGGGCGGTTTTCATCTGGTGCAGCCGGCGGCGCGAGGCCATCGGGCCGGGATCGACGCGATGATCCTGGCCGCGGCAGTTCCCTCCGATTTCGCCGGCCGGCTCGTTGATTTCGGCGCCGGCGCCGGTGCGGCGGGCCTCGCCGTCTTGTCGCGGTGCTCCGGCGCAACCGCGCTCCTGGTCGAGCGCTCGGCGGAAATGGCCGAATTCGCCCGAAAGACGCTGGCTCTTGGAGAGAACGCGCCCCTGGCGGAGCGGGCGGCGGTGCTTGAAGCGGACGTCACGCTGACCGGCCAAAGGCGGGTGGATGCCGGCCTCTCGGACAGGAGCGCCGATTTCGTCATCATGAATCCGCCCTTCAACACCGCCCATCACCGGCCCTCGCCCGACAGCCTCAAGAAACAGGCGCATGTGATGGAGGAAGGACTTTTCGAAAGCTGGTTGCGCAGCGCCGGCGCGGTGGTCACGCCGACGGGCTTCGTGGCCCTCATCGCTCGGCCGTTCTCGCTTCCGGTCATCCTTGCCGCGCTTAGGGGCCGTTTCGGCGATAGCGAAATCCTTCCCATCCATCCGCGGAGCGACCTTGCAGCGATCCGCGTCGTCGTGAGGGCAAGGCGCGGTTCGCGCGCCGCCCTGAGGCTCTGCCCGCCTCTGATATTGCACGAGGAGCCGGAAAACCGGTTCACGCAAAGGGTAAACGACATCAACAATGGTCGCGCCAGCCTCTTTGGCGACTAGGTTATTCGGATCGACGAAATTCCCGTATGCACCATCTGCACGAATGGCGACCGCGCCTTGGCGAGGATCGCGCTCTTGCCTTGATCCACATCCAGCAGCGTGTTGGTGCAACAGCCCGGCTCTCCGGCTGAGCTCATCGAGCTTCACCCAATCTTAAGAACCGACATGCTTCGTGAGAGCGCCGCAAAATAGCTCTTTCTGCTAACGATGCAACTTGGGTGGAGGGCATGACGCGACGTCGTGCGAAGCGTACCGGCCAGCCTTTGGCCGATCAGAACTCGAATAGCACCGTGCCGCCTCCATTCCCGTCCGAAATGGAATTCATACGCTACGCGCTCGACAGCGCGGCGATCGTCGCCATCACCGATGTGCGGGGCACCATCACCTACGTCAACAACAAGTTCTGCGAAATGACCGGCTACTCGCGCGAGGAACTGGTCGGCAACAATCACCGCATCATCCGCTCGGATGCTCACGACGAGGCCTTCTTCCGCGAAATGTATCGCTGTATCGCCGGCGGGCAGGTGTGGCAGGGGGAAATCCGCAATCGTCGCAAGGACGGGATTCACTATTGGGTCGACACCACGATCGTTCCGCATATGAACGCGGCCGGCAAACCCGTCAGTTACACGTCCATTCGCTTCGATATCACCGCCCGGCATGAAGCCGAGGCCAATTTACGCCGGATCGTCAGCATCGATCCGCTTACGGGCATCGCCAACCGCCGGCGGTTCCAGGAGCATCTGGAGAGCGTGCTGGACCTCGACAGTCCGGCCCCGCGTCCGGCTCACTTCGCGATGCTCGACATCGATGCCTTCAAGGAGATCAATGACGCTTTCGGCCATGACATCGGCGACGATCTTCTCAAGATCGTCAGTGGCCGGCTCAGCACATTCGAGGCGCCCGATATCTTCGTTGCGAGGCTTGGCGGCGATGAGTTCGGCATCGTCATGACCGGGATGGAGGATTCAGACGTCCTTTGCCTGATGGATGAGGTGCTTGCTGCCCTGCGAAGCCCTGTAAACCTCGGTGGTACAACACGCCGATGCGCGGTGAGCATCGGCGTGGCCAGCTTTCCGAAACATGCCAAATCGCTGGATGGACTTTTCAAGGCGGCCGACATGGCGCTTTACCACTCCAAGGCGCTCGGACGTGACCAGGCTCAGTTCTTTGTCCCGCGCCTGCAAGAAGTTGCGGAACGCAGGAGCGAACTGCTGCAGGCGGTCGAGACGGGCCTCGATCAAGGCGAATTCCGCCTCTATTATCAACCCGTCGTTCCCGTCGCCCCAGGCAAGCCCGTATCGTTGGAAGGCTTGCTCAGGTGGAATCATCCGAGGCAGGGCTTGATCACGCCGGCCGCTTTCCTCGCCGACATGGACGATCCCGGGCTTCAGGCCGCCATCGGCATGTTCGTAATCGAGCAGGCTTTCACGGATATGAAAGCAGCGATCGGCATGGGCCTGCCGGTTCAGCGCGTCGCCATCAATGTGACCAATGCGGATTTCCGTTGCGATGCCTTCGTCGATCGCTTTTTCCATCTGTCGCGTCAAACCGGGATTCCGCCGGAAAAGTTTTGCGTCGAGGTCACGGAGGGCGTGTTCCTGGGGCGCCATTTCGATCACCTGGAAGGCCGTTTGTCCCGCCTGCACGAAGCCGGCGTCGAAATCGCGATCGACGATTTCGGCACCGGCTTTGCTTCGCTCACCCATTTGCGGCGGATGCCAATCGACCGGATAAAGATCGACCGCAGCTTCGTCTGCAATCTGGCTGCGAGTTCGGAGGATCTGGCGATCGTCAGAGGCGTGGTCGATATCGCGCATGGCATGGGCAAGTCCGTCACGGCGGAAGGCGTCGAGACGCGCGAGCAGGTGGCGTTGCTTCGGAAGCTTGGCTGCGACCATCTGCAAGGATGGTATTTCGCCAGGGCCTGCAATCTGGAGCGTCTTCCCTACGTGCTTGGCCATCTGCCCTCCTTGTCGCGACATCCGGACGGCAATCTGAAGGCGGTCGCGGGCTGAACCATCGCGGCGGCTCGGTTCGAGCCTTGCGCCAGAACAGGCGCAACCTACATGCAAGCTGCAACCCGCGGAGAATGAATTGAAGCCCCTGTTCGACCGAGTCCTGCCTTCCTCGATGCGTTCGGACGTCGTGACCATACCGGTCGTGCGGCTGCAGGGCCTGATCATGGCGAGCGGCGCGCCTTTCAGAAGCGGCCTTTCGCTGGCGACGACGGCCGGGCTGATCGAGAAGGCTTTTTCGTTCAAGAAGGCGCCTGCGGTCGCGATCTCGATCAATTCTCCGGGAGGCTCGCCGGTTCAATCGCGCCTGATCTACAAGAGGATCAGGGATCTTGCCGCCGAGAAAGACAAGAAAGTCCTGATGTTCGTGGAGGATCTCGCGGCTTCCGGCGGCTACATGATCGCGCTCGCCGGCGACGAGATCATCGCCGATCCCTCCTCCATCGTCGGTTCGATCGGCGTGGTATCGGCATCCTTCGGCTTCCAGGATTTGATCAAGAAGATCGGCATAGAGCGCCGTGTCCATACGGCCGGACAAAACAAGGCCACGCTCGACCCCTTCCGGCCTGAGCGAAAAGAGGATGTGGAACGGCTGAAAGCGTTGCAATTGGAAGTGCACGAGACCTTCATCGATCTCGTCAAGGAGCGGCGCGGAACGAAACTGGCGGACGATCCCGACCTCTTCACCGGGCTGTTCTGGACAGCCAAGCGGGGACTGAGCCTTGGTCTCGTCGATGCGCTCGGCGACATGCGCTCGGTGCTCAGGGAGCGCTATGGCGAAAAGACGAGATTGCAACTCGTCACGCCGGCGCGCGGCTTTCTCGCCCGCAAGCTCGGCCTTCCGGGATCGCGGAGCCACGATCCCGCGCCCGATATCGCGGCGGCAGCTGTCAGCGGGCTGGTCGATGCGCTGGAGGAACGCGCGGCCTGGGCGCGGTTTGGCCTTTGATCGGAGCGGCGGAGCGCCTATAATAATGGAAGCGCTCGGACGCGGGCGCGTGGAGCAAGCCATGCCGCAATTGATATTCTTCCTCATCATCATCGCCGCCGCCTATTACGGCTACAAGGCCTTCGTGCGCGAGGCCCAGCGCGTTTCAGCGAAAGTGAGGCGACAGGAGAAGCAGGCCGCGAACGGCACCATCGGCACGCTCGTCAAGGACCCCGTGACCGGCGAATACCGGCTGGCGAAGGACTGATTTCTGCGTTTTCGCTGCATGAGCAGCTTTCTCGCACCGGCCAAGATCAATCTTGCGCTGCATGTTACCGGGCGGCGCGAAGACGGCTATCATCTGATCGAAACGCTGGCGGTGTTCACCCGCTTCGGCGACAGGGTTACGGTCGCATCCTCCGAAAGGGATGAATTCCGCGTCATCGGCCCCTATAGGGACGGCGTTCCCCTGGATAGCGGCAATCTTGTCCTCAAAGCGCGCGACGCGTTCCGCACGGCTTTTCAAGGCGGCACATCCTTGTCGATCATTCTCGAAAAGAACCTGCCACCCTCCTCCGGGGTAGGCGGTGGCTCGAGCGATGCGGCGGCGGCGTTGCGCGCCCTGATGCGCCATCATGACGCCGACATTTCTCAGGAGCGCCTTTTGCAAATCGCCCTGCCGCTCGGCGCCGATCTGCCCATGTGCCTCGCGGCGCGGCCGCTTGTGGCGCGCGGGATCGGCGAAAAGATCGAAATCCTGCCCGATTTTCCGTCGCTGCCGATGGTCCTCGTCAATCCGGGCGTAGCGGTTTCGACGCCTGCGGTTTTCCGGGCGCTTTTGAAGCGGGACAACGCGCCGCTGCCCTCACAGCCGCCCCGCGACCCGGAGCAACTTTTCGCCTGGCTCAAACAAACCCGCAACGACCTCGAAGCGCCCGCATGCTCCCTTGCTCCCATGATTTCGGACCTGCTGCGGGCGCTTGAAGACGCGGGCGCGTGGTTCGCGCGCATGTCTGGCTCCGGCGCGACCTGTTTCGGCCTTTTCGGAACGATGGATGAGGCCCAAAATGGCGCGCGCCAAATCCGCGAGCGGCACCCCCGATGGTTCGCCGCCGCGACGCGGAGCATGGCTTCGGCGGAGGAATTCGATGATGGGAATTGACGAGAAACGGCCTTTCATTCCCGTCAGCTTCGCCGTGCTCACCGTTTCCGACACGCGAAGCCTCGCCGACGACAAATCCGGCCAGACCCTGGAGGATCGGATCAAAGCGGCGGGCCATAGTCTCGTGGCACGCGAGATCGTGAAAGACGAGGTGAAGTCCATTCGCGGCATCGTCTCCGCATGGGCGAAGGACAAAACGATCGACGCGATCATCACCACGGGCGGCACAGGGTTCACCGGCCGGGACGTGACGCCGGAGGCGCTCGAACCGCTTTTCGAAAAGAGAATGGACGGTTTTTCCGAGGTCTTTCACAGGATTTCCTATGACAAGATCGGCGCCTCTACCATCCAGTCGCGCGCGACAGGCGGCGTGATCGATGCAACCTTCGTCTTCGTCCTGCCCGGCTCGCCCGGCGCCTGCAAAGATGCGTGGGACAACATTCTCAAGGCGCAATTCGACTACCGCCACATGCCCTGCAATTTCGTCGAGATCATGCCCCGCCTTGACGAGCATCTGAAGCGCGGCAAGAGCTGATTCCCTTTCGGCTGCCTCCGGCCCAAGCATCTTTTCCCCCATGGACTGCTCCCTTTGCCGCACGAGGCTGGAACCTTCGCGCGCCCAGAATGTTCTTGATATGTTCTCGATAAATGGATAGGAATAATTTCATCACGACTCACCTTTCGGACAAGCGGAAGACGGAACAATGATGGAACCGATAGCGCACGCCGATGTTGCAGCCTTCACAAAAGGAGGCTCGGCAATGGCCAACGCGATGATCGAAAGGAGCGGCATCAGGATTGATCCAGACCGTCGCCGGGGCCGGGGCGCCGGCGTCAATCCGTCCGGCCGGTTCGAGCCTACGACGCGTCATGTTTTCGACGACGGCTGGAGTTCTCTCGAGGAATTGCCGCCTTTCAAGACGGACGTGCAGGTCGAGAAGCCACGGACGATCATCACCCGCAACGAATCGCCGGATATATCCTTCGACCGTTCGATCAATCCCTACAGGGGCTGCGAGCACGGTTGCGTCTATTGTTTCGCGCGGCCGACCCACGCTTATATGGGACTGTCTCCGGGGCTCGATTTCGAATCGAAGCTCTTCGCCAAGCCGGACGCGGCCAAGCTGCTTGAGCGGGAACTGGCGAAGGAGAATTATCAGCCGCGCACCATCGCTATCGGCACGAACACCGATCCTTATCAACCGATCGAGCGGAACTGGCGCATCATGCGCGAAATCCTCGAAGTGCTGGAGGCGCATGACCATCCGGTCGGCATCGTCACCAAATCGGCGCTGGTGACGCGCGACATCGATATTCTGGCGCGGATGGCCGAGAAGGGGCTGGCGAAGGTGGCGCTTTCGGTGACGACACTCGACAGGCGCCTGGCGCGCACCATGGAGCCACGCGCCGCGACCCCGCCGAAGCGACTCGAGGCGATCAGGCTTCTTTCGGAGGCCGGCGTCCCGGCGTCAGTCATGATCGCGCCGATCGTTCCCGGCCTGAACGACCCGGAGATCGAGCGTATCCTGGAATCGGCCGAGGCGGCGGGAGCGCGCGAGGCGGGCTTCGTCATCCTGCGCTTGCCGCTCGAAGTGAGTCCCATCTTCAAGGATTGGCTGCTTCGCCATTATCCGGACCGCTATCGCCATGTCCTGTCGCTGGTCCGCTCCATGCGCGGCGGCAAGGATTACGATTCGGAATGGGGGAAGCGGATGAAGGGAAGCGGCCCCTATGCCTGGCAGATCGGCCGACGCTTCGAGATCGCGGCGAAACGCCTTGGCCTCAATCAGGAGAAGCGGGCGCTGCGGACGGATCTGTTCAAGGCTCCCACGGGCGCAGGGGAACAGCTGATGCTGCTGTAGGCGTTTATGCGGGCCGGCTCTTCGAGTGAGACAACCCTCCAGCCGGTCCTTACTCTCCCGTCGAAACGCTGCCCCCTCCCCGAGCGTTTGGCGGTGATCTCCTCGCCGACGTTTCCCCAGCGTCGGCGAGGTCTTGCGGAGAATCGGACGAGATGCGAGCATCCCCGCATAATGGCTCGCCAACGTTCCGATTCTCCGCTTCTCTTCGACATGCCGATCGCGCCTGATTTCGTCATGGAGCGGCGCGCCATCAGGCGCGGATTGGGACCCGTCGCCGGTCTCGACGAAGCCGGCCGGGGGCCGCTCGCCGGACCCGTGGTCGCCGCTGCGGTCATTCTCGATCCGAAAGGCATTCCGGACGGTCTCGACGATTCCAAGAGGCTGACGGCAATCGCGCGCGAGAAGCTTTTCGGCGACATTTTTTCGAGTGCGATCGCCGTGGCCGTCGCTTCGGTGTCGGCGTGCAGCATCGACGCCTCGGATATCCGCAAGGCGAGCCTGGAAGCCATGCGGCGCGCGCTTGCCGGGCTTTGCGTCAGCCCTCGTTTTGCGCTCGCCGACGGAAGGGACGTTCCGCCCGGCCTCCCCTGCCCCGCCGAAGCGGTGGTTAAGGGCGACCAGCGTTCGCAGTCGATCGCCGCGGCGTCGATCGTGGCGAAAGTGACACGCGACAGGATGATGGTCCAGGCCGGCCGCCGCCATATCCATTTCAGCTTCGGCATGCACATGGGGTACGCGACGGAGCGCCATCGCGACGAGATCGCCGGACATGGCGCCCTGCCACGGCTCCACAGGATTTCCTTCGCCCCGTTTCGGCTCGACGCGCAGATCTCTGTCGAGGAGCCGGAATTCACTTGAGCATCCTGGCTCTCTGCGCCCAGGCTCTCTGAGACGGGTACACCGACTACCAGAGATTTGACACTTGCCCGTTCGGCGGTCAAAGCTTGGAACCTACTTCGGCACTCTGCCGTCCCACGCCTTACGAATGCGCGCAGAAGGACGAACCTTGCCTCTCTCTACTCCGCCGCCTTCGCCGCCATCAATTCCATGCGCAGCATGGCGTCACGCACGATATCCAGCTCGTGCTGATATTCGCTCACCCTTTCTTCCCAGGTGTCCTGAACAAGGTTGTGGCCGCGATCGAGAGCCTGCTTCTGCAGCTTGCGCGCCAGGGCAACCTTTTCTTCCAGCGCACGGATGGCGCTGGCGAGCGCGCGGCGCAAATTGTCATCGACGGCGACATCCATCAGCTCCGCAGTGTAGGTATGCCCCACATGGCAGCGGTAGCGAATCAAATCGCCCTCGTCGATCTCCCACATCACGCCATGGCAATCGGGGCAGGCCAGCACGGAGCGCCTGCCAAAACGATCCATCTCATCCATGCTGCTGCGTCCTGTTTTGGCGATCTCCACTTCAAATCTGATCTGCTGCGGCGCCTCGACCGGCTCGCCGGCAGGCTGGTGCGCCAGGCTTTGGAGGAGCGGCGCCAGATCCTTCAGGCGCACGACGTGGTCCGGCTTCATGATACGCAACGCGTTTTCCGGCATGTCCGGAAAAGCGGCGTCGCTCGGATCCTGCACGATACTCAAGCCGCCGCATTTTTCGATCGCCCACAGGCCGGAAGCGCCGTCGCCGAGCGAGCCGGTGAGGACCACGCCGACGGCACGCGGCCCACAACACAACGCAACCGAACGAAGCATCGGATCGATCGCCGGACGGGTGTTGTTCTCGCGCGGCCCCGCTCCGAGCAAAAGACGCTCACCTTCGAGAAGCAAATGACGATCCGGCGGGGCGATGTAGATATGTCCCTTGCGCAGGCGCTCGCCATCGATCGCGAAGGAAGCAGGCAATGGACCGGCGCGCGACAAGACCTCGTCCAGCACCGAGCGAAATTCTTTCGCCAGGTGGATAGTTACCAGAATACTGGCGGGAAGGTCCGGCGGCAGGCGTTCAGCCAAAAACTGCAACGCGTCGACGCCGCCAGCCGAGGTGCCGACTGCAATGATATCCCGGTTGGCCATTTGCGCTCCGGTCGGTGAGAGAACTCCCATCCCTCGATCTAACCCTGCGCGCGCTACAATTGTTCCTGCTCGTCCCAAGCCAGCCTTTATAAAATGATCTTCGGCTCGGCCTGCTTGCAACCTTGCCGGCTCCCGAAAGTTAATCTTCCTTCGGAGAACAGCCGTTTCGGTATAGGGTCTGCGCTACAATCGAGGGAGTGTGCGGTGGACGCCGAAGAACAGAAAAAGAGTGGCAGTTCCACTCCGGTCATCGTGGGGATCGGAGCTTCGGCGGGCGGCATCCCAGCTTTGCAGGCTTTTTTTGAAGCTTTGCCCTCCAACACGGGCGTGGCTTATGTCGTCATAATCCACCTCGACCCGGAAGCGCAAAGCGAACTGGCCGAGGTTCTGGGGCGGCGGATCAGCATCCCAGTGGTGCAGGTCAAGCAGTCCGAACGGCTGTTGCCCGACCATGTCTATGTCATTCCGCCGAACCGGCGCCTGGAAGTCAACGAGCATACCGTCTCCGCAGTCGAATTCGCCGAGCCTCGCAACCATCGTTCGCCCATTGATCTGTTTTTCCGTTCGCTGGGCGAGCACGGAGATGGATTTGCCGTGATCCTGTCGGGCGCCGGCTCGGATGGCGCCCTCGGCGTGCGCAAAGTCAAGGAGTCCGGCGGAATCATCCTTGTCCAGGACCCGAATGAAGCGGAATACGGCTCGATGCCACGCGCCGCTGTCGCCACCGGCGTTGCCGATTTCGTGCTCCCGGTGGAGGAACTTGCGCACCGGCTGGCGGACCTCATCCGCACCAAAAAGACGAACGGTGAGACTGACCAGATCGATGAGGAATTGCTGCGGCGGGTGCTGGCGCATGTGCGGTCCGCACGGGGCACGACTTCTCCAAATACAAAAGGTCCACTGTGCTGCGGCGCATCGCGCGGCGCATGCAAGTGACCAGGACGGAGGATATTCGCGCCTATTATGAATATCTGAGAGAACACCAGGATGAAGCGCAGGCCCTGCTGAGCGATCTGCTGATTTCCGTGACGACCTTTTTTCGCGATCGCGAGGCCTTCGACGCGGTCACGCAAAAGGTGCTGCCGCCCATTTTCGAATCAAAGGAACCGAACGAAACGATCCGCATCTGGGTGCCGGGCTGCGCCACCGGCGAAGAGGCCTATTCGATCGCCATGCTGCTCACCGAGGAGGCGGCGCGGCACGAAGACCGCTTGCCGGTTCAGGTCTTCGCTTCGGATATGGATACCCGCGCGCTGAACATCGGGCGCGAGGGACAATATCCGGCGGCAATCGAAGCCGATGTCAATGAAGAGCGGCTGCGCCGGTTCTTCACGCATGAGAAAGACGGCTATAAGGTGCGGCAGGAAATCAGGGATCTTGTGCTGTTCGCCAGCCACGATGTGCTGAAGGACCCGCCATTCTCCCGTGTCGACCTGATTTCCTGTCGCAATCTGCTCATTTATCTCGACCGCGATCTGCAGGAACAGGTCTGCACGACCTTTCACTATGCCTTGAATCCAAACGGCTATCTCCTGCTTGGTTCTTCGGAAACGGCGGACAATCCGCCCGGATTGTTTCGCACCATCGACCGCAACATGCGGATCTATCAATCATCAGCAAGCAAAGGCGAACGGCCGAGGCTTTTGCCGCGGCTGCTTGGCAATTATGCGTTGCGGGATGCCAATTTTCCCGCCGTCAGGCCGCCTACGGGGCCAAGCGTCGCGCTCAGCGACGCCGTTGCCCACCGCCGGGCGATCGAAAAACTCGCGCCGCCAAGCATGCTGATCGACGAAGCGCACAAGGCGGTTCATCTTTCCGAGCATGCCGGCCGTTTTGTCCAGCCTTCGGGGGGGCCGATGAACAGCGATGTCGTCGATCTCGTGAAGCCCGAGCTTCGCTTCGAACTGCGCTCGGCGCTACACCGGGCGTTCGACCAGCATCTTTCCACGCTCACCCTTCCCATTCCGGTCCGCTTCAACGGCTCCGTCCATCGGGTGATGCTGCATGTGCACCCCATCCCGGAAGGCGAAGGCGCGGAGGGACATACCGCGCTCGTCATGTTCATCGAAGGGCATTCCGCGGGCGATGGAGCCGGCGCGTCGCAGGAGTTCCAGGCAAAAGACGACACGGTCCGCCGTCTCACCGAGGAACTGGAACTGACGCAGGCGCGGCTGAGGACCGTGCGGGAAGAGTCGGAAGCCGCCAACGAGGAATTGCGGGCCGCCAACGAGGAACTGCAATCGATCAACGAGGAATATCGCTCTACCTCGGAAGAACTCGAGACCAGCAAGGAAGAGTTGCAGTCGATCAATGAAGAATTGCAGACCGTCAACAGCGAACTCAAGCTCAAGCTGGAGGCGATCTCGCGGGCGCATAGCGATCTGCAGAACCTGATGGCGGCGACGGATTTCGGCACGCTCTTCCTCGACTCGACGCTGCGCATCAAGCGCTTCACGGACCAGGTGACGGAACTCTTCAGCGTGACCCCCAGCGACGAGGGCCGCCCCATCACCGATTTCGCGCACCAGCTGGAATATGACGATCTTGTCAAGGACGCGCGCGCCGTTCTCGCCGATCTCGCGCCCATCCGCCGCGAGATCCGCAGCCGAACAGGGCGCTGGTACGATGTCCGCCTGCGCCCCTACCGGACCGTAGACGACAAGATCGACGGCGTGGTGATCACCTTCGTCGATGTGACGGAGAGGCTCCATGTCGAGGAAGCACTGCGAGGCAGCGAGCAGCAGCTCCGGCAACAGAAGGCGCTGGTCGAACTCTCACGCGCGCCGATTTTCATGTGGGATTTCGACGGAGGCATAATCGACTGGAATCGCGGCAGCGAGGAACTCTACGGCTATAGCCGGGAGGAAGTGATCGGAAAGCGCAAGGAAGAGATCCTGAAGACGGTCGTGGCTGGCTCTTCCTTCGACGCGCTGCGCAGGCACTTGGCTGAAACGGGCTCATGGTCCGGAGAGCTCACCCATACCACGAAAGCGGGCAAGGAGATCACGGTCGAAAGCCATATCGAGTTGGAGTTGCTCGACGGCCGAAGACTTGTGCTCGAAAGCACGCGCGACATCACGGAACGCAAGGAATGGGAGCGCCGCCAGCAAATGCTGCTGAGCGAGCTGACGCACCGGGTCAAGAACACGCTGGCCGTCGTTCAGTCGCTGGCGCAGCAGACGCTTCGGCACGCTCCCTCGCAGGCGGATTTCGTGGAGCGTTTCAGCGGCCGCCTGACCGCGCTGGCGAACGCTCATGGCCTGCTCGTCCAGTCCGACTGGAAGGGCGCCGACTTGCGGGCGCTGGCTGAAAGCCAGCTTTCTCATATTTCAGCCAATCCGGACCGGATGCGGCTTGAAGGCGAACCGGTAGCACTCGGACCCGACCTCGCAACGCCCTTCGGACTGGTGTTCCACGAACTTGCAACCAACGCCACGAAATACGGGGCGCTCTCCGGAAAGCGGGGCGAAGTGCATCTGAGCTGGACGCTGGAGGGGGGGAACAACCGCACCTTGCGCGTGTTGTGGGAGGAGAAGAACGGGCCGCAGGTCGCGGTCCCCACCACGATGGGGCTCGGAACGGCGCTGATCGAGCGTGGCATTCCGAAAGCGAGGGTCGAGCGCGAGTTTCGCCCGGAAGGTTTCGTCTGTACGATCGAAGTTCCACTCGATTGACCGGGCTGTCGGAGAAATTGATCGATGCCTGGACTTGAAGGAGTCCGCGTTCTTGTCGTCGAGGACGACACTTTCATCCTGATGGATCTGGAAGCGCTCCTGACCGAGGCCGGGGCGGAAGTGGCGGGTCCGAGCCGCTCCGTCGAGGAAGCATTGCCGATCGTGGAACGGGAAGAACTGGACGTTGCCCTCCTCGACTTCGGATTGGGCGATGGAACGGCGGCCCCGATCGCTCACTCTCTTATCGCGCATGGAAAGCCCTTTTGTTTCTACACCGGACAGGTGGCCAATGACCCCCGCCTCGCCGCCTGGCGGGATTACAAGATAATCCAGAAGCCGGCGCAACCGAAAACCATCACGGCCGTCCTGCTGTCGCTGCTGCCGCGCGGAGTTGATCTCGGAATGACCCGGCGCGGCGAAATGGATCACCGCCCGAGAAAACACAGGCGCCCCTGATCGCGACATCGAGCCAATTTTTTCCCCAAAGGCTTGTCGCAATCGGCGTTACGCGCTTTGTTGCGTGGTCCAGCGAAAGGGCTTTGGATGTGAGCAGGATTCATGCACGCTACGCGCGTTGTGCCCATGAGCATGACAGCGACCTGATCGAAATCGTCCTGAGAACCGCGGGCGGCGAGCAGACGGTCGTTCTGCCTTTGTCGGATATCGAGCGCATGGCCGCCGATGCGCGCTCCCGTCTCGAAAAGGATCAGGAAACCGACAGGCTGCTCGCGGAAATCGAAGACCTCAGCAGGCGTATCCTCGCCGAAAGCGACAATTCCGCCTGACCGTGCTGCCGGAACCGGGCCGCCTTCCTCGGAAAGGTTGTTCTTTGCAGCCTCTGTCGGAATAAAATTCGGTCGAAATCAGGTATATTGGAATTTCATGCCGAAAATCGCTGTTCTTCCGTGTCCTGAGGCCTATACGCAGATCGGCGACAGTGGCATTTTCCCGCGCGGAAGCATCCGGGAAAGCGGATGCAACTTTCTGAAAGATCATACCCTCGGAGAGGGTTTTCCTTGTGGAGGTTGGAATGAAAAGATTTGGAACGATCGGCGCCTTGGCGGCCGCGCTGATGATGGTGGCTGTATCCGCCCAGGCGGCTTCGCTTGCCGATATCAAGAAGTCCGGCGAGTTCCGGGTCGGCACCGAGGGGACCTACCCTCCCTTTACCTACCATGATGCTTCGGGCCAGTTGACCGGCTTCGACGTGGAGATCGCCCGCGCCATCGCCGATCATATGGGCGTCAAGGCGAAGTTCCTGGAAGGCCATTGGGACGGTCTCATCGCCGGTCTCGACGCCAATCGTTATGACGCCGTCATCAACGAGGTCGGCATCACCAAGGCCAGGCAGGCGAAATATGATTTCTCAAAACCCTATATCGCCTCCAAGGCCGCATTGATCGTGCGCAGCGACAATAACGATATCAAGAGCTTCAAGGATCTGAAGGGAAAGACGTCGGCGCAGACGCTGACCAGCAATTTCGGCGCGATCGCGAAGGACAACGGCGCCAAGCTGATCGGCACGGACGGCTTCAACCAGTCCATCGCTCTCGTCATTCAGAAGCGGGCGGACGCGACGATCAATGACAGCCTCTCCTATCTCGATTTCAAGAAGCACAAGCCCGATGCGCCGGTGAAAGTCGCGGCGGAAGAGGCGCATGCCGACTATTCCGCCGTCATTATCAGCAAGGGCGAGCCGCAACTCCTGGCGGCGATCAACAAGGCTCTCGACGCGATGAAGGCGGACGGCACCTATCTGAAAATCTCGAAAAAATATTTCGGCCAGGACGTATCGAAGTAATATCGTCCCGAAATTATCGCGATGGCGGCGGGGCCGGCGGATGACGGCCCCGTCGGTCTTTTGAGGGATTAGAGCCTTTCATGGTTAGCTGGAAACGGTTCTGTTTCCCCGATGGCGTGGCGATCCGCGCGGAGGACGGCGCCGGTCGTACCGATGGTACGGCCAAGTCCGTCCAACAAAGCGGGCGCTCGCTAGCGGAAAACCCTTACGGGTCGGATGAATTCGGGCCAAATCCATCGGGCTCCGGCTTGGCCGTACCACCGGTACGACCCGCGCCGAAGTCCTCGACCTTGACGCAAATTCCTTCCGGCGGAACGTTTCCATCTAACCATGAAAGGCTCTAGCCCGTGCCGGATTGGCTGCAACTGATGTGGAGTTCTCTCGGCCCGCTTTTGTGGGCCGCGCTCGTCTATACCGTCCCCCTCACGCTGCTTTCCTTCGTGCTCGGCCTCATAGTCGGCCTGGCCTGCGCGGTGATCCGCCTCTTCGGGCCGAAGCCGCTGGTGCTTCTGGTACGCTTCTATGTCTGGGTCATCCGCGGCACGCCTCTCCTCGTACAATTGTTCGTCATCTTCTACGGCCTGCCCAGCATCGGCGTCACGCTCGACGCCTTCACGGCCGGCCTCATCGGCTTCACCGTCAATGTCGGCGCCTATACGTCGGAAATCCTCCGCGCGGTGCTTTCGGCCGTCCCGAAAGGCCAGTGGGAGGCGTCCTATTCGATCGGCATGACCTGGTCGCAGGCGATGCGCCGCACGATCATTCCGCAGGCCGCCAGGATCGCGGTGCCGCCACTGTCGAACTCCTTCATCTCGCTGGTGAAGGATACGTCCCTTGCCGCCGCGATCACCGTGCCCGAGCTTTTCCAGGCGGCCCAGCGCATCGTCGCGACGACCTATGAACCGCTGGTCCTCTACATCGAGGCGGCGCTTATCTATCTTGTGATTTCCTCCGTCCTGTCGTCGTTGCAGCAACGGCTCGAAGTGCGGTTCGGCCAATATGGCGGCTTTCTCGAGGCGCGGGCATGATCGAGCTGACTGGACTGGAAAAGCGCTTCGGCGACAATCTCGTGCTGAAAGGCATCACCCTTTCCATGCAGGAAGGATCGGTCACGGCCCTGATCGGCCCGTCCGGCGGCGGCAAGAGCACGCTTTTGCGCTGCATCAACCTGCTCGAAATTCCGACGGCCGGCTCGTTGCAGGTCGGCGACGAAAAAATCAGCTTCCGCCCGGGCACGCACCCGCCACGGAGCGAAGTGCAGAAGGTCCGCCGCCAGACCGGCATGGTCTTCCAGAATTTCCAGCTCTTCCCGCACCGCACGGCGATCGAGAACGTCATGGAAGGGCTGCTGACCGTGCTGAAATGGCCGAGGGAACGCGCAAGGCAGCGCGCTATGGAACTCCTGACCAAGGTCGGCATGGCGGAAAAGGCGGATGCCTGGCCCTCCACCCTCTCCGGCGGCCAGCAGCAGCGCGTCGCGATCGCGCGGGCTCTGGCGCCCTCGCCGCGCATCCTCCTTTGCGACGAGCCGACATCGGCGCTCGACCCCGAACTTTCCGGCGAAGTGGTGGAGGTGCTGGGGCAATTGGCGCGCGAGGGAACGACCATGGTGATGGCGACGCATGATCTGCGCCTCGCCGCACGCGTCGCGGAGGAGGTCATCGTGCTCGATGACGGCCAGGTGGTCGAGAAAGGCGCGTCGAAAACGATCTTCTCCGAGCCGAAGCGCGAAAGGACCAAGCGCTTCATCGCGACGCTGACGAGTGAATCGGCGAGTTTTGGCGGGGAGTAGAGAAATGTCAGCGGCAGCGCTGAATTAGGGGGCGACCTGGTGAAACAGTTTGCGAGCAGGTTCTGCCGAAAATCTGTGGCTGGGGAACCTGGATTCGAACCAGGACTAACGGAGTCAGAGTCCGCTGGTCTACCGTTAACCTATTCCCCAAGACTCGGCGAGAGGCAGGAGCGCGCCGCGCCGACAGAGGCCTGCTAATAGCCTCGATTGGGAAATAGTCAACCCCGCGCCGCGTTCAAGAGCGCGCCGCATCCTGCCGCCACGCAGCTGGTCGCGCCTTTTCGCGCCGCCCCACTTGGTGTTCCCGCCGCTCGCTGGTATTCTGGTCACAACGATAGATCGAGCGTGTGCTGCGCCGCGGGCGCGCTGCGCGAAAGGATAAAGAAGTGAGTGACCCTGGCGATGGCGTCGAGACGCCAACCAGCGGGGCGTTTGAGGCCGGATTGCGATCGGAATCCGGCTTGCGGCCAAAGGACGAGAGGCGCGGCTTCTCGGGCATTGGCCCATCGGGCAAAGAGAGCCGCGACGCCCAGCAACGGAAACGGAAGAAACGCAAGCGGAGGCAGCGCCGCAAGGTCTATGCGCGCGATAATCGCACGATAAGCCCACCCGACGGCGCTATCGCGGCGCAACCAGCGCCGGAGGAAAGCCGGCCGATCCTGCTTGACCGCCCGCTTGGGGTCCCGCCGCGTCCGGCGCGTAGCTGGGGGCCCGTTTATGCAGCCCTCGACCTCGGAACCAACAATTGCCGCCTGCTCGTTGCCGTGCCGACCAGACCGGGTCAGTTCAGGGTCATCGACGCGTTCTCGCGTATCGTGCGCCTGGGCGAAGGCCTGTCCGCGACAGGACGGCTTTCCGACGAGGCAATGGAGCGCGCGCTTGAGGCGTTGCAGATTTGCGCCGACAAGCTCGGAGCGAGGAACATCGTCCGCTCGCGCCTGATCGCGACCGAAGCCTGCCGCTCGGCGGCCAATGGCGCGCATTTCATTCGCCGCGTCGAGGCACAGACCGGATTGACGCTCGAGATCATCGATCGCGAGACGGAGGCGCGGCTGGCGGTATCCGGCTGCGGATCGCTCGTCGAAAGAAGCACGGAGGCCGTTGTTCTCTTCGATATCGGCGGCGGATCATCCGAAATCGCCCTGATTGACCTGTCCCGCAAGCGCAGCCACAGGCTGGCGAACCACATCATCTCCTGGACATCGCTGCCGGTCGGCGTGGTCTCGCTTGCGGAGCGCTTTGGCGGCCGCCATGTGACGCGCGAGGTGTTCGACGCCATGGTCGACGACGTCAGCGGACATCTGATGGCGTTCGAAGGCCGGCACGGATTGGCGCATCTGGTGTCCGGGCCGCGGTTTCACCTGCTCGGAACCTCGGGAACGGTAACTACCCTCGCCGGCATTCATCTCGGTCTCGAACGCTACGACCGCAGGCGCGTCGACGGGCTCTGGATGGAGTCCACCCATGTCGATCGAATGATCGAGACGTTGCTCGGCTGGAAATTCGAGGAGCGTGTCGCCAATCCCTGCATCGGCGCAGACCGAGCCGATCTTGTGCTTGCGGGTTGCGCCATCCTTCAGGCGATAAGGAAAGTCTGGCCGAGCGATCGCCTTCGCGTCGCCGACCGGGGATTGAGGGAAGGCATATTGAGCGAACTCATGCTGTCCGATGACGCCTGGCGCCGCCCCTATCCGGGCCGTTCGTCATGAAGAAGCCCGGCGGCGGCACGGAAACGCGCGCGCTGAAGCAGCGCGTCCGCAAGACGAAGCTGAAGAATTCCTCCCGTCGCTGGCTTGAGCGGCACCTGAACGACCCCTATGTGCACCGCTCGCGGGCAGAGGGCTATCGTTCCCGCGCGGCCTTCAAGCTGATTGAGATCGACGACCGTTATCAACTCCTGCGGCCGGGCGCCCGAATCATCGATCTCGGGGCCGCTCCGGGGGGCTGGTGCCAGGTCGCAGCGGCGCGGGTGAAATCCACCGACGAAGCGCCGCTCGTGGTGGGCATCGATTATCTGGAGGTGGATCCGATACCCGGCGTCAGCCTTCTGCAGATGGATTTTCTGGAGGAGAGCGCGCCGGAAAAGCTGTTAGCAATGCTCGGCGAAGCGCCCGACCTGGTGCTCTCCGACATGGCCGCGCCCACAACCGGACATCGCCGGACGGATCATCTGAGAACGATGCATCTGTGCGAAACGGCCGCCGATTTCGCTATCGCGGTGCTGAAGCCCGGCGGGCATTTTCTTGCGAAGACTTTTCAGGGCGGCACGGAGAACGATCTCCTCGTCCGTCTCAAGCGTTCTTTCCGTAGTGTCCATCACGTCAAGCCGCCAGCAAGCCGTGATGAATCGGTCGAGCTTTACTTGCTCGCCAAGGATTTCAAGGACATCTAATAAGACTCATCCACGGCGGCCCTGCGCCCCTGTTATATCCGGCCTATGTTGCCTCATGATGCGTCGGACCTTCTGGACAGACTTGACCGGTCTGTATCAGTTTTACTGATGCGTTGGCTAAGCTCCGTAAAATAAAAAACATGTTTACGCGTTTGCCGTTATTCTTTACTAGCCGTTGCATAGAATCTCAGACGGGTCAGGGGCGATCAATGATACGGCGGACTGTAATTATCAGCGGAGGCATCCTCCTGGTGGCGGCAGCGGTCTGGGCAGGCAAGGGCGGCAGGTTTTTCGCCGCGGCCGCACCCGATACCAAGGAGTGGCTCGGCACTTCGCTTGACCAACACGCCAAGATCGTCGGGAACGACCGGTGCATCGGGAATCTCGATGGCAAGGTCCCGGATCCCAAGGACGGTTCGAAAACAACCGTGATCGGCTGGGGATGGGATGTCAAAGCAAAGGCATTGCCGCAGGCGGTGCTGCTGGTCGACGCCAGCGGCAAGATCGCAGGTTCCGCGCTGCCAGGCGTCTCGAGACCTGACGTGCCGAAGGCCCTTCCTCAAGTCACATCCGGTAAGACAGGTTGGAACGGCGTGATAGAAAGCAAAACAGGAAAGGTAGCCGCCTATCTGCTGCTCTCCGGCGAAGAGGCTTGCCCGCTGGGCCTTCCCAAATAGATCACAGGCTCGCCAATCACCAACGCCTGAGTGCCTTGGCGCTTCGGTGCTTGAAGAAAAGCTCATTCACGAACGCTGCCTGACCGGGCCTTTCCTGCCGCTGGCGTTCGCGATGCGTAACCGGTGCCCTGAAACGGTGCTGCCCGCATCCGGCGACAGATTGAAGAACGGTATCAGCGCGAAGAGCGTCAACGCCGCCACGCAGAAGAAGGCGATCGAGATTGTCCCGGCGCCGACTGGCGTCGCGGTGAGATGACTGATCGCCTGCAGGAAAACGCCGGCGACCGCCACGCCGAGCGCGATGCTGATCTGTTGTGCAACTGCGGCGATCGCCGTCCCCTGGCTCGCCTGCTGCTTGTCCAGATCGGCAAAAACCAGCGTGTTGATGGAGGTAAAGACGAGGGAGCGCAGGAATCCGCCGGTGACCAGGACGGCTATGATAACCCAATGCGGCGTCGAGATGGTGAAGAGGCCGTTCGCCGCGAGGAAGAGCGATCCGACAAGGGCGCCGAAAGACAGGATCCGGCGGAAGCCGCCGGCTCGCAGAGCCCTTGTTGCGAGGAACTTCATGCCGAGTGCGCCGAAGGCTGAGGAAAAGGTCAACAGACCTGAATGAAACGGCGACAAGCCAAAGCCGATCTGCAACAGGAGCGGCAGCAGGAACGGGATAGCGCCGACGCCCAGACGGAAAAGCGAGCCGCCGAGGATGGCCGCCCGGAAAACGGGATTGCCGAACAGCCGAAAATCGAGAATCGGCTTCGCCGTCCTGCGCGCATGCACGAGATAGAGATAACCGCTCGCAAGCCCGGTCAACAGCACGAGGATACCGACGACAGGCGGCAGCGTCGGCAGGCTGACTACCGAAAGCCCGAAGACAAGCCCCGATGCAGCGATCGCGGAAAGCAGGAACCCCGTGAAATCGAGGCGCTCGGCAGCACTTCCCGGCATGTTCGGCAGCACGATGCCGGACAGGGAAATCCCAGCGATACCGATCGGGATGTTGATGAGGAAGATCCAGTGCCAGCTGAAATAGGTCGTGATGAAGCCGCCGACCGGTGGCCCGACGACGGGACCGATCAGCGCTGGAATGCTCAGCCAGGACATCGCCGCGACTAGGTCGTTCTTGGGTGTCGCGCGCACCAGAACCAGGCGGCCGACCGGCGTCATCATCGCGCCGCCTACGCCCTGGAGAAAGCGCGACACGACGAAGGCGGTGAGCGAACCCGAGGCCGCGCAGGCGAGCGACCCCACCATGAAAACCGCTATCGCCGTACGAAAAACCGTCTTCGCGCCGAACCGGTCGGCCATCCAGCCGCTGATCGGGATGAAGATCGCAAGCGACAGGAGATAGGAGGTGAGCGCGAGTTTGAGGGCGACCGGCGTGGTCCCGATGCCGTGGGCGATCGCCGGCAGCGACGTCGAGATGACCGTCGAATCCATCTGTTCCATGAACAAAGCGACGGCAAGCACCAGCGGCACGATCCGCCGCGGCCGCTCCTCTTCCGCCTCGGGCACCGGAGGCTCGCCCATCGGCTTGCCCGCGTCACGCCCGATGTCTGTTTCCTTATCGGCGGCTCGAGGAGGATCAGTGTCGTTCTGCATCATGGATCAACGCCACAATCCGCAACGGGCAAACCCATCGCGCGAATCCATTCCGTTTTGCAGGAATTTATCGGATGCGTCGTTTAATCCTACTCCGCGACAATCACAATGCCGGCAAGTGCCGTCTTTCCATCAGCCTCGGGACATGTTACCAGCCGGTGCCATCCTGAAAGGAAACAGACGATTCCGTGCGGCCCGCGAGAGGAGCCGCGCCTTTCCATTCAATTCAAAGGACGGCCATGGCACGCATAATCGAATCCGCTACCGGCGCAGAGGCGCTCACCTTCGACGACGTGCTGCTGCAGCCCGGTCACTCCGAAGTGATGCCGGGCCAGACGGATATCCGCACCCGCATCGCCGGCGATATCGATCTCAACGTTCCGATCCTTTCCGCCGCCATGGACACGGTGACGGAGGCGCGTCTCGCCATCGCAATGGCGCAGGCGGGCGCGATCGGCGTCATCCACCGCAATTTCAGCCCGGCCGAGCAGGCCGAGCAGGTCCGACAGGTGAAGAAGTTCGAATCGGGCATGGTCGTCAACCCGGTGACGATCGGCCCCGACGCGACGCTGGCCGACGCGCACGCCCTGATGCACCTGCATGGCATTTCCGGCATTCCGGTGATCGAAAACGGCGGCATCGGCGGTCACAAGACAGGCCGGCTGGTCGGCATCCTGACCAATCGCGATGTGCGCTTTGCTTCCGATCCGGCGCAGAAAGTCTATGAACTGATGACGCGTGAGAACCTGATCACCGTCAAGGAAAACGTCGATCATGACGAGGCCAAGCGCCTGCTCCACAAGCACCGCATCGAAAAGCTGCTTGTGGTGGACGGCAAGGGCAATTGCGTCGGGCTGATTACCGTCAAGGACATCGAGAAATCGCAATTGAACCCGCATGCCACCAAGGATGCGCAAGGGCGCTTGCGCGTCGCCGCGGCCACCACCGTCGGCGAGGATGGGTTCGAGCGCGCCGAGAGGCTGATCGACGCCGGCGTCGATCTGCTCGTCATCGACACCGCGCATGGCCATTCCCAGCGTGTCCTCGACGCCGTGACCCGCTGGGAATGGCCA